>Ga0114951_10003216_pt1 | contig 17171 bp, 13 predicted proteins | sample AM7aDNAmetaG_FD_88677 | JGI IMG/M metagenome (GOLD analysis project Ga0114951, IMG submission 88677) | Freshwater microbial communities from Finland to study Microbial Dark Matter (Phase II) - AM7a DNA metaG | ecosystem: Environmental > Aquatic > Freshwater > Lake | place: Finland: Lake Alinen...
ATGGAAGTGGCCAGTGAGCCGGAAACCGTGATTTTCTTCCGCGAGCAATATGCTAAATGCGCCATTCGATACGGCGACCTGAAAAAGCAGTTATCTGCAGATATTATCAAACTGACCGAACCAATCCGTGAAAGGATTTTAGAAATTCAGTCTGACGATGCGTATCTGGCAAAAGTGGTGAAGATGGGAGCCGAGAAAGCAAGGATCAGCGCGGCTGCTACGTTGCGGGATGTCAGGGAGATTATCGGGTTCCGGACCTTTTAAGGCAGATGGCAGAGGGCAGAAGGCAGAAAGTAAAGATTTTAAGCAATAAGGCTGAAGGTGCATACTTCAGCCTTATTGCTTTTATATCTTATCAACTTTACTTCTTGCCTTTTTGCCCTCCTGCCCTCTTGTATTATTTCTTCGGATAGTCCAGATTATAGTGCAGCCCCCGGCTTTCCTTGCGCTGGCGTGCGTGCTTGACGATCAGATAAGCCACCTTGATGGCATTTCTTAGCTCGCAAAGTTTGACCGATAATGTTGACTGTGTATAAAGATCCTCTGTTTCGCGATACAAAATATAAATGCGGTCGAGGGCTCTTTTCATGCGGGCATTGGTGCGGACAATTCCCACGTAGTTCGACATAATTTGCTGCAATTCCTTGGTGCTCTGGGTAATCAATACCATTTCGTCGGGATTGCGGGTTCCTTCATCATTCCATGGCGGAATGCCCTGCTGGTGCTTCAGTGATGGTAACCGGCGGCCCGAATCAACTGCCGCACGATGGGCAAAAACAACCGCTTCCAGCAAAGAATTTGATGCCAATCGGTTGGCTCCGTGAAGACCGGTGCAGGCAACTTCTCCAGCGGCATATAGGTTGCGGATAGTTGTCTGACCGTTTTCATCGGTCCGGATTCCTCCGCAGAAATAGTGTGCGGCCGGAACAACCGGAACGGGATCTTTGGTCATATCGATTCCAAGAGAGAGGCACTTATTATAAATATTCGGAAAATGCTCCAAAAGTTTTTTGGGATCGATATGGGTGCAATCAAGGTTGACAAAATCTTCGCCACGGTTTTTCAGTTCCGTATCAATGGCGCGGGCTACGATATCCCTTGAAGCGAGTGATCCGCGGGGATCATATTTATTCATGAATTCCTCGCCATCCTGTGTTTTAAGTATTCCGCCGGCACCCCTTACCGCTTCTGAGATCAGGAACGAAGGGCGCTCCCCGGGATTATACAAGCTGGTAGGATGGAACTGGAAGAATTCGACATGATCCACGTAAGCCTTGGCCCGATAGGCCATTGCAATACCATCACCCGTTGCTATTGGTGGATTGGTTGTGGTCTGGTAAATGTATCCGCTGCCGCCGGTGGCTAGCAGGGTGACTTTCGATAAAATCGTATCGATCCGCCTGTTTTTAATATCAAAAGTATAGGCCCCGTAACATTCTATTTCCGGATTTCCACGGAATACCGGGGTTCCGAGGTGATGTTGCGTGATCAGGTCAAGCGCGAATGAGTTTTCTATTATGGTGATGCTCTGATGTGCCCTTACCCGAGCTGACAAGGCACGCATGATTTCTGCCCCGGTATTATCCTTATGGTGAAGAATCCGGTATTCGGAGTGGCCCCCCTCACGGTTCAGATTAAACAGGCCATCAGGATCTTTATCGAAATTGGCTCCCCAGCCGATCAGGTTCTTGATTTGTTCCGGAGCTTCATTAACCACCATGCGTACGATCTTTTCATTGCATAGACCATCGCCGGCAATCAGTGTATCCTGAACATGTTTCTCCAGATTATCCGGAGCGTACATCACGGAGGCGATGCCACCCTGGGCATACCATGTATTTGTTTCTTCCAGTTTGGTTTTGCTAAGTAAAATAACACTCCCAAACTCGGCAACCTGAAGGGCGAAGGACATTCCGGCCAGTCCGCTGCCGACAACCAAAAAATCAGTTTTGTGTTCCATCGGTGCAAAAATCGGATAAATTAAGGAATTACCCTATTTTTGAAGCCTGATATACCGATAGTTTCCTATATGAATCAAGAAGAAGTATTTAAAAAGCTCGTATCCCATTGTAAGGAATACGGTTTTGTTTTCCAGTCGTCTGAAATTTACGATGGCTTGAGTGCTGTGTATGATTATGGCCAGTACGGTGTTGAGCTGAAAAATAATATCAAGAAGTATTGGTGGGATTCCATGGTCCTCCTGCATGAAAATGTGGTTGGATTGGATTCGGCAATATTTATGCATCCGACCATCTGGAAAGCTTCAGGTCATGTGGATGCATTCAATGATCCGCTCATTGACAATAAGGATTCCAAAAAGCGTTATCGTGCCGATGTGCTGATTGAGGAAGAATTGGCGAAAATGGAAGGGAAGATTGATAAAGAGGTTGAAAAGGCTAAAAAGCGGTTCGGCGAGACTTTCGATGAAACCATGTTCCGTCAAACCAATCCCCGGGTCATGGAGATACAGGTGAAAATTGAAGCCCTGCATACCCGTTTTGCTAAGGCCCTCAACGATGGCGATCTTGATGAACTCAGGCAAATCATTGTCGACAGTGAAATCGTTTGCCCGGTATCCGGTACACGAAACTGGACTGAAGTCAGGCAGTTTAACCTGATGTTTTCCACCGAGATGGGCTCAACAGCTGATGGTGCCCTGAAAATCTATTTAAGGCCGGAAACTGCTCAGGGAATTTTTGTGAATTACCTGAATGTTCAGAAAACCGGACGAATGAAATTGCCGTTTGGGATTGCCCAGATCGGGAAAGCCTTCCGTAACGAGATTGTAGCCAGGCAGTTCATTTTCCGCATGCGCGAATTTGAACAGATGGAAATGCAGTTTTTCGTAAAACCGGGTGAAGAGCTTACCTGGTTTGAATATTGGAAAGCCATCCGGATAAAATGGCACCGCGGATTGGGATTCAATCCGGAGCATTATCGGTTTCATGATCATGATAAACTGGCGCATTATGCAAATGCAGCCACCGATATCGAATATAAATTTCCCTTTGGTTTCAAGGAAGTGGAGGGAATTCATTCCCGTACGGATTTTGACTTGAAGCGTCACCAGGAATTTTCCGGCCGCAAAATCCAGTATTTCGATTCCGAAACCAACGAATCTTATACCCCATATGTTGTTGAAACCTCGATTGGGGTCGACCGTATGTTTTTACAGGTGGTGGCAGCTGCTTTTTGCGAAGAGGAGGCTCCAACTGCTGAAGGAGGTACAGATATCCGTACTGTTCTGAAGCTCCCGCCGGCATTGGCTCCTGTTAAGCTGGCCGTATTCCCGCTGGTCAAAAAAGATGGACTGCCGGAGATTGCCCGTCAGATTATCGATGACCTGAAGTTTGATTTTTATTGCCAGTATGATGAAAAAGACTCAATCGGAAAGCGGTACCGCCGGCACGATGCTATCGGAACACCATTCTGCGTAACAGTCGATCATCAGACGGTTGAAGATAATACCGTTACCATCCGCAACCGGGATACGATGGAGCAGGAGAGAGTAACAATAAACTCGCTTCGAGAGATGGTTGGTGCTAAAGTTAACATGAAGCTCTTGTTGAAATAATAACTTTGTTCGGCTGGCGCCTCACTAATTATGCGCTTCGCGCTAATTGTGCTCCGCTTCGCTACGCTAATTAATATTATAAAAATGAAAAATATTCTGCGTTCCGTATGGCCGGAGTTAATAATGGTAGCCATCATGGCTGTTCTGGCACTTGGTTTTATGAGCCCGGTATTCCAGGGCAAAATTCTTTATCAGAACGATATCGTTCAGGCAAAGAATATGGCCAATGAGGTGGAAAAGTACCAAAAGCAGACCGGGGAATATCCCGGATGGACCAATTCTGCTTTCTCAGGAATGCCATCATATCAGATAAAATCTGCTCCATCGGGGAATATTTTCCTCCTGTTTTTCCGCGCGCTTAAGCTTTATCTACCCGGATATACGGTGGCTATTCTTTTTGTTTGCATGCTTGGCTTCTATTTTCTTTTAAGGACACTGAAGCTCAGTCAATGGCTCGCACTTGCCGGTGCAATAGCTTTCGGATTCGGATCGCATAACCTTCAGCTGATTGCTGCCGGTCACGTGAGCAAGATCTATGCGATTGCTTATATGGCGCCTGTGATTGCCGGTGTGTTTCTGGTTTTCAGGAAAAAATACCTGGCTGGGGGGTTGCTCACCGCAATAGGATTTGGCATACAGCTGGTTACCAATCATCCACAAGTTTCCTATTATCTTGGATTGATCATTTTGGTTTATCTGCTTGTGGAATTGATATTTGCCATTCGCGAAAAATATTTTGATCATCTTATAAAATCCGGAATAACACTTTTTATAGCCTTGGTATTGGCGATTCTGCCGAACATGACCGCATTGATGACCACGCAGGAGTATAGCAAGGAATCAACCCGGGGTAATTCAGAACTGGTTAAGAAGGGCGAAACCAAGACAAAGGGCTTAGATGTAAAATATATAACCGATTGGAGTTATGGGGTCGGGGAAACCCTGAACCTTTTTATCCCGAACTTCAGCGGCGGCGGATCAAGCCAGGATCTCGGAACTAATTCTGAGTCATATAAGGCAATGATAAGTAATCAGGTACCTGCTGAACAGGCCAGGCAGTATGTCCGGGGAATGTCGTATTGGGGAAGTCAGTACCTGGGAACATCAGGTCCGCACTATATTGGCGCTATATCGATTTTTTTGGCCATACTCGGCTTGTTTATCGTGAAAGGCAAGGAGAAATGGTGGCTGGCCTCTATTATCGTGATATCGATTTTCTTAGCCTGGGGCAGGAATTTCATGGGTCTCACGGAGTTTTTCGTGAACCATTTCCCTTTGTATTCCAAGTTTCGCGATGTAACCAATACCTTGATTATTGCTCAATTCGCAATCCCCTTTCTGGCCTTTCTATCAGTCAGGCAGTGGTTCTCGGATGAGAAAGCCGATCCGGCAAAAAAACTGAAAACATTGTATACAGCTGCCGGAATAGCCGGTGGTATTGCGCTTCTGGTTGCTGTTATCCCTTCGATGTTCGGCTCTTTTGCGAGTGCCACCGAAAGTAATTTGCCTGACTGGCTAAAAGGGGCGCTGCACAACGACCGGATGAACCTGGCCCGTCAGGATGCATTCAGAACTTTATTATTTGTTGTTGCCGCTGCCGGGATTCTATGGTATGCACTTAAATCAAAAATGAAGAGGGAATACCTGTATATCGGTCTCGCATTGCTTATCCTGGTTGATATGTGGTCGGTAGGCAAGCGTTACCTGAACAGCGATAATTTCAGCAGCAGCCGACAGATTGAACAGGCTTTCAAAGCCACTCCTGCCGATGAGACCATTTTAAAGGATAAGGAACTGGGGTACAGGGTGCTGGATATGATGTCACAAAGCACCTTCCAAAGTGCACGCGCTTCCAGGTTCCATAGCTCGGTCGGCGGATATCACGGAGCAAAACTTGGCCGTTATCAGGATTTAATCGATAAATACCTCGCTCCGAATGTCCAGGCAATTGGGGCTGTTTTCGGGGATAAGCCAACCTATGAAAAGTTTGATGCGGCTGTTGGTGCGATGAATGTTCTGAATATGCTGAATACGAAATATGTCGTATTGAGTCCGACCTCACCGATCCAAAATGCTCATGCCATGGGCGCGGTGTGGTTTGCCGACAGGGTAAAATGGGTAGGTAGTGCCAATGAGGAGCTGGAGGCCCTGGGAACTACCACATTAACTTCTGATGCTGTGGTAGATAATCGCTTCAAAGCACAGCTATCAACATTACCGGCTCAGTTGTCACCAAATCCGGAGCCCGATGTTATTGCTATGACCGAAATCAAGCCTAATTACCTTAAATATGAGGCAAAATCTACTGATAACCGTCTTGCCGTTTTTTCGCAGATATACTATCCGTATGGATGGCAAGCTTTTATCGATGGGAAAAAGGTTGATTACATCAGAGCCGACTATGCTTTGAGGGCAATGGTTATCCCAGCTGGCAAGCACACGGTGGAATTCCGATTTGAACCCAAATCTCTGAAAACAGGTAAGATGATCAGCCTGGCAGGCAGCTTTTTAATTCTGCTGCTGATTATTGGCACGGTGGCTCAGGAATTACGCCGGAAAAAGGTGACGAGTGACGAGTGACGGGTGACGCGAAAGACCGAAGAAGAAAATCGGGAGACGAACGCAAGACCGATAGACGGAAGACGATTAAGAGTCTGCAGTCGGCAGTTGCGAAAGGCCAAGGCCAATTTTGAATGCTGAAATCACAGTGTCAAGTTTGCTTGGATTCACCTGACTGGCCTTCGAATCTCCTCTTTGTCATTGTTTAATACATCTGACATAGCACGCCTCAGGTGATTTGAACCCGATAATATATCCGGGGAAAAACGGGTGATAAATCCAGGCCGGATGGTTATAACTCTTTACAAAATAGCTTGAATCCCGTGTGAAATGGATACCGGTGAAATAGCGGGTAGTATCCTCGCCAGTATATTGAGAAGTCCAATAGCGTACGCCATATTTTTCGGCTTTAAAAGACCCATTCAGCGGTGTATGGGGATCGCCATATTTATAATATCCATTCATTTCCACGCCAAGGTTTTCGATTGATGAAGGCCCGAAATAGTAAAGGACATCAAATGGTTGCGAATAATTTTTGATCAGGCCAGTCCATTGATCCGTGGTGGGAATTCTCCAGCCCGGAGGACAGATATCGCGGTACACAGAGGGAGAAGGATAATAATTTGCTTCAGCCCAGGTGTACAAACTCCCGTAATAATTAAGGTTTTTGTTGTTGTTAAAATAGAGGAATTCAATCTGTCCATTGTCGGTCAGCGGAACCTTGTAATCTAGAGGAATACCAGCTTTCAGGTTTTCGGCCATCCACCAGTTGTTGCCAATTTTTACGATCCGATAACGTGAGCCATCGCGCGGGTCAGTCAGGGTATCGATATTGGGATTCCTCAACAGGATAAAAACGGAATCGGTGTAAGTTGCGGTTCCGCCATCATCATCAGCCACTTCCATAATATATTTCTGGTAACCGGGTTTACTGAAGCGTGCAGTGTAGCTGGTTTGAGTGGAATATTCCGTATTCCAGCTTCCGTCGGCATCGGTATCCCAGCGGTAACGTAGGGCAAAATAGGAAGTTTCAGCGTCGGAGGAACTCTTTCCATCAATCAGGAATACCGTGGATGTATCTCCAATTAGCGGCAATGCGTATGCTTTGGCGAGCGGTGGAGTGTTTTCTGTTTTGCAGGAGATCACCATCGCCAGAATAATTATTGATATTAAATTCCTGATATTCATATTAGTAATATCTGAAATTCAGATGTTTGGTAAACTGGCCACTCATGATTGAATCTTTACTTTTCAGGTCTGGATCCAGATCGAACGCATTAATTGTTTGGGAAGTAAATAAACCAATGCCATTGAAAATATTGGTGAGAGTATAACCGGCCTGGTCGGGTGGCTGGACCTGTATCATTAGCCGATAATCAAACAAGTCTGCCGGAATGCCAACAACAACAGCTTGTAAGCCTGTGACATGGCGATATAATACCAATCGATCAGCTTTAATCAGGCCGGCTATTCGTTTCATGAAATCCGCGCCATAAATAAAATCCTGAAAAGGATCAGTGGGTTTCGAAGTATGAAATTCACGCCAGGTGATGCATCGGTCAATCATGTTATCTTCATAAATATCGGTATAGTAAAACCTGAAGTATAACTCAGTATAAGGGGCGTCACTTATCCAGGAGAATTCGAGTGGGTCCAGGTAAAGATTTTGTGTGGCACTTAACCGTGGCAGGGTTAATCTGGAGGCTGGAAAAGCTTTGGTTTTTGCGAAAATCAATGGTTTCCCGGGAATCTCCACGGAAAGGTGGTACTCCTGGTTGTCGACGGTTCCGGTAAAAATTGTTTCTGATTCGGGTGACCTGACCAAAATGAAATTCCAATTGGGTTTCTCAGAAAACAAGCCTGGCAACCGTGAGTTTATATCGATTTTAGTCAGCTCCGCTTTATTCACCCTGAAATCACCGTTCCATTTTTCCAGCCATACCCTGGTACTGGGGAAGTACAACGAATCCCCGATGGCAGCATAGGCCAGTGCCGATCCTGTGCCATTGAAAGTTTTTGTTACCCGCACACAGAGGGTATCGCGCTGCAGCTCTAAAACACTGTAAACGACTGGGATATTTTTATTACCGGGTAATTGAATTTCCAGATCATTGCTGCAGGAAAATCCCGCAAGTCCCACTACAACAATGCAGAGAAGTATCCATATATAGGAAACCAACCTCATGCTAAGGTTTTGATCAGGTTAATACACTTGGGGGGACTGAACCAAAGATAGGAATTCTTCATCGGAATCTATTAACTTCTATTCCAGCGTGATTTCCTTCTCCAGCACCCCGCCCCGGGTGGAAAGAATTTTTACTTTCCCCTTGATTTTATCCCGGGTGTAGGAGCGGATAGTAAAGGTGGCGGCGGCTGACTGGTTTTGCCAGAGGTGGCCGGCATATCTGGTTTTATCAGAGGTTTTTGGATCAACAATCTTGATTTTCGGCTCATCACCTTCCAGTAATTTCTTGTCAAAATCAAGCACTGCCTGATCCTCCTGAACGATTTTTACCCGCTGGGCAACATCAAGAGCCGTTGGTATTTTTGCAGTATTGGTCCAACTCAACGTAATAATATAATCGACCGAATCCTTTTGCCCTTTTGCACGGCTGACTTTAACATCCTTCCATTCGAGCGTTGGCAGATCTTCAGCCATTGCCACATTGAACATGGCTTGCTTGCGTATCCAGGGTTCGAGATGCCTCGGAGGGGGATTCTGAGCAAAGAATTTGGGATTAAAGCCACCAATCTCAACGGGACCCAGGAACGGATGCATAATGGTTTTCCATTTCATGAACCCTTGCCCGCCATTTTCCTGATCATCCCATAAAAGGATATCCAGTTCATCCTTTTTGCCATCCTTGTTAAGATCACCATTTTCACCACCGTTCCATATTTCATCGCCGTACCAAATCGCGCCAAAATAACTGTAACCAAAATCAGGACCATGTCCAAACAAAGGCTCCGGTTTAGCGCTGTCGCCAGTATAATCGTTGATGGGTTCCCTGGTATTATATTCATCATAAACATCACCGGCCCAAGGGTATCCGGTTATTTTCATGCCTAATGTATCGTAGTGTTCCAGCAGGTGCCGGTCGGCCTCATACATTCCTTTAGCTGAAAATTCTGTCGATGGTCCCCGGAGATGCATAGGAACACGGGTATCCATGGAGTTAACCACCGAGATATTGGGATGTGTAATCAAGAAGTTAAAGACGGCACGGGTCTCGGATTCGCTGAGAGGAAACTCACCGGCACCGCTTTGTGTCCAGCCCCGTCCTGTTGCATCCAACCCATCATCGGGGCGCCAGTTTTCAGGATAGTTCCGGTGCAGATCAAGTCCTCCGATTCCATCTTCATTGATTTTTCCGTCGCCGTCATTATCCCAGCCTTCCGACGAGCTCGACCAAAGTCCTTTCCCTTTGGCAACTCTTTTCATGAGCCTTCCTGATGGATCGCGCGGGTCGGGCACCAGCGTTCCCTTTTCTAGATCGACCCACCGCATGGTCGATATGATACCATCGCCATTGAGGTCCTCCGGTGGATCCTCATCAAGCAAACCATCCCCATCATTATCGGCAGGTTTTACGGTACTTCTGTTGGTTTGTGCCGTATTCAGATATAAGTTGGAGCCATCGGGATTATTTTCGGGACGGATATATATCGTTTTAGTATCCAAAAGTTTTTTAATCGCTGGATCGGAAGCGTAACTTGTCAGCAGATAGTTCATGAGCCAAAGTGATGATTCCGTTGCGGTAACTTCACCGGAGTGCCGTCCACCCTCGAAATAGGCAGCTGGCTTATCGGTATCCTTGCCGGTCTTTTTATTGGTAAGGGTTGCCTGCAGAATCGGCCGGCCCTCATAGCTGAATCCAACCTCATACAAATCAACTAGATCAGGATACTTTTCGGCCCATCTTTTCATCCACGTATAAACCACATCCACAGTATGATAGCGGTCCCAGGTTAGTGTTTGGCCAGCGGAATATTCCACTTCTTTATACCTGACCTGAGGAAAAACACTGGTTCCGTGCCGATATCCCTTGACCGTATAATGCAAGGTATCCTTGTCGGATTCGGGCCAAACGGTGGTTGTCAGAGGCCGGATTTGGGCGGCGGAACCCAAGGGCAGGAGGGCAAGAAGGCAGAAAGGCAGGAAGGAATGACGCAAGGCACGAGGCACAAGGCGCAAATAAGTTTTAAGGAGGAGGGAAAGCTGGGATTTCATGATAATTCTTGATATAGTGACAGCTCTTGCTAAAATCGTTTATTTCTAAGGTAGTACCAACCAAATCGTATGGCAATCGGAATATGCCTGAGAACTGTTGGCAATAAACCGTAGTGCCTGACCATAGAGTGAAACCTTTCACGGAGACTGATCCCGATGTTCTGCTTCGAATGGCCTCCATCAAGGAATGAACAGAGGATGAGGTGAGTGTGGACTACAGACCCACCAGACTGAAGTCCGGGGTAAACCATAAGCTCTGTGCCCCCATTAATACCTTCTTCTTTATTCTTCTTCCTAATTTCTGCCCTCTGCCCTCTGCCTTCTGCCTTCTTCAGCGCTTTGAGCACCCAATCATAATCCGCCGAATGCCGGTATTGCGGATCAAAAGGTACGGTGATATCACGGCGCACCAATATTGCCTGGTGGCAAACAAGCATCCCCTTTTTGAAACTTTTCCAGGTGAGCTTTTCCGGCGGTCTCAGCCGGCGCAACCCCACTTCGCGATAGGCTGAATCCACAATCATGGCTTCTCCGTAATAAATCGAGGCAAGCTGGCCGGAAGCAAAAATTTTCTCTGTGGTTTGCGGTGAATAGATCAGGTCACCGGCATTCATGAACCAGACATAATCACCCGTTGCAGCAGCCAATCCCTTATTCATGGCATCATATATTCCTTTATCGGGCTCACTGATCCAGTAACTGATATGATTTTCGTATAACCTGAGAATTTCCACCGTTCCATCCGAAGAACCGCCATCAATCACTATATATTCGATATTCGGATAAGTTTGATTAACTATGCTGATGATAGTTTTTTCGATCAGGCTCAGGCAATTATATACCACTGTAATCACTGAAACTACTGGCAATCCCGATTGTTTTACCGGCGATTGGCCAAGGAGCCGTTGTCCGCCTGTCAAGGTCTCTTCCATCATGTTCGGTTTGGATGGGAAATTAGTTAATTTCGCACAAAAGCCTGATATGTTTTACGCTTTACTCAAAATACAACGTTTTGCCGAATCGCTTTACCAGGCCCTGATCAGCCTGATAAGGGTGTTTTTCCGTTTTCGTTTCCGTTCCGACCTTACAAAGATCCATGCATACGGCAAAGAGCTGGTTATTTTGGCCAACGGACCCTCACTCCGTGCTGATATGAATAATTATCCGGCTTTTTTTACTGAAAAGCAGCTGTTGTGCGTAAACCAGTTTTGCCTGACCGACGACTTTGTGCGTTTAAAACCTCAATACTATATTCTGCTGGATATCGGCTATTTTACCGAGAATACCATCCCACGGGTGGCAGAAGTGCGCGAACAGATCAAGCAGGCCCTGATCAGCAAAACCACCTGGCCGATTACTCTATTCTGTCCGGCTGAGGGGCGTAACAGCCGTTTCCACCGTGAACTTCTGGCTTCAGGTATACCAATCAAATTTGCTTTTCTGAATAAAACAGTTGTGGATGGGGTACGAACAATACGCCATTGGCTTTATCGCCATCAATTAGGTATGCCCGCACCGCAAAACGTGCTGATTGGTGCGCTTATGGCCGGATTGGCCTGTGATTTCAGCCGGATAGTTATTCTTGGAGCAGATCACTCCTGGCATCAGGGACTCGAGATCGGAGAAGATGGTAAGCTGGTGTCGGCCGAAAATCATTTCTATGATAAGAAACCCTGGAAAGTGGCTATCCACCATCCCGAAACATTGCAACGGGCAACAATTCATGACTATTTCTTCAACCTCTACCGCACATTTCGCAGTTATCACCTGATTGAAGAATTTGCGAAATCAAGAAATGTGAAAATCGTCAATGCCAGTTCTGTAACTTTCATTGATGCTTTTGAACGAAAAAGTCTGGCTGATTATCCCTGGGAGGTGCGCTGACCGAGATAAATCCCGGCAAGGTCGAAATCCACCTGGTCATCGATATCAATGGAATCCTTCCGGCTCATGACATAGGCATAAGCACCGGAATTCAGGAATAATGTTCTCTCCTCCAACATTCTACGAATATTGCAAAAATAAAGTGCACCATTCAGACGGTAATAGGCCGGTAACTGCTGCGATGGTATTTTTTGTATATTCTGAGGGATGAATCCGTCGAGCGACAGATTCTCCGGAAGGGTATTGCTCCAGAGTGGTGAATGTTCAGATTTGCAGACAGATACTATGGCATCCGCCTGTTTTTCTTCCAGCTGTTTTACTGCTTCCCTGATATTTTGAGCGGTTCTGAGCGGTGACGTAGGCTGCAGGCAGGCTATGTGCGTCCAGGTGGAATCGTCTTTTCTCAATTCCTTCACAGCATGGATCATTACATCCACGGTGGGTGTATCGTCCTGCGTGAGCTCATCGGGGCGCATGAAAGGGACTTCAGCACCGAACTGTGCGGCAAGAACGGCAATCTCCCAGCTATCTGTACTAACCACCACTCTGGCAAAGACTCCCGATTCAATAGCGGCTTCAATGGTCCAGCCGATGAGCGGTTTTCCGGCAATCAGCATCATGTTTTTTCCCGGAAGGCGTTTACTGCCACCGCGAGCGGGGATTATAGCCACATATGGACTTTTATCATTCATGGAATAGCCTGTTATAATCAAAATTCGCACGTTCGTAATCTTCCGGCTTTCCGATATCCATCCAAAACTCCCTGATCGGAAACGACAGGGTGGTCAGTCCCCGCTCGACAGCCTGTTCAAATAATCCGGTCATATCCATGGGATTACCTTTGGGTATGAGGTCCAGAGTTTGGGGTGTGAGGACATAAATTCCGGCGTTTACATAGAATTGCTGAACAGGTTTTTCCTCGATCGATACGATATTTTCCTTGTTCAGCCTGACAACTCCATAGGGAACTTCCATCCCGTATTCACGGATACACATGGTGGCATCGGAAGCATTGCGGGTATGAAACTCCATCAGGCTCTCGAAATCCACCAGGGTAAGAATATCAGCGTTCATTACAAAAAACGATTCATCGGGTGTACGCTCAAGTAAACCAAGCGCCCCGGCGGTTCCCATGCGCTGGTTTTCTTCCAGATAAGTGATATCGACTCCCATGGTGAGTCCGTTTCCAAAATATTTTCGGATAATATCAGCCTTATAGTTCAGCGCAATGACAAACTTGGTGTATCCCTGTTTTTTAAACCGGCTGATCACTGTTTCCAGGATCGGCCTTCCGCCCACCGGGAGCATAGGTTTGGGAGTATGATCGGTAAGCGGCTTTAGCCGGGAGCCCAGCCCTCCTGCCATGAGTACAACCGTATTGGGGTGTTTTTCCTGTTTGATGAGCTGGTCGATCTCGGCCAGACGAATCACGCGGCCGTCATCATCCACCACAGGAATCTGAAAAACTTTCCGGTTGACAGCCAGTTCGATAATTTTTTCTTTGGGGTCCGATATCTTTACTGACAGAGGCTGATGGTTAAAAATGTCCCGGATTGGATCACTCATTTCCATCCCTTTCAGCAAACCGCGACGGATATCTCCATCCGTAAGCGTGCCGATCAGCTTTCCATCATCATCCACAACGATAGCAATTTTCATTGCACCGGTATCGATGATCCGCATGGCCTCGCGAATGGATGCTGACGAGGTAATCTTTATATCGGAGATTAAATACATTTACTTATCGTAGAACCGTTTATAAATCAATTTACTGAAATCAGTGTTTTTTAGCACTGCTAAAATTTTGTCGGCGGCACCGCCGTTCCCATAGGGATTTTCAACGGTACGGAGTTTTTTACTGAAGGTGGGAGAGTAGAGCTTTGCAAATGCTTTTGTGATCGCTTTTTCGGAGGTATCACAATCAATAACTGACGCAGCCCTGATACGCCCATCCTGCCTTTTCCCAATATTTACAGTTCCGATATGAAAACTGGGTGCCTCAATGATGCCACTCGACGAATTTCCAACCACAGCATCAACTAATTTCATGGTCGACAGGTAGTTAAGCTGACCCATCGATGGAATCAGGATGGCACGGCCAATCCGCGTTTGCACATAGGATTGAATCTTCTGGATAATGATCCGATGACCGGTATCAGCATTGGGCATAGTAAAGATCAGTCCGGTTTCTGGCAGCTTGTCGAGTGCGGCCAGCAGTTCGCCAATCTGATTTCCTGCCTGACCAGGGTCCAGCGTTTCGGGGTGATAGGTAATCAGCAGGTTACGTTTATGGAATTTGAAACAAATAGCTTTTTCAAGCTCCTTGAGTTCAAGTAGTTTGACTTTATTTATATTATCGATCCCCAATCCGCCAACCATGAATACCCGGTCGGGTTGTTCGCCCAATTGAATTATCCGGTCGCGATACGATTCAGCAGCAGCAAAATGCAGGTGTGACAGTTTGGTTACTGCATGTCTGATTGCATCGTCGATAGCGCCTTCGCTGAGTTCACCTCCATGAAGGTGCGCTACAGGGATATTTGCAATCAGGGCAGCAGTTGCAGCACCAAGAATCTCGAACCGGTCGCCAAGAATTACCACCAGATCAGGCTTCAAGGTCTGGAAAGAGGCGGCAAACCCTTCCAGCGCCAGGGCCAGTGAATGGGTAATATCCAGTACTTTGTCACCAAAAAGTTCAAGATCAAAACTTCGGTCAACTTTAAAACCCTCTTCACGTATGCGGTCTATTGTGGAACCGAATTCCGACGACAGGTGTGCACCTGTCACAACCACCTGCAATTGAAAAGTGGGATCCGACTGAATTCCTTTCATCAGCCAGTAGAGGAGGCCATATTCGGCCCGGTTAGTAGTTATAACGCAGATTTTTCGCATCAGATGAGTTCGTCAGTGGTGTAATTACGGGTGGCAAATGTACCGATAATATCGTCCCACCGCAAAGGAGAAATGCCTGTTCCAGGGCGCTTGACCGTAAGGTTTTCCACGGTGAAAAGATCGCCTTTACTGATAGGACATGCCGCTACGATGCTTTTTCTTGCCGCCGCCATGTTTTTCCGCTCCCCTGCGCTTGGCTCTTTTTTTGAAGAACCCAGGGCCTGTTCGATATTACGGATGGACCGCACCATAGCATGCAGTTCGGCAGGTTCGAGACTGGCTTTATGATCGGGACCGGGCATGTTTCTGTCGAGGGTAAAGTGCTTTTCAATCACTTGTGCGCCAAGGGCAACCGCCGCTACCGGAACCTCAATGCCATCGGTATGATCGGAATAGCCCACCCTGACTCCGAATTCAATGGCCATGGTCATCATCGCCCTGAGATTGACATCAGTATATGGCGTGGGATAATCGGTATTTGCATGCAGAAGAGTGACTTTCGACCTTGGCAAACCTGCCTTTTCAATCAGGTTCAGAGCTTCACCGATTTCGGCCATGTCAGCCATCCCGGTTGACAAGATGATTGGTCGGCCAAATTTGGCCAATTGCCTTAATAATAGAATATTGGTCAGATCGCCTGAGCCGATTTTGAAGAGATCCACCCCCAGCTTGTCCAGCATCTCAGCGCTGTCCTCATCAAAAGGGGTCGAAATCATTCGGATACCCTGTTTTTTTGCATGGGCCATCAGGTTCACATGAGCTTCTTCGTCGAGCTCAAGCTTCTTCAGCATGGCAAACTGGCTGCCCTCCACTCCGGTTTGTTTTTCCTGATAGGCCGCTTTAGGAGCACTTGCCGTGACCAGCTTTTCGGTTTTGAAGGTCTGGAATTTTATATAATCAGCGCCAGCCGAGGCGGCAATTTCAATCATTTTCCGGGCGGTGCTAAGGTCCCCGTTATGGTTGACCCCAGCTTCCGCTATGATGATAACATGAGTGTTCATCTGATTTTTCTTAGCGGGTTTCCAATGTAGGTACCAGGCTGATCGAGTGAACGCAAAACAACTGAACCGGCTGATATCAGGGTGTCATCTGCAACATCGGTATTATTCGACAATACCGTTCGGCTGCCAACGAAAGTTCGGCTGCCAACTTTGCACTGCCCGTTAAGAATTGCATAAGTCGAAATGTGACTGTGATCGCCGACAGTAGCTTCATGTTCAATCAGCGCACCAGTATTTAAAATGCAGTTCATGCCGACAACCGCCTCAGTGTTTACTACGGCATGGTGCATGACAATAGTGCCTTCCCCGATAATAGCATTTCTTGATACATAGGCATTTGGCGATATGATAACCGGAAATTTTCCGCCAAGGCCCTTAATCAGGTTAAAAAGCTTTATCCTGATATCCGGATGCTGGATCTGACCCACGGTGATCAATGCATTTTTATACTCCTTAATCAGTTCCGGCAGATCATCGTCTGTCCCGATGACTTCATAACCGAGCACCTGATACCCGATACCCGATACCTGATACCCTCTGTTTTCCACGATCCCGGCAATCTCAAACCTTCCTTCGGCCTGGATCACGTCGATGCACGATTTGCAGTGTCCGCCGCCCCCGATAAGTAAAAGTTTTTCTGTCACGATGATCCCGTTTTTACAAAGATAATTTATTTACGTCTTAGCCCTTCAATCAGCACTTTCCAACGCCGGTTCAGGTCAGGTGAAATATTAAGCAGGAGTGTTGCCCCGATGAATACGGCTGAAATTGCTGCACTTCGTACTCCGATATCGAATATCAGAGACAGGTAATGATGATTTGCGCGATATAAATCAGGGATCAGAATAGCCGGAACATATGCGGCGACCGCTATCACGATGGCTATTAAATGTTTCCAGGTATAAGGCTGCATACCGTAGCGCCGCCAAAGGAAAATATATCGCATGAGAGCATAAAAAAGCGCCGAAATAGCCGATGCCAGTGCAGCTCCGGCGATACCCATCACAGGAATCAGAATCAGGTTGGTGGC
>Ga0114951_10003217_pt1 | contig 17169 bp, 13 predicted proteins | sample AM7aDNAmetaG_FD_88677 | JGI IMG/M metagenome (GOLD analysis project Ga0114951, IMG submission 88677) | Freshwater microbial communities from Finland to study Microbial Dark Matter (Phase II) - AM7a DNA metaG | ecosystem: Environmental > Aquatic > Freshwater > Lake | place: Finland: Lake Alinen...
AGCGCCACAACGGATGTGTTGGTTCCCACAAAAATCAAGCCGTCGAAGGCGGAGATGTAGGTTTGTATGCCTGAAACGTTGGCTTTCCAGAGAATGCTTGATGTGTCGGGGGCTGGTCCAGCGGAGAAACGCGAAAAAGATGAGTCACCCATGAATTGGGGCCACTCGTACTGGAGCAGGTTCGAATTAGCGGAGGTTATGCTGCCGCTGGTTTGCGCACCTACAACGTTAGAGTTTGACTGCAGGGTGAAGGCTGCGGAAACCAAAGAAATAAGTAATAATACCAAGATAAGTGCGACTTTGATTTTGATTTGCGTTGACCGTTGCCCCCAAGAATGATTGTCTAGGTGTCTATTTCACTATAAACTTTGCGGAAAACCCCATTTTCCAACGCGCCGCCTGAAAAGAACAGAAAAAATGCAAAAACCCCGCAAAAACCCCAAAACAATGGAATCGCACAATCTTTTTTAAGACGGATAGAACCCTTAAGGTAAACAATGAATTACCTAAGAGAACTTGAGGGTGTGTTTTACTTTGACAGATAAGAAAGGTCCTTTACTTATGACTTCTTGGCGGGCTACAGGCGCCTGCAACGCACGCTGCAAATACTGCAACGTTGACGCCACGGGCAAGCAGTCGCCAAGAGAAATGACAACTCAAGAAGCGTTCCACTTGGTCGATGAAGTCAGCGACTTCGGCGTCAGATGGTTCGGTATTAAAGGCGGCGAACCCTTAACGCGCCCAGACATCTTTGAAATCGTCACCTATGCCAAGAGCAAGGGCTTAAACGTTTGCCTCTTAACCAACGGGGTTTTCGTGGATGGAAAAATCTACGACAACTTGGTAAAAAACCAGGTTTGGACATCCGTGAGCATCGATGGACCCGAAGAAATAAACGACCAGTTACGAGGAAAAGGCAGCTACAAGAAAGCGTTGGCTGCCATCGAAAAGTTATCCGCGGGCAAAATCCTCAACGGCTTAGCCTGCGCCATAACCACAATAAACTATCAGCACCTCGACCATGTTGCAGAACTAGCTGACAAGTACCACGCGAATTTTGTCTGGTACAACCATCTGGTTCCCAGTGGAAGAGCAAGAGCAACCATGGATTTAACTCCGACTCCTGAACAGTACGAGTGGGTACTCAACCATATCTGGGATATAACCACGAAATACGAGGGCAAATTCGAGGTTCATGTTCACTGTCCACATTTCGCACGAGTTGTGAAACAGCGGAACATACCTAACTTTGACGAATGGTACGAGAAACATTTCCACGGCAAATGCACCTACTTCGCTTTCGGCGGTTACTTGAGCGTAACCGAAAACGGCGACTTAATTCCCTGCTTCTACACCGATTTGACGCCGTCTGAGCCTATGATGCTTGGCAACATACGCAGCAAAAAATTAACCACTGCATGGAATGAAATCCAAAAGTCCACTTACTTCAACAAATTCAAAGACAGAAACGTGTTGAAGGGTAAATGCGGCGTCTGTGAATACCGAGAGCTCTGCGGCGGATGCAGAAACCGAGCGTACGCTTACACGGGAGACATCACTGAATCTGACCCCGCATGCGCCTACATACCGCTGAGCTTACGCAAAAAATAACTGTTGACTGGAATACGTGATGGTTGCAACTAAAACGAAGGTAGCTCTGGTAACTACTCCGCTTTTAGAGAAGGTTGCTCATCACCCGCTCTTTCCCCCATTGGGCTTAGCGTATATGGCGGCTGTTTTGGACCAGAACGGTTTTGAAGTGAAAATCTTCGATTGCCCAGTCTGCGAATTCGACCATGACAGACTAAAATCTGAACTCGACGCTTATCAACCCACGATTATCGGAATAGGCTCCATGACGCCCACCATAGCATCCGCGCTTAAATCGGCACGCGTAGCAAAAGAAGCCTGCCCAGACGCCGCAGTCATCATGGGAGGTCCACATGCAACCTTCGCAGACACAGAAATCCTCTCCTCTGAAAAAGCAGTAGACATAATCGTGAGGGGCGAAGGCGAAGAAACCCTCTTGGAAATAGCTCAGCAAGCACCAAACCTGCAGAAACTCGGCGGCATCAAAGGTATCTCCTTTAGAAAAGACAACCAAATAATCCAAACAGAGACAAGACCGTTTATCCAAGACCTCGATGCACTACCGCGTCCAGCATTCAAGTTTCTACCGATGGAAAAATACAACATAACCGGACGCAAACTCATGCCCATAATCAGCAGTCGAGGCTGCCCATTCCAGTGTCCCTTCTGCGTGGCTTCACAAATGTTCGGTCCAAGGTTCAGGGCAAGAAGCCCAAAAAGCGTGCTCGACGAGATGGAGTGGCTCAGAGACGAATACGGCGCGGAAGGAATAGCGTTCCAAGATGACACGTTAACGTTTGATAAGAAGCGGGCGACGGACATCTGCGACGGCATCATTGAGAGAAAAATAAAGATGCATTGGGGATGCGGAACCAGAGCAGACGTAGTCACTAAAGAAGTTTTAGCTAAGATGAGTAAGGCGCACTGCGACGAAACCATGTTCGGCGTGGAATCTGGCTGCCAGAGGATGCGCGACATACTCAAGAAGAACGTGTCGACCGAGCAGATTGAAAACGCCATCAAATGGTCCAAAGAAGCAGGCATATTCGTCACAGTATCCGTCGTGCTGGGCTATCCAGGCGAAACCAAGGAAAGCCTGCAGGAAACACTTGATTTTGTTCGCCGAGTAGAACCCGACGACGTCTGGCTCTGCCACGCAACTCCCTACCCAGGAACCTGCCTTCGAGAATTAGTTAAGAGCAACGGTTGGAAAATGTCAGAGAACTGGGAACTATACAACACCATGAACCCCGTCTTTGAAGACCCCACACTGCCATCTAAAGAGATAGCGACTATGCGCAAAAACTTCTACGACAAATTCTACTCGCCACGATACATCATGCGGCAGGCCTCGAAAGGCTACTTGAAGGGCAACTTGTACAGCAAAATTATGACCAGAACCGCCGCGAACTACATGCTTTGGCGAGCAAAAGCCCGCCTATGACCAACACAAAGAAGCGGGGACGTCGCTTTCACAGATTTAGTCAGTTAAGGCTTTTTTGCGGAAACTTTATTATGTATTCGAACGGTTTTTAAAACAACATCAGAGAGAGGAACGTTAGATGACAAAAACCGCAGAAGCCTATGGCACAAGAGAAAACTGGCCACCATACACCTACCGAGATTACCCGGGCATAAAACCTGAAGCGTACGAATCCTTCATGAAATTCTTAGACACTGAGAACACTTCAGGCAGGTTAATGGAGTTGCAGCCGTGGATTTCCGTATGCGATAGCAAATGCGCCTTCTGTTATTTCCCAACCACCGCCACGAGCAAAGTTCAGATTGGACCCTACCTTGAACTGCTCAAAAAAGAACTCGCCATGTACGCAAAAACCAAGTACGTGAAGACAAGTGTTTTTGACGAAATAGTTTTGGGCGGCGGAACACCCAGCGTTTTATCTGCTGAGCAGATGATTGACCTCATAGATTTCTGCAAAGCGAATTTTAACATTAACAAGGAAAACTTCATCAAAGTTACTGGTTCCTCAAAGACGTTGGCGCTACCAAAAATTACTAAACTTGCTGAGTATGGCGTTTTCCAGATGGACATGGGCGCACAAACCTTCGACGACACACTGCGAAAAAACCTTTGTTTACCAGACAGCGCTGCAGACGTGGAGATAGCTATTCGGCATGCGCGAAAACTGGACTTATGCGTTTGCGTGGACCTCATGTACAATCTTCCCGGTCAGACGATGGAAAGCTGGATTAATACTCTCAAGAAAGCAATCGAATTAGACGTTGAGATAGATGCTTACTCGCTGCACGTTGACCCTGGAACGATGCTTGAAAAAATGATTAAGACAGGTGTTTCCCCGCCTACTGGAGATGCTGAATACGAGAAGCAAATGTACCTCACCGCCTACAACATGTTGACGGCGGCAGGATACAAAGCTGTGGGACACGACCGCTACAGCCGCATCGAATGGCACATGCGAGAGAACTGCCTCAACGGCTGGCCATGGGGAGGCATATTAACCACGGGCGCAGGCTGCTTCATGGGATACCTCCAGAAATTCTCGTACTCAAACCTTGAAAACATAAACGATTACATGGAAACGGTGAAGTCAGGTAAACTGCCTATCTGCAGACTATCCGAGTCCACGAACGAAGACATGATGCGAAGAACCATGACAAGGCTCTACCTGAGGTTGCCAGTGAGCAAGAAAGAGTTTATGGAGAAATTCGGCACCACCCCAGAAAAAGTCTTTCCAAAACAGCTTGAGAAACTCAAGGAAAAGGGCTTAATCGAAATCGACGAAAAAGAAGTCAGAATCACAAAGCTGGGCGAAGTGTGGAAGGGCAACATTGCGTGGGAGTTTGCGCCTAACCAAACAAAATAATTCCTTTTTTATTGATTAATTTTTTGTTTTTAAAATTCTCGCTAAGTACCTGAAAGCTACTTAATAACCGGTTTTTTAAAAAATTAAACAAATAAAAAAGAAAGAGATGGAGGTTTATTGATGCCTCGTCGGCTGTAGACCGTACCAGGTCATTACTTTTGCCAATATTGGCACTATTACACCTAAAGCAATGCCAGGCACGAAAGCTATAACGAAGGCGTTTACGGGGTCTGCTACCCAGCTTTGTTGTGCCATATTTCTTGCTGGAGCCAGTGCGACGTAGTAGTTTAGCAGTTCTTGGATTATTGCAACTGTTATAGAAGCTGTTAAGCCTGCGCCTAGCATTCGTTTGAAGTTTGTTGATCCGCCGCTGAGTGAACCTGCCATGTAACCGATTATGACAGCGTTGACTAGGTAGAAGAGCATGCTTAAGTCGCCGTAGAAGTTGTAAGACTGAGATACAAAGGCCGTTCCTGAAAGCGAAGTGATTGTGCCGTTCATAATTCCTGCTACTGTAGTGTTTGTAACTGGTATTGAAGCTGTGCCGCCTACCATCATTCCGAAGAGTCCGTTGTATTGACCTGCTGCTGCAACGTAGTAAATGCCTCCCATGATGAAGCCTGCTGCTCCGCCTGCCCATTTGTTCCAGAGTAAGCCAAGAACCAGTGGGATGCCGAGAACGATCATTTGAGCAAAGCCCTGAGTTAAAATGACAGCGATTGTGCCGGTTAAGCCTGCAGTTCCGAATACGTGTTGAGCGCCACTTGGGTTCACATACATTGCTAATGCGAATATCAGTATCACGAGAATTAGAGGTATGCCTATGCCGTAAGCTATGTCCATTAGCTTAAATTTGCCTGTTTCCATTTTTATCCCTTTTAATTATTTTACATCTTGGCACGTTAATAAGCTTAATGCTTGGAAGCTTGATATGCGGCGTTTACAAAATTAGAAACCCAGCGATTGATAGGGATTAGAAAGGCAAAAATTGTTTTGTTGACAAAAAAACAATAAAGAAAAGATAGGGGAAGAGAATTTTTTATTGTTGTCGCAGCATTGCTTTTGCGCGGAGTATACTGTTTCTCAAGTCGATTCTTGATGGGCAAACGAAAGTGCAGTGTCCGCATCCAGTGCAGTAGTCAGCATGCAATTTTATCAGTGTGTCGAAGTCTTGTTTGTCGAAGGCCTGCTTAATCAGTATCGGGCTAAGTCCGTGGCAGCAAACGCGCATGCAAGCACCGCATTTCATGCATTGGTATTCTTTGATTTTTTCTGGGGCGAATGCTTTGGCTTTTGGCAGTTTGGGTTCTTTGCTTTCGGTTGTGGGTTTGGTTCTTCCGATTTTGTCGAGTACTGGCACTGTTAAGTTCATTATGACTAGCGCTACGAATGAGGCTCCGAAGAACTGTGTGTAGGTCTGCATTAGGACAGTTATGATGGCTGTTCCTGCTCCGAAGATTAGTTGTCCAGTGTAAGTTAATGGTGTAGTCGCGGGGTCAGTTGCCATGAAAAACGCCAAGAATATTGAGCTTCCGATGAACAACTCGAATAATAATCGCGTGTAGAGGTCTGCGTCACCGTATGCAAACGACAATATCAACGACAGAATAGCGACGACTGCGAAGTAGCTTAGTGTGATTCTCCATTTTACGTATCTGCGTGCAACGACGAAGAAGGCTACGCCGACAATTATGACTGCAAGTGTTACGGCTCCTCCGGGCCAACCGTGGAACTTTTCCAAGAACATAGTCTGGAGCAAGTTGTTTGTGGTAAATTGGTCTGGAAGTTTGCCGCTGGCGTTGGAGAAACAGCTGACTATGTAAGTACCGAAGCTGGCTGCACCGTTCTTGTCTACGACGCTAGATAAGGCAATTGGACCTGACAGTGCAGGGACACCGAGCGCGGAGCTTTTCAAGTGGTCTATCGCTATAAGCAGAGATTGTACGAAGGGTATTGTGACGAGGAGTTTTGCGGCTGCGGCTGGGTTAACGATTTTTTTGCCCGTTGTGCCGACGATTTTTTTGAAGACAACTAAGCCTACGACAGTGATTAGAACGATGTAGATGAAGCATTGTGGTGCTTCGAGTGGGAACAACTCGACTGTGCGCATAACTGGTACGCCAAGAGAGTATGAGTCTGTGACGATTAAGCCGAAGACTGCTGCAGATAGAATGTTAAGTGGGCTGTCAGCTGTGATTTTATGCAGGAAAACGTCGAGTCCGACGGCGATGCCGACGGCGATTATTGCGTTGATGCCAAGTGTGAGACCAAGGTTCCAGCCTGACGGAGTGGTTTCCATAGACCACATTGCGGCTGTTATGATAGTGAGGATAAGGAGTGCGAAGAAGGTGTATGTCATTAGTTTATCTTTAGTCATCCATGAGTATTCTTTAGGTTTAGACATTCTTTTTTAATCTCCTTGATTGAATTCTGCTTTCACTTTAGCACTGATAGGTTTTATAAGACTTTCCTTAAACATGGGCATGTTCAAATATTAACGAAGAAAATAGCCGAGAATTGAGGTGCATAGTGTTTTCTCTTTTGCTTTCGCACACAAATAGAAGTTTAGGAAGAAGCTGGGTTTTAGGCAAAGCTAATACCAGTAAAACACAAAGTATTCTTTAGGGCTTGACTTTGACAGATACTAAGAACGCGGAGCTTGAAGGAATAACGTTAAACGTGTACATGCACGTCGTAGCGAAGGGCAAACCCGTGGGTCCGCGAGACGTCATGAAAAGCGCCAACCTCAGCAGCCCCAGCGTCGCGTACCGCCACCTGCAGAAACTCGAAGATATAGGCTACCTGCAGAAGAACGAGTACGGGGAATACACAGTAAAAAAGAAAGCGCACATCAGTGGACACGTTTGGCTTGGATGCCGTTTGATGCCTAAGATGTGGGTTTACTCGCTGGTTTTTCTGGCTATTTTAATCGTTGAAGTCTTCATTGTAATCGTTCATTTCCCCGTTGAAACAGTGGAGTTCAAGGTTTTCTTCCTGTTGTTAACGCTAATCACGGGTTTGGCGTTTGCGGTTTTCACGGTTGAAGGTTACTTGCAAAATAGGCGGAAAATGGGCAACGCCGCCGAATAGATGCACCAGAAGCCTCTGCTGGACAGATTAACTGCAACTTTTGCGGATAAATGGAAAAGTGGTTTTTTAGAGGAAGTTTTATATCGCTTTACCAAATGTATCTTCCACTGTGAATTCAATGAGTACAATTAATCCAATTACAGCCCCATTATTCATGGTTGTTTGGCGATGTACCCGCAACTGTGTGGGCAGCTGCACTTATTGTAGTTTCATTAAAGAATACGCTAAAGACCAAGAGTTAAGCACCGAACAAGCCAAACACATGGTGGATGAAATGGCAGAGTTCGGTTCAAAATGGCTAGGCATCAGCGGCGGCGAACCCCTGATTCGACCTGACATCTGGGAAGTTATCGAATACGCAGAGAAAAAGCACGACATGCAAGTCAGCTTGATTACAAGCGGCTATGCATGGGATGAAAAACGGTTTGATCTGCTCACTAAATACAATGTACATACGGCAATCAGCATTGACGGTGACAAAGCATCAAACGATAAAATCAGACGTAAAGGCGGCTATGACCAAGCCATCCACGCCATGGAAAAACTCAGCAGCGTCGGCTTACTCGACTGTTTAGTTACAACCATGACTAAATTTAACATTGACAAGATGGCACACCCCGCTATGTTAGCGGAGAAATACAAAGCCCGCATGCTCGTCTACCACAACTTGGTTCCCGTGGGCAGAGCAGGCGAACACATGGAAGATATAGCTCCAACCCCAGACCAATACGAAACTGCATTCAACGAAATCTACGACATACAACGCAAGTTGTATGGCAAAGTCAAAGTCAACGTTTACGCACCATTCTACGCACGAATCGTACGCCAAAAGAACCCAGCGGACTTCTGGCAATGGTACAACGAAGGCTACCTTGGAAAATGCACCATCGGCGGCAATTACATCGGCATCACCGAAAACGGCGACTACCGAAGCTGCGGATTCCATGAAGGCTACCGCATCGGCAACGTCAAAGACATGAAACTGCGAACCGCCTGGGAAGGACTGCAAAAAAGCGAGTTGCACCTGAAGTTGCGCGACAAAAACAACCTCAAGGGCAGATGCGGAATCTGTGAGTACCGGGAAATATGCGGCGGATGCAGAACACGCGCAGAATTCTACACAGGCGACCTCTTCGAGTCTGACCCAGCATGCAACTACATACCTAAAATCCTGCGGGAAGACCCAAAGTACTTCGAAAAACTAAGCAAGAACCCAATGGGCAAACAATAAACCCTTTTCTTTCAACTCTTTTCGTTGCTTCTAACCAATCTATTTGGAACCTATTTGGAGCCTATTAGAAACTCATTGCAGAAACCTAAGAGGTAGGTCATTATTGCTGAAACCCAGCTCATAAACATGTTGAAAACCATCTTTTGCTTATTTTATGATTTTGAAAATCACATATCGGTCGTTTGAGTAAATAAGCTGAAGCAGTTTACTGCGTATCATCGCTGTGTCCAGGTGGTTTCTGTCGTAGACAATGAAGCCAATGTTGTTTTCCCTGATGTAATCGTTAAAATCCCTTGCCGACACCGTGAACTCAGCGGGTTTATAGTTGAACAAGTCTTGCAGTGCATCGGGCTGGAGCGTTGGAAAACAGCTTTTCGCCAAAGTAAGAACTTGGTAGGAGCGCTGGGCAGTCTGGTTTAATGATAGGTCGTTGAATTGGTACTGGAACCTTACAGCGTCGATTTGATGGTTCCCAAGGGCGCCGATGCTTCCCCAGGTGGGATTTTCGTTGAATTTGAAGGCAAAAGCCACGTTGTTTGTGTCGTCGTAGACGCCGATGTAATTATCCTTTAAGTCTGTACCGTTAAAGCTGGCTGATGTCCAATCTGCTCCAGAAGTGAGCCTTGTCGATGCAGGTACATCCCAAGGGTTAATCCAATCCATAAACTGGGGAATCTGGGCTTTGTCAAACTTGTATGTGAGATCCATGAAAGTGCTCAAGTAAAGCGAAGAGTTAGTGATTTCGCTCTTGATTGGCGTTAAACTCCAGGAAACGTCAAGTGGATAGCTATTGTTTTCAACCAGTATAGTCTCGGTTAAGGTTACGTAGTAGTTAGTGTAGATGTACGCTATTTTCTTGGGTGAACTCTGCTCATCAAAAACTATTTGTTTGCTCATTTCTCCGAGAGGAACTTTGTAGTCCGTGCCGTTTACTGTGTAGTAGAGGAAGTCGCCGGTTGCTGAATCATATGAAACTCTGTTCCAAACCTGGTTTATGGAAACGTAGGTTTCATAGATTATGTCGCCTTTAGCCTCGTAAGCTCTAATCAGCGTTTGAGGATGCTCGATTTCGTAGGATAAACTCAAAACTGACTCTACGAGCTCGTTTCGCTGCACCGTCGGGTCGGTTTGGGCGGTAACATTTTTGCCTGAAAACTCTTGGAACCAAAAGCCCGGCGTCTCCGTTGCCACCACCGTAGTGTTGTCAGGGTAGTTTGCTTTAAGCCACACTCCCGCGTCGTACGCTTTTACGTCGGTGGTCGCGTAGAAAACGCTGCCCTGCATGATTCGCCCATACACTACGTCGGAGCGGTATGCAACCATTACGGATAAAAGGATGATTATGGAGATGGTTGCTGCTTTTACCCAGTTTTTCTTGAACAGTTGCTTGTTTTTGAGGTAGAACGCTGAGGATTCATCGAATATGAACACTACGGAAACCGCCGCCAAAACCGCCGACACCGGCGTTAAGTAGTAGACAAACCAGCTAAACGGCATGTACAAACCAAAGAGGTAGGATTCAGCGAAGAAAAGCGGAACAAAGAAACTCAGCAGTAACGTGATTAAAAAAATCGGTTTCTTCTGTTTTCTCAAAAGGTAGAAAGAAACTACTATGCCGCCTAACGCTAGGAAAAATATGAAGCCAAAATTAATCATGAACATTTTAAAACTGACCGACGGTTCCTGGTACGCGTATGTTTTGACGGCGAAGAATACGTATTCGATGACTAAGCCTATGTAACCTGCCATGGCTTGGAAATAATAGAGGAAGAACGCTATTCCACCACCTAGAACCAACGCCAAAACAACTTTCATGTTGGCGCCTTTTGATTTTATGAGCATGAAAATCAGGATTGGCGGCATTATGAATATTGCGAGAAAAGCGCCCAGTTGATGGGACAAGACAACTCCGAAAGCCGCGAAGAACGTAACCACCAGATAACCTAAACGCTCCACCGCCAAGGGCGTATAGAGAAACACCAAGGTTAAGAATGCTAATGCCAAAACGGTTGTGTAGCCGCCGAACTGGTTAACTTCGTACATGGGATAACACATCAACACCAAAACCGAGGCGACAGCCCCGACTTTTTTGCTGAAAAACCTGCTGGCGAGCAAATACACCGAGAGGAACAGGAGCCAATCGATTATCACAGTTAACGCTTTAACTAAAAAAATCATTTGCCCAATGTCTGTTGCTCCAGTAAGCGAAACCAACATTGAAAGCACAATTTCGTAGAGCGGCGGAATCCAGCCTAGGTTGGCTAAGGATATTTTGCCTGTGTTTAGGAAGATTTGGGCTTTTTCTAAGTGGACGGCAGGGTCATTTCCCAGCACTACGCCGTTCATGGATATGAGTGTGTAGAAGATAGCAAAGATAAGCACTGAGAAAATGGCGATGAATGCAAACTCAATTTTTTTCTCGTTTAACATAGCGCTTATCGGGGCGATAGTGTTCACCCGTCTTAGTTGAGGTTACCCTTTAACGTTAAAGATGGCGACTTCGCTGTTAATAAAGACAAGGTTAAACGCGGGGTCTCGCACAAATTTCGCTTCAACAGCAAAGTCTCTGCATGCAATGAAGGAAACGCTGTTTCTTTGCATTTCAAATCGGTAATCAAACCATTCTTTGAAGTCGACGCTGCTGGGCGCTTGGTCAGGTTTTAAGTTGGCGGCGATTATGGGGTCGAAAAACTTGTTTATGCTCGCGCTGTCTTTGTAGATGTCAGGGTTGTTGTCGGCGGAATAGGCGCTTGCGGAAATCTGGATTTGTCCGTGTGATTGACCTTGCAGGTTGTATTCTAAATCGATTAAGAGTGGTTCTGCAACTTTTGTGGTTACGTTGGGCTGGTTACTTGTGAAGATTAATTGTCCGAAAGTTTTCACGCCTACGTCTACCAGCGCGATTGTGCTTGGGTCGTCGTAAGATAGTGGTGTTCCCTTGGCTTGAACGTCGATGTTTACCCAGTCGAATGTGACTCCTGGAACAGTGCTGGTTAATGTTGAAGTTAAGTTGACGAAAAGAAGTCCCTGATAAACAGTTGTTAACTGTGTATAGTTGAAGTAGTCGTTTCCTCTTGTGACTACGATGGTTTTGTGGTCGGCGGCGTTCTCAAAATGCATGTCTTTCACCGAAAGCGTGTCCAAATAGGCGGATTGAACGGTTCCGTTTACTTCAAACTTGATTTCGTTTTGGCTGCTGTCAAAATTAAAGAATGAATAGTCAAAGTAAGTCCAGTTAAACTCTGCTAAAATTTCTGGGTTATGCCTTGCAATGTAGCCGCCGTCTTCGCGGACCTGAACCAAACTATTATCCACCAAGTAATCAGTGTCGAGAAGGTAAGTGGCGTTCTTTGCAGGCGCTACCTCTCGGGCACTGGTCAAATACTCAGGGTCAACAGCGCTCAAGGTGGGCTGCTGAGCAAACCCGCCTAGCCACCAACCGTAATGAGCATCAGAAACAAACACTGAGCCGGTTGGCGTGTTCTGCTTTATCCATTGAATCCCGTTCCACCCCGGCTGGTCCATGAATTGGTAGAAACTCTGAATGTTATGGCCCTCTATCGGAGTTGCAAAGATGGGGATGACGAAGAAGGAAAACAACAGGAAAAACAGAACAAACCCTGCATAAACTGTCTTATGCGTTATGTGAGCCTCAAGCCACTCGATTTTCTTGTTTAGGATTTTCTTTGGTTTTTGAACCTGAGCTACCAAAGTCTGGTAACTGTCAACTATTCCAGCAAAAAACTTTGAGCCATGGTCAATCAACAGGGCGATGAAAATCATCACTGGCAGAATCACAAAGTATAGGAATCGGTTGTAATCGATTATGAACCCGTACAGGTAGCCCTGCGTCAAAAATAACGGGACAAAAAGCCACACTGACAGCAAGAGTGTTGGAAGCGTGATGAATTTTCCCTTGTACACTTTGGAGAACACTATGAAAGCGGCGATTATGGCGAAGAGAGGCAGAACCAAAGTTAACGGAAGTATCCGTGTTGAAAGCGTTGCGAAGGTTATGTCATTGACACCCTGAACTCCCGGTGCTGAAGCGTTATCCTTTAGGTATGTGGGTATAGCCTGCATTAGGAAAGGTGCGACAAGGATGACACCTATGATTAGGGGCAATATCCAGTAGAGCACAGTTTTTCTTGAGGTGCCAAAAGTTTTGGGCGAAATAAACACAAGAAGAACCGTGAGAACTGTTACACCCACAAAGATACCGGCGCTCAACGAATGGGTAAGGAATATTGAGCCTGCTAAAATGCTGGTTGAAACCAGAAAGGGCACTTTGGAAAACCTGTCTTTTTGCAGGAACAAATAGAAGGTTAACGGAATCAACATCAGCGTTATGACGTTTGGGTAACCTCCCCAAAGAGTCATTTCTATATCGAAACGTGAAATCGCCACGAGAAATGCAACGATGAAACCCGCTTTTTCGTTCCAAACGCTCCTAGTTATCAAGTACGCGCACAAAACGATAAGCGACGAGAACAGTGCCACGATGACTGCATGCACAGTGTACTCGGTCAATCCAGTCATCATCATAACGCTTGAAGCAAAGATATGGTACCCTGGAAAAGTCAGAGATGTGCCTCCGCCCATCTGGTAGAAGTTATACATGAAATTCGTGTTGTCTCTCCCAGTTATGGAGTAGATTACGCTGTTGTGTAAGCCGATGTCTGCGCCCGATGGAAAATTGCTCCAAATCATTAAGATTAATCGGTAGATGAATGAGAAAGTAAAAATTAACAAAAGTAAGACATACGTTCTGTTTGCTTTGAGCATTTACTTTCCCGCTTGTGATTGCTTACCCCGAAATTGTTGGTAAAAGGTTAAATATCAATTTCGAGTATAAAAAGCCCAGAGTATAAAAAAGGACTAAAAAGGTGTTTATATGTCTTGGCTTAAATCTATGATGGAAAAAGAGCCTCCAGAACCAGAGAATCCATTAGGTATAGTTGTTATCGGCAACATCGAACCAGATATGCATGATACCGCAAAAGAAGCAGTTAGGCGTTCTTTGAAACGTGCAGGCTTCAAAACCATTGACGTTGGAAAAAGCGTTGCACCACAAGTCTTCATCGACAAAGTGAAAGAGAACAATGCAAACTTGATTGCAGTTTCCGTTAACACAGTTCCAGCAAAGAACAACCTCGCAAAACTCGACGAACTCCTCAAAGCAGCAGGTCTCAAAGACAAAGTCGGCATAATCATGGGCGGCGCAGCAGTCAAAAAAGAAGATGCTGATGCAATCGGCGCACTCTTCGGCAAGAACAAAGAAGAAGCTCCAGAGCTAGCAAAGAAAGCACTGAAAAAATAAATCCATCCGATGTGGAATAATGTCATTTAAGTTCAATACCCAACAAAAAATATACGACCTTGCTGGAGCAAAAATAGGCGGTCAACCGGGTGAAAACCCAACCTTTCTGATCGGCTCCATCTTTTGGTTAGGCCAAAAAATGGTTACCGATGCAAACAAAGGCATTTTTGACGCTAAAGCAGCTGAACAAATCATTAACACATGCCAGACTCAAAGCGACATAACCGGCGTAAAATTTGCGCTAGACATAGTTGGCACAACAGACGCAGCATTCGAAAAATACATAGACTTCGTACCGAAACACACTGACGCACCACTCATGCTAGACGCAATGAGTCCAAAAACCCGCATGGGAGCAGCAAACTTAGCAAAGAAGATGGGTCTTTCAAACAGATGCCTATACAACTCTGTTTACAAAGGCGTAACCGATTCTGAACTTGCAAACCTCAAAGACAGCGGAATTAAAATGTCCATAGTGCTAGCTGATGATCCAAAAGACACAACCATGGAAGGCAAAATGAAGGTTATTGTTGAAGCTTTAGCCTTAGCTGAAAAAGGCGGCATCACAAAACCACTTATCGACACAGCAATCCCAGCGTTCGAACCAGACATGGGAACAGCCGTCAGAACTATACCCATCATGAAAGAGAAGTATGGTCACCCTGTAGGCTTAGGCAGCGGAAACGTTGTCACAACCATGGGTTGGGTCAAAGCAAACGTCGCTAAAGAATTCCGTCCAGGCTGCAGAACCTCAACAAACTCAATCATGCAAATGGCAGGCGCAAACTGGCTCATGATCGGACCCGCAGAGCAAGCTGAATGGATATTCCCAGCAGTTGCAGTTACAGACACATACATTGCATCAGCCGCAGGCGACCTCGGAACAAGACCGCTAGAAGAGTCTCATCCAATCTATAAGATGTTCATGTAAAAAACTTTCTTCCTTTATTTTTTATTTTTTTAAAACTTTGAAGGCTAAAATCTGAAACCGCTAAGATGGTTTGAAATCGTCGTCGGAATCACCGTTTTAACGTTACTTGCCACTTACCTCATTCCAAGCAGCCCAGATTTCTCCGTAACTTTGGTTCCGCGGTACATTTTGAGCTTTGTTTTCATAACGTTTTTGCCAGGGTACTGTTTAGTTAACATTCTTTTCTTGGGCAAAAACAGCATAGACATAGTCGAGCAACTGGTTTTGTCGGTTGCATTGAGCTTTGGCTTAACTGGGCTAATAGGTTTGTTTCTGGGTTTGTCACCCATTGGGCTTAGCTTAAACTCGATCACTGTTTCCCTTAGCACACTGGTGTTGGTTCTCTCCGTGATAGCTTTGGTTAGGAAAACCAGGGAGAAATCATGGTCTAATGTGCAGGTACCTGAGCAGGTAAGCGCCTGAAGTTTTCGCCGCGGCGATTCCGTAGACTCCGCCTTTACGCATCATTTTTATCACGTAGCTTGGTCGCAGATAGAAATCTTGGTATGCCTTGTAACGTAGTTGTGCGAGTTTTTCCATAGTCATCGTGGGGGTTTCAAAGGTGGGGCCCGCGGTGTCGTATTTGTCAAAATCGGTTACCCTTAGCCAACCGTTCTTCTTTACCTGTTCATACATTGGGGTTCCAGGATAAGGCGTTGCCACGTAGAAGCCTACGTCGTCGGGGCTTAGTTCTTTGACGAAGTGGATTGTTTCTTTGGCGGTGTGTTCGGTTTCGCCTGGAAAACCAAGTACGACGTTTGCAATCGTCATCAACCCCAACTGATGCGCGGTCTTGTACGCCAGCCGTGTTTGGTCGAGTTTTATGCTTTTGTTCATGGCTCCAAGGATAGCTTCTGAACCCGACTCCACCCCCAACCAGACGGCGAAGCAGCCTGCGTCACGCATGGTTTTCATGAGTTCGCGGTCAACCATGTCCACACGGGTGCCGCAATCCCATTTCATCTCAAGTTTTCTGGCATGCAGTTCCTCACAGATTTTAACGACTCGGCTACGATCAACGCTGAAAGCGTCATCGTAGAAGGTAACTTGGTCAACTCCATATTTGTCGTGGACAAACTGCATTTCGTCAACGACGTTTTTTGCGCTTCGCATGCGGTAGCCTCTACCGAACATACGCACCGTGCTGCAGAAGTCGCACCAAAACACGCATCCGCGGCTGCTGACCAGGGGAAAAATGATTTTGCCGTTGTGCTTGAGGCTTTCAAGCGGCATCAAGTGATGAGCGGGAAAAGGCAATGCATCCAGGTTTTCGATGAAGGGTCGGTCTTGGTTGCGAACAACTTTGTCGCCGTCCCTGTATGTGACGCCCAAAACGCTACTGAGGCTTGATTGGCTCTGTAGTTTCTCGGCGAGTTCAATTAAGGTCTCTTCGCCTTCCCTTCGAACAACAACATCTAAGCTCGGGTACTCGTGGAGGGCGTTTTCATCCCAGAAAGTTCCATGTGACCCGCCAAGAACCGTGACTGCCTGCGGCTGCGTCTGCTTAGCCACAGTGATTATTTGCATCGCGGATTTGTAGAGCAGCGTCGTGGCGGTTACCCCGATTACGTCGGAGGGCGTCTTTGCAATGCGGCTTTGAAAAGTTTCGTAGTTGAGTTTTTCGGCTTGGCAATCGATGACTGTAACTTGGTGACCCGCTTTCTCCGCAACAGCGCCCAAATACGCTAAACCCAACGGGATAAAGGGCGGGTGGGAATGGACGCTTGGCGGATACGGCGGGTTAACGAGGGTAATTTTCATCTAAGGCGCCTTTCTGCTGAATGTCTTAGGCTGGATTGGATATATTGCTTTCTTAAATGCTGCTGGCTACGGATGAGCTGTGTTTTTTGATGTCTTCTTTCGTTTTTGGTCTTTATCTGGGTGGGGCGGTTTTAAGGGTGCCACAAGACTGGTTGCAGCCTGCGTCCTATTTTGTGTTAGCAACGTTTTTCTGTTTCTGTTTCAATGTGAGATATCATTTTCTTACACATGCTCTGCATGCATCCATGTTGAAAGCGTCACGGTGTCCTTGTGAATCCATGTATCGCCTATTTTTTTCCACAAGAATCATTGCAAAGCAGTGAACAGCAAAATGCATTCGGGCACTATCATAGCCCATTCG
>Ga0114951_10003220_pt1 | contig 17159 bp, 30 predicted proteins | sample AM7aDNAmetaG_FD_88677 | JGI IMG/M metagenome (GOLD analysis project Ga0114951, IMG submission 88677) | Freshwater microbial communities from Finland to study Microbial Dark Matter (Phase II) - AM7a DNA metaG | ecosystem: Environmental > Aquatic > Freshwater > Lake | place: Finland: Lake Alinen...
CAACTCTTGCATCGAGTCGATGTTGGCCGCATAGACCTCCGGGATCGAGGGATTGAACCAGAAGATGCGCCTGGAATCACAATTGCCCTGGTTCCGGCTCATTATGGCGTCCGTGACGATGGGGGCGATGTGCGTGGACAGCACCAGCCTGGTCGAGCCATTCTGAAGATTGTCCTTGACGATGTCCGGGGTAAAGTCTGGCAGAATCTCGTCCGTGCCATGGATGGCGACCACGATGTCAGGCTCCAGGAACGGCAACACCTTCTTGAACGGCTTGTTGCAGCAGATGACCAGGCCGGGGAAGGGATTGTCCCGGAGATAGTTGAGTTCGGCCTGACCCACGGAAGGACCGCCGCCGATTACCAGCGCCCGGTCCATCTTCCATGAACGGTTCTCCCGGATGTCCTTCTCGATGTCGGTGATGTGAGGACGCTTCTGTACCCGTTCATAAAGATTGTCCCGGAAGTGCTCCAGCCATTGCACCATCATTGCCTTGAAGGTGGTCAGGTTGTGGTCATTGAAGTTCACGTTCGAGACCTCGTTCTGGAGCATGAGCGACCAAACATCCATAGGTACGCCCCTGACCCTGGCCTCATTCGACAGGGCGTTGAGCAGTTCGTTGACCCTCTGCGCTTGATCCTCCGTCATTGCGACGCCACCAGGAGAAGGTCGAGCACACCGCCAGCCGGGACGCTGGTTAAGCGAATGTACCGCATTGCGTTCTGATAGCCCTGATGCAGGGCGGTCGTGGCACCGTAGGAGAACGCCTGGAACCAATGAACCCCGTCAGCCGAGGACTCCAGCGTGAACGGCGTCGGTATGGTGGCGTTAGCGTACAGTTCCACATTCCAGCGACCGAGCAGACCGCAATCAAGGGAGACCCGCTGGGCCTTGCTTCCGTCAACCTGATACAGCTCCGAGCGCAATATCGGCGGTGCGATCATGTTCGCTGTTATCGCCTGCGGACTTGTGGATGCGAAAAGCCTGATGTTCGCCGCCACGTTCGACCGGATGTAGAGCACCTTGAAGGGCGTGTTGCTGAAGCCAACCGCCTCGCCCCCCATGAGCGTAGCCACATGGAAACCGTCCGTATCTACCTTTATCTCTTGATCGGAGAAAATCCTGAAGCTGTGCATGAAATCCTCCTTGAAGAATTTCAGCCCAGCGTGCATCTGATACTTCTGCCCCAAAGTGTCGATTATCTCTCCCTCATAGAAGTCCAGCTTGGTCGTTCCTATGCCGATGGGATAGAACAGGGTGCCATCGGACTGCGTCGCCTCTGGCACGGAGATGATGAGGACGCCCTTCTCGTCCTTCAAGCGTTCAAAAAATGCACTCAATTTCTTTAACATCTGCCTTCCTTCTTCATCGACCTCTGCGTCCACCTGAACATAGCCAGACAGATTCTCGTTCTCAGCGGTCATTAGGCCGAATTATGTTGTCCGAGTTAAAATAATATCGCCAGAGGGCAGGGCAAAACCTTATAATCCCTGCTTGGTTCTAGGTAGTGGAGGTATTCCAAGTGGACGAAAAAGACCAAGCAAGAGGCGAATACAACCGCTATTACACCGACCATATCGTCACCTTCACGGTGATCGACCTGGACATGATGGAGGTAGTAGAGCATCTTCGCAAGATAAGGGTCCCGGCGTTCGACCTGTTGGTATCGCTGGGTGCCTTGGTGGAGCACCTGAAGGCCACGGTAGGCCAAGAAGATGCGGAGAAGGCAGTGGCCTGGGCTGCGTTCCTCAACGAGGACGTGGAGGCCATGGCTAGAGAGCAACAGCAGCAGAGGATGATGTTGCCTGACTTCCTGGACGTTCAGGTGGTCGGCAGGAGAATGAGGTAGATGCCCGACGGGTTCGATACCTCGGTCAAGGTCAAATCCGAGACCAGGGAGAAGCTGAACAAGGTCAGGGCGAACATGGAGCTAGATGATGGGAACCGCCGCTCGCTCGACGAGGTGGTGGACAAGCTGGCGACCGATTGGCTGGTGGACCGGAGAAAGGCTGACCCATGACCGAACCGATAAGATGCTCGGTATGCAAGCAGGAAGCCGTAATCTTGCTGGAGCTGGATGGTGTGGAAGGTAGGGTCCCAGCCTGCAAGGACCATGCGTTCATGGTGAACAACAACCACCAAGTACAGGGGAAGATCGTGGCGGTCAAGTGCAAGTGCTGTCACACGATATTGCGCTACGAATGGGTGCAGTACAAGAGGCCGGGGAGGAAGCCAGCCATTCTAAGGGTCGATGAAAACCAGGCGCAGCTCGACAGGTTCATCGACATACGGACCCCGGTGCAACGAGAGCTGGAGAAGATGAACAAGAAGTCAAGGAGGACCAAGGATGAGAAAGTACACAATGGCGATAAGCTACGTCCCGAAGAAGGAACAGGTCTTCAACGGGATGATAATGCGGACGCTCCGGGTGTCCAAGGACAATCGAGTCCACAGTAATTATAACCCAAACGACGAAATCCTGCTCTATGAGTGGCAAGGCGTCCCGAGACATTCCAAGTGGGGTCGCACCAAGAGGGTAAAGATCGAGGAGTCCTGGAACCTACTCATCGATGATGAGAAGATTCATTTCCTGGACGGGGAGAAGATATGGTTCAGCATCCGGTGGGATGACGACGATGCCAGCGTTCTAGCGTTGCTGGACGGCATCGTACCGCCGACCGGGGAGGAATGGAAGAAGGTCATCTTGAAGCTCCACGGCTGGAAATCGTTCGGGCCGGACGGGGTCTATGGCAAGATCATATCCTGGAACCCAAAGAGGCCCTTTGTCTGGACCATGGTAATGCCACCGGAGAATTGGATGCCAAAGTATTATGTGATTAATCAGAAGGGATGAAACAATGACAGAAGAAAAGAAGAAGGAAATAAAAGGCAAGCTAGTGAACGAGAAGGCACCGGAGAAGGTGTCGGATAAGGCGCAATCCAGCCTACAAACCGAGGCAGACCAGGACCACTTGGCAGAAGCGGCACAACAAGTCTTGGACGATGCGGCCTTCCTCCGTGCCCTCCAGGAAAAGCAGGACATGGAGAAGGAGGCGAAGGACTTCAACAACGCCAAACCAGTCAACACTGAGCTGGTCAAGGGCGAAGGGGCGCCCCCCACTAAGGACAGCCCCGCCTTCGTCGCTGCCATACATGGAGTGCCTGAGAACTGCATGATACTGCTCGGGGGCAAGCCGTATGTCACATCGGAAGGGCTGGGCATACTTGCCGACAGGAGAGGCGTCCGTGCCATCCAGACCAAGATACAACAGGTCAACGACAAGGATGGGAAGCTCTATGGCTATGAGTGCACCGCCTTTCTCTGGCCGAAGATCAGCAAAGCGGAGGTCGAGGTTATGAAGCTCGCCGGAGTGCTCGACAAGGATGTCCAGAAGGAACTCCTCAAAAGCCTGATGCTCCCGTTCGAGGCGATGGCGACGGCGACCAGGGACAACACCAAGGACAAGATGCGCCCCTATATGCTGGAGCTGGCCGAGACCAGGGCGATCAACCGGGTCAAGAGGCAGTATGTCGGGTTTGGCCTGACCTCGGTGGAGGAGATGCCGGAGTATGAGAATCCGGTCGAAACGGGGGATTACTGAGAAAATGCAGACCTCGGGAAAGGGGCCTCTACGGGGCATTAGGGATTATAAGGATGCCCACGGTCGGGCAGACACCCGAAACCCCGCAGCAGCCTATTTTCCACTTTTTAGTTATAACTATTTTCGGATTTGGGAGCATAGGATATGAGAGAGTCGAGTCTTTGGACCAGGGCGTCACGCAAGAAGGAAGGTGGCAAGGTGTCGGGAGGCATCCACCTGTACCTTCCAGCGGACATCTTGGAGAGAGGATTGGCAGAGCGGGGCATCGACCCCAAGGAGAACGACCTGGAGGTCTGCATCACCGGGATGACAAGGAAGTTCGGACGGGTGGCAGACTTCAGGATCAGGGTAAGAAAGAGGAAGGTGAAACTAGATGGAAGCAACAACGGAAGTACCGCAGGCCAAGAAGGTCAAGCTCAACCGCAATGACGTGTTGAGGAAGATGCTGGGCATCATAGCTGCCTATCAGAAGCAGGGATTGACGCTGACCGTGAGGCAGCTCTATTATAGGCTGGTGGCGACGTATGGGCTGAAGAACTGCCTGTCCAGCTATCAGTTCGTCGGGGACGTGCTGAAGGATGCGAGGCTCGATGGGACCATACCCTTCGAGGCTATCGAGGACCGCACCAGGGCTATCCACTTCGGAGAGAAGGATGAACAGTCCGTGGCAGCGTACTTCCGCAGCTATTGGGACTACTTGCAGAACATGGAGGAGAACTACACCATGCCCCGCTGGTGGAACCAGCCCGAGAGGGTCGTCGTGGTGGTGGAGAAACAGGCAATGCAGGGAGTGTTCCAGAGCGTCACGGACAGGTATGGCGTGGACCTGATTGTCAACAGGGGATACCCATCCCTTACGCTGATGTGGAACCTTGCGAACCGCCTGAAAGCGTTCCAAGATGGCGATGATGGGGCCGAGAACGTCCACATCATCTACTTCGGTGACTTCGACCCGAGCGGGATGGACATGGACAGGCACGTCCAGGAGACCCAGGAGAACGACTTCGGGGTAGATGTTGACCTGTTGAGGATCGCCATCACCAGGGAGCAGATAGACAAATGGAACATCCCCCCGGCCCCGGCCAAGAAAGGGGATTCCAGACGGGCCAACTTCATCCTGGAGCAGGGTGTCGATTGGCAGGTAGAGCTAGATGCCATCGAACCAGCCCAGCTTCAAGAGCTGATAAAGAACGCCATCCAGAAGCACTTTGACCCCAAGATATTCGAGGAGCGGAACCTGGAGCGTGAGAGGCGTCGGGCCATAATGAAGGAGTGGGCCGACGAGTGGCTGAACGCAGACTTCGTGCCTCCAGAGGCAAGCCAAGGCAACGAGGATGATGACGATTCGGAGGATGACGAGTCCGATGACGAGGACAACGACGAGGGCGACGACAACCAGGAGTGAGCGCCCACAAACCCTTTTTCCTTTTTTCGGATTTGGTAGCATAGGATAAGGAGTCATCGAAATGGCAATGCTAGACGAGAAGGAAGTGCGGAAGCTGCTGGCGACGACGCAGATAGCGCTCAACCAAATGCCGCCGACAGCCGACGACGAGATATGGAGACTGAGAGGGGAGATCAAGGCGTACAAGAGGGTACTGAAGGAGTGAAGATGTCAAACAAGATGAGCAACAGCGGGATCGACTATGCCGACAAAGCGGCGAACACGATGTACGGCTGCAAGCACGGCTGTCCGTACTGCTACATGGAGAGCAAGGTGATGCCCAGGCTGAAGGGCCGGGTGGTGGACAAGGACTTCCAATGGACCGTCCCGGAGTATCACTATCAGGACATCTCCAAGATGAGGAGAAGGTTCCGAGCGCAGAGCAAGAACCCCAACCTGCCGATTGGCGAAATGATGGTGGCGGTGAACTTCACCGGGGATATGTTCGGGGAGTGGGTGCCCAACCATTACATCGAGAAGGTGCTGGACAACATACCGGACTACAACTGCTATCTGTTCCTGACCAAGAACCCGAAGCGTTATGCTGACTTCCTCGGGATGTTTGGATGGAACTCTTGGCTGGGAACTACCATAGTGAGCAAGGACGATTACGAGCGGTTCAGGACGTTCCTATTGAGCACAAGGAAGGAGAACTTCCTGCCCCATAGATGGGTATCGTTCGAGCCGTTGCTGGGGAGCATTGGCAATGGTCTGAAGTATATCCGGCAGCTAGAATGGGTGGTCGTCGGTGCCTGCACCGGACCACTAGGGTTCCAGCCGGAGAAGGCATGGGTGCAGGAGATCATGGATGAGTGCTTCAAATGGAAGGTGCCCCTGTTCATCAAGGACAACGTCAAGGCACCTGAGTTCCAGCACTTCAAGATGTTCCCGAAGGGATGAAACATGGATGAGAAGCAAAAGATGTACGAACGATGGGCAGGTCGCTTTCTCAAAGCGCTGCTGGTGCTCCTGCTCTTCTGGATGGTGGTATGGCTGGTAGTGGTCAATGCCATGTTCCTGAAGGCAGGCCCCGATGTGATGACCATCCTAGGCGTGATTCAGCTCAATGGAGGTATCACCCTCATTGTGCTGTTCATAGCGATGGTAGTCTGCGACATCAATACGGGAGGCTGGAGAGGGTATGGTGACTTCTGATGCCCTGCGACTGCGGCTGCTCGGAGGTAGTGACCGAGAAGCTGGAGGGAACGCTGTTCGTGACGTGCAGGGCGTGTGGAGCGGACAGGGGATACATGAACGAGGATGGCACCACCGGGGGCATCCTCGACCAGGACGACCCGGAGAGGATCAACATAGCAAGGAGGAAGCAAGATGGAAGACAGCAATGAAGACGAGAAGATGAGTGAAGGAGAACTGAAAATGCACAGGAACCTGGCGAAGCGGAACGCAGACCGGGCGTTGAGCCTGTTCATAGACCCGAACGGCAGCGTGGTCGATGCAAGGAAATGGCTCGAATTGGCGGTACTGGAGGCGCAGAAGTACGACCCCAAGGCCGACCCAATCTCGGTCATCATGGATAGCGTCCTCGAATCATTCGCCCTTCGAGCAACGGCCAGGGCGTCCGATGGCGAGGTTAATACCAAGGAGGAGCTGGTCCAGGTAGTTACCGAACTGAAGGACATCCTGGAGCTGATAGCCGAGAACATGGCCGACCCGCCATTGGGTGAGAAGGAATGGACGCTCATCGATTCGATGAAGGATATGGCAGAGGACGCCCTGGAAGTGCTAAGGGAGGTATGACCATGCCAGAAGGAAAGCTAGTGGCAGAGTTCACCGTACAGGATGCGTTCAAGGTCGGAGAAACGTTCACGGTGACGTTCAAGGCCCATCAAGTACAGGAGGTCTTGCCAGCCGGGACGGTGTTCCTGCTGTACGCCTGTCCACCGAGGGAGCCGCAACCGAGCGACATCAGGGTCATCGTCGTGGACAACATGGATGATGAGAAGGAGGCGTGACCATGCCGGAGCCAAGCGCTGAAAGTACCCCGGAGGAATGGTTCGTCTTTTTCCAAGAGCGGAACCGTGCCCCTCTACGGCAATTCAAAATTGAGATTGCGAGAGCGATAGAAAATGCACAAAAGAGTCACTTGCCGACCATGTTGATGTTCGCAGAGATGGACATGGTCGCCAGAACCCTATCGAACGACTTCATCGACGGGATCAAAGATGATGTTGTAAAGGAGAAAGGCAGAGAGGTTCGGAAGCACATCATTAAAAGAAACGAGGCTGAAGCCAAAGAACTGAGGAAAGAAGTGCTGGAAGGAGTAACAATGGTAGTCATGGACAGCCCGGACAAGGTGAAGGACGTGCATGACACGCTGAAGGACATATTCGGAGAGGAGTGAATCAAATGGCAGTAGAAGCAACAAGGGGATGCGGTTCCCGCAAGGTCGGGGGCCTGTATATGGTAGGCTCGGGGCTATCGGCTCCGTGTCTGAGGATGCCCGCTAATGTGGAGGTCTGTCCCGTCTGCGGTGAGGGGCTGCGGTTCTTCCGTGGCTGGAGGACCATCAACGCCAGGGGAATGTTCGGAGGGAACTGCAAGGTCGTCGGCATCACCACCGAGATACCGAAGTGGTGCGCTGTCCAGACGTGCCCCTTCGACCAGGACAAGGTCGGTCTGATGTGGGTGGGGGAGAAGTTCTACACCCCGGAGAAGTTCATCGAGGAGGCTCACAGCATGGGCGTGTCCAAGAGGATCAATGCCGTGCCCAAGGACTTCGTGCTCGGTGAGACCTGGGTGCTCCTGGCCCACAAGAAGGCTGGCAAGAAGATGGTCTGGCGAAAGGGCAAACAAGGTGAGCAACTTCCCTTAGACCCGGATATGCTCAAAATAATAGACGGCTCTGGAAATCGAGTCCCAATGTGGAGTCCCGATAGGATATATCTATCCATTGAGGTCGCAGAGTTCCAACCCTGCCCAGCGGTCTTCTATGCCTTCCAGCCCGTCAAGCTGGAGAAGATAATGACGCAGAAGATGGTGGACGAGCTGGACATCGACAAGCGCAAGCGGGACGAGAAACAGCACATCGAATATGTTATCGTCCCGGAGAACGATAAGGACCACCAGGGAACGGTCTATGATGACAAGGATGACGAAGGCGAAAAAGATGAGTGAGTCGGAGATACCGGAATCAACGTCATTCCATGGCAAGTACGGGGTCTATGTCACGCCTGGGGTAAGGCGACATAACTGCGATGTGTGGGACTGTACTGAGGATGCTCGGTTCAGGAACCCAGCATCAGGGATGCGGTACTGCCAGAAACACGCAGCCCAGCTAGGCTACCGCATCGTGAGCGACAACCGGGCAGGGACGGCGGTGGCAATGGAGAAGGTCACGAACGCCAGGAGAAGAAATGCCCAAGCAGCCAAGTGACGGCCTGGTCCGGGTGACGGTGGGGAAGACCCTCCCCGTCTTCACCCCTGGCCCTGACCACCCGATCATCCTGTCGGAGAAGGAATGGAAGCGCCTGTTCCCGGAGCGCAGGGCCAGGACGTGCTACTTCCATCAATGGGAGTATCGTCTTGGCAGGCCGATGGGACAGTTCAAGGTGGTGTACGAGGACCACATCGATGAATCCAACCTCCCGTCAGGGAGGATATGCCTGAAATGCGGGAAGGTCGAGTGGGTGGCGAGCAAGAAGGCCACGAAGCGCTGGGAGCAGAAGGACTTCACCCCCTAGCAAACCTTTTAATCTTTTCTAATGTATCCAGTATGGGCGACGGAGAGTTTCTGTCGGTGTCAGTTGCATAGTCGGTGTCAGAGGTCCGTGGCCTCCGTCGTCCACTTTTATTTTATAGCCCTAAGAGACATCCTTGATATGAGGCATACCATGAACAACTGTCCAACCCTATCGGGCAGCCAAAACTCCACCGGAGCACCAGTACCGTACAACCAATTCTATCAGGTCGATAAGATGTCGGCGCTGGCCCAATCAATCATCGGGAAGTACCGTGGCAATGTCTCCTGTCCAGACTATAAGCTCATTCTCTATTGGGTGAAAAACCATATCCGCTACATGACAGACATCAAGCAGTTTGGCGTAGTGGACTTCTGGCTTTTCCCCGATCAGACCGTGGCTACCGGAGCCGAGGATTGCGACGGGATGTCGTTCTTGGTCGCATCGCTCCTGGAAGCAGCGGGATATGATACCAGAGTTGTGCTCGGGCAGACGCCATGGGGCTATCATGCCTGGGTGGAGATGCGTGACGAGGGGCAGACCCTCTTGACCGTAGAGGCGACCACCGGGTCGGTCTTCTCCATGGAGGAGGCCGAGAGGATAGGCTACTCGCCTGACATCTTCATCAATCCAGAAGGATGCAGTTGGGCCGGGATAACGGTGGATAGCTACTGATGTATCTTGCTGGAGATGAGCATCCCAGCGCCCAATCCGCTGACCCCAGGATGCGGTAGGAACATACCTACGGGCACCGTGACCATGCTCAACATCCCAGCGTTTATCTGCTGGTCTTTAGGCGTCCCGGAGAGCTGGTTGGCGGCGCTGATGCCAAGGCCGATCAAGGAGCCGATGGAGAAACCAAGGATCGCATGGCCGACAGATTCGGTCTTCATGCGAATCCTCTTTTCGAGCGTGGCATACTGGAGAACTCCATATCGTCCTCGTCCTGCTTACTGGCGCTCGCCTTGGTCTTGTTGACCTTGACAATGGCCTCCTTGACATCCCCGCCCATGACCATCTTGTCGAGCAGGGATTCCATGGATGCCACGGTACGGCACGTTCCTGGGAAGTCAACGCCATCCCGTATCTGCTGGGCGAACTCCGGTCCCTTTTGGTCGCCGTGCATCTCGATCTGGCAATTCTTGTAGAGGAAAGCCCTCATCTTGTCACGGAGGGCGACCACATGGGTCTTGGTGGTAGGGGCTTCAAGCTCATGGTCGAAGGCGACCTTCAGCCGTTCCGAGTCGGACATGAAAGGCTCGTCGGACCTAGGCGCTGTATGTGGCGCTGACGCTGCCCCCCCTGCCTTCGGCATCTTTCTGCCCAACTTACCATTGGTTAGTGCCATGGTATCACTCAGTAGCTCGTTACGTCAACGCACAGAGGAGGAGGGACCAACGGATCATAGCCTGCCAGCGCTGCGCTCTTGAACACGAAGTAACCTATCAACAAACCTACCCCCAGCCCAAGCAGAGCCGTTCCAACCGCTGTCCCATTGTCCATGCCATCACCCTAACAATGTCTTCTTTCCGAACGCCACTCCTTTTTGAGTGTATTCCACGGTCTTCTTAGCCAAGCCCCTTACCGAGGTCTCGCCCGTATAGTTGATGAAGGCCACGGTCAGCAACGAGCCGACGATCATGCCTCCAGCGAACCACAGAACCGCCGTTCCCGAACAGTTAGGGGCAGCGGCTCCCGGTTGAGCCTGCGGTGATTGCGAACACCCACACGGCATATTTATACCTCCTTCTTCAAGAAACCAACGGTCTGTTTATATGCGTTCGACTGTTGGACATTGAAATGATGGCCTGAGATGGCCCGATAGAGAAGATACCCACCAATCGAGACCGCCCCTATTATTAGGGCGTATTCGGCAATCTGGACGATGGTGTCTGTCGCCCCCCCTGTGTTCTCCCCCTTCTGGCACTTGTTGGTAGTAGTGTCACACAGAACGCAGGCGGTCCCTCCCAGGAATGAGCTGGAACAGCTCTTGACCCATGAATCTCCAGTCGTCGGGTCGGTCCAGTTCGTTGTTGAGCTTCCGGTAGAGGCATCGATAAGATGGCAAAGAAAGACAAGTCCTGCGAGCACCAGCATGGCCGAGATTATTATGATGATTATGAGTATGATTACCCAAACCGGAACAACTCCTGGGGGATGTTGTCCGGTGGCCTCATAGTAGGAATCGTCATAGTATTTTTGAAGATGCTGTATGTCTGCTCCTTGTAGCATCGATGAACGGATTGGGATGATCGCTCCATAACCGACCGCAGGGACTACGACTCCAGCAGTACCATTGGAATCCATAGTGCTCCATATACTACTGTCCAAATTTTCGGAAGGTATCAGGACATGAGCATCACCTGAAGCAGCGGCCTCGGCCTCTGAATTATAGGCATTGACATTGCCATATCCTTCCACCCATCCATAATCTCCCGGCGCTACTATTGCCATTTTTATACCTCCTCAAATAGACTCCATATCCATCGTGCTCTGTGCCTCGCAGGAAGGGAATGGGGACGATGCCCCACAACATATCGTTCCGTACAGCACTCCATCGGCTGTCAACCCAGCCACCCACTCTCCATGAACCAATGACAAATAGATGTACTGGACCAAAGAAGTGTCATTGTAAGTGACCGTTATTTTCAGCTTGACCGTCTGACCATTGTTCCCGAACGGGTCGATGCCTTTAAATGCCGTGAACAGCCAGAGCGTACCCGCTTTGCCCATATCGCCAGTAATTCCGCTCACGGTAGAGCAGTTCATCCTATGGTCGGACAGGTCGCTCAAATTGGCGAACCCACCCCAATCCGGCGAATCACTGTCTATCTTTACCGAAGCCCCTTTAAGGATCACTCCTTTTGAATCTGTTGCAGTTACGATGATGGTCGCCCGGTCTCCCTCGTAAATCACATAGGGATTGATCTTGGATGTGTTGGGGTCGATGGAGTGGTTATTTATAGATACCGTTGCCGCACCCAACACTCTTGCTGCACAATAAGAGGACCCTGGATACACTTGCATGAAATTGCATTTTCCGGTCTTAGGGTTGCACCGAAGGTCTTGGTAAAGATCGGTCGGGCTGTCTCCAGGAATGATGCCCCCACACCGAAGGGTGCTCTGGACACAGGACATCCCGTTGCAGTTCGCAATATCGGCTGGAGTGCAAGGTATATTGTCGGAATAAGCAAAGTTATCCCCAGCACATACAAAATATAGACCACCCTTACAATAACCTGAACCAGGGACCGAGCAGGCATCACCCTTGACCGTACCTCCGCATTGTTTGGTCCCACCGTTGGTCCAGGCGTTTCCCTGGCATATCTGTGAAACGCCTGTTATAGGATCGCAACGGGTATCTCCATTATTACAGGTCGAGCCACCCGAGCATTGTGAGGCATCTGCCTTGACCCAGGCCGGACCAAGGATGGCTGATAGATAATCATTGGAACATTCCATACAGACAGTCTGACCCGTATCCGGGTCGATGACCTGGCTATATGTCCCTATTGCGCTGGGATCGCACGACTGTCTCCCTTTTAGCCAATTATAAACAAGATAGGCTCCGATACCTAAAGCGCCCACGACCATGATAGTACCGATTGTGGAAGCGGCACCGCTCCCCTTACTGGAACTCCTCCGGGAACCTCCGTTGGATTCCGGGACTGTGACCACGATCACCCGGTCATTATCTGCCATTGGATATGCCTCAAAAGAATAATGCCCCGTTAGCCTATAAAACAATTGCCTAGCCGTGGAGGAACAGGGCAAGCCAAGCTCCGAGCACGGTCCCAATCGCTCCAGCGATGATTGTGGCTATGGCGATCCATTGGGCAATGGAACGATTGTTCTCCTCCACCGCTTTGTCAACCTGCTTGTCGGTATAATCCTGCATTGCCTTCTGTGCGGTCTTCAGGTCCTCGCTCAACTGCTTCAAAGCCTCATTGAAATCGGAAACGTCCTTGCTGCAATGAGAGCAGTTAGATATGAAGACGGCGAAATCCTTCTGGAGGAGAGAAATATCTATGCGTAACCCATCTATCTTGATGGAAAGGGCATCGGTCGTCTTATCTATGGTTATAAAACGCTGCTGCACTTCCCTAATGAAGGACTCTACCAAGGACTTTACCCTGGTTATCAAATCGTGATCCTGGTCGCTTGTCATCTCCCACCGCCCTGACGTTCATTAACCTGACATTCTTAATGCCACATTCAAGGCTGTCAGCCAGTTCCAGGAGCAGTTGGGTATTTGTCTTGCTGGTGTCCGGCCTGCAATCCTCGGTAACGGGGTCACATAGGTCGTAGGAATTGTCTATCGGCTCATCGCCGTACAATAAAAGTCCTCCATAGGTATGCCTCGCAGAAAGGATGCTCGAAGGCAATAAAAATAGATTGCTAGGGAAAGCTACTTTTCCTAGCCGAACAGATCGTTCTTGAAGTCCTCTACCTGACGACTGAGCCATCTCATGCCTCCCGGTGTGTTCATCAAGACGGTCACGATGTCATGGTCGCCCTGGTCCTTCAGCCAATGGACGACCTTCTCCGTGCTCACCATCTCCTTTGCATTGGGATAGGAACGTGCCGTGCTCTTGACCCTGTCATAGCTCCACAGACCCGCCGACTCCGCACCCTTCTTGTAAGCATCTAGTAGAGAGTCGTTCATCATAATCGCCAGCTTCAGGTCCTCGCAATGCGGTCCAGCGCATTTCCTGATGATGGGGCAGACGACGCCCGGTAGCACGGCATTGACGAAGCCCTCGATTATCGCATCCAGGAAGCTCATGTCCTCATCTTCGCAATGGCCTGGACCAGGGACATCTTATCATTGAACATGGTAGGGTCTATGCCCCTCTGCTCGGCCTTTTGGTAGAGGACATCGTCAGGGGCATCCATGAGCGCAGCGATGATCTCTGCCTCGGTCGGCTCACGGTTCGAGGATACGCTTGGCTCAACCATGAACGGCCTGTTAGCAGGCGGTGGTGTCAATGGAGCCTGTTGCGATGAAGCTGCTGCCTGATTCTTGGCTCTATACTCCGTTCCGCAGGACGGACAAACGACCACAGGTGGGTTCCCTGCCGCCCTTACGATATTCCCGCACTTGGTACACGGGAACTGCACCCCGGTCGGACCCATCGGGTCGATGACCAAATCCCCTCCCGAGGGACCTGGGCCTCCAGGAGCAGCCGCCCCTCCCTTGCCCATGCCGGACACAAAGGCGGTGAGCGCCGGGGATACTCCCTGCATGATGCTCTGGACCATCCCTCCGACCGCCTTGTTCTTCTTGTCCTCGGCGGTCTCGGGCGGTTGCCCGGTGGCGAACTGTTGAAGCTTTGCCTGTACTTGTTGAATCCTCTCTAGCTCCCCAACCAAGGTCTCCTTGTTCCCGCTCTGAGTCTGTATCTGTTGCTGGAGCAAGGCGATCTGAGCATTGCTTTGGTTCTGGAGCGATTGGATTTGGAGGGCGATGTTCGCCTGACGCAACTGCTCTGCCTGCTGCTGCTGTGCCATCATCTGCTGTTGGGTCTGCGCCTGTATCGCCTGCATCCTCTGTTCTGCCTCATGCCTTATGGACTCAGCCTCCTTGGAGCTGCCCATGGTCTCCAGCATCTTCATGGTCATGGCATATTCCTTCAGGTCCTCGAAGCCCGTTGTCCCCTTCTTGTTCGCACCGCTCTGCTGGAACATATCTGCCATCTCGTCCATCCTACGATATAGCGGTGCCATCTCCTTCTGCCGTTGCTCCCGGTCCAAAACTTCCTTGGCCTGTTTGAGCATCGCCTGGTCCTCTGCCGATAGTGCGGAACCACCCTGTTTTCCAGTCGTGGGACTCAACGGACCCATGATAAGCTCCATCGACTCCCGCTGGAACTTCAGGGCCTCGACGTACTGCCTCAAATCCTGCTGGTACTTCATCTTCTGGCCGAAGGTCATGGTGGCGATCTCCTCCGGTGTGATTGTCATAGGGTCACGGAAGGGTGCCGCTAACTTTTGCGCTCCGGGTTGGTTCCCGGTCGGCTCCTCCTTCACCTTGATGCCGAGCGCATGGGCATAGGTCTCTAAGATCAGGTCCCTGGTGTTGGGCTTGATACCGTTCTTCAAAAGTATCTCGTCCAAATGGTCCAGGTCCTCCATGTTGTAGTTCGAGAACAGTTGGACGATTGCCTCTTTCTGATAGGGCATACGATAGATGTCCAGGACGCTCCTCAACACATTCATCGGGTCTGCGGCTTGCTCCGGCTCGTTGGTGACGAAGGTGTCCTCCTTCTCCTGGGTCTCCTCGATTATGACATCGTCCGGGACAGCTCCACCGCCGGGATAGGGTTTGTGATGCTTTGCCGAATAGTGCGTCCGAATGTTCTTCTCCTTGTCGGTCTCATACGGGCAACCAGCCTCTTGACACTTGAACTTGGTCATCTTATAATCCCTTGCAGAAGAATAGGGTTGGAGATTATTAAACCTAGCCTATTTTGAGTTCAAACTGAGTTCAACCAAGCTCAAACCTGAGATCAACCCTTATCTCAACCTCAAAACGAACCTCAATATCCTAGTGCTTAATCTCCCTAGGGACATATTAGATACTCCGGGATTCTAACCGGGTTATACCTTGGTAAAGCTCATCATTATCTCACTTCCGAGCGGAAAAGGTTTTAACGGTATCGGCCCATGTTTTGTGTGAGGCATACCGTTGAGCGTCGAAGCGAAGGTAACTGAGGCTTCTAGGCTCCTCGAAGCTGCATACGAGGAGTCCGAATGTAAATGGTGTGCTCGGCATCTGAAGGAACTCTCTGAAATCACTTCAGACCTTGCAGAGGTCGTCCCCTTCACCACGGAAACGGCCAAGCGTATTGAGGCCAGCAGGGGGAAGGACATTGCCGAGGAAGGCAGTAAAATCGGGGTCTTGAAGCGTGTCGTGGAGGACAGCCAAAAGCATCCTGATAATACTAAAATTCGGGAAAATATTAATACGCAACCCGAACATGATAGGAACAGAGGCATACCGATGGCAGGCGTAGGCTTTAAGCAAGCGGGAATTGCCCTAGGATCACAGCTCGGATTTGGAGTTGGTGTCGGTTTCGCCCTCAACAGGCTCGATGACTATTGGGTCGGAGAGCGGTCGAAGGCGGGAAAGGCCACACTCTACTACGAGAAGCTCGGGCCGATGGTAAATACCCTCGGAGGGCTTGGCCTAGTCGTGTTGGGCGCAATGGGTATCGGACTCAAAGGCTCGACGTTACAGACCATGGAAATCCTGGGCGGCGGTGCGATGATGCAGAACGGGGTACTTTCCTTGGTCGAGGGAATGTATCAGTCCATGGGCACGGCTGGCCGTGCTCCGGCGGCAAAGGTGTACTACCAAACAGCAGGCAGGGCACCAGGGTCAATAAACCCCCGCATGGTGGACATATCGAGCTTCTGATGGGGGAATAAAAAATGATGGCAAGTCAGAGAGTTTGGGACCCGATCCCAACCGACAACCTTCAGTTCAAGTTCCCTGCTATCAGCAAGAAGAACTTAGCAGAGTCCGTTCCATACTTCTACAACGACCTGAAGCAGTATGGAGACCCGGCTGTGCTCGGCAGGATCGTGTCCGGTATCATCAAGTGCGTCTTGATGGGCGAGGACAAATTCCAGCAAGCCTTTGGCGGCTGGGACCCGGACAGCAATCAGTTCGGTATCAACCCGTTGAGGCCCGTCCATGTGGATAAGGTCAACAACAGGTGGAGATGGGTATCCGGTACGACCAGCACTATCAACTGGTCGGCAGAGGACACGTTCATTCCGACGTTCAACCTCGCTACCAACGAAATGATCCTCATCTTCGGGTACTACAACCTGGAGCCAGTCCCGGACACACTGGAACTGTTCATCCAGCCTGGAAGCGACAAGATGCCAATCATCACGATTGAGCCGATGAGGTTGAAGCAGGAGACCTACTTCATCTTCCCGAAGCCGATCATCGTGGAACCATCTAGCCAACTGGCTATTGGGGCATCCTGTAAGTCTGGAACGACAGCGGTGGCAGAGGAGTCAGGACTTCTCGGCTATATGTTCGCTCCGAAGTCCAAGCTGCTGACCAAGAAGCGTGTGGTGAGCTAAAGCTAGGGGAGTGACCTGATGGCACAGACTTCCTACTACATGGTCCAGGAAACGACGAGCGGCGCTAGGATGATCCTGCAAGCCGGAAGGCACGCTTTCACGACGACAGGAAAATCTGCGACCCTCACTATCGGAGTGACGAGGATCGTTGCAGGCCACGCCGTTATCGGGACGAACGCATTGGCGAACAAGTGGTCAACTATATTGTCGCTCCCGATGCTACCGGGAACGATGCTGACCCAGCACTTGAACAAGATCGTCTATATTGCCCGTAAGACCGGAACGATCTCCGGTATGGGCTTTGACTACGAGCTG
>Ga0114951_10003223_pt1 | contig 17142 bp, 25 predicted proteins | sample AM7aDNAmetaG_FD_88677 | JGI IMG/M metagenome (GOLD analysis project Ga0114951, IMG submission 88677) | Freshwater microbial communities from Finland to study Microbial Dark Matter (Phase II) - AM7a DNA metaG | ecosystem: Environmental > Aquatic > Freshwater > Lake | place: Finland: Lake Alinen...
CAGTGGGGCCGTTAGTTAATGACACACCTTGATATAATATATTAAAATTAGAATTATTAATTGTAATTCCACTAGTTGGTTGCGTTGCTACTGCGCCAAATACTGTGCCGGTAAATCTACAACCATCAAATAAGATATTACTAGTAACAACAACATCGCTAGCCAACACCACCCCGCCTGTTTGTGCCATGTCGTCAATTAAAGTACTAGTAGTGCCATTGCCTATAAAACTTACAGCACGGAATTCACAATTAGTGGCTGATTGAACTAAAAATACATTTTTTGTAGCATCTAGCGTCTGGAATGCCATATTAATTATATTAATATCGGTTGGCGGAATAGCTCCACCATTGCCTATGTTAACACCAGTCTGTTGCATATTATCGGCCGTTTGTGCTACACAGGTACCGGTAGCACCTTCTGTTACCATTTGAATAATAGAATTTTGTGGGCCTTCGCCGTACAATGTAGCATACGGTGGAATATTAATAGGACCGCTAACAATATATACTCCTGCCGGGAAGAATAGTGACCGACGAATCTGTACATTGTCTTGGCGACAATATAGTTGGTACAAGGCGCGATTAATTGCGGCAGTATCGTCAGTTAATCCATCACCTTTTGCTCCAAAATCTTTTACTGTAGCAAATTGATCAAGCCAGGTTTGTAAACTTAATGTAACCGGGGATCCGGTGGTTGGTCCAGTTTGAACCGTATAACCTGCGGCGGTTCCTTTGTAGGTATAGGCGGCCGCTAAATTTAAAATATCTGAAAATTCTGTTAAAATTTCAGTATTACCGATAACAGGAGCACCTTGTTCTAAAGTACCGTTACCTATATATAATTGTCTTGTATCTGTGGACCAGCCTAGTTCAGCACCCGCTAATTGGGGTAGATCTATATTTAACCCTAAGCGGTTAGTAATCTGAGAGATTTGCACAATAGCCATTTACTGTATTCCTTATTATACAGTATTTAGCTAATAGTGTAGTAGAGCTCCAATCGTTTCCACCACTCTTGTTCCCAGTAGTCAAACTCGCTAGGTTCTAGGGTAAATTCTTGATATTGTGGTTCTGTAAGCAAATTCCCCATATCATCAGTTTCAGGTTTTACACACATCAATACAACACCTTTACGAATGTTAGTTTTATAGACTTCGTTGTGTGCTAATGCGTAAGCTACTAGCTGTAGATAATAATCTTGGATCCATTCGACTTTTTTGGGTTTGTTAGTTTGTTTATAGTCAATAATACTTTCATGGCCCATATGTATTCCACATCCATCCGTGGTGCCAGCATATAAGCTAGGGAAAAATAATGGGATTTCTACTCCCCATAACTCGTCTACATTTTTAAGCCCCTGATCGATAACAGTTTGCGCCATAGCATGACTCGCCCACCCAAATGGATTAGATCCACGGTCTGGCATGGCACCTTCTTTAATATATCGTTCCAGATAGGTATGCATTCTAGTACCGCGATTAGCGGCTTCGGTGGTAATGGCTTGGGCCTTATCAACCCCAACTCGTTTACGCCAATTTTGGAGTGCTTCTTTTTTCTCTTTAGGCTCAGTAGCCGAAAGAATAGTAGTTACACTGGGGACCTTTTTACCGTCTGGGGTAAGGTACAAGCGTCGACCTTCTTCGCTTGTTCGGGATAGTTCATGATACGCAAATTTTGGATTATACATTGTATCTAGTATAGCAAATTAACTCCTAAAAAGTCAACCTTACTATATCCGAAATGACTCTCCGCAACCGCAACGATCTTTCTCTAAAGAATTAATAAATTCAAATCCTTCATTAAGACCTTGTCGTACATAATCTACAGTAATACCAGCAACCAGAGGTAATGATTTGGAATCGGTTACAATAACTGTGCTATTATCCGAAAGCAATATGTCATCGAGAATAATTTCGTCAACATATTCCATTATGTAAGCAAGACCTGAACATCCTGTAGTTTTAATACCAATACGGATAGCTATCCCTTTTCCTCTTTTTTCAAGATTAGATTTAATCTTTTTAGCGGCAGCATCGGTTACTGTAATCATTGCTTGTTTAGATAGTCAGTTATTGCCGCTTTAATAGCGTCTTCCGCAAGGATACTACAATGGATTTTAACCGGCGGGAGACAGAGCTCCTCGGCAATATCAGCATTCTTAATTGCGCCAGCTTCGTCCAGCGTTTTACCCTTGACCCATTCTGTGACGAGCGAACTACTCGCGATCGCCGACCCACACCCGTATGTTTTAAATTTCGCATCTGTTATAATTCCATTATCTACTTTAATTTGTAATCTTAAAACGTCACCGCATGCCGGCGCACCAACTAGACCCGTGCCCACAGTAGTATCAGTGATATCCATTTTACCAACATTGCGAGGATTTTCGTAGTGATCAACTACGGCGTCTGAGTATGCCATTATTTTTTTACCGGTGGTGCTAGTGGTTTAGGTGCCTGTGGCGCCGGTTGCGGTGTTGCTATTGGTTTTTTGTTTACATCGTTAATAATAGTGCCAAGCCCGGCCGCCACAATATCAGACACACCAATTAAAATAATTAATGTGTAGAAATACTTCATTTAATTTGGCACCCATACTGTCCTGTAACAATTACAGTTTGCGTCAAGGATACTTTCTTGATGATAATTCAATGGTGCTGGTTGTTGCACATAAACTACATTTGGTTGTTGTTGAACATATACAGGTTGAACATAAGTTGGTTGTACATAATACGGGCGGGCTAAACTATAACCTACTACTCCGCCGATAATTGCCGGAGCGACCCAATCATTATGATAACCGTAACCACGATAATAACCGTGAGCAAAGGTTGAAGTGGACATTGCCAATAATAAAATTGCGATAATCTTTTTCATTTCATTACTCCTTTTTAACCCTACATACTAATTATATTTAGTTTTGAATTGTTTGTCAACCAAAGGTAAGGCGTTGATTTACTTGGACAAACCGCGCTTCATAGCGGATTTGGCATTTGAACTTACTACTTTTTCGGCTTGATCAGTATCCATTGGCTGTTCGCCTGGTTCGTCATTACCTTTAAATTTAACTACATTTGAATTTGGCTCGTATGGTAACAAAACATTGCTAAGTGGTTCTTTAGCAATTAAATCGCCCAAGGTATCGGCAGTAACATTGACTCCAAGGCTTTGTGCTAAGTCAACAAATGCCTGTGTAGAAAGTTGTTTTTTTGAATCGGTATCTCCAGCACGGCCAGCAAGAAATTGTGTCAATGCCATGAGCTTACCGGAGTTAACGGTTTCTGGATTCTCTACTTCAAAAATTAACATTTATCGTTTAGCGCGACCTAAGCCTGCGCCACCCATTTCAGGAGCATCTGGTTCTTCTGGGGGAAGTTCTTCAGCACCCATCTCAGCACCAACATCAGCACCCATCTCAGCACCTAAATCAGTATCTACTTCGTCTTGTCCAGGAATTGTAGGAGCGCCTTGGCCTGTAACAACACCAAGAGCTTGATCTAATTGTTGTCTAGCACCTTGTAGATTCTGTAACAGTCCAGCAAGTGCGGCAGTAGCATCGGTATTAAACTGCATTGCTTGGTCAACGCCAACTTGATTTTTAATTTGGTCGCATAGTGCTGGCAAATCTTTAAACTGCATACTTGAAATTTGCTCACTCATTTTTTGAACATTGTCTACCATGTCTTGAGCGGCTAAAATTACTTGAGCTTGTTGTACTTCTGATTCGCGAAGAATTTGATATAGAGCTTTACGCATTTGTTTACTTTCTGTTTGAAGAGCAGCTTGAGCAACCATTTGTTGATCATCTGGATTTAATGTTTGGCCTTGTGTGGCTTTTTGCATGGCGGCTTTAAGTTTAGGATCAGAAATACTATTGACTTGGGCCTGTTGTTGTTGTTTCTTGGCAGCATCGCCTGCAGCTACAGTAGGATTAACTGGCGGCATGCCAGAAGTAGAACTTGTTTGATTTTGTGTTGCGCCAGCTGTTGAGCCAACAGCTACAGTTGGAGTTTCGTTAACCTTAGAGGCTAAGACTCTTTCCATCATCATCAACTTTAAATAAGTTGGATTCTTTTCACTGTGGTGAAAAGCTGATGTTTGACGGTGCTCATTTACTAGCTTGCGTACTTTAGACAGCATAGTACGGGCTTGTTTTGCGGACATTACGTCAACATTAATGGAGTCACCAAAATAACTCTCAAATACCTTAGCGGCTTGCTTTGATGGCTTGGTTGCGGCCAGTTCGAACAGTTTCATTATTAAATCCTCGTTGTTGACAGTATTTAGCATAATTGACACATTTGGTTAATTCCTGCTCCACCTGTTTTTTGCGTATAATCTTAGTTTCTAGCTTAGTTTCGATAGTTTCGCGAAATAAAGGCTGTTTGCTACGATCTGCTAAATTAGCTCTTGTTGATATATCTGAAGTTAATGAACTTAACTTATTATCTAATGTTAGTATATCGCGGGCTAAATTATGATGGGTATATTTGTCGGCTATACACCAGCTTAATGCGGTTTTTGTAGTACTAAACAAACCAACATCTGTTGCCGAACAATGTACACGAAACCCGTGTTTTTCAGGGGTTATTACATAGCGGTCAAATACCTCATATCCGCCGGCATCATTTTGCCAAATAAGATTGGCAGATAAATCTGGAAATTCTTTTCGGAATAACTTGTTGAGTTCTTGTGTATTTTCAATCATTTAATGACGTAGTGGGATATAAGATAGATAGTCGAAGCGGACAAAAACCCAATAATTCCAATGCCCCAACTAATTAGTCTATCTGTATTTTTTTCGGTTAATTTACTAATACTAGATTTAACCTCCTGGACCATAGAACAAAGATGTGCAATATTTTCAGCCATAGCAATCATTTTGTCTTCCAACGCATTATAGCGTTCAGCACAGAGCTCCACATGGGCCTCTAGACTTTTCTTTTCAATATCCGTAGCTTCAACACTCATAATCGATCCTATTTTGGTATCATATATTTATTGTAATATGTCAAACCAAATATTTTGCTCATTGCCTGTAACAACCAAAAATGGAGTTAAATTTTTATTATTTCCCAAACCTACTAGCATAGGAACTCCTGCTGAGTCAGACAATAACATTTCAGTCGGGTTTTCTTCAGGACCAAATGCATACGGGGTTTCAACTTCAAATTCAAAACTCCATATACTATTATCTTTTTTGGGAGTGTGCAATTCTGAAATTTGAGTCCGTAGCCCTATTAATTGCGTAATAGTTTCCCAATTTCTTTGTTGATTTCTAGCTCGATTCCATGTGGCTTCGTTTTCAATATTATTTCCAGTCGAATCACGAAATGGCACTCGCGATGATTTATAGTGTCCAGTAACACCGGTGGCGGTAATATCAAAGAGAGTTTTACATATAAATTTCATTAAGAGGTTTTAGACAGTTCATATAACACCTCAGCTTGTTCACATATTTGATCCAATGCTACATTGCCTTGCCTAGCATTGAATATATCCATCCAACGGCGCTGGGATTCAATTTCGGCTATTTCTTTTTCTAATATTGGATCGCGAGAATATAACTCGCGAGTAGCTTGCCCGGGGCGTCTAGCATATACTGTGCGGCCGCCATCTGGACTTTCAAATACTGTTAACTCTGTAATCTTATTCACCATCATTATGGGTATATTTAACACATTATAACAACCACAGAAAGTAAAGTCAACAAAAAAGCACCCTAAGGTGCTTTCTTGACATTTTAAAGTAAACTTTAAAATTAACTTGCTGAAGTTGCTGTAGAAGCTAAACGGAAACCAACATTGGTTACTGTTGCTGCAGCTACATTACAACCATTAAGTGTGCCTAAACCTTGAATAACAGCTTGCAATGTTGTTGCTGTGTAAGCCGCTGTTGGGTAAATAGCAATACTCATGTCAACTGTATTGTTTGTGTTGTCAACCTGATAAATCGCAACTGTAGCTGTTTGCTGAATTGCTTGAAGAATAGATTGAACTGCACCGTTAACACCAGCTTGGTTATAAGCTGAGTTACCTAAACCGATACCAAAAAAGTCTAATTTTGGACCAGCAAAGTTTGTTGGTGTGCCAGCAGGTGTATATGCTGTGTTTGCTGCTAACTGTGGACCGTTAAGGGTGTCAGTTGCAAATACTGGTTGTGAACCGCCTGATACTAATGGAATTGATGCCATTTTAAATCTCCTATTTTAAGTGGTCTCAAAGGACCTGCAAGTATTTAGTCTTTTGGCAAAAAATAAAGGAGTTGGGTTAGGATTGTGGTGCGTTTTGGGCCGCATTTGCCCGAGAAAAGTTAAATCTGTTAACAAATTTAGTAATTCCGCCTGGGTGAGCTATTACCCATCCTTCTTGCCCAGGGTGTTGACGATCCAACTGTTGTAACATATCCATCTTAATATTATGTAATAATACAAAGGCGCTAAATGCGGCACTCATGCCATCCATATTACTTCTTGGGCTTTGTAAGTACTCTACGATATTATTATATTTGCGTGGAGACACTTTAATTTGTAGCCATTTGCCAAAACCAGGTAATAATGTGGAAGCATCAAAATCAGCCACAGTATCGTCTTTAACTAAACTATTAATATAGTCAACGCATAATTTTGGTAAATCACTAATTTGTAGTTGGCGGAGTTCAGATGGATTGAATAATGTATTGATAGCATTGCCACTAGTACTTACTAAACTTTTTAATTGTTTAACTAAAGATGAATCAGTGGGTTTTACATTTTGCTGTGGAGCGATAGGTTCTATAAGCAATAACCCAGGAACGGAATTTAAATCAACTTTACCCAATGGTTGTTTGCTAGCACCATGATCTTTGTAATAAGTGTGAATAGCAATGCCCACATGACTGCCTGCTATCTCGTGTCCTAACTTAGAACTGGCTGGAATATTATACTCTATCGTATTAGGTTTGAATACAAATGCTCCGGATACTTCGGGAGGAGTATTAATATACAATAAATCACCTTGGATATATCCTTTAAAATTTTTAGGTATCGCAGCTTCAAGCATGGGCCATAGTGTTTGATAGATAGGAGCTAATTGAGCTACACGATTAGCCGACTTACCTTGGGCTTTTGCTTCTGCATCGCGATTGGCTAAATGCTGTGTAACTTGTTTCGGGCTAGTAAACATACCATTATACCCTACAGCACCCCACCCAGCTACATCAGTTAGTACAAAGGTGCCATTAGCCTCACGCCCAAATATCACTGCTGGTTTACCGTCCCATTTAACTGTAACAGATGAGCTAGTATTATCTTTAAGATGGGCAAAAACTGCAAGTGCTTCTTTAATTCCTGCTGTACCTTTTCTAAATACTAAATCTTCGATGTGTTCGATGCCTTTGGCTTTGCCGCCTTTAACTTCTGTATTTTCGATTAATTTAGCCATGCCTTGATTAACAATACGGTCACGCAAGCGGGCTAAGAAATGTACTTCTGTATAAAGTTCTGTACTAGTGTTTTCAAAGAATGGAATTCCAACTTTTTGGAAATGTGTTCTAGCATCTGCTAATTTTTCATCTTTTTTAGGATCGTTTTTTAGTGCCTGGACAATAGTTTCCACAGAGGCGAGATCTTTCTTCGTGGCTCCGGAGTTAAGTAATAATTTAGCGATCTTGTCTGGATCCGTTTCAATAACTTCTTCATTAGCACGATTAACAATACCACGGCGTTGATCTAATTTATAACCCAATGCTTTGGCCATTGAGTTGACTAATACATTTCTGTCTTGACCTTTATATTCTGAATTTCCTGCACTATTAAGAAAAAACTGACCTACTCCTAAGTTTTTCATAAACATAAAATCTGTTTGGACATAACCCTTATTAGGATTACCAGTTATTGGCGTTTTAAAGTGTACTTGTCCGCCTGCGTTTTTAACATATTCTTTTGGGTCTAACTTTTGACTAATACACCATTGTGTTAATTCTGCGACTAATTGTTGTTGGGAAATTTCGTTGGCATCAACTGCCAAATCAAGATCGCCCGATGTAGGCTTTTTACCTGTACTACCTAACCAGCGTTCTGGATATCCAGTATCAGGATCTGTTTCGCCGCGCAAATCAAGGTCGGTTAAATGTGATAACCAATCTACAGTAGTTGGCACATCGGTTTGATTTATTCGTTGGGTCAGGGCTTGTTTATCATTGTTTTTAAAAACATTGCCGCCTTCTTTAATCAAGCTCATCTTTTGGTTACCGCCTGAATTAATGTATCTATAGTTTTAGACCCAGTGTGCGTGTTGTTAATTTGTTCTTTATTTTGTGCTATGCGTTGTTGTAAAGTAGAAATAGCATCTGGACTTATTCCTAACTGTTGAGCAATGTTACTTTGAGCATATTTGGCGCTTGCCGATACTCCTCCGCCTGGTTGCCCTTGCTGATTTTGATCCGCGTTGCCCACAGAAGCCAAAGCTAATTCGGCATATTGCTGAAATGCTGCATCGATAGATTTTGGATCTTTGGCGTTTTTCATTTGTGCAAAAATAGCATCTAATTTTGTTCCAACAGCAGGATCAACATTTTCTAAACCTGGTATTTGCTGACTTATCCAAGACTTGAAATTGTTGGCAATATCTTTTTTCCCTGATGGATTTGGTGTAGCTTGAGCAGGAGTCTGTGTTACACCAGCATTGCGAGCTTGTGCTCTTTGTGCCAAAGACCCTTCTTTTACAGTTGGCTGTTTAGTGAGTTGATTGGTCATCTGACTAAATGCTCCGGCACCGCCCTGGGGTTGTGGCGTAGCATTTGGCTGTGCTGGTTTACTACTATAAGCAACCGATCCATCGCCAGCACCTTGTTTCCATCCGTTATCTAACCAAGATTTTAATTGAGATTTATGTACAAATCTTGTTTGCGGTTTTTTACCTGGTTGTACTAAATCAATTTGTGTAAAATCTACAGGAGGTTTATTGTGATCAGTTTCGGGGTTGATTACATCTTCGGGGCCATATTTTTTAGCTGCCGGCTGTACTGGTTTTACTGGTTGTACGGCGGTTGGATTAACTTCACTGCCGCCGGGGTTATCTGCTTTGGCATTTAACATAGCAATAGATTTAGCATTGGTGACTGGTTGACCTAACTCGTTTTTCCACTGACCTTTAGTATCTTTAGTGTAGTCTCCGTTATTAACAGTTACTTTAATTCCGCCTGTGTCGGTATCTGTAGCTACTGGTCCGTCACCACCGGCCTTAATATCAAACTCTTGGTCAAAGGCTTGTTGTAATTTTGCTATTTTATCTTGTTGCTGTTGTTTAACTCTAGTAGGAGTTTGTGCTCGTGCTGCCGGGGTTGTAGTATCAACATTAAACCCTTTTCTGGCTAGTATCTTAGCAGCGTCAGCAGCTTCTTTATTTCTTTTGTCCTGGACTTTATCCCATTGTTTTTCTTGATGGCGATCACCCATTGCAATTGCCTTAGTTTTAACATCGCTTATTTTATTTTTTACTGTATCTAATATACCTTCGTCGGTGCGATGGCGTTTAGTTATTTCATTAATTTGCATCAGTCTTCCATACAGTACGAGTAAACTTTTCTGGATTACGAAGTTTAATCGCATTAATTAATTTGCGTGTAAGGTTCTCTGCTTGATCTGCTGGATAATTTTCGTCAATTTGCTCTAACAAACGAATGGCACTAGCAATGATATTAGAGGCACGATTTTCGATCACATGACGCTGATCGCGCTCGATATACATACTATCTAATTCTTCTAATAAACTACGGGTTTTCTTTTGCATAATTGCCAGAACCTTTTTATTATTTATTACAATTTAACTTATAGGCTGGCTTTTAATTCTGTTTAATTTGCCCCAATAATGCCTTTAATTTACTACTCTGTACTTCAGCCGTGATTTTGCTGATTTCTCCGGTGTCTGCATCCGTAGTTTCACCATTTAATACTTTACTTTGAGTTTTAATACTGTCATAGATATTAGATTTCTTAAATGAATTTACTGGGGTTGCATCTTCAGGTAAATCAGTGATTCTCATAGTTTCAACATTATAATCTAATTCAACTTTTTGTCCAGTACCGTTACTTGTACGAGTTTTCATACATTGTAATTGATAACGCCCACGCTCTTTCATAGCACGACTTGTAAAAATACCAAATACATTATCTGCGGTATTAATCTTAGAAATACCACCAGCAATATGACTATGATCAAACTCAATCTCTTCGACCGCTCCGCGATTTAACTGCGATGCTGTTACTAATAGTATTCCTAATTCCTGTGCCAAATTACGCAATTCTTCCGCAACATACTTGTCTTTAATAAACTGATCATTTGGATTAACTTTGACACTTGCTGGCATTAATAAGTCTAAGTAATCAACCATAATAAAATCAACTTTAATTCCTGTTTGTACTTGTACTTCTTTTAAATATGAACGAACATCATTAATGTTACTTTGGGCCGGCAATGATTTTACCCGATATTGTCCAGCTTTTTTGCCAAACATTTTAATTTTTAATTCTGCCGTTTCCAAATCTTTACGGATATCTTTAGTCGACATACTCGATAACATTGCGTCAGTACGCAAACCAACAAGCTCTTCACTAAGTTCTAAACTAATGTATGCCCCGCTAAGACCTTGTTCTAACCAAGCTAGAGCAATATTCATCATAACCAAAGACTTACCAGAACCAGAACCACCAGCAAAAATATTAAGTTCTCCACGACTGAACCCGCCGTATAATATCCTATCTAAACTTGGCCATCCTGTGCTTACTTGTCCACCACTGTTAAAATATTTGTCATTACGACCCTTTGGGTCAGCAAAATAATCGGTACCCATATCTTTTTGTAAACTGATTTGTACCGCATCTTTAATTAATTTTTCTACTGGCGCAAACTCGCCTTTATCCAACATATCATACGACTTTAAAATAGCCCTAGATAATTCTTCTTTTTTAGTAAAGCCTTCGAATTCCTCCATAAACCAAGATAGATTACCGTCCGGTAAATCAGGTAGTGATTCTAATTTAGATCCAGTTGCCGCATTAATTTGTGCCAATACCGGTAATGACCCGTGTTCTTCGTAGTGAGTTTTAATAAACTCGGCTGCTGTGCGTATGCTACGATCAAAGTTTTCTGGATTATAGATATTTTGAACACGAACAAATGATTCAGCATCGCTGAGCATCATTTCTAAAAATAATTTTTGTACTTCTAGGCTATAGTCTTTTAACAAGTTGTTTCCTTTTTATTTCAATTTTATATTTGTTAGTTTCCCTGGCATTTAATATAGTTAGTAAAGTTGCTACCTTACCCATACAAATTACAGCATCATTAACATCCTTAATTCCGTTGGGCCATTCTGGAATACTGACCGCCCAACCTAATTCTATCGCTTTGTTTACTAGTGCCATTCCTGCTTGATCTTGATCCGGCACCACTGTAATATTTTTATTTAAACTTTTAATTACTTGCGCCTGGGTGGCATTAATATCATTATGTAGCACCGCCAATCCATTAATAGCAAGTGCGTCAAATACCCCTTCAACTACGATTGCGTGTTCCCAATTATCTTTTTGTAAATCAACTCCAAATACATAACCTTGTTGGGTGTCGGATATAAACTTGGGTTGTCTATTGTCAATAAATCTAGAAGTATTGCCTGCCATCAAACCTTTATGTGTAAAAGGTATCACAATGCGTTTACTTGATCTTCCTTCGGCATTTGGACTTACCATATAAGGATAGCCCACCGAATCTATACAACGATTTTCTAAGTATTCAATATAAGGTAAATGTTGAGGATTATTAATATCTATGAGTTCTAAATCAGCAGGCAAATCACGCTCTTCAAATTCTACAGCTTTAATTTGAGTCTTTTGATTTTCTATCAAACCATTCATAGTTCGATGTCTTAGACTTTCAATATTAATTTGTTCAATGCTTTGTTGATCTACTCCCAGCCATTCTAATAAGTTTCGAGCTTTAAACGATAAGTTACGCCCTAATATAAAACTGGCAGTATATCCGCAATTAAAACAATGATAACTCCATCCGTTTTCTGCGTTAGGTTTAAGCCCGCCCCGTTGTCTTTTATCTTGACTATCGCCTCTGTGTACACAGCATGGCGCATTGAATGATATCCAGCCAGAGCTAGTGTGTTTTCGTTTGCTAGGAAGAAAAGAAATCATATCAATCATACTACAATTATAGCAGATTTAACTGATAAGATCAACGATTAACGGTATAATATATTGGTAATATAACCAGTTGATATGATTGGGAAGGCGCCTTGGTTAGCTGGGGGTACCGGATAAGCGGCTGGGTTAACACCGCCGGAAGGAATTGGCCAATAGCCAGACCCACCACTAATAATATTGAATCCAGTAACTGTTCCACTACCACCAATATTAGCGGTTACTACCGCGCCAGATCCATTACCAACAATATCTACTTGTGGCGGTGCCAAATATCCCGAGCCACCATTTACTAATATCATATCAGTAAGTACACCATCAGTACATACAGCATACGCATTGGCCGGGACTCCGGGAGGTATTGGTGTTGAAAAAAGACTGTTATTAAAACATAAACGAAGCAATGGGTACCACCCAATTACATTCATATAAATGGTTTTGGTTTCATTATAGTAAGTAGTTGACTCGGTAATATTATGCCAAATACTTTGATAATTTTGAGCAAACTGGGCTTTAATTGTTCCGGTATATCCAATCAAATCCATTTGTATTGTTGTGACATAATTTCGTGGCTCAACAAAACTTGAATAAAATTCTGTGTTTTCGTAATTATTATTATACCAACTTCCGTTGCCACCATAATACCAATTACCAGCCCAGCCTGGATATTGTTGGTAACTTGCTCCATCAAAACTTGTCTGGGAACTTAAACTTGTTGTAGGGATCGTAAGTGGAACGCTTGGTATAAATTGTGGAAATACTGAATTTACTAAATCGATTGGGGCACGAGCTCCAGCTTGAGCATTAGTGAATACCGCTTGATTTAAATTACCGCTTTGTACACTAATAGAATAACTTGCTGGTTGAGCAATTAATTCTAAGGTATCTTCCGCAGGAATAGAAACTTTAACTTGGCCAGTTGCCGCATTAAGAATTGTCATAGGCGCTTGTAATAATAATACAGTTCCTGCTGTATTTGTAATACGGAAAGTAAAAGTAGAACCGTTTACATTAACAGGTTTTTCGTCCTGATTAACAAAGGAAAATAGGAGTACATTATCTACTCCTAAATTAAGGGTTAGTCGTTTAGCATACACTGGGTCGTACCTTGCGGTGAAGAATTGCCCGCTTGAATCTATCAGGAGTACCTGCGTTCTTTGCTGATAAAGGTAAGCGGTGGTTGAATACATACACAATATTTACCAATATTTGAAGAGTTATTTTTAAACCATAAATATTCCAAATGATAACTATTAATAGATGAGTACAGAAATCTTCACAAAATTAACCGACAAATACCCGTTTATAACGCTATGTCTCTACGCCTCCCAAGAATATGTGGGCATCATACAAAATCGTGATGATGTAATTACTACTATCTACGACTTTGGGAGTATTACAGATTTAGAAGCAAAAAAGTTATTTCTAGAATTAGCCAATATTTGGTGGTGGGAAAGTAATAGATCTATCCCCATTAATATCTTTTTAAAACAAGATTGGGACCCATTTAGAATTTATTTGCGTACTTTTATTAATAAAGATCTCGAAGTTTTACACGGACCGGTTTGCAGTTTAGCAGAAATGGCCCGCAAGAAAAGCAAACGAAAATCGATTACTTTAGTCCGCCGAATGGACTAATTTCGTCCAGTAGATTCATATGTAGGGCTACTAACATTGCATAACTGAGACTGTGTGCTTTTTTGAACACAAACCCTTTACTATCATCTCCATCCCATACAGTTTCAAAAATTTCATCCCATGGTTTATTTTGTAGGTGTGCTTTACCTGGTCGAATAATCGCAATAAATGCGGCCATTCGCGGGATTGAGTCGGGTTTTAGTTTTATTAATAAATCAGTATAATTACCTATGTGGGCTAATTGTTTTGTCCACGCGGTATCAGTCCATAGTCGTTGCCACATTGGTTCTTTGTTTAATAATTCTGTATAATGTTCAGGAGATTTGATCAATTGATACACTGACATATTAAGTAAATCAATTTTAAAGTAGCCACGATTTTCCGCTGTTTCGTAATCAATAGCTGCACATTGATTTACCGGATCATACGGAATGTCTGTGACATACACCCCCGAATTATGTTTTCGTATTTGCCCTTGATGAGATTGTCTAGCAGGTATTGCTTGAATAAGTTTTAATACTTGTTCACGATCTGCTAAATCAATATCAATATCTGCCGACATTACCAACCAGCCTTTTGTAATAATTCTTGCGCTTCAATTCGATTAGCTGGATCTTCTTTTAACTTTTTTGTCCACACATCTGGGTCTATATATGACCAAACCATAGATTGATGTTCGGTATTCATCTCAGCTAAAAACTTTTGGCCTGATTCACAATTATATAATACCCATGGACTAATACGACCGCTAACTATATCCCTTGTTATTAAATTATGATTACCATACCGCAAGTAATCTTGAGACGGTACATCTTTTTCTTCGGCCCATGTTAATGCCCGTTCTATTCCACGAGCTAACGCATCTTCCATTCTTTCAACTTTAAGATAGAATAGTAAATATTCTTCATAAAGTTTATCGCTACACCAATAATCTAATTTTTTATTTTGCTTTAATACCCATTCGGTAAAGCGAGCTGGATTTATAACTTTAGTGTTTACACAATAACGACCAAATTTTACAAAGGCTTTATAGTACGGGCTTTCACAAAAATCGTCATAAGTTTTTAACTTAGCTGAGCCCTGTGTTAGTTCATAAAATTTTATATAAGAATTAAATCCAAGTCTAACGCCAGCTTCGTCTTTCTCTTGTCTACGGCGTCTAGGTTCGCAAGAATGGACAGTCAAAGAACTTTCTTTGATAAAATTTTTCTTACAATATTGGCAAGTATAATTCATTCTTCTGGGTTGATGACAAAGTTGCGTTCTAATTTTTCTCTTTTAATATAGATGACCGAATCTTCTGCTGTAGTATTTGGATTCAAGAATAGAGGCAATAGTCTAGCTACTTCGTTGGCTGTGATATTCTTAGTCGGTTTATATCTCCATATTGTACCGTCATCTAATACGAATTCCACTTGATTAAAATCTAGCTTTGTCGCATCCTTTTCTTTTGAAAAAAACCATTTCATTTTTTATTCTCCTGTCCTAATAATTTTAAGTAAGCGTCTATATCTTTTTTAGTATTAATTTTTGCCATTAAATCTATTTCGTCGTCTTTCATATGGGGATATAATTCTGCTAATTGTTTCTTAATACTACCTGCTCCAGGTTCTTTCTTCTTAGTAGCTATCCAGTTATGTCTGAATGTACCCATACCCGGACTTACCGTAGTTGCCATTAACCATTGCAATTTAGGGTGTTTATGTAAAGGGAAAAAGTTTTTATTAAGTCTTTCGTTTGTTGCTATTAGATAAAATTCTTGTAAATCCCGGTTACCACTTACACTACTTCCATATCTAATCATTAAAAATGTAGCAAACTTTTTTCGTTCTTCGTCAGTTAGACTGTCGTAAAAATCTCTATTTTTGCGATCAAACTGGGTCATTTCATTGCTGATACTTAACTTATCCACGGGGTAATTTTCCTGCTATTACACTAATTTGATCTTTGATCCGCTTAACATCACGAACTAGTTTATCTAATAGTTTGTATTGCGTATCGATACGATTATGTAATTCTGTTATTTTAATTTCTAAGTCGTCGGCTTTTTTGTCGCTTTTATCTTTAGTTTTAAGTACAGTTGCTACTCCGCCAGTCTGTGTATACTGATCTTGATTAGCTTCATTAATTTTTAATTTTTTCGTCATATTAAAATGCCTTATTATAGTCCACTACTTCGCAAGTACGACTAATATCTTTGACAAAATATACACATTCGGGTTCCTTGCCATCGCCCAATGGAATACATAACATTTGTCCATTTTTAAGTTTAGGAGCATACCACGCTACATCTTGATAGACATCTAAAATTTCTACATCAAGAAAGCTAGGTCTAAAACTCGATATAGGATTAAATTGAAATGCTTTAAATCCGCGATCATTGAGTGCTGACAATGGAATTACTTCTAAATCGCCAAAATCTGGTTCTCCAATTAGTAATTGCCAATCAACTGGCATACGAACTTTATGTTCACCGATTTTTAATACCAGCGCAGGCGCATTAAAACTTTCTAAAAAGATTAATGGAATGTAGTGATAGTCTGGATCTTGCGGATTGGAATTATCCAAAATACTGAATCGCATATCATCTATTTCTTCGGGTAGATGATCTAAATCGTATGCTTCGTTATCTAATGTTAATATTCTCATAGTATTATTGTAACACAATATTTGGGTTTGTCAACTATTTCCATTCTAATTTTTCCTGTGTAAACGGGTAATTTGCTTCTTTATAAAATTGTTTACGCTTGGTCAAATGTCTTTTGGCAAACTTGCAGGTGCTTGTGACATCCCAGATTTGGACATGATCTTTATCTTCAGCTTTTCGTATTCCTCGTCCGATTGATTGTATGACCCTAACAAAACTCTTACCAGGCTCAATAAGAACCAAGTTAAAAATCCTAGGAATATTAATACCAACAGCAGCAACACCGTAGGTAGCAACAATAACCTTCCCAGTAGCAGTTGCCACTTCGGCATATTCTTCATCTCTTTTAGTTCCTTTAGTTGCTCCGCTGACAAAAACTGCTTTGTCGCCGAGTCGTTCTACAATCGCATGGCCGGCAGCCACTCTGTCTACTAACACCAATGTATTTCCTGTAGCATTAACTTTGTCAACTAATTGTGATATAGTATCAAGTCTATCTGGTTCTTCTAATAAAAATTTAAGCTCAGATTGATAATTAGAAAAATCAGCATGGTCGATTAATTGTACTATATTTACATGACATTGTGCTAACACCCCTCGATCTTGAAGCTCACTTGCTGACAATTGATTGATTACTGGGCCAAGGCTGCATTTTAATGCTTGGAATTC
>Ga0114951_10003225_pt1 | contig 17126 bp, 13 predicted proteins | sample AM7aDNAmetaG_FD_88677 | JGI IMG/M metagenome (GOLD analysis project Ga0114951, IMG submission 88677) | Freshwater microbial communities from Finland to study Microbial Dark Matter (Phase II) - AM7a DNA metaG | ecosystem: Environmental > Aquatic > Freshwater > Lake | place: Finland: Lake Alinen...
CTGCGCAAGGTCGCCATGCATACTGGCCTGCGCCACGCCGGGAATATGGCTGAGGATATCAACTGTTTCGAGCAGCGGCGTCGCGGCAATTGCCCAGGCTGCGCCATGCAGATAGTGAGATTTCAGCGCTCGCGGCGTGTCAAATGCCAGCAGCCGCCCATTGCTCATAAACCCCACCCGTCCGCAGTGCTCGGCCTCGTCCATATAGTGCGTCGTCACGAAGATGGTCGTCCCTTCATGCGCCAGGTTATAGATCAAGTCCCAGAATTCCCGCCGCGCCACTGGGTCGACGCCGCTGGTCGGTTCATCGAGAAAGAGCAGTATGGGATTGTGCACCAGTGCGCAACCGAGCGCCAGGCGTTGGCGCCAGCCGCCGGAGAGTTCGCTGGAGATGCTCTTCTGGCGCGTGGTCAGCCCGGCCATCTCTAGAATTTTATCAATCTGTTGTTTTTCAGTCGCGCGCGGAATCTCGTACACACCGGCGTAAAACTGCAGATTTTCCAGCACCGTCAGGTCGTCATATAAGGCAAACTTCTGCGACATATACCCGATCTGGCGCTTGATCGCCTCAGTGTTGTGGACAATGTCGAGACCATTCACCTGGGCATGCCCGCTGCTGGGGTGTAATAAGCCGCACAACATGCGTATCGTGGTCGTCTTGCCGCTGCCATTCGGGCCAAGGTAGCCCACAACCTCGCCGCGCTGCACCTCAAAGCTCACATTGTCCACCGCCGTGAACTCGCCAAACTTCTTCGTCAGTCCCTCAGTCTTGATGATAATTGATCGATTGGTTGCCATGAGGTTACTTTTGTTTAGCATCCAGCAATTCCATGAACACGTCTTCAAGTGTCGGGCTGACGGGTTTGAGGTGGATCAGCGCGACACCGCCGGATGCCAGCACAACCGGCAGGCGCGCCAGCGGCCCGGCGAGCGAGCGCACGCGCAGGTGCAGCCTGTCGCCAAACGCCTGCACGTCCTCCACGTCGGGATCGAACTCGGCAATGCGGCGCGCCTCGTGTTGCGTCTGCGGTTCAGCAGCCAGTTCGAGGATGCGATCATCCAGCCGGTGCAACAGCTCGTGCGGCGTGCCTTCGAGCAACACTTTGCCCTTCTCCATAAATACGACGCGGTTGAACCGCATCGCCTCGTCCATGTAGGGTGTGCTCACCAGCACGGCTGACCCTCCGCGCAACAATCCGATCAGCAGATACCAGAATTCCTGGCGCGCGACCGGATCGACGGCGCCGGTTGGCTCATCCAGCAGCAACACTTCGGGCGAATGGATCAGCGCCGTCGCCAGCCCAAGCTTCTTCTGCATCCCGCCGGAGAGCGCAGCCGCAGGCCGGTTGGCAAATTTCTCCAAACCGGCGAACCGGAGCAGCTCCTTCGCGCGCGCCGTCATCTCCTTCTCCGGCATGTCGAAAACCTCGCCGAAGAACTCGAGGTTCTCGGTGATCGTCAAATCGCCGTACAGGCTGAAGCGCTGCGCCAGGTAACCGATGTGCTCGCGCGCGTGTTCAACCTGGCGCGGTATCTCGTAACCCGCCACTTGAATCTTCCCGCTTGTGGGTTGCAGCCCGCCGCACAGCAGGCGCATCGTTGTCGTCTTGCCAGCGCCGTCCGGCCCGACCAGCCCGACCATCTCGCCGGCGTGCACGGTCAAGTCGAGGCCATCAACAGCGCGAATCTCGCCACGATTCCGATCGCCAAAAATCTTGACCAACCCCTGTGTTTCCAACAGAATGGGTTCGCGTGTGCTCATGTTATTTGGTCTGGAAAGTGACATCGGCAGGCATACCAGCCTTCAGCGCCAGATCGGCATTGTCGATGCTCAGTCGCACGCCGTACACGGTGTCCTTGCGCCCCTCGACTGTGGAAACGTTGCGCGGGGTGAACTGCGCCTGGTCGGCAACGCGCAACACTGTGCCTTTGAACGTCCTTCCTGGATAGGCATCCACACTCACGCTCGCCTGGCTGCCGGGAGTGATCAGCGCAAATTGCGATTCGGGGATGTACACCGTCAGTTCGAGCGCCGTGAGTTTGCCAACGATCAGCACTGCAGCGCCCGGAGATGCCAGTTCGCCTGGCTCATTGTTGCGGGTCAGGATGACGCCATCGGCGGGTGACTTAAGCGTCATCTTGGCGAGATTTATTTCAATGGCCTTGAGCGCGGACTGCGCCTGTGCCACCTGTGCTTTCGCAACGTCGATCTGCTGCTTGCGCGTGCCTGCCTTAAGCGCATCCAACTGCGCCTGCGCCAGATCGATCTGCGCCTGCGCCTGAACGACATCGAAATCGCGCGCAGGGTTCTGGGCGCGTTCGAGCGCGGCTTGCGCGTTTGAGAGAGCCTGATACGCAGTCGATATCTGCGCGTTGTCGGGGGTCATAGTGAGTTTGTCATAGGCGGACTTGGAAGCGTTGAAGTTGTTCGTCGCCTGCTCCAGCGCCGTCGCTGCCGGGCTTGCGCCGATGGCGGCCGGGTTCTGGCGGTTGGCGTTATCGTAAGCGTACTGCGCCTGGCGCAGCGCGACTTCGGTATTGTGATAGGCCGCTTCGGCAGCAGCATAATCTTCCTTCAGCGGGCCCGCCTTGACCTTGTTGTAGTTCTGTGCGGCGGCATTCACAGCCGCCTGGGCAGCCGCAATATCGGCGGGACGCGTCGCAGCCACGGTGCGGCTGTAGGCAGCCGTGGCTGCCAGCACCGATGCCTGCGCCTGGCGAATCTGTTCGGGCGTAGCCCCGACAGACACCAAGTCAAGGTTCGCCTGCGCTACAGCCAGCGTTGCCTGCGCCTGTGCGTACTGCGCCTGCAGCGCAGAGTCGTCGAACGTCACCAACACTTCACCGGCGGTGACCTTCTCGCCTTCATCCGCCTTGATATCGAGAATGCGCCCGCCCAACTCGGCAGACACGTTGACATTGCGCGACTCAATCGTGCCCGACGCACTCATCGCGCCGGTGACCGTAATGGGCTTCGGGGTGGATGGTGTCGTCGTGACAGGATGGTTAAAGTAGGCCCATATCTGGTACCCGCCGAAGAAAACCGCGATCACCACGATGAAGGTGACCAACGTCCGTAGTCGCGCTTTAGCGCCTGATGATTTCATATGACTCTCCCTTATTCCTTTCGCAATTCCTAATTACTTTTAGCCCTGATCAATCCAGCGACTTCTTAAAGCGTGTCGCGGCAACGCCGAGCAGCACAATCGAGAAAACCGTCAACGCGAACACCTGCGGCATCAGCAGTTCGATGCCCGCGCCTTTGATCACCACGCTGCGCACGATCACCAGGAAATAGGTCATCGGGAGCAATGAGCTGACGAACTGCAACGCCGCCGGCAGCGCCGCGAGCGGGTAGAAGAATCCCGACAGCATCATCGACGGCAACATGATCGGCATGATCAGCATCTGCGCCTGACGTTGCGTCTTGGCCATGGTTGAGACCAGCAGCCCAATCGCCAGGTTTGGCACCAGATACAACCCGGTCAGCGCAAACAGCAGATAGAAACTGCCACGGATGGGCACATGGAACCACAGCGTGCCGACAAGCAGAATGACGATCACGTTGACCAGCGACACCAGGATATACGGGACCATCTTGGCGATGATCAACTCGTAGTTGCGAATCGGCGTCACGATCAACTGCTCGATCGTCCCGATCTCGCGCTCCTTGACGATCGCCGCCGAGGTCAGCGTGGTGGTCGTTTGCATCAGGATCATGGCAATCAGGCCAGGGATCATGTTGTAGCTGCTTTCCAGGTTGGGGTTATACAGCACGCGCGACTGCACCTCGACCGGCGTCGTCGCGCCGACGGATGTCCCGCGCGCCGCCAGTTGCTGCAGCCTGATACTTGCGCCGTGCGCCTGTCCCACCAGTGTGGCATTGGCCATCGCGGTGCTGGCGACCACGGGATCGGAACCGTCGATCAGCACGGCTATCTCTGTGCCATGTCCGGAAGACAGGTCGGAGCTGAAACTCGGCGGGATAATAATGCCGACTTTGTCCTGGCCGCCCTCGATCAGCAGATCCAGTTCCTGCTCGTTATGCACGATATGGTCGAAGGTGAAGTACCCCGTTGCAGAGTAGGCATCCAGCAGTGATCGGCTGGCGGCGCTGTTGCTCTGATCGTAGACCGCCGTCGGCACGTTCTTCACTTCGGTGTTCGTGGCGTAGCCCAGCAACACCAGTTGCAATATCGGCATGATCAGAATCGTCACCACCGTGCGCGGGTCGCGCCGCATGTGGGTGATTTCTTTCTTCAGTAACGCGCGAAATCGTCTCATCTCTTCAATACTCCTCTTAACCGAATTACGCTCCCTCTTCTTCCAACGCGGTTGCCAGCTTGCGCATCAAGGCGAGCAAGTCCATGCGCTCGCCAGGGGTAAAGTGTTTCAGCAGCTTTTCGATGCGTTTGCACATGTAGTCACTATGGATGCGCAGCATATTCTTCCCGGATTCCGTCAGCTCGACGTGCACGATGCGGCGATCGTCGGCGTCCTGCCGGCGCTCCACAAAATTCGTCGCCACCAGCCAGTCCACGATCCGCGTCGCCGTGCTGAGCGGCACATCAAGCGTGTGGCCAAGATCGCCCATGGTGACACGCCCTTTCTGCGACAAGATCATCCCCACGCTGAAAAGCAGGTTATAGTCGCCCTTGGTAGCCTGACGCCCGGACGGGTTTGACTCGTCCAGAAAGGCCATGATCCTGGTCAGGTCTTCGGGCTGAACTACGTTCAGGCGCGCGCGCATCCGCACAAAGCGGCGAATGACCTCCGCGAATTCTGTGGTTTGGGTATGCAGCGAGGGTTCAGACATTATTCCTTCCAAAATGGCATATTTCCATTTCGGAATGATTATAAGACGTAAAGCGGCTTTGTCAAGACATTTACGCAACGGCAGCGGCACTGCCTCCGCACAGGATAATCCCAGGCGATTTACTGGTTCGTTATACTCGCCTGCCCATTCATGCCCGGCAGCAATTGCTGTGGTGTGGGGTCAAGATCGATGAGCACCGTATAGTATGCTTGGCCGTTTGACGCGCCGGAGGATTGCGGCAGCAACGCGGCGACCTTGCCCTTGAAGAGTTGCTCATAGGCTTTTAGCCGGATCGACACAGCCGCGCCGATCTTGATTTTCGCCACGTCTCGCTCGGTCAGATTGGTGGTTTTGAACTGCAAGTGCGACAGGTCGACCAGGATGAAGGCCGTGGCGGGCGCCACAACGCCGGGGACTGCATCGATCTCCTGCACAATGCAGTCGCAGGGAGAGACGAGTTTCGCTTTGTCCAGACTGGCTTTGGCGGTATCCAGCGTAGCCTGCGCTTGCGCGATTTGCGCCGCGTCGATTTTGGCTTGATCGGCTGTGACACCGGTCTTGAGCGTGTCCAGCTTGGCCTGGGCAGACGACACCGCAGAATAACCCTGGATCAACGCGCTCTGTGCGACCGGTTCGAGCAGCTTCTGGTAACTGTCCTTCGCCGAAAGCCAGCTCTCAAAGGCATTGCCGTAGGAAGCCTCTGCCGATTTGCACCCCGCGGCCTTAAGACCTTCCTTTGACCCACAGGCAATATCGCGCGAGATTTGCACGCTCAGGTAACCCTGCCACGCAGAGTCCACGCTCTGTTTACCAGCATCGATTTTGGCCTGTGTTATGCCGGCTTTGGTGACGTTGTAGCTGGAATACGCAGCGTTCAGCGCGGCTTGCGCAGCGTCGATGTCCTGCTGGTTAGATGGAATATTCTGCAGGCCGATGTTGGCCTGCGCCAGTTTCAGCGCCAGTTGTGCGTCGACAACTGCGTCCTGCAGTGCTAGGTCGTCGACCGTCGCCAGCACGTCGCCCTTCTTCACAGCCTGGCCGAGCTTTACCGTGACCGAGACAACAGCAGCAGAGACATCGAAGCCCACGGATATCGCGGGCGTCGCCAGCGCCAGTTGGCCGTCGACGGCAACCACAGACACGACTTCTACGGCGCGCGTGGATAACGGGGTCGGGGTCGCCCGGCGTTGCTGTTGATTTGGGCTGGAGGTCTGCTGCGCCGGTTGCGGGGTGGCAGCAGTACAGGCCGTCAGGCAGCATGCCAGCGCGATCAGGATAGCTTTGGGTTTAAGGTGTGTCATCATTATTGCCTGCAAGGTCAATTCTGGTTGATTGCGGCCTGGCCGGTCATGCCCGGCAACAGCGCTGCCGGCGTGGGATCAATATCCAATACGGCCGTATAGAGCGATAGTGTTCCGGCCGTGCCGGATGAAATCGGCAGGATTGCGGCGACCTTGCCCGTAAAGCTCTGGTCAAACGCCTTCAGACGGAACGTGACCGTCTGCCCGACTTTCAGTTTCACCACATCCTGTTCGCTCAGGTTCGACGTCAGGAACTTCAATTGCGCCAGGTCCAGCAGTGTGACGCTGCCGCTCGCGTTTGAACCGACGCTGAGTCCTTCTATGACCTGCACAGCGCAATCACAGGGCGAGATGAGCTTTGCCTTTGCCAGGTCGCGCCTGGCGCGATCAACCGTCGCCTGCGCCTGCTGTAACTGCAAGTCGTAGACCACCTTCTGCTCAGCGCTCGCGCCGTTCTGGAGCGTTGTCAGGCTGGCCTGCGCCTGGACAATGCTCGACCAGGCTTTTGCGAGTGCGTCGTCCGTCGCAGGCGCTTGCGCATCCAGGTAGGCCTGATAAGCAGAGCGCTCGCGCACTACTGCCGATTGCACGCTTATGTCAGCCTGCTTGCACTTAGGATCGCCCATTGCTTTCTTCCAATCATCATCGCTCGAATACCCGGGTTTGATGTTGCAGGCGCCATCACGTCCGAGCTGTGACGAGTAGAGCGAGTTCTTGGCCTGATTCCAACTGCGCAACGCGATATCGACGTCATTGGCGTTGGGGCCCTTCTTTAGCTCGTTATACGAGGCGTACGCCAATGAAAGGGCTGTCTTGGCGTTATCTATGTCGGACTGCTTTCCCGGGCTGAGGCTGCTGGTGATCTGCGCCTGTTTGAGCGTAAATTGATCCTGCGCCTGCTGTACGGCGGTATTTAGCGCGGTCGCATCCAGCTCCGCCAGCACATCGCCCTTCTTGACGGTCTGACCGGGTGAGACATGCACCGCAGTGACCTTGCCGCTGCCCGTAAACGCAGCGCTGACCAGCGGACTGGCCAAAGCCAGTGCGCCATCGACGGCCAACAACGTGACGGGAGCGACTGCGCCTGTGGGCAGCGCTGTGGCGTTTGCGCGGGCGCCATTGCCAGGGCGATTGGCGGCACCGGGCGCTGACCTTGTTGGTGCCGACACTACGGATGTCGGCTGGTTCTGACAGGCTGCCATAAGCAACGCGCCTGCCGCCAGCAGGCAAATCCTTTGGATGTGGCTTGTTTGTGTCATTCTGTAAATCATCCTTTCCTGAAAAGCGTCACCGCAGGCCTATCTCTCGCGCAAAATCTTGATGGCTCTCTGCCGGATGACTGGTTGTGTGGCGAGCACCGCGCTGAAGACCGCCGAAATGCATACCAGCGCAATGATCACCCCTGCGGTATTGAAATCGAAAGCCAGCAGCAACGGCTGGTCGCCCTGCAGACGCCGGCTGAACTCAAAGACATAACCGAGAATCGTGCCCGCGATGATGCCCGCGACGCCGGCCGCCAGCGTCGTAATGACCGCCTCACCGATAAATACGCCGCGCAGGCTGCCCTTGGAGGCGCCGACCGCCTTCAGCATGCCAATCTCGACGCGCCGCCCCATTACGGCGCTGTACATCACTGCCAACACGCCAAAGATGGCCGTCACCATCGACAGGCCGGTGAGCAGGATGATCGGTATGCGACTCTGCTGCAACCCCGCGCGCGCAAGCGCCACCTGCTCCGAAGTGGCGACCACGTTCATATCGTTCTGGTTGCCCAAATAGTTGCGCAGGCTGACAAGGAGGAAGTTCTCATTAACACCCGGCTGCAGCGTCGCCATCAGCTGGGTCAGCAGTGGAGCCGTCAGATCGGGCGCTCCGACAGAGGGGTTGTTCTGCAATTCGCGGTAAGTCTCCAGGTTGATGAAGACGCCGCTGCCGTTGGCGTCGCTGCGGTTGCGCGTGAAGTAACGAGTGAAACCCGGTATGCGCGCAGCCACGCCGATGATGGTCAGTGGTTGCGTATGGTCGTTGCCGGCGCCCTTCGCCACTAACGTGTCGCCCACATGCAGGTCGAGTGCTTCGCTCAAGCCCTGCGAGATCACGGCAATATCCCGCTCGGCGTTGACGCGAGTGAGCGCCGTGGCATTCCCCTCAATCCAGCGGTAAAGGTCGGGATAAAGCACATTATTCAGATCACCCTGCACGCCCAGCAGATTGACGCGCGCCGAGCGCAGCCCAATCTGGTCGCTGACCGTCATGTTGCTCAGCCCGTCGGCGACGCCCACCACGATCCCGACGCCAGGTTGGCTTGTGATCGCGGATACATCCGTGTCGGACAGGTTGGCCTGCCGGCGCGACGTGCGGTTGAATATTTGGAAGTTATCCCCCCTGGCGCGCACCTGCGCAATCAAGGGCGCGCCGTTGCTGAAGCGCGAGTCGGTCTCCAGGTTGGCGTCCTGTAGCGCCAGTTGCGTCGCCAGCAGACACGGCAGCACGCCGCTCATCACCACCATCAGCGAGATGAGCGCATTGCGCCCTTTGCCACGCAGGGCATACCGCCCGGCGAAGAAAGCAGCTGTGGGGCTGACAACGCGGTACAGAATCACCAGGACGCGTTCGAGCGGCGTGGTCAGAAAATAGAATAACAGCGCGATGCCGATCACCATGAGTAACAGCGATCCGGAGTTCACCAACGCCTGCCCGCTGGCGTTGCCGGGCGTGAAGATGGTGGGCAGTGCGATGAGAATGACGCCGCTGAAGGCCAGCAGCACCAGACCCACCACCAGTAGCCCCGTATCCGCGCGACGCTCGCGCAATTTCGACAGGTCCTCAAGCGTGGGCTGGTCGGCCGCCGCAGGGTTCAACACCACCATAACCTTGGTGGCCGCCGCCGTTCGCGCAGGGTTGATCGTAGCCAATGCCAGCACCACGATGGTAATTCCGGTAGGAATCATCACGGTTTGCAGCGTCCAGTCGGCGCGCACGCCTGCCGGCAAGTCGAGATTAGCGAGCAGAAGGGGCACCATGACGCGATCGTTGATGACTCGGCCCAGCACCAGACCAAACACGATGCCGATCAGTCCTAACAGCGCCACCTCGATGATGACGATGCTGTACATCTGCGAGCGCGGCGAGCCGAGGACGCGCAGGATGGCGAGGTCATATTTCTGTTCGGTCACTGTCGTCATCATCAACGCATTCACCATCAACCCGACGATGCCCATGCTGAGCAGACCGTACAGGGTAATGTAAGTCTGCGTTGAGGTGTAACTCTGCGCCGAGTTTTCAAGGCTGGTGTATTTGGGCAGGCTGACAACGTAGTCAGGCCCCAGTTGCGATTGCAGTTCTGCCCGCACCTGCTCACCCACGTCGCGCGCCTGCGTCACCGTGGCGCGCGGATCGCTTGACCCATTCGCGCCGGACTGCCATACCAGCAACAGTTGGTTGGCCTGGCTGGACGCGCCCAGCCATTTCTGCGCATCATCGAGTCTGATGATGATCGGGTTGCTCACGCCGCTCAGGCCATTGAGGACGCCGACTCCCGCCACCGTAAATTGAGCCTCCACGCGCGGCGTGCTCGTGCCTGTGATGGCGGTCGTGCCAACTTCACGCGGCGTCAGCAACGCATAGGAGAGCAATATCTCGTCGCCGACCTGCGCGCCCAGTGTGCCGGCAGTAGTGCTGTCGAGGTAGACCTGACCGGATTCGGGCGGGAATGTGCCGCCTGTGCGCGAGCCAAAGCGCGAGGCCTGCCCGTTACCAGCGGCGTTAGTGCCCTGCCCGCGTCCGCCTGGGGCTGCTCCCCCGCCAGCGGGAAACCCGCCACCCGGCCCACCGGGACCGCCCTGTCCTCCTCGCCCCCCACCCCCAACTGTGACGCCGTTCCCGCCAATGCGGATGCCCAGGATGTTTATGCTGCCGCTAGTCGCGCTAGCATCCGTTTGCGCAAGTGACACTAAATTGTCCGTAGCAGCATCGATGGCAATAAAGGTGACTACCTGGCCGTCCAGCGCGTTCACCTTGCGCCCCTCGACACTGGCCTGAATGCGCGGGTGCATGGCGGCGATTTTGTTGTAGGCGTTGACCGACAGTGCCTCTGCCTGGGCGATGTCAAAGAAGGTCGAAGCCGCCAGGTCGTTCTTGCTGATGCTGAGATCGTAGCCGCCCGTTTGCGCGCCGACCGCCTGGATGCTGAACTGGCGTTGAGTGTCCACCAGCGACAGCAACGCGCCCACCAGCGCAACACCGACCGTGAGCGCCAGAGCAATGATGAGCGTGCGCAACTTGCGCCGCTGCATGGATTTCAATACGTACTTCAGACCCATATTTCACGTCCTGACCGCGTGGGCCTTCAAATATCCGACTTCTCGATGAAGTCAGATATTTGAAGGCGCACCCGCCATATTCTCTTCTGCCAGCTTACCGTCGCGCATCACAATGACCCGTCCGGCAAAGGTGCTCATGCGCGGATCGTGCGTCACAAACACGATCGTGGTGCCCCGCTCCTTATTGAGCTTTACCAGCAAGTTCATGATCTCGAAGGACGTTTGCGTATCCAGGTCGCCGGTCATCTCATCGCCGATGAGCACCGGCGGGTCATTAGCCATGGCGCGGGCGATCGCCACGCGCTGTTGCTGGCCGCCGGAAAGCTCGCTGGGATAGTGTCCCATGCGGTCGCCCAGCCCCACCAGGCGCAACAGTTCCTGGGCGCGCTTGGGGTTGCGCTGGCCGACCAGCACCATCGGCACTTGCACGTTCTCCAGCGCGGTGAAGCTGCTGAGTAGGTTAAAGTTCTGAAAGACAAAGCCCATCTTGCGCAGGCGGAGTCGAGCCAGTTTTTCTTCGCTCAAGGCGATGATATTCTGACCGTCGACGATCACATGCCCACGGCTGGGCGAATCCAGCCCGCCGATGATGTTAAGCAAGGTGGTTTTACCGCTGCCGCTGGGGCCCATCAGACACAGTATCTCACCGCGCTGAACATTGATCGTGACGCCGCGAAGTGCCGGCACTGCTTCCTTGCCCATCACATAGCTCTTATGCACATCGTCGATCTGCACGATGTAATCGGAGCCGTTTTTATCCTGACTTGTGGGGTCAACTGTACTGGTAGTGCGCTCTTTTTTCTTAAACATAACGAATCTACTTTGCTAGAGGTAAGTATCAGTGTAGCATGTGCCCCAGAGAGTATTGTTAGTGAGACGTTAGGAGATTGTTAAGATTCGACAATATAACGTCAGTATTGTCGATCCCTTAAAGCCAGCCCTTAGGCCAGTATCCGTGGATTTCTTACGGGGTTATGAAAAAATCACGCCGCTGGATTTGGGATTTTATCAGCGGCGTGACTTGTGGCTATACCGGCTGGCGCGCCATGGCGCCGATCTCAGCTGCTATAACCGCGACCGTCTGTCGAGATGGACTTCTCACCCGCCAACTCATCTAGGAACGCATCATGTGCCACCGGGCGTGAGAACATCGGGTAATTCTTCTCCACGGCCATGCGTTGCTCCTCTTCACTGAGTGTCGCGGTGCAATCCTTGAGCGTGATCACGTTGAACCCCTTCTCGTAACCACTGCGCATTGTGGATTCCACGCAACAGTTGGTGAGAAATCCACCGAGTGCAATCGTCGTAATGCCGCGGCTACGCAGGATGAAGTCCAGATTGGTGCTGGCAAAGGCATCCAGACCACGCTTGCCTTCAACCACAATATCCTGGTTCTGCGGTTTCAAGACTTCAACAATCTCTGCGCCCCATGTGCCCTGGCGGAACGATTTACTATCCACCACACCCTTCAAAATGCCATAGGGTTCGGCGGTCAGTTCATGATAGTCATTCGTGAAACTGATCGGTGCATGGATGATCGTCGCGCCGAGTGCGCGAGCCTTCTCCACTGTTTCAACTGTATTACTGAGCATCTGGCTGGATTCCATGACGCCTTTCACGGCCTCATGCAGTGTGCCCCCGGTCGAAGCGAAATCGTTCTGGTACTCAATCAACACAAGCGCTGTTTTCTTCGGATCCATACATACCTCCAACGAACACATTGACTGTACATCAGTCGTTGCTGTGCGTCCCGCTGCCGTGCTGTCGCGGACAGCCAGTTGAATCATACTCTCAAAAAAGTCATGGTCCGCATCGTCCGAATTCATTTGGTGTAAGGTCGAACTCGTGGGTGAATTACTCCGCCCGCCATTACTTCACGTCCTCCAGCCAGAAAGATGGGCGCCGGCGCGAAGTAATCCACATTTAACGAGGATTCGTTCTGTCCACCCATATAGCGATTCTCGCCAAGCGAGAGGAACATACCGCCAAAGAGATGCTCGTCGACCAGAGTCCAGCCAATGGGACGGCGCAAGGCGGGGTTCAGGCCAATCCCGATGTGCGCCACCCGGCGGGGTTCACCGCTATGGCTATCGAACACTGCTTCAAGCGCTTGCGCTGCCGACGGAGTGCTGGCCTCGATCCTGACAAGGCGCCCACTGTCGAAATGAAACACCACATCCTTGGCGTCGCCGGCGGACGGAAGATACAAGCTGCCATGCGTCTCCCTCTCCACTACCGTCGTGTAAATCGAGCCGGCCGGCATATTTGAGGCTATTGCGCCGGCTGCGCGGTCGGCATCATCGATCAGCCCATCGTCACTCAGCCAATGTCGGTCGCCCTGATACAGATGCAGCTCATGCTCTTTACCACCATTACCACTATCAGTGCGGATCGTGAAGTGAGCATGCCCATGAACCGCCTGCAATACATCCTGGATATGTCCTTGCAGCACCTCGGCCTTGACGGCAAGTGCGGGCAGCACGTGAGCATCGAGTTCCGCCGGGGATAGTCCAAGCTGTTGCGCCCGCCGGGCGGTGGGAATGGCAACCAGAAGGAACGGGAGTAAACGTTCGTTCTCCAGAGCGACCAATCGCTCGTCAGCCATTAGCCAGGCCTGCAGTGCCTCTGCCGGCGCATTGCGCATGTCGGGTCCTGCACCCGCGAGCACCAGGATACGGTCACACTGCTGCGTCCATTCCAATCGGCGTCGATCCCACTGGCTGAGGTACTCGATCGAGGCGCCCGCCCACAGGCGCTCCATGTACTCAGCTGGATCGATCTGTGGCAAAGGCGTCGCACCGGCAAGTTCGATCGCAAGCAACACTTCGGGCAGAAGTTCAAACCGGCCGGTGTGATCGCGCACATAGATCAACTCGCCCGGTTGGACGCCTAGCCCATGGACGATCCGCCCGGCAATCTCAGACCAATTCCCCTGGATGACCATACAATCCTCCCGTTCTGAGGCAGTTGTACTGCCGTTTCTGCACGGCCAAGTATAGTCGCCCACACCCACCGGTCACAGGTTCCTGTTCTGAGGCAGTGGCACTGCCGTTCTGCACGGCGTAATAAAAAGCGCCAAATCGCTATTGACACTTGCATTACAACGGATACAATAAGCCCCACATCTAAATATCAAAATGTGATGATCGGGATACGCATGACCCGGTAGCAGTTACAGAGAGCGGCGGAAGTTTGGTGAAAGCGTCGCAACCAGCGAGGATCGTGCACCACCCGTGAGCGCGCAATGCAAATCAGCTGTCGTCTGACAAATTGCGCCGGGATTCGCCCGTTAAAGCGACAATGAGACGCATCAGCGCGCGCCGTCCAGTTTCACGTGAACTGAACGAACGCAGCTGGCGCAACCTGGGTGGAACCGCGAAGTAATAAAGGCCTTTGCCCCAATATGTGGGCAAAGGCCTTTTTGTTTGCCTCGGTGGACATGGGTTCGCCCGACTATGGAGATGCTGAAATGGCTAGACAGAACAATATGCCGGAGGATCTGTACCGGATACGCCACTCGCTGGCGCATATCATGGCGGAGGCGGTGCTCGAACGATTCCCGGACGCCAAACCAACCATCGGCCCGCCGGTAGAGAACGGCTTCTACTACGACTTTCAAGTCGACAAACCCTTCACGCCTGAAGACATGGAAGCCTTCGAGTCGCGCATGAAGGAAATCGTGAAAAGCAACCCCGCGTTCAGTCGCCGCGAGGTTTCTCAGACGGAGGCGTTGCAGATCTTCGCCGCAAACCCGTTCAAGATCGAGCTCATCAATGGTCTGGCCGCAGGCGCCGGCGACGAGATGGGCGAGGAGAGCGAGGACGCTGACGCTAGCGAGTCGCCCGCAGACAGCCAACCGGTCGCGATCTCGGTCTATACGCAGGATACCTTCACGGACCTGTGTCGTGGGCCGCACGTTGCGAGCGCGCGGGAAATCAACCCGCAGGCGTTCAAGCTGACGAGTTCATCCGGCGCGTACTGGCGCGGCGATGAGCACAACCCGATGCTGCAACGCATCTACGGCGTGGCATTCAAGTCGAAGCAGGAGTTGGAAGAATACCTCGCGAAGGTCGAAGAGGCCAAGAAGCGCGATCATCGCAAGCTGGGCAAGGAACTGGAAATCTTCATCTTTGATGATGAGGTCGGCCCTGGTCTGCCATTGTGGCTGCCGAATGGCGGCATTCTAATCGAGGAACTGGAGCGCCTGGCCAAGGAGATGGAACTCAATGCCGGTTACGACCGCGTGCGCACTCCCCACCTGACGAAGGAGGACCTATTCCTGAGGAGCGGCCACCTGCCCTACTATGCCGAGAGCATGTATCCGCCGATGGAACTGGAAGGGGTGAAGTACTACGTCAAGCCGATGAACTGCCCGATGCACCACAAGATCTTCGGCGCGAAACAGCGCAGTTATCGCGATCTGCCAGTCCGCTTGGCCGAATATGGCACGTGCTATCGCTATGAGAAGAGCGGTGAGTTGTTCGGGTTGATGCGGGTGCGTTCCATGCAGATGAACGACGCGCACATCTACTGCGCCGAAGACCAGTTCGAGCAGGAGTTCATGGGCGTAATCGCGTTCTACCTGGAGTACTTCCGGCTCTTCGGCATCGATAAGTATGTCATGCGCCTGAGCACTCACAGCAAGAAGGGTCTGGGCAAGAAGTATGTCGATAACGAGTCTTTGTGGCTGAAGACGGAGGCCATGGTGCGCAACGCCATGACGAAGCACAATGTCCCGTTCGTCGAGATCCCGGATGAGGCCGCGTTCTATGGGCCGAAGATCGACGTGCAAATCTGGAGCGTGATCGGCAAGGAGTTTACCCTCGCGACGAACCAGGTGGATTTCGCTGTTCCGGAGCGCTTTGACCTGACTTTCGTCAATCGCGAAGGCAAGCCCGAGACGCCGCTGTGCATCCATCGCGCGCCGCTGGGCACGCACGAGCGCACAGTCGGGTTCCTGCTTGAGCACTACGCTGGCGCGTTCCCGGTCTGGCTGGCGCCTGCGCAGGCGCTAATCATCCCAATCGCCGATCGCCACGTCGAGTATGCGAATCAGGTGGCAGCAAAGTTGCGCGCAGAGGCCATGCGCGTGAGCGTTGACGACAGCACGGAGCGCATGCAGAACAAGATACGCAAGGCGCAGGGTCAGAAGATCCCGTACATGCTGGTCATTGGCGACAAGGAGCGCGACGCCGGCGCGGTTGCTGTGCGGTTGCGCACGGGCGAAGACCTGAAGGCCATGCCGGTCGATCAGTTCATCGGGCGGGTTGTGCCGATCATCAAGGCGCGCGCGCCAAATCTGTAAATCCGATTCGCGGTTCAGTCAACAAAACCAGCGGCGCTACGCAAGCGTATAGCGCCGCTGGTTCATTTTCTAAATAGGATGACTCGGCATACGGATCACTTCGCCAGGCTTTGATCCTCGACCGCCATCTGCAGCACGGCGGCCTGTTCACGGGTCGCTTCTGCTTCAACAAAACTGACGATCTCCGTGAGCTTATTAAAGCGCCCGACGGTGACAATGTGCACCAGGCCGTCTTTCCCCAGATACCACTTGTACTTGCTGGAGGGCTTCAGCGTCTTGTCATCCTTTTTGGTTGCCTTGGCGCTTTCGTCTTTCGGCACACCACCATCTTTCCATCCAGAACGCTTGTTGTAAGGCCGAACTTTCATATCAGTAACCTCTCTTTGCAGGCGCTGAACACGCGAACGCGTATGCGCATCTTACTCCTGATGATACCTGAAATATTGCTGGCGTTCTGGTTGTCTGTCGTAAATCAGCCTCTGTTTTTGGCGTCTTCGGCTGCCTTCTTCGCCGCATAACTGGGCATCAGCAAGTGGTGCGCTGCTTCGGGCTTGATCCAGAAGTTCTCAAACATCTCAATCACGTATGGCGCATGATGCGCCGGCAGCACGACAAACATCTCAGTAGTATCCAGGCCGTTGAAACGGCGCCCCCCACCCTCGCCAAGCGCGAATACGGTATTTTGCGTGAACCATGGCGCGACGAAGATCGAAGAGCATGATGACGGCCCCAGTTCGCCATGCGGGGCCGTGCCTTCGCGCACAGCGGCGGCGCCAGCCAACTGCATGGCGTGGAAGGCATCGGTAACCACGACTAGCAAATCAAGCGGAACGTCAGGCGGCGCATCTCTCAACGGCGCGGCGGCAATGGCTCGGATCGCGCCAAATGGCATCGTAAAGGTCTGCTCCTTGTTGCGCCTGGCCGCAGCAGCCGTAAAGAAGCCTTGCTCCATCGCCAGATACTCGCCGTCGCAGATGAGCGACCCGGCGCGTTCGGACGTGATCATCCCAAGATGGTACAGCCCCACGAAGCAGTCGTGGTTTTGGGCATCCACGCACACGCGTTGTCCCTGTTCAGCGCGATGCACTATGCCACATGGAGGAACGTTGACGGGCGCGTAACCAGCCGGCGGCTCCGTCTCACAATACGTCACCATGACAGGCTCGCGCTTCAACCGCATTTTGTTCTTCAACAGGTCATAGAGCACGCCCCGATCCACTGATTTCTGCGGCAATTTGCGCCAGGTTTTCAAGTCCATCACAACACCTCCGAAAATAACATCACTTCACTGCGCGACTGTGCGCCAGCGCGACTATGCGCCAGCGCGACTATGCGCCAGCGCGACTATGCGCCAGCGCGACTATGCGCCAGCGCGACTATGC
>Ga0114951_10003226_pt1 | contig 17121 bp, 9 predicted proteins | sample AM7aDNAmetaG_FD_88677 | JGI IMG/M metagenome (GOLD analysis project Ga0114951, IMG submission 88677) | Freshwater microbial communities from Finland to study Microbial Dark Matter (Phase II) - AM7a DNA metaG | ecosystem: Environmental > Aquatic > Freshwater > Lake | place: Finland: Lake Alinen...
GATGCTTCGGATTTCATCGATGCCTTGCGGCGGTTGAAGTCGGACAGATCGTTACTCCTTGCTGAGATGGATTTTCAAAGTCACGTAGGCAGAAAGCGGCTGGTTCGGCATCACGACTGGGAACCCGAAGTACTCGTAGGGATCGTAGGTGTGGCGATCTGCCAGATTCACTGCCGAACCCTCGATTGTGTATCGGCGTCCAAAGTCGTAGGCTGCCTGCGCGTCGAGCGCAGCATAACCTGGTGTTGACACGGTGTTTGGCAAAGTGTCCTGGCGTGAACTAAATCCGGTAACACCGGCCCCAAAGGTGAGGCCCTTTGCGGCACCATTCTGCAAGCGATAGCGTGCTGCGACGCGCCCGCTGTTGCGCGGCACACGCGCCAGCACGTTGCCGATCGGGATGGCGTTATCCTTCGTCACTGTCGCTTCTGTGTAAGCGTAGTTCGCAAGCAGAGAGAAAGCGCGGATCGGTTCCCAAGTGAGATCGGCTTCCGCACCACGAGCGCGCTGTTGTCCAGTCTGCACCGAGTATAGGAAGTTCGTCGGGTCAGCGGTAGCGACGTTATCGCGAGTCTGATTGAAGATGGCAATGGTGCCGGCAAGGTGTGCCTTGGAGAGGGCCAACTTCAAACCGCCTTCAACATTCTGCGAGGTCTCCGGCTTCGGAGCTTGCTGGACCATAAGTCCAAAGGCACCACGAAAGGCAGTGGCGTAGGCCGCGTACAGGGCTGCACCGTTAGCCACTCTGAATGTGCCGCCAATGCGGCCCGATGCATGGTTGTACGTCTTGTCGGTTGCCTGCTCCCGCTCGCGGAAGTCGAGCTTGGTGTAACGAATTGAGCCGGTGAGGCTGAGCCGCCCATAGGTGGCCTGGTCCTGCCCATAGACCGCGGTGGTTTGATAGCGATCCGTCTGAAAAAAGCTTGCTGGCGTCTGGGGTCCGAACGACAGGTTATACACAGGATGTGCGAGGTCCTCTTCGCCCACTGGAATCCCGGAGAAGCCCATCTCTGAGTAGAAGTTGGTGTGGTCGTAGCTCACACCAGCCAGTAACCCGTGCCGGCCGCCAAGGCCGCCAAGGCTTGCGAAAAGGCTACTGTCGAAGGTGCCTTCTCGCACCGGGTTGTTCGACATATCCAACGTGAGAATGGCATACGTAGTCGGAGTTGCCGGATCGGGAGGATAGAACGACGGAAGAATGAAGCTGCCATGCTCGTTCGCCTGGCTGAAGTAGTAGCGCGCACTCGTGTTCCAGCGCAGACTGTCGGCGAAGGCATGCTGGAGGTCCACCGTAGCCATGCGACTGTCGAGCCTCGTATGCGGCTGTCCAACAGGCGCACCGGCAAACGCATTGCGATCGACCTGTCCTGCCATTGCCTGCACCGCTGGAATACCTGAATACTCCAACTGGTCGCGATGATTGAACCGTCCCTGAACGAAGAGGTCAGTCTTGGGCCCTAGGTGGAATGACATGGCTGGCTGCAACGACCAGCGGTCTCCGCTGATCACATCGACCCAGCTGTCATTCCGCTGATACTCGCCAGCGAGACGCGCCGCGATTTTCGCGCCGATCGGGATATTCAGATCGCCGTAGGGGTCGAGTGTTTCGAAGTTCCCGCCCCGAAATCCTATGTAGCCATTCAATTTCGGCTCCGGGCGTACCGACACCACATTGATCAATCCTCCCAGAGGAGAACCAAGGCCGCCACCGTACATGGTGGAGTTCGGTCCTTTGACCACCTCGGTCCGCTCCACTCCCACGAGGCTTGTCGGATCGTTTGCTGTAGTCGTATTGCCGAACGTAGCAAGACCGTCCGTATAAATCTCTGCAGGAAAGCCACGGACGAGGGGCGAGACAAAAAGGATCTCTTCAGACTTTGTCGGAACCACCCCGGCCACGTTCACCAGCGCGCCCGCGAGCGTATGAATGTCCTGCTCGGTCAGGAGTGTGCGCGTGATGGTCTCGACTGACTGTGGTACTTCGATCAGCGGTGTATCGGTGCGCGTGGCTGAACTGGAATCGAGCGCAGCGTAGCTGTCGGACGTGGTCGTGTTCACCTCGACCGTCTCAGTCGCGGCGCCGACCTTCAACCTTGCGCCGACGCTAAGCGACTCATTCGCCTTCAGAATCAAGTCGGATTCCTGGAAGGGCTGGAAGCCTCGCGCAATGACTCTGATTTTGTAATGCGTGGGAGCGAGCGACGGGAAGATGTAGTTGCCCGAGCCATTTGTGATAACGGTGGTTTGGCGGCCAGTGTCGAGCTGCGTGATGGTGACGGTGGCGCCGGCAAGCGCGGCGCCTGTCCCGTCCAGCACCGTGCCCGAGACCGATCCATATTCCTGGCCGAAGAGTGAGAGAGTTGAGAGAAGAAAGAAGAACGCGAGCGCCATCCATGACGGTATGCGTCTTCTTCTGTTTGAGGTTAAGGGCTTCAATGCGGTTGGAATTCCAATTCTGCCGCTCTCTGTCGTAAACAAGGTCTTCGAATGTCGATTCATATTTCTCCATCTCTGATCCGCCTCGCGCGGATACGGTTATTCGCGCCAGCTTCAAAGGTCGCGGTATGGTCTAAGGCCTGGGCAAGGCTCCTCTTTCTCGATCGCTGGCTGCTCGGTCTTCGTAGGTGCTTCCGCGGAGGCAAGATGCCCGAGAGTGGCCAAAATGCAGGCGGACAATAAAGTATCTTGGACAGTTACATTCGGTTCGTTCATTGCTCCCTCCAACTAGGACCATCAGAAGGATTTCCCTGGCCTTGGCCCCAATTCAAAGACCTAGCTTTCATTCGTCGCTTCCGCATTTGGCTGCGCGAACAGAGGAAGTCCAGGGCTACGCGAAGCGTTGAGCTTTCGAACGGCTCGCTTCTTCCACCAGATGAGGACGCCCGTCACCGAAAGCAGTGCGATCAAAATCCCCAACACGAAGACGAAAATCCGGTAGGGCAAGCCGCCAACGTGGGACATATGGAGGCTCACCAGCCAGTAGCTCACGGTGACGCCCAGGTTTCGCCCGAAGGGCAGATCTTCGCCCACCATGGCGCCTGTTCTGGAGTCGAACAAGATCGTGGAGATGCCGCCGGCATCAACGAAATCATGGTCGCTCCTGACCGAATAGATATAGACGCCCTCTGCGCGGTAGTTAACCAACCGGTCTTCAGAGACCACCTTGAAGCCCGTCTGCTGCGCCCGCTCAGAAATCAACCGCTTGGCAATTGCGTGAGCGCTGCTCCAATCAAGTTCGGGTCCGGTATGCGGCTTCCAGTTTGGAGGGAAAGGATAGGTCTCAAAGGAAGGCATGGAAAAGAGCAGGTGCATGACCGGCTCATACACCTGCTCTCCCAAATTGAAGTCAACCGAAGACCAGGCGAAGACAAACAGCAGCGGCCAAACCCACAGGCCGCATGCGCGGTGAAGATCGAAGTTGATCCGGTGGGCTGCGCCATCCCACTTGATCTTCCAGGCAACCGCCCAGCGCCGCCAGAAGCCAATGGAATTCGCTTTCAAGCTATTTTTCGAACCATTGACGGCCCTTTTCCATTTGGCCGGAAGAGTTAAATAGAACCCGACGAAGCAATCGATCGACCAGATGACCGCAGCCACCCCCAGCAACCATTCACCCACCCGGCCTAGCGCGAGCGAATGATGCAACGCGTAGACAAAGTCCATCAGGTTCTTGCGCGTCACCGGCCAGTAGTTTCCGTCGTCGCTCATTTCGATCAGCTCGCCCGTATAGGGGTTGAGCCGAATCATGCTGTACTTCAGGTCGAAGGGCTTACCAGTGTTGGGATCGATGCGTGGCCCAAACATGGTCATACAGACTTCGCCGGGCTTAAGCCCAAGTTCCACCTCGTCGATCTGGGCTTGAGGAACAATGGCTTCAGCCCGGGCCCGCAATGCAAACGGGTCGAGCATGGGCCGAGATTGCAACGGTACATGGTAGCGGCCAGGGTTGAGCCACTCATCGATATCTGGCCTGAAGGCCAGCACACTCCCGGTTAATCCAGCGACCGTCAGGAAGAGCGCCATATACAAGCCGGCATACCTGTGAAGCACCACCCAGAACTGGCGAGAAATGCGGAGTGTCTTCGCCCGGCTCAAAAGGACACCCCAATCGATCCTGTGAGTGAGCGGGTAGTTGCGAATTGGCCATAAGCTGTTCCATCGCCGCCAAACCCTGGAAGGAAATAGTTCTTGTCCAGGATGTTTGTGACGTTGAGTTGGGTGGTGAACTGGGCCTTCCCTCGCGTGAAGCCGTAGGCGGCCATCGCATCAAAGGTTGCAAAGCCCGGCCCGGTGAGGACGTTGGCGTAGTCCATGACGGAAGTCTGCCCCGACAACCCGCCGCCAACTCTGAGGTTCTTCGTACCGCGCTTGAAAAGATCGCGGGTGCTCCAGAGGCTACCCAACTGATCCGGAACGAACGGCTGGCGGAAGCCCACATCGCCGTAATTGCTCACCGTGGTGCGCGCATCCTGATGGGCATACGTGACAATGACGTTCCACCCAGGCTGAATCTGACCGGTCACGTCGAGTTCAACCCCGCGGCTGCGCACCTCGCCCGTCACGATCGAATAGAGGGGGTTGGCCGGATCGGTTGTCGCAATATTGGTCTTGATGAGGTAGTAGTACGCCGCCGTACCCCGCAGCTTTCCTTCGAACAGTTCGAACTTTGCCCCGCCTTCTTCTTCTCTAGCCCCAGTCGGCGGAACCCAGCTTCCATTCGCCATCTGCCCAAACTGGGAATTGAAACCACTGGAGTAGTTGCCATAGAGGCTGAGCCATTGGCGAGGTCTCCATAACAGCCCAAAGCGTGGATTCAATTTCTGAGTCGAGAGGGAGTAGGAGAGGAAGTCGGCGGACTGTGCGGCATTCTGATATCGAAACCCGGCCATGCCAAACAGGTGATGCGGCAACTTGATAAGGTCCTGAACATAGACACCGTAATTGCTCCCGGACTCATTCGAAGACACGAAAGGGGCTCCGCCAATGATCACGGGGGAAGACCCCGCCGCACCGGGGATAAGGTAGTCAATGGTCGAGACAGGACCATAGCTCGAACCCGAAGCGTGAGCCTCGTTCCTGTAGTAGTCCATGCCCAAGAGCATCGTATGATGTGTCTTCTTCAAATCCGCATGACCAGTGAGATCTGCTTCCGTCGCATAAGTGATATCGGTGTTGTAGTAGAGGGTTGCCGAACGATCGATCGTGTGCGTATCCGGCGAGAAGGCGCCATAGACAAAGTCCATTGACTCCGAATTGCTGTTGGCGCTGAAGATGTGCCTCAACGACCAATTGTCGTTGAACGCATGATTCAAGGTGAATGTGCCGAAGTACGTATCGGCTACGGTCGGCGTTGGACCCAGGAGGCTCAGCGAGGGCGGGAGCAGGACAACATGATTGTCGACGATGGGCAGAAGCTGATAGTGGCTGGAATTGTCTTCATGCGTCCTCTCGAACTCGAACGTGACATTCGTGCTCGGTCTGATCCTCCATTTCAAGACCGGAGCGATGAAGAGATTCCTGTCAGACACCTGCCCAAGAAATGAGCCGCTATCGTTGTAAGACGCGTTGAACCGGTACAGCAGGACCTTGCCCTGGCCAATTGGCCCCGTGGCGTCAACAGCGGTGCGATACAGGTCAAATGAACCGAACTGCTGATCAATGGAGTAATAGGGCGCGTCCTGTGGCTGCTTCGTAAGCACATTGATCATTCCGCCGGGTTCCATGCGCCCATAGAGAACTGCTCCCGAGCCTTTCATGACCTCGACACTTTCGACGTTGGCCATTTGGGTTGTGCCCGTGTAGTATGCCGAGAAATTGTCCAGTCGAAATCCATTACGAAAGGTGGCCCAGGTCTGAAATCCGCGCAACGTGAAGGAGTTGGCGAGACCAGCTCCGTAGGTGGCTGTGTTGCTTGAAATACCGCTTACGTCCTTGATCGCCTGGTCGAGAGCAACCACCTGCTGGTCTTTCAAGACCTGCGCTGGAACTACCTGAACATCAAGCGGCGTCTCCATGATTGGGGAGTCGGTTTTCGTTCCTGTCCCCGCATCCGGAACCAGGTACGGATCTTCCGCCACAACATGCACTGTCTGTGCGACGGTCGATACATTCAAGGAAATATTCTGGGCTTGGTCCGCAATCGGCTGGACCAGAATCTCTTGGGACAATGCCTGAAAGCCATCAGCGGAAACCATGAGAGTGTAAGCCCCAGGAAGTGCAGTGACGCGGTACTCGCCCTCGGCATTGGTCATCGATTCGGCGATGAGCGCTTGATCATGGCTGAGGCGGACGCTTGCCTTGCCGATCGCAGCGCCAGTTGAGTCGCGTACCACACCGGCCAAGCGTGTTGAGCGTTCGCTTTGCTGTGCATTGACCTGGTAACAAACGCCACAGAGCAGTGGCGCCAGTGCGAGGAAGACGATCGACCGTGCGAAGTGAATTGTCATCATTTTTGCCTTTCTTGATCAAGTTGCGTCAAAGCCGGAATGTGGAGGCGCCATCAATTCTGGAGGAGCTGCATCGAGCAGATTTCAAACCAGTATTCATAGGGCATTGCTCGGGCGGCGCAAGGCGAGGAACTTATGGGCAGAGCGCTTCCTCCACCAGATGAGAACGCCAGTTAAAGAGAGCGTGGCCACAAGCAGTCCAAAGGCGCTGATGAAAATGCGAAAAGGGAGGGAGTCACAGAGATCGGCGAAGTGGATTCCCCAAAGCCATGTGCTGATGGTGTTGCCAACGTGCTGCCCGCTCGGTAGCCCCAGGTCGCGCAGTTCTCCCGTGTGCCCATCGATGAAGATGCTCGTGTCCCATCCATTGCCGCGGATATCCATACTTGATCGCACGCCGTAGGTGTATAGGCCGTACTCCGCGATGTAGGCCATACCGTAAGGCCGTGTCACGGCGAATTGATGCAGCGTGGCCTGCTCGGCCATCAGCCGCTCCCCGGCCTGTTGCGCCGCCCGCCAGCCTAGCCACGGATGCTCGACCGGGCTGGGCAGTACGAACTTCGCCATGATGTTGCTGTCACTCTGATAATCGAAGACGTGTTGCGTCACCCGCTCATAGACTGGCCTGAGGCCCAACATGACGCTCGACCAGCCGAAGACAAACAACAGCGGCCAGAGCCACAGACCTCCCGCGCGGTGCAGGTCGAAGTTCACACGCGTGCCGCTTGCACCCCACTTTACCCGCCACGCTTGTTTCCAACGCCGCCAGAAGGCGCCGTTGCCGCGAGGCAGAGTAAGGCAGAAGGCCACAAAGCAGTCGAGTGTCCAAACCAGTGCAACGCTTCCTACAAACATCCAACCGGTCTGACTTTGCGTTGCCAATGAGGTATGCAGGTCGTAAATGAAGGAGAGGAGGTTCACGCGCCCTTGCCGGATGTCGCCCATGTGGTAGCGTCCCAATTCCCGCCCCGTGTATGGGTCGAGAATCAAGTGATCGAAGCTGGACTGGTACGGCTTGCCGGTAGCCGGGTTCATGCGCGGGACCATTGACATGGTTGCCCGATCCGGGTCCACCCAGAAGTAGCCCACCCGCGAGTCAGGGGCCAGTTGCTCCGCTCGTTCGGCCAGGGTCGCGAGATCGAGAAGCTTCAGGCCCGGTGGCGCTTTGACATACAGTTCCGGGTTGATGAGCCGGTCAAGCTTCGAACGGAACGCCAGAACTGATCCAGTAATCCCGACAAGGATCAGGAAGGCGGCCATGGCCAGCCCGGTCCAGCGATGCAGCACCAGCATGGAGGAGCGAATGCGCTCTACCGTTTTCATCAGGCTCTCCTTCTTTCTCGCGCCCGCCTCAGAATGCGATCCGCAACGACGGCAGAATGGTGAACGGCGCGCCCGGCATTGCCTGGCTGGGGTTCACTGTGGCGAAATAGCGGCTGTTGAACAGATTGTTGACATTTATTTGCGCGCTAATATGCGCCTTGCCGTAGGTGTGTTCGTACGCAGTCATCAGGTTGGCAATTCCGAATGACGGAATGCGGTCGGCAAGGTAGGAGACGCCGTCGGGCGATTCATATGCCTGCTCGCCGGAGCGAGCCTGTGTGCCCGCGCCCAGTCGAAGGCCCCGGAGCGGACCGGACTGAGGCTCCCATACGCCCCACACACTGGCGATGTTGTGCGCGACGCCGGGAAAGGGCAGGCCCTGCAGGCTGGGCGTGTTTGTGTCCTTCGTCGTAATGGCCTGCAGTGAGGAGAGTCCTGCGATCAAGCGGATGGAGCGTGTGAGTTGGCCGGAGAGATCGAGTTCGACTCCTTCCGTGCGCGCAGTACCGATAGCCACGGTGTAGAGCGGGTTCGTCGGGTCGGCGGTAGGGACATTGTGCTTGATGATTCGGTAGGCCGCAGCCGTCGCCGTCAGTCTCCTGTCAAGCCACTCGCTCTTGATGCCGAACTCAACCTGGTTGGCAGATTGCGGCTTAAGCGGTTTGCCATCGGAAGTGAAGACGAACAGAGCCGAAGCTCCGTAATTCGAGGTGTAGGAACCATAGAGGCTCACGTTCGTCTTCGGCTGCCAGAGCAGCCCGGCGCGCGGTGTCACCGGCTTTTCATGCACGTCGTTCGGCGAGGTGAAAGATAGAGCCGGAAATGTGATGTCCTCCATCTCCTCGGTCCAGTTGAGCCGCACGCCGGCAAGCACAAAGACGCGGCCCGGAAGTTCGGCCACGTCCTGAATGTAGGCGCCGTATTCCCACGCGCCCTGCACCGCGAAGATGTCTCCGCTGGGATCGGCAGTACCGTAGGACTGGTCGTATACCGGCTGGTAAATGTTGATCGCAGCCGGCTGAAGGCTTGTATTTCCGTACCACTCGCCGGTCTGCTTGAAGAAGTCAAAGCCGAGAAGGAATGTGTTCTTGACCTTCCCAAAAGAGAATTTGGCGGGCAGGTCGGCCAGGACCTGGTCGCTGCGGTGATGGAACGAACTCTCTGCGAAGGCGCCGCGCTGCAGGTTGCCGCTGGGGTCCACATCGCCCAGGTAGAACTCATCAACGGGCAGCGGCGCGTTGATCTGAGCAACTTTGTATTGCATCCTCAACGACCACTGGTCGGCAAGGCGAAGATTGAACGAGGGTTCGAGAGAGAACTGGTCGATGTTTGATTTGTTTGTGCCGAGGTCCATGTAATTGCTGCTGCGCGGAACGTTCGCCGGCCTGCCGTTCGACAGGAATGGGATGCCATTGTCCAAGATGTTGGACCCGCGCTGGTAAGAACCAAGCAGCGTGAAGTCGAGATTGGGCGTGACTCGCCAGGAGGCAGATGGGAAGAGACTGAGTTCATTGGTGTGAATGAAATTGCGGAAGGAGCCCGCGTCGACTCCATCGAGCGCCATGCGAAAGAGGAGTTTGTCTTTGACAAGCGGGTGGTTCAGGTCGGCGGTTGTGCGGAAGAAATGGTGATTTCCCACCTCCTGTCCCACGCTGGCGAACGGCCCGGCATGCGGATGCTTGGTGACGATTGCGACCAGCCCGCCGGGCTCGGCCTGTCCGTAAAGCACCGACGCCGGGCCCTTCACAACCTGGATCTGTTCCACATTGGCCATGTCCTGCGGAAAGCCCGACGCACTGTACTGGTCCAACTTCATGCCGTCCTGGTAAATCATGGAGGCTGCGTCAAATCCGCGAATGGAGAAGCTGTCCGATGTCCCGTACGCGTCGTTGGTCGGCGCCACGCCGCTGACGTTGGTGAGAACGTCGACGAGGTTGATGGTCTGCTGGTCGTCGATGACCTGCCGCCCGATCACCTGCACTGCCATGGGCGTTTCCATCAGCGGCATGTCAATCTTGGTGCCGGCACCCGCCAGGGACACCGCGTACGTATCTTCGCCGGCGACCGTAACCGTTTGGGTTACGGCGCCCACCTTCAGGACGATCTTAAGTTGAACCGGCGCTCCGTCTGAAGAAATTGAAACGTGGAGTTTTGAGGTCTGAAATCCATTGCCCTGTGCCGTCAATGAGTAATTTCCGGGCGGCACGCTCTTGATCTCGAAGTGCCCCACTTTATCCGTCACCACCGTGGCGAGCACATTGCCGCCGGCATCGGCCAAGGTAAGTCCAACGCCACCAACGGCAGCGCCGGTCGAGTCATCAACCTGCCCGCTGATTGGCGATGCGGGTGCCGCTTGTTGCGCTGTTGCTCCGACGGCGCCGAATGCGATAGCCGAGGATGCGATTGACAAGCTACCAATCAAAAGAACGGTCCCGGTCCACATAGGAGTTGTCCTTCCCTTTCTCATTTACGTTGAAAGCTGGCGAATGTCGGTGACGCAGCATAATCGCGGGCTTCTTATTCATCCGCGTGCGAGTTCAAATGCAACTGATCCGGTTGGTTGCCTGTCACCCGACGCCAACTCTCGTACCTCGCTGACGGTCTCGGTACGGGGCACCTGCCCGGTGCGTTCCGCATACGCGGACTGAATCGCATCAAGGTGATCGGCAATCATCATTTCGGACATTCCCATTCCGATGAGTCTGCCGAGCGATTCCATCGCGCAGCAATTGCATCCCTCGATGCTTCCAACGGAAATGAAACGATGAGGGAGACCGTCAGTGCGATGTTGAGTTGCCACGATCAAAAGGGTATCGATCCCTTCCAGTTGCGCTACTCTTCTCAACTCCGCGACCACATCATTCAGCTTGTCGGCTTGCGTTGTTTTGATGTTCATTGAGTGTTCTCCTCACCTTTCTCGGCTACAGTGCTTTTGAGCCAGTGGTCTCCCACCCGCGGTGATCCGCGACAAGGGGTCACTTACACCGAGTCTGCGCTTGCACTGGAATTGCCCCTTGAACAAGGCCATTCGCTGAGCGTGCGAGCTCGTTGTCAAGCGAAAAGTGAAAGGAAGGGAGGGCCGCGCATTTGGCGGCTGCGGTCGAGAGACAAGCGATAGACTGCTCGAACCTGGGGTTTGGCCGCGGGGTGAATTACTACATCCGCGAAGAAAACTGCCGAAGGCGCAAGGCCAGCATGGGAACGTACAACTGGTGCAGTTGAGGAATGTGGATAGAAGGGGCAGTGCTGCGGGGTTTGACCGATCTGGGGATCGCCGGAAGATGGAGCCTTCAAGGCCTGATCCACCATCGCGCAGTGGTGGTGCCCATGGCGGCGGCAGCATGCGGGAAGGCGGGATTCCGGATCAGACGAGGTCGCCTGAATCAGCGGTGCGGCGTAGAAACCTCCGATGACCGCCAGCAGGAATATCGTCAATGACCTTCGTAAGGCATCCATAACCAGCACTCCCAACAGCTAGCTAATACTCGTCTCGATAAAGCCGCTCTCGCTGCCAAATCATTCCCAATTTATGACGCTAGGAAACAGGATTGATCCTTTCCGTCAACTAACAGCCTGAAGACCGAGCCATTTCTGAGCCGGCGGCAACCTTCGAAGCAAAAATCGCTCTGTGATTGCGACCGCTATTAGCGACAACCCGAAGGCGGGCAGGTACAGGCCCAACCCAACGATCACGACTACTAGTCCGAAGGTGAAGCGCTGCTTGCCGATCGCCATTGGCGCCCCGAGGACTCCATTCGGCCGCCGCCGCCACCATAAGACAAGTGCGCTGACACTGAGAGTGATAAGACCGCACGTGGTGAACAGACCCAGCAACTGGTTCGCAATGCCGAAGAGTTGCCCCTCGTGGGCGGCCACGCCGATCAGAATCCAGCGGTCGATCCAAATCTGCTGGCCAAAATTTTGGCGGCCCCTCATCGCTCCCGTCACAGGGTCCAGGAAGACCTTGTCGTGAAGCGTCCGGTTTTGCGAGTCCGATATGGCCGTCCAGAACCGGCCCGGCGCGCTCGGCGGAGAAATCTGCACAGGGTAAGCAAGGTTCAGCGGAACAACCGTCGCAATCATCGCATCGAGCGCCTGAAATTGCGACGGCATGACCCTGGCATGACCTGGATGCCCGGCATGAGCGTCCGGCACAGGCTGCGCATTGAGAGCGGCGTGTTGGGCAAGTTCCGACGACCGGCCCGCCGACCATTCTTCCTGGCTCGCCTGCGTGCCCGTAAGCTTGCGGACAGCTTCGAGATACTTTCCCCAGTTGGTCGCCCATGGCAGACCAGTCATCAGGAGAAACAAAGCCAGTAGCGAGATCCAGATCCCGGTCACCGCGTGAATATCGCGCCAGAATATGCGCTGTCCTCGAAAAAAGCGCGGATAGAAAACACCGGCAAGGCTTTTCACCTGGCGCGGCCACCAGAGATACAGCCCCGTAAGAATCATGATCACGGCCCAGGAGCCGGCCAGTTCGATAACCATCGACCCTCGGTCTCCCATCAGCAATTCGCCATGAAGGTGGAAGACGACCATCATCGGTCGATGGTCATCGTTGATCACCTTGAGGATCTGCAGCGTCTGCGGATGCACGTAGACACGAAACTCATCGCTGCCGCGGCCGACAATAATCTGAATTGCGGAACGATTCGTTCGCGGCAACTGGTAGTGGTGCAGGCTCGACCCCGGCACCGCATCCACGGCAGCCTGGACCTGGGCCGAAGCCGCACGCGGGCTGCCGTGAATGTCGAGGCTGTCATACGGCCGGTCGAGCCAGCGATCGATCTGAGGGCGGAAGAGATAGATGGAACCTGTAGTCGCCAGCCACAGGATGAACGGAATAGACAGCAATCCCGCATAGAAATGCCAGCGCCAGACAGTGCGGTAGTCCAGCCATCCTTGTTTACGCACTTCTGCCCCCTCAACGGGAGTCATAACACTGTTCATAACCCCTCAATTCCTTTCCGTGAGGCAAGATCAAAACTCCCAGTGAACGGCGCCGGTGACAGTGAATGGTTGTCCCGGCATGATGCCCAGGCGCGGATACGCGTCGTAGACGTTGGTGTTGAGGAAATAGCGCTTGTCCAAGAGGTTGGTAAGGTTGAGTTGCGGCACCAGGCGCCCGCGCTCGAACTTGAAAGTGTAGGAAGCAAACGCATCCGCCGACGCATAAGCCGGCAGCTGGAACGTGTTTTCGTTGTCGCCCTGCCGCTGTCCCCGCACAAAGGCCCCTGTTCCGATTGCCAGTTTCTCGCGAATCAACTCGGACCGCAGCCACACGCTGCCCGAATGCCTCGGCACATTGGCGATCAGCAGGTCTTGCAGGCCGTTGTTATCCTTGCTGAACTTGGCGTCGGTGTATGCGTAGGAGCCGATCAGGCTGAATCTCGAACTCAGCGTGCCCGCCAGGTCCAGTTCAACGCCATCGCTTTGAGCCTCGCCAATCGCACGCAGAGCGTTTGGATCAGGCGAAGAAAGATCGCGCGTCGCCACGTGCGTCTTGGTCAGGTCGAAGACCGCCAGCGTTGAACGCAACCGCCCACCAAAGGCCTCGATCTTTGCCCCGCCCTCATACGAACGGCTTTGTTGCGCGGGCAGCGGATGACCATTGATGTCGACCGCGATGACGTTCGATGTGCCCCACGTGCCGAGCGAACTCGCGTAGTTCCCGTAAAGCGAAAGCCATGGCGCCGGCTGATACATCAATCCCACCAGCGGGCTGAACTTGTTCTGGTTGGCGGTGGTCTTCGCCACGCCGTCGAGCGTGCTTCCGGGGTCGGCGTATTCCAGCGTAATGCTGCCCGACTTGGTTGTCGCCCAGTCGTAACGCCCACCCGCCAGCACACGAACCTTCCCCGACAGCGCGATCTGGTCCTGGGCATACAGCCCGTGCCATTCCATCGTGCCAACGCTGGTCCAGTCCGGCGGGGTCGCCAACAGCGTGGCATGCGCTCCGTAAGCTGTGCTGCGCCGGAACACCGGGTCAAAGATGTTCATCGTGTCCACCGGCGCCCAGCCGTTCACGAACCCGCGATCGTTGAAATCGAGAAGGTAGTAGTCCGTGCCGGCCAGTACATTGTGGCTGATGCCTTTCGTTCTAAATTGCCCATTCAGATCGAGGACCGCATTGCCACCCTTCGATCGCCGCTTGTCGAACCATGGAATGTTGGTAAAGTCGCCGAACGTCGGTCCGGGAGTCTCGTCCAAGCTTCCGCCAAAGAACTGCTCGAAATCAATGTCGTCGAACGTCACCGCCACCGATCCAAGCATGCTCCAGGCGGCGTTCAATTGATACGATCCGTTAACCTCCAGAAGATTGCGCCGAACGTTGGCTCGATCGCCCACGTCGCCGCCGAGGTAAAGCGTGATAGGTACATCCGCCGGCCGGTTGCCGATAGCCGGAATGCCATTGGCAATCTGCGGATCCATGTTTCGGTATTCAACATTCGCGTTCAGCACGAGCTTGCCGGTTGGGCGCCAACTGATGCTGGGAGCCACGAAGATCGTCCTTCCGTGCGGAGCGTGAACGATAAACTGATCGGCATCGAAAAACGAGAAGATTCCCCGGTAAAGCAGATTGCGATTGCCGGCGATGGGTCCGGTTGCGTCCAGAGTGGTGCGAAACAGGTTGAAGGATCCGAATTCCTGTTGCGCGGAATAGCGCGACGTTTCGAGCGGCTTTTTGGTCACGACGTTGATCATGCCTCCGGGCTCGAGCCGGCCGTAGATCATCGCCGAAGGGCCTTTCAACACCTCGACGTCTTCCACATTGGCCACATCCACGCTGCTGCGGCCGATGCCGCCAGAGACCCGCTCACCGTTGCGCAACGTCACGTTGGTTTCGAAGCCGCGCAGAGCGAAGGCCTCATAAAGCGCGCCGTAACCGAAGTTCGTCTGCACCCCGCTGACGTTCCGGGTAATGTCAGGCAGCCGCTGCGCGAGCTGATCTTGAATGACGGCCGAAGGCACCACCTGCACCGCGAATGGAATCTGTTCAATGGGCGCATTCAGCTTAGAGACATTCGCCAAATCGGGAACGCCGTAGTCATTTCTTTCGACCACGGTGACCGTATCCTGCCGGCTGGCCACAGCAAGATCCAGGTTCGCAATCGTCTCTCGCTCGCTCTTCAACACGATGCCGTCGCGCACCAGGCGCTGAAACCCCAGGGCTTCGACGGTGATCCGGTATTGGCCGTCGGGCAGGTCTCGAAACGCGTATCGCCCGCTGCCGTCCGACTCCACAGTTCGTGTCTCGCCGGATGCGACGTTCCTTATCTCGACTCTGGCTCCGGTCACGACTGCGCCGCTCAGGTCAGTAACAGTTCCGCTGATCACCGGATGACCAGGAACATTCTGCGCTCTTACTCTGGCCATGCAGAATAAGAACGAGCAGAAGGCAATCAAAAGCAGCAGGCGATATTTCATGGGATCCTCCGAACGTACTGTGACACGCCTGCACGCGAATGGCAGACGCCGTCAGGTTGACAAGGCACAGAAGTTGTCTCGGCGGACACACGAATCCGTGTTCGATTCGATCTGACTTGTTTGGCGTAGGAGTTTTAGAGGATCGGAAGCGCAGGAGGGCCGCGCTTTTGGCGGCTGCGGTCAAGGGACAAGCGATAGACTGCTCGAACCTGAGGCTGAACCGCGGGATGACTGACTATGTTCGCGAAGAAAGCGGCCGAAGGCGCAAGGCCGGGATGGGATCGTACAACTGGTGCAGTTGTGGAATGCGGATAAAAGGGGCAGTGCTGCGGGGTTTGACCAATCTGGGGACCGCTGGAAGATGTAGCCATCATGACCTGGTCCACCGTCGCGCAGTGGTGGTGCCCATGGCGGCGGCAACATGCGGGAAGGCTGGATTCCGGGTCAGATGACGTGGCCTGAACCAGCGGCGCGGCGTAGAAACCGCCGAAGAGGACAAGCATCAGGGTAGCGAGGAACTTACGAAGCCGAGCCTGTTTTCCTGAGGGCCTCAAACGCCCGAACTTGAGAGCGGAGCACACCGGATGCGTAGCGAAAAGTGATCGAACTGTTTTGGTATGCATCTGCATTGCCCACTTCTTCCCGAACACCCTGGAAATTCAGACTTCGGAGCGACGATCCTGCCCATAAGCCAACGCCGATGTTGCCGGTGCAGCTTTCCGGAGCAGTTTCTTGCTGATTACTGCAAACGGAAGAATTTGCCCGAACCCAGATAGCAGGAAGCCTCGTTCAATGCAATATGACACAGATGCAACATCCGCTTGATTGCACTAGCGCAAACAAAACAGTGGACATATTGTCGCACCCGAGCAGCTAGAGAAGAAGAGAATACAGAGGATCAAGGTACGAGAAGGATGCTCCCGCACGACTCAGCGAGAAGTCAATAGGACCCGCCGGGGGAAAAAAGAAAACACAACTCCAAGAAGTCCGGAGTTCACCGGACTGACGGCCGCCAAATCATGATCGAGACCTGGGGATCAGGCTACTTTGCCGCACTCGATTGCGCAGGCAGCGCAGGCATCGCCGCAGCTCTTGCACACTGGATGCTGCGAGTGCTTACGACACTCAGCCTCGCAACTCTTGCAGACTTCTGCCGCGACTTTGGCGTAGCTCGCCAGGTGAGCCGAGTCTTGCGCAGCAAGTGCACGGAGTCCGCTGCAAACAACCTCGACCTCTCTGGAACTTGCAGCGCATGCAGCCAGCGTCTTATCGCCGCCGGCCAGCATCTCCACGCAATGGCCAACGCAAATATCGGCCGCGCTTGAACAATTGCTCGCTGCGTCAATCAGAGCTTGATGTTTGGCGCCGCCCATGTGGTGGTGAGGCATTTCCTGACTGATCCCCGGCAGCGCACTGGCTGAAACCGCTGCCGCTCCAATTGCAAACAACATTCCACGACGGTCCATGATTCTCTCCCGGCACTTCGCGGTAATTGTACGCCGGTGCGGCAAATTGTCGCACCGGCGTGCCCTGAGGGCTCGCCAGCCGTGAGGACCCCGTCAGCTATGGCATACTTCGACAGGGAGAACTCAAGAGATCAAATCCCCCAGTCCACACAAGCTCATCTTGAGTGGGGAATGGCCGTAGGCCGTGATCAAGGTCACGTTCCTTAGTTTCATTCCGGGTTAGATTCTGTCCAGACTCTATGCGCCGCGCGATAGCACATTCGCTGTTGGTTACCTTCAGCTTGCTGCTGATCGCGCCGCTGTTCGCCCCGGATGCCGAGGCGAACCTTCCAGCGTGTTGCCGAAGGGCTGGCAAGCATCACTGCATGATGCGCAGCGTGGAAACCTCCGGCAGCAAAGAAGCGGGCTTTACCTCAGTCCATGAGAAATGTCCCTGCCTGCCGGAAAGTACAGGA
>Ga0114951_10003231_pt1 | contig 17097 bp, 10 predicted proteins | sample AM7aDNAmetaG_FD_88677 | JGI IMG/M metagenome (GOLD analysis project Ga0114951, IMG submission 88677) | Freshwater microbial communities from Finland to study Microbial Dark Matter (Phase II) - AM7a DNA metaG | ecosystem: Environmental > Aquatic > Freshwater > Lake | place: Finland: Lake Alinen...
CAATACCGCGCCAACGACTGAGCAAAGCCAAATATACAATGCGCTGGGGATAAAGCAGGATCCCTTGGGGAAATTCAAGATGAAGACGCTTCTTAAAAATGTAGTAATGAAAAATCCGGTTTTGAAAAGTTAACTCGTTTAATTGCAACGGGTTGTGTAAAATCAGTGTCGAAGTTGGGGTAAGCCCGGTGTTTCTTGCCGGGACGAAGGCCCGAACATGAAGTGAAGGGAAAGAGACTTGGATTTCGATGGAGGAAAATGATGATGCTGACAACAAGAGGTGAAAGTCCTTTGTCCTGTTCAGAAGGTAGGGGGCGGAACTCCCGAGGTACTGAAACGGGCGCGTCAAACTTCACGGCAATCCAGGAAAACTCCGACCCGAGGGTAAACCAGTTAATGGAGGAGGTGCTGTCCAAGGAGAATATGACCAAGGCTATGAAGCGAGTGGAAGCCAATGACGGAGCCGCGGGAGTGGATGACATGCCCGTGAGCGAATTAAGAGGCTACCTCAAGCAGGAATGGCCGAGGATAAGAGGCGAACTGCTGGAAGGCCGATACAAGCCAAGCCCTGTGATGCGGGTCATGATACCGAAAACAGACGGAGGCGAGAGGCCGTTGGGCATCCCAACGGTTTTAGACCGGCTGATTCAGCAGGCAGTTTATCAGGTAATCAGTCCGATATTCGAGAAGGACTTTTCGGATTCAAGTTATGGTTATCGCCCGAGGCGAAGCGCACAGCAAGCCGTGGAACGAGCGCGGAAGTATGTGGGCGAAGGCCGACGTTGGGTGGTCGACATGGACGTGGAAAAGTTCTTTGACCGTGTGAATCACGACATTCTCATGGCACGGGTAGCGCGCAAGATCAAGGATAAGCGGATATTGTTGCTTATTCGGCGATACCTGCAAGCGGGAGTTATGGAGGACGGTTTGACGAAAGCGAGTTTGGAAGGCACGCCGGAAGGCGGGCCGCTCTCACCGCTATTGTCAAACATCCTGCTCGACGACTTAGATAAAGAGTTGGAGAGACGGGGGCACAAGTTCTGCCGGTACGCGGATGACAGTAATATTTATGTGCATACGCAAAGAGCTGGGGAGCGGGTGAAAGAATCCGTAACAAAATTCCTGTGGAAACGGCTGAAGTTGAAGGTCAACGAGGCCAAAAGTGCCGTGGGTCGACCGTGGGAGAGAAAGTTCCTGGGATATACGATGACGATGGATAAGGAGCCGCGGTTAAGAGCATCTCCGCAGGCAATCCGGAAGCTGAAGGATAAACTCAGAGCGATTTTCCGAAGCGGGCGAGGACGCAATATAGGACAACTCATTGAGAAAGAACTGAATCCCGTGATACGAGGCTGGGGAAATTACTTCGGTCTTACAAGGGTAAGGAAAATTCTCGAGGAATTGGACTTTTGGATACGGCGGAAGATACGCTGCATTCTATGGCGTCAGATGAAGAGAACGGGAACACGGGGAACGCGACTTGTAAAGCGTGGGCTTAAGGAAGCTCGCGCTTGGATCAGCGCCTCTAACGGACGAGGGCCATGGTGGAATGCGGGGGCTTCGCATATGAACGAAGCGTACCCTTTGTCCTACTTTAACAAACTTGGATTAGTCAACCTTACAACAAAACTGGCAATCTCTTAAAACCTTTATGAACCGCCGTATACGGAACCGTACGTACGGTGGTGTGAGAGGACGGGGGAAGTAATTCCCCCTCCTATTCGATTAGCAACTTTGTTTGGACAGGGATGGAGATCGTCTTCCTACGCCGATATTTTAAGGCCGGATTTCACCAGCCAAACTATTCCCTACGAGGAACTTTAGCCGGCAAAAAAGACCGCGATTCATCATTTCATAATATCTTTTTCCAGCCACTCGTACTGACCGGCCAAGATCTTTTTAGACAGCCTTTTTTTGAGGGAATCCTGGTTGTTGTAAATCCCCCTAAAGTTTTGATCGATCTTTGCCGCAGCCATACGGCAGAAAAGATCAGCCAGGGATACCGCATCCTCACCGACGTTTACTTCCTTTGACTTGCTTGCCGCATAGGAACAGACTGCTGAAATGGCGAAGAGTTCACAGCCGATCTCCACGAACCTCGCGGCCAGGCTTTCTTTTTTCGCCATGGCTTGCTGGTAGAGCATCATTCCGTGGAACATTTCTCGGGCGAGTTTCTGTGCCGTGCGTTTTGCGTAGTATAGGTGCTCTTTTAATCTTGAGGGAATTCCTGTTACATTTCCCAATCCCAGGACCGGCATCCATAGTCCCGGATACCAGCACGCGTATGAAAATCCCATTCCGATCATGGCCTTGGTTTTTTCAACTAGCCCGGCCTTGGGGTTAAACAGCGGGAGCATTTTCTTCAGATGTGTGTCGAGGGCCTCGCGAGTGATGAACAGATTCATGATCTCGCTGGTTCCTTCGATGATCATATTGATCCTGCAATCGCGGACCATGCGTTCGAGCGGGTAGGCGTCTTCGGTTTCGCCTCTTTTCTTGAGGGACCGTGTCGTCTCATAGCCCCGTCCGCCCCGGATCTGAAGAGCCTCGTTTGTGAGTCCCCAGGCCATTTCCGCGCAGTATTTTTTTGCTACTGCCGCTTCGAGGCGGATATCCGAATGTCCTTTCATGGCCGTATGGGTCACGTACCATGTCATGGCCTCCATGGCCATTACCGAGGCTGCCATGGTTGCAAGCTTGTCTGCGACCGCTTCGTGCTCACCGATCGCCGCGCCCCATTGAACGCGCTTGGCGGCCCAGGTTCGAGAGATGCGTAAGGCATACTTGCAGACTCCGGTCATGGCTGCCGGAACCGTCAGCCGTCCCGTGTTGAGTGTTGTGAGCGCAAGCTTCAGTCCTTCTCCTTCGCCAGCGACGATATTCTCACGCGAGACCTTTACGTTGTTGAATTTGAGGAGGCCGATCTTTGCGCCGCGAATGCCCATGAACTCGCAGCGATGTTTGACCTCAAAACCAAATGATTTTGTCTCCACAATGAAAGCCGTGATCTGCTTTTTTTCTTTTCCATGCACGATCTTGGGTGGGGTCAGTGCCATGACGATCAAAATATCCGCGATCACACCGTTCGTGCACCATAACTTCTCGCCGTTAAGAAGGAAATATTTTCCGTCCTCAACAGGCGTGGCGGTGGTAGTCATGCGGCTCGGGTCGCTGCCGGCGCCGGGCTCCGTGAGAGCGAATCCCGAGATCGCATCATGACGGAAGCGGGGTAGGAATTTTCTTTTCTGCTCCTCAGTGCCGAAATCAAGAAGCGGTTGCGGGACGCCGATGCTCTGATGTGCGGAAAGCAGGACCGCGGTAGACCCGCAATAGCTGGAGATCAGGTGCATCACGCGTCCGTAATTTACTTTGCTCAGGCCGAGGCCGCCGTAACTTTTTGGGATCTTGAGGGCGAAAGCGCCCATTTCGAAAAGTTTCCTGATCACTTCTTCCGGAATCTCGCCCGTCAGATCCACCTGCTCCGGGTCGAGTTTTTCACGCAGGAGTTTTTCTATGGCCGCCAGATACTCGTCGCCTTCTTTCTTGTCCTCCGGCGTTTGTTCCGGGAAAGGGTAGGCAAGATCCCAGAGGAATTTTCCTTCGAAGATCCCCCGCAGGAAACTGCCATGTTTCCATTCTGTTTGCCGGGATGCTTCAGCAACTTCAAGTGACGCCCGTTCTTCTTTTCCGACTTTTTTTCCGAACATATCCATGGTCATCCTCCTTGCGGATCGGATTTATGATTTGTAGAACGTTTGGCCGTTTGCGGCCAGATTTTTAAGTAACGGCGCGATCGCGAAACGTTCGCTGTCCACGGAAGCCGCGAACCGCGCCAGGTCCTCGGCGATCTTTTTAGGGCCGATATGATCGGCGTAGAGGAGCAGTCCCGAGCGGAACGGGGGAAATCCCGTCCCCATGATCATGCCGATGTCCACGGCTCCTGGATCGGTGACTACTTTTTCTTCCAGGCACAGGCTTGCTTCATTGACCATGGTGTAGATGAGCCGCTTCAAGATCTCTTCATCAGAAATAACTCGCTTCGGCTTTGGAAGGTCCAGGTTCGGATTAGGCATCACTTTTTTGCCTTTGTACTGGTAGAGGCCGAGCCCTGTCTTTTTCCCGAAAAACTTTTTCCCTCGCAGGATCTCAAGGATCGACGCCACTTTCATCCGTTTTCCGTAGGCCTCTTCAAGGATATGGGCGACTTTGCAGCCGATATCGATCCCGATATGATCGAGTAACGCCCCGGGACCCATCGGCATTCCGAACTTTTTTGCCACGGTATCAAGCGTCTGCGGGCTCACGCCTTCTTCCATCAGGTATCCCGCTTCGTTGAGGTAGGGGACCAGGATCCGGTTGACGAGGAAACCGCGTACGTCCTTGACCACCACCACGGTCTTCCCGAGGCTGCGCGCGAACTGGACGGTCCGCTCGATCGTTTCCCTGCTTGTAACGTCGGCCGGAATGACCTCAACTAACGGCATACGGTGGACGGGATTAAAAAAATGGAGACCGATCACCCGTTCGGGATGCGGGGTTACTTTGGCCATTTCATTCAGGGAAAGGGAAGAAGTGTTGGACGCGAGGATCGTTCCCGGGCCGGTGATGGCGCCGAGTTCACGAAAGACCTTTTGCTTGATACCGAGGTCTTCGACTACTGCTTCGATGATGATCCCCGAGCGGCGCATTCCTTCCGTGGTCAATCCCGCCGAGATCAGGCTCATCTTCCGGTCCCGCTCGAAGGGTTTCATTTTCCGCCTTCGAACCGACTCGGAATAGAGACGGTATGCCTCGCGCAGTGCTCCCCCTAGAGCTTCCGTATTGATATCTCTGACGCGAACGGGAATGTTCCGATTGCTCAGAAGCTGGGCGATCCCGCCTCCCATGACGCCGGCCCCGACCACGCCGCACTGAAGTACCGGTTCGGATTTTTTACGAAGCTCCGTCCAGGGGAATTTCTTATATTTTTCGTTCAGGAAATAAAGACGGATCAGGTTCCTCGATACTCCGGTTCCCGCAAGATCGGCGAATCCCTCGCTTTCGATCTTGGAGCCTTTTTCCTCTGAAAGTCCATAGGTTTTCCGGATTACCTCGATCACTTTGAGTGGGGCGGGATAAAAACCGTGCGTTTGTTTCAGCGTGTTTTTTTCCGCGGCGCGGTAGACAAGCGTGCGGCCTAGCCCGGTTTTTTCAAAGAACCACGGCAGGGAAGGCTTCACGATCTTCGTTTTCCCTTCGGCCAAGTTTTTTGCAAAATCGATCGCTTGAGAAAGCAGGGTCTTTTCGGGAAAAAGTTCATCGATGAGGCCGAGCTTTAGCGCCTCTTTGGAACCGATGACTTTGCCCGTCAGAATAAGCGGCAATGCCTTGACGATCCCGATAAGTTTTGGAAGCCTGAGCGTGCCCCCGAACCCCGGAAGGATCCCGAGTTGGACTTCGGGAAGGCCAATCTTCACGGAATCCGCAAAACTCGCGACGCGATAACGGCACGCCAGCGCAAGTTCGAAACCTCCTCCGAGGCAGGCGCCGTTGATCACTGCGACCGTTGGGACCGTGAGGCCCTCGAGCATCCGGAGTATCTCTTTACCTCCTTCGGTCTTCTCGATCATTTGCGCCCGGTCCGTCAGATTTTCGATCTCATGGATGTCGGCTCCGGCGATGAAGATCTTCGGTTTTGCGCTCGTGATCAGCACGGCTGAAAGGTCTGTGCGTTTTTGCAGGGTGCTCAGAACCTCCCGTAGCCGCAGCATGGTGGCTGAGTCCAGGAGGTTGACGTCCTTTTCCGGATGGTCAAATTCGATCCGTGCCATGCCGTTTTCTTCTTTGAGATGGATTGGGGTCGTCATGATTCTCCTTTTTAAAAATTACGGTTAATCATGGCTGCCCAAACGTTTCATTCTTTTCCAAAATGATAGTTTGAGCGTCATGGTTATCTCTCCAGGATGAGGGCAGCGCCCTGACCTCCACCGATACAGGCAGATACAATCCCGCGTTGCAAAGAACGGCGTTTCATTTCTTTCAGACAGGTAAGGACAAGACGGGCCCCGCTCGTCCCGACCGGATGACCGAGTGCGATGGCGCCTCCGTTTACGTTCAGGATCTCCTGAGAGATCTCACCCGGGGGGGTTCCGGAAGGAAAATATTTTTTTGAGAATTCCGCACTCGCGAGGGCCCGCAGGCAGGCCAGGACCTGAACCGCAAAGGCTTCGTTTATCTCGAAAAGATGGATGTCTTTGAGGGCCATGGAATTCTGTCTCAAGAGTTGCTCGATCGCGAATGCGGGCCCGAGCCCCATGCGCGCAGGTTCCAGTCCGACATAAACATAGTCGCGCAGATACCCGAGGATCTCGAATCCCATGTCTTTTGCCCGTTCCTCCGTCATCAGGAGCAATGCGCAGGCACCGTCGGTGACCTGTGAGGCATTGCCGGCCGTCACGGTTCCTGTCCGTTTTTCGAAGATCGGCTTAAGCTTCTTGAGCGCGTCGTAGGTCTGATTTTTTCGTATGCCGTTATCATCCCGAACGCATACTTTGAAATCTTTCGGGATGAGAACATCCATCGTCTCTTCGCGGAACTTTCCCTGGGAGGCCTCCGCGCGGCGGTGGCTTTCGAGCGAGAACCGGTCCTGTTCCTCGCGGGAGATAGCGAAATCTTTCGCGAGCAGTTCGGCGGTCTGTCCCATGTTCAACCCGCATACCGGATCGGTTAATCCGAGCACGAGCGACGGGGTGGGTGCAAAATGCCGGGGACGCATCTGCGCGAAGATCTTGAGGCGGTTCAGAAGCGTTTTAGATTTGGAAAGTTTCAGAAAGAGCGTTGCGGTTTCTTTGTTAAAAAGAAGAGGCATGTTTGACATGGATTCCGTGCCGCCCGCGATCACGATGTTGTCGATACCGCAACGGATCTTCTCGGAGGCGCTTGTGATCGCTTCAAATCCCGACGCGCAGTTGCGGCCCACGGTGTAGGCCCGTTTTTCCTGGGGGATTCCGGCGAGAAGACTGATCACTCTCGCCACGTTCGAGGCATCCGCGGGCTGGCCGACGCAGCCAAAGATGACTTCATCGACCAGGCTTGTATCAAGTTCGGTCTTCTGAAGAAGTTCTGTGACGCAAAGCGCCCCGAGTTTCTGGGCGGGGATATTGTTAAAAGCGTCCCATGCTTTTACGAAAGGCGTTCTGACCCCGTTTACGATCGCGATTCTTTTCATCCGTTCCCCCTTTTACCGTTCGGTACTGTTTTTAATGCAATTCCCGGGGTTAACATTACTGCCAAGCCTTTATTCCTCGTTAATGGCGACTTGGATTGCACTGGTTCTGATCATTTCGCATCAATGAAAACCAATGGCTGTGCCACGCACCCCTTGATAATAACGTTGCGCGATATCAGACCTGCGGCCGCATGTCGACGATCTTCTTAGCTTTGACAGCAAGATCCAGTACCAGACGCCGCCGGATCTCTTCGGCCGAAACGAACTCGATCCGGTTGAAAGTCATTTCACACGAAGTTGCGATTTTCTCGTTCAGATTTTTACCGAAAACGGCTTCGTCTACATGACCGCACGCCTTGAGGTAAACGTTCAGTTGATCAACCTCGTAGGGATCAGTGTTTTTCTTTGTGATTTCGATCTGCCATTGAGCGATCATTTTTTCATCGTCTAGCAGAAACTCCAGATGATTCAGATTTATCAGCGTTTCCTTGATTTTTGAGAGCTGAAGACTCCTCATGTTAGAGGCCCGTGAGATATTGCTTGATAGCCGGGGAAGCGTCCGCTTGCAATAGGGACACGGTTCATAGGTGATCCCGCCCTTTACAAGGTCCCCGGTCCGGTATCGAAGCACGCAGGAGCCGCGCCCTGCGATGGATGTATAAACGATCTCGCCGTCTTCTCCCTCGCCGACGACACGGCCGCTAACGGGGTCGATTCCTTCGAGGATGTCCTGGTCTGGATAGAGATGATATCCGCTTGAAGATCCTTCGGAAGAGGGGCATTCGGTCCAGGCTCCACGTGCCTCGGTGAATCCATAAGTGCCAAGCACCCGTACGTCGGGCGCACCCACGGACCTCATAAGCTCTGCGAGCTTGATCTTGAATCCGCTCGGCACGCGGGAAGCACCAAGGGCTATGCTTTTTACAAATCCAAGGTCACAGCCTTTTTCCTTGGCGGCATTCAACACGTGATAAACAAAGTCCGCGGAGCCGATCACGACGTTCGGCTTGATCTTCATGAGAGTCTGAACGCTTAAGTCCGTTCCAAAGATCCGGCCTCCTCCGGTGCTGAAAACAAACATATTGCTTGAAAATCCTACGAACGTTGTTTGCCAGAAGGCAAGGTGCGGGGCATACGGGAAAAGGTTCAGGGCTCGATCCTGAGGAAGGCACCCGAGAATGCAGCCCAACCTCCGGCCATAAAGTTGGAGCTTCTGCAAATCGTAGCCGGTGTATAAAAAAGACACAGGCGCCCTGGTAGTTCCGGTCGTGACTGTAAGGAATATCGGTTTGTATTCCTTTTCCAAATCTTCCTGGAAGCGTTCCTTTCCGTAAACGGTCTTTTTCCAGGCAAGCTGTATAAGTTCCGCGGGGGAAGCGTATCGTTTGATCGAAGCCTCATCCGGTTGAAGGACGAAATCGAGGGGGTCGGTCGCGAGATTGCTGATCAGGTCTTCTTTGGAGGTGAACGGAAGCTGTTGCAGGTCCTCGGTCTTTTGAATTTTCCGGGGATCGATATGGTGCTGTTCGAAAAGTTTCCGGTAGTGGGGGCTGAAGGGATAAAGTTTCCGGTTAATAAATGCGTGGAGGGTCCGGTTCTGGATCTCTTTCAGTTTTTCCTTCGGACAATGAAAGATCTTTTCGTCTCTCATGGAACGGCGTCTCCTTTACTTCCTCTTCGGGTCATCGCCCGATCTTTACCGGCCGTCCCCTTGCATCTACAGCGACCATGACCAGTTCTGCTGAGCCGATCCGGACGCTATGTTTTGTTCTGAGATCTTCCGCTTCGAACGCGATCTTCAGTTTTATGGAAGTGCGGCCGATTGAGCTAACGCGAGCGCGAAGCGTTAGCAGGCTCCCGACATGTACGGGATGTTCAAAAGACGCGCGGTTGACGGAGGCAAGAACAACATTCTTGCCAGTCAGCCGTGTTGCCGCCACGAATGCGACTTCGTCGATGAATCCGAGAATCACAGCCCCGTGGATGCTGCCGTAATGGTTGGTGTGCTTGGGGAGCATGACGTGGGACAGGACGGTTTCTGTCCCGTGGCAAAGAGAACCTTTTTTAGGATTCATGGCAGAGATTCTCTCTTTCATTTTTCAAATTGTGAGATACACGAGTATGCAAAAAGACGACCTTCATTAATGTAACGGCAGTTCCAGCATTAATTTTAGGCGCAATCGTGGAAGGCGGGTTCATTCAAAAGGGCAAAGATGTTTCTGCCGGAAGATCTCGGCCTAGAAAACCCGAAGTTAATAGAGGGCAGTATTGGCCGATAATAAAGCATCGGGGGGAATGTATCGAAATGCACGCAACCCAAGGCGAATTTCGCATCAATATAAACCGGATCCTGCCTGCCAAGCGATGGCAGGTCATGCGCCTGCTTACGCGCGTTGAGGATTTTCCACGCTATTTATCTAATATCCTGGAATGCAAAGTGCTGTTCCGCGAGCGGAATCGCGTGGTCAGTTCCTGGCTCGTGGAGATGGAAAAAATCCCCTTATCCTGGAAAGAGGAAGAGATCCTGGACCTGCGCGGGTTCAAGATCGGTTTTCGGGCTATGGAAGGCGATCTGGAGAAGTTTGAAGGTTTTTGGAAAGTCGAGGAGCATTCTTCTGGAGCGACCAAGCTCTCTGTCGAAGCGACCGTGAAACTGGGTATTCCGGTATTTGATGAAGTGGCCGGAGGGATCGTTGCCGAAAAGGTCCGGAACTATTTTGATTCTCTCTTGAAGGCCTTTGAGGAGGCCCTTTCAAGACGCCGCTATGAGAGAATGGGGGAGCGTCCCTCAAGACATGTTAGCGGTTTTGCTGTGATCGGTCATCCCTACAATATTCAGCATCTTATGAATTTTTTCGAGGCTCATCAACAGACCCGGGCGATCCCCTCGCCGGAATTTCTCGCAAAGATCTTCGAAATGGCGCCCTCGTTCGAAGCGGACGCCATCACGGAGTTCCGCTCTTCAAACGGGAAGACCGTGAACGGATCCTTTATTGTCTGCAACATCATTCCGGACATGGTGGATATGGACATCGAAAAAGCGGTCTCTAAAGTGGTGGATGCCTGCAAGCTCGCCGAGCGGCGGGGCTTCGGCATTGTGGCCCTCGGCGGTTTTACGTCGATCGCGGGCGAGCGCTACGGTGACGAATTTCTCAAAAGAGTGCACATTCCCGTGACGACCGGCAATACGCTGACGGCTGCGCTTGCCGTGGAACAGGTAAAAAAAGCGGCGGCGCTTATGGAACTCGATCTTTCCAGGGCGAGTGTGACCATTTTGGGCGGGGCTGGCGACATTGGAAGCGCCTGTGCGCGCGGCCTGGCCGACAAGGTTCGCGAGATCACGATAACGAGCCGCACAGGGCGGAGTTTTAACTGGATCAAGAAGGAGATCGCAAAGGCCGGAAAAGCCAAGGTTCGCACGAGCCTCGATAATCGCGCTGCTGTCAAAAACGCGGATATAGTGATCGCTGCCGCGAGCGCCCATAAATCCATCGTTGATGTTTCAAGCTTTAAGTCGGGAGCCATTGTCTGCGACATAGGTTATCCGAAGAACATCTCGTATTCTCCCACCGATCGTCAGGATATCCTTGTATTTTCAGGTGGAATTTGTGAGATCCCTTGCGAGTTCAAGACCGCATTCGACCACAGCCTTCCGACGGCCAGGGTTCTCTACGGATGTTTTTCCGAGGCTATCGTGCTTGCGCTTGAAGAGCGGTTTGAGCGTTTCTCCTGGGGAAAAGGGAATATCACCAGGGAGAAAATGGCGGAGATCCTTGGAATGGCAGCCAAACACGGGTTTTATCCCGCGCCCTTCTTTTGGGGCGAGCGGGAGGTTAAAGTCGAAGAACTGAGCGGGCTTCTAAAGGCACGGAATTGATAAAAGATTTACGCATCGTTGTGGAGCTCACTTTCTTTCCGGCGCTTGGCTCAGAAACTTTTCGCTAAACGGAAAAAGATCAGGAGACGGCCGAAAAAATGAAGGTTCTTGTCACCGGGGGAACGGGCTTTATCGGCTCCGCTTTGGTCAGACACTTGGTCGCGGCAAAATATAAAGTGAGAGTTTTAGCCCGCCAGCCAAAGGACAATCTTCATTTAAAGCGACTGGGCGTGGAGGTTTTAAACGGTGATGTGACCTCTGCCAAAGAGGTTGAAAAAGCCGTGGAAGGTTGTTCCGTCGTTTTTAATCTTGCCTCTGCGTACACATTTTATCCTTTTTGGATGAAAGAACCGAAAGACATCTACAGGATCAATGTGGCAGGGACGGTCAATATGCTGGAAGCGTCCCTCAAGTACCGCGTCAAAAAATTTATCCATACCAGCACGATCGCGACCATCGGTCCGGCTGTTGACGGAAATCCTTCTGATGAGAATACGGGGTTCGATCTGCGCACAGCGAGCCATTACGCCCGTTCAAAATATCAGGCCGAACAAGAGGTCCTGAAGTTCTGGCAAAAAGGACTACCGGTGGTCATTTTAAATCCGGCGATCGTGATCGGAGAGCGTGACTACAAGCCTACTCCTTCAGGGGAAGTCATCGTCAAGTTCTTGAATCGCAAGTACCCAGGCTATTTTGAGGCGTTTTGGTCCGTGGCTGATGTTGATGATGTGGCACGAGCCCACATGGCCGCTGTAGAACTGGGGCGAAGCGGGGAACGGTATATTCTGGCCAACAGCCAACATTATACATTCAGACAAGTTTTCCAACTCTTGGAAAAGGTCGCCGGTGTTCCGGCTCCCCGTTTGAAGATCCCCTACGGAGTTTTGTTGGTTTTTACTTATCTGGATGAGATCATTTCCCATTTTATGTTCCGAAGCAGACCGCTGATGCCCGCTGAAGGGATCAAGTTTTGCAAAAGATCGGTTACTTTGAATAATTCCAAAGCGGTGCGGGAACTCGGTTATACCGAGACTCCGATCGAGGAGACATTGAAGAAAGCGGTTTCATGGTACCGGAAGAATGCTTTTGTGGAGCCTCGAGGGATCTTCCGGATCAAAGCGCATGGATCCCGGTTAGTTCATGGGCTCATGCGTATTCTCGGGATGGATGCTTTTACGGATAAATTGAATCCTGGGACGCTTCTTTTTTGGAGTGTCCTCAAAATCCTGGGATTGTTGCGACGGATGGGCGTTGCGAAGGGCAGGGATGGCTGGCGCGTAGTCACTCAGAGTTATTTGAGAACAGAGCAATCGAAATTCGCTCTGACGGCATTCAATTTGGATCTAGGGTCGGATGCAAAAGGGCATCACGAAAGAACCTGGGCTACAGCGAGGCAGTATTGTCTCAAACGGCTGATGCGATCCCTCAAGCGTCATCCTGTTTTACAAGCAGAGCTCCGTTGGAGCCGGCTATGCGCTGAAAAATTTCCCAAGAAATCCTTCGATCTTGTTGCGGCGGATTTTGAAAAGAACGGTAATCTCAGGTCCCTGGAACTTTATCTGGATTCCGATGAGGTGAGCGGGCCACTTAAAACCATGCCGCTTGAGCTTAAGAAGCGTCTGAGTGGAGGAATTATTCAAGTTTATAATCAGACCAAAGATCTTCCGGACAAAAAAAGGCCCTTGGTTTTTAAGCGAGAGCTGCGGCGGTGGATCTCACAGCAAGCCTTGTCCTTTTCTACGGAGTGGAAAGCCTCTGCCGAGGAATATGCGGGGCGGAGCTTGAGTGCCGTGTTTGTTCAGTTTGAAATGTTTCCCCGTGGGCCGGGGGAGCGGTCAGCGCGCTTCAAGGTTCCGCCTTTCAGCAAAATGAAACATCCTGGTTTCGGCATATTGAGTATTGTCTGCAGACTTAGCGGCGATTTCTCCCTTGTCGATCTGTGGATGCAATTTAATCACATGGGCCTCGATGGCGTTCCGGCTCAGGAGATCCTGGATGAAATTAAAAAAGAATGGGGAGTCAAAGGGGGTTTTTCCTATCCCGCTGCCGATGACCGGGAGGCCATGTTCCCTGAACGCGTTTCTAGCGGGGACGGCGAGGGCGGAATTTTTCATATCCATCAATTTCTTGATTTTCAGCCTTTTTTGAGAGAACGGAATGAAGTAAACAAGCGTTGGGGCGGTTGCGAGGGGCGAGGGGTTTCCGTGGTCGCGCTTCTTGTCTGGAAACTGTCTCAATATCCGGAGTTTCAGGATGTTAAATTTGCGGTGCCGGTGGATGTGTGCGCGACCGGTTCGCAGGCGAGGACGCTTGGATTCGTTTTTATTCGGCCGAGTATTTATTATGATCCGCGCAGCGCCGATCGGGGGCTGCGCGCGTTCCAACAAGCATTCGAAGGCCAGGTTGTCTCCGCGCGGAAACGCTGCGGCGCGAGCTGGAAGATCCTTGACGCGTACGCGGCCGCTTCGCCGGGGCTGTATGCCCTGACCACAAGATTCCTGTTAAGTTCGCTTCAAGCGTTCACCGGAGCGGTGGGCGTTACCGTGATTAAAACCGCCGATTTTTTCACGGCGCCGAGCAATGATGGACATACGAGCGGCTTTATTGCCTGCAGCAACTTCTTGCTTTCCGGCGAAGAGGGTTCGAAAGTATGCGGCGTGAGCATTAAAGGACCAAAGGAAAAAGTCACAAAATACATGAACGTTCTTCGGGATGTCTCGCACCGGGCGATCCAAAATGATGAACTCTATTTTTAGTCCGCACAGTTTTTTCTTGAATCTCTGGGCCCTGCCGAATCTTATTGTCGGCATGCTGGTGATCCTGGAGGGAGTCTTTGTTATCTCTCAAGGGAAAAGGGCTGTTGCCCCCCTCGCTTATTTTCTTATCACCCTTACTTCCGGCATATTCCTGACGGGAGTCGGAATTGTTTGCTCCGTGAGGCAGGAAATCCTTGCCTTGAATTTCTCCCGCTACATCACCTGGTTCGGGATCATTTTTGTTACGCCTTCGGTCTACTTTTTCAGCGTCACTTGGGGGGCGGGGCTCCTGAAGGCACAAATAAAGAATATCCGCCGCAATTACTTCATGGCGGCAGTTTTTTATCTGATCTGCATCTTTTCGCCCTATCTGGTTCAGGGGATGTATCACTATCGGACCGGCTATTTTCCAAAGGCCGGATTTCTGGAGCTTCCGTTCATCGTATGGTTTTATACAGTTATGGGCTTCGCCCTTATAAATTTTCTCCGGATCCACAAGGCCGCCACGACGCCCTCGGTGAAGAAAAACACAAAACTTATTTTCTTCGCTTTTGCGATCGCCTTCATCGGCTCCGCGGAATTTCTTCCAAATTATGGCCTGAATGTATTCCCCGTGGCTTTTCTCTCCATGTCTGTTTTTTCAACGCTCATTGGCTATTGTGTGATCCGTTATCGTCTCATGGATATTGAGACCGTGATCCACAAAACCCTCATGTGGCTTCTCTCGACCGCCGTAGCGATCGTGCCGTTCGCGACACTCATCTATGGAGTGCAGCGCTTTTACAGACCTCTATCCGCGTGGAGTTCCATGTTTGATTATCTCGTTGTCGCGATGGCGTTCTATTTCTATTTCCGGTCCATCCAGCCTCGCCTCGACCATTTCTTCCAGCGCCAGGGGCGGAACCTTCGTTCGATCTATGAGAGATTTTCAAGAGAGCTCGTGTATCTTAAGAGCCTGCGTGATCTTTTGCAGAGCTTTGCCCGTATGCTTCGCCGCCAGCTTTATGTGCGCCGTCTTGCGGTCTTTTTACTCGATGAAAAGAACGGTGAATATGTGCCGGCCATCGCGAAGGGTTTGCGCAATCTGAAGCCGATCCCGGCTTCCCATTTGTTCCTGGGATGGCTTGAGAAAAAGGATTCGGTGGTCATGGGGGATCTGGTCGGTTCGGATCCCGAGGTGGAGGCGTTCAGGGCTGATGTCGATGATTTTTTTCATGCGACTCAGGGGATGGTTGCAGTTCCGTTCGTGCTGGGCGGCAAGCTTATCGGATTGGCGAGTCTGGGCCGGAAAGCTAATTTGAAATCCTATCGTGCCGCAGAGGTTCAGTTCTTAATCCAGCTTAAGATCCCGGTGACGATCGCGTTCTCGAATTCCATGCGGTATGAGAATATCAATGAACTTTATACGCAGGTCCGGAAAATGATCGAAGAACTTAAGCGCTGGAATGTCGAACTTGAGCATCGTGTGGAGGACCGGACGCGGGAACTCGTGAAGACCCAGGAGCAACTGACACAGGCAGAGAAACTCGCGACCCTCGGTACTCTTGCCGGAGGCGTGGCGCATGAGATCAATAATCCCCTTACCGCTGTGCTAACGAACGCTCAGATCCTTCTGATGGATGCACGTAAGGACGATGTCGAATCCATTTCCCTCATCGAAGAGGGGGCAAAGCGATGCCAGACCATTGTGCAGAAGCTCATGAACTATGCCCGGAAAACTGCCGAGGAGGCGCCTCATAGGGACGTGGACCTCCGGGAAGTGGTCCAGGGGACTTGCGCACTTCTGGGTTTTCAACTCAAGCAGGAAAACATTTCGGTCGAGATGAAACTCGGGATCGTGCCGCCGGTCAAAGGGATCGCTGGAGAGCTCAACCAGGTACTCACAAACCTTCTTGTCAACGCCCGTGATGCTATTTATACTGCCAAGGTGGCGGGCAGGATAACGGTGGAAACTCTTGAGACTTCCGGCTCGGTGGAGCTTGTGGTGACAGACAATGGGATCGGTATTTCCAAAGAGAACCAGAAAAAGATATTTGATCCTTTTTTTACGACCAAGGATGTGGGTTCCGGAACGGGACTTGGCCTTGCCGTCAGCTTCGGTATTCTCAAGCGTCACGATGCTTCCATCACGGTAGAGTCCCATCCCGGTGAGGGCGCTACTTTTGTGATCCGTTTTCCGAAAAAATAAAATGGAAAATCAAAGACACCCGATCTTGGAGGCTATTTTGAGCAGTATCCCTGGCGTGAACGGATTAGAGGGACACGGTTTTATCTACGGCATGACATCATTTATATGATTACAGTTATGCTCCGGAAATTCCGATAATTAAATGGGAAAAGCTTACGAACCTAATCTTAGGGGGTCTATGTCAAAAAAAATTCTTGTTATTGATGATGAGGAAATACTCACGATCACTTTCGTGAAGCTTCTTGAAAAGGCCGGGTATTCTGTTTTGGTGGCATCCCGGGGTGAAGATGCCGTTGTGATGGCGGAGGAAGTTGGTTTTGACCTGATGCTCTGTGATATCCGTATGCCGGGTCAAGACGGGGTGAAAACGGTACGGCAGATCAAGAACCTTCCCGGGAAAAAAAATATCCCGGTGATCTTTATTACGGGTTATGCCGATGAGCTTTTGGAAAAGGAAGCCAACAAGCTGAGTCCTGTCGCCTATATTTATAAGCCGTTTGATGCTTTTAAACTTTTAGACATCATCAAAAGGACGCTCACCCGATGAAAGCGCTCGAACCTCCCAAGATGTTGAATGCCTCCCTGAAGACCCAGATACGGAAATATCAGAAGTATGCGCAAGAGATCCAGGAAGAATTGCGCAAGACGCCTTTTGAATGGGGCCGTTATCAAAGCGTCTTCAATCAAGAGGTCAACATGGTTTTCTACCGGATCATGGAATTCGAGCGAGAGCAAATGAAACAGGGGAAGGAAGAAAGTGTTTACAAGATGAAGAAGCTCTTCCTTAACCATTTGCGCAAAGAGTTTTTGCATGGTGACTGTATCCGGTGGAGCTTGGAGAAGCCTTACGGGTATGCGGGTGATTTTAAGATCATCGATGATATCTACCGGAATACGCCGCGAACGGAGGGTTTCGAGCGCCTGTATGACAACTATTTTCAGATGTCCTCTATTTCTGTTGCCGTCCGGAACCGGAAGGAAGATTTTAAAAAGGAAGTTTTGGAAAATATACGGACCCTCAAAGGTCAGAACGTAAAGATCATGGACCTGGCATGCGGCCCGTGCGAGG
>Ga0114951_10003236_pt1 | contig 17071 bp, 12 predicted proteins | sample AM7aDNAmetaG_FD_88677 | JGI IMG/M metagenome (GOLD analysis project Ga0114951, IMG submission 88677) | Freshwater microbial communities from Finland to study Microbial Dark Matter (Phase II) - AM7a DNA metaG | ecosystem: Environmental > Aquatic > Freshwater > Lake | place: Finland: Lake Alinen...
CATCGCAAACGAAAGGGCAACTGTACCGCACATAATTCGAAAACCAGCCTGATCATCATGGGAAAGCCGCGGTATTATTCGCCGGGTCCATTCCGCCATCGATGGACAATGCTTCCAGCGTGGACGGTATTTTTTTAGCCACCCATCCCGCGCGGCAACTACATCCGAATCCCCCACCCAGAGAACTTCGGGAATAAAACCCCATTTGCCCCGCGTCGCGAGTAGCGCCCAAAGCTCGAGATCTTCAGCGAGTCTCAAGTTCGAGTTCATAAGCCCCACTTCGAAGTAAACATTACGCCGGAAAACACACGAACCGGTCCGAATATGGTTTTGCTCAGCCCAAAACTCGAAAAACTTCGATATCACAAAGCCATTCCCGGACACGCCTGAGCGTATGAGCCTCGGACCCGTTACCGTCCGGCCATTTGGGAGATTAAAACGCAGGCCGGTGCTAACCGCAACGGCTTCGGGATGTTCAGCGAGGAACTCGCAACACTGAGCCAAAAAGCCGGGACACCAGTAGTCGTCGGCATCGAGAAACGTAACTAAGTTTCCCCTGGCATGCTGAACGCCAAGATTTCGTGCGGTGGCCGGTCCAAAATTGTTCTGCCGAAGGTATACGATCCGACTCGAGAGCGCCGTTATCACATCCTCACTATTGTCGCTCGAACCGTCGTTTACCACAATCACCTCCATTGGAGGGTATGTCTGATTCAACGCGCTCTGGATAGCCCGCGCCACGCAATTGCCATTGTTGTAACAGGGTATCACCACCGAAACCCCGTCTCTTGAGGACCCAGGCACAGGTTCTCCTAGAATCGTGGGAAGAATCTCCCCCGATGAGTCTCTCGCGCGAAGCGCTTCTTCCAAAGGCTCGGGTTTAACTCGCGAATCACAAAACCGCCCCGCCGGTGAATGCAGATTGTAATATGCCTGGCCTTTCACATATTTCGATAGTGCGACATAGCGGCTGATCCATCCGCTGCAATAAAAGGGAAAACAACGCATTGGGATTGAAGCCACAATGGTCGCGCGTCCAACTCGGTAGCGGTCGGTAGATCTTGTCACCACACCGCCGCAGGTCGTTAGTGCGTATTTGTAGCCCGTTTGTGCCAACAGCCTTTCGCTCTCGGGGGTCACCACCGCTACGTCCCCATATGGATAACAAAAGACCGAGCAGTGACCCTGGATAGCCTCGATCGCTTTCTTGGAGCTTTCCAGCTCGATGGCGAGTTGCGCCGGAGTCACCTCGTCGCATCGGCAATGGTTCGCTGTGTGGCTGCCGAAAGTAACCAAGCCCGATATGGCTAATTCCTTTAACTCGTCGGAACCGAGCACCTCCACCTCGGTTCCGATGTCTATCCTGCGGCCAATGTATCCGGTGATCAGGTTACAGAATATCGGGACCTTAAACCGGGAGAAGATCGGCCAGGCGATTTGAAAAAGTGATTGATCACAATCGTCGATTGTGATCGCTACGGTGCGTTTCGCCTCCTTTCGGCCTCGCTCAATTGCTTCGAGCCCTTCAAGGAGGGGGACAACGTGACAAAAGCGAGTTAAATACGAGAGCTGACTCGTCAATTCTTCGGCTGAGCAAGTGATTCGTGTACTCTTCTCTCTCGAGAAAAAATGGTACGTCAAAATTATCATATGGCATTGTGTCGATCACCTTCGGCGTTTCGAGTCATATACTCAGACGATGGGATCAATAGGCGGTTCCCTCTATGTCGGACGCTGTTTTGCCGAAGATGCAACCGCATCCTCCTCAAAGCCCTTGAGCCGGGCTCGACAGTTTTGGCAGTAGATCGCGCCTCGTTTGTCACCTTGGACATATCCGAGGGCAAAATGGTAGCCGTTACCAAAAAGGAGGATGGGCATGTGAATCAAGGCGTTCAGGTCCGCTTTCTTTAACGCTCTGACGATTGAGATAAAGGAGATCTCCTTTTCGAGAACTCTTAAGCCGGTGAGAAAGGGAACCCAACCGGCCGGTAGCCAACCCCGCTGGTGAAGGCGAAAGGCCAGCGGTGTTTTGATGGCCGCTTCGCCGTCCCCGCGTCCATACTTAAGCTGCTCAGCCCAAAAGGCCTTCAAACGCTGCGGACGGGACCAATAAACGAGTGCGTTGGGCGCGAACGCCATCTTGTAGTTCGCTTGAAGAATCTGGCGTCCAAAAACCGAATCATCCGCGTACTGCGTCAAATCCTCCGGCAAACCTCCCAATTCACGCCAGACTTTCTTCGTATACGCCATGGACCGGTTGCCAGGAACGAAACCCGGGCTTAACTTGGGACGACCACCGCCTTCCAAGTAGTATTCCGCCCTCGCGGCCGCTGAAGTAATGGATTTGCGATCGATTTCATATGAGCCCGCCACTACCTCGACGGAATTATCTTCCTCGAATGGTTTGACGATCTCCTCGAACCAACGCGGGTCGATATGCACGCCCATATCGGTGGAGACGAGGTGTTCACACCTGGTCGCTTCGTTACCTACATTGTGACCCCGAGCCGGTTTGCATTTTTCGCATATTATCTTCAATCGCCGGTCGGCGCGGGCCCACTCTTCGAGGAACTCCGTTGTTCCGTCGGTCGACTTGCTGTCGACAATGACGATTTCATCGGGGGGCCTGGTCTGTGCCAGGATCTCTTGGCGCCAACGTGGCAAGCCCTTCATCTCGTTGTAACATGTCGCCACCAAGGAGAATTCCATAGTTGTCTAGCCACTGTTTCAGGTTCACGCTCTATTTGAGAAATATTCCAACGCCTTCTTAACGCCGGCGGCGAACTCTATCTTAGGGCGGAAGTCCAGGGATTGCTGTTTGGTCACCTCTCCACCCCGCGCGAAGACTCCCTCCGGCTTGTCCGTCGTTCCAACCACCTCGGGATCGTAACCGCACACATTCGCCGCCAGTCGGGCGAACTGCTTGAAACTGGTGTAAATGCCCGTGGAAAGGTTCACCGCACCCGCGTCGTCGATGCGGTTCATGGTTTGAATGACGCCATCGACGCAATCTTCGATGTGGATGAAATCCCGCATTTGATCGCCCGACCCCCATACCTTTAACGACTTGGCGCCCTTTTCGCGAAGGACGCGTTTGCAGATTCCAGGGAAAGGATAGGCATCGTCTTGGTCTTCGCCATAACCTGAGAAAGGCCGATAAACCACCGATTTCAAACCGTGCTTCTCATATGCCAACCGCGCCAGATACTCGTGGGTTAGCTTAGCCCATCCGTATGACATGTCCGGCATTCCCAGATCACTTTCGAAGGCGATCATGTCCTCGCGCAGCAGCACATACCCAACCGGGCGTTGGTGTTTGATCGGATACGCCGCGCTGGAGCTGAAACAAACGGTTTTCTTGGGTTTGCTTCTCACCGCCCATTGCCAGTATTCCGCGTCGATGGAAAGATCGTCGGCAACCGCCAGAGGATTCCGTTCGATCATCTCGCGCCCTCCCACCATGGCCGCCAGGTGGAAGGTGTAATCAAAGTCCGTTTGCACGGTGCGCTTGAAAAAAGCGCGGCAATCCTCGCGGTAGAAATAAAAATTCCGGTATTGCCGAGGATCGAATAACGGCCAGCCTGAGACGGGGTCGATGCCGCCGGTCAGGGGCGCGATATTGTCGACCGCGTGAACCTCGTCGCCGGCCTCCAGGAAGCGGCGCGTCATGTGTCGTCCCACGAAGCCCGCCGCGCCCGTAATCAGGATTTTATTCATGGTTAAAGTGCTTTCGATAAAGATAAAACGCCCGGGACGCCTCCGAAGGCAAATACCAGGAAATTCTCTCGGGATCCTTCAGCAGATCGTCCGCCATTTTCAGATTATTCTCATACCCCAAATACTCCTGGCGCATGTCATTGATAAGATCGTGAACATTTCTCTGTTGATACACCGAGGCTTTGCCGTAAACAACCTTATATCCTTTCGCCTCAACGTAATAACTGGCCCAGATGTCATCCATCCGGCCAACGTGCGGGAAGAGGAAGTAATCCTTTAGAACCGCGCGGGAGAGGAAAGTATTCTGTGAGTTGAACGGACTTGGTTTGTTGCTCGCGATCGGAAAACACGCCGGTTCAAACTTGCACTCGGGCGCATGCTCCATGCGGCATAGCGCGTCGATGTCCGGATCGCCGTCCCAGAAATCCGCCTCGATATCGGCCGCAAGCAGCTTGGGTTTCATCTTTGAATAATCCCTCTTGGGCAACAGTTGAAGCGGAAATCCTCGATGCCATAACTCCTTGTGGTTCGTCGCTCCAACAGGGTCGAACACCGGCGCTTCGATCTCATAATAGTGCGTGCGCGTTTTCTTGCCCAGCATGAGGTCCCGCCCCCAGTCCGGATAAGGGATGTTGTCGTCATCGACCAGCGCCACGATATCGGCCCCCATGTCATAGGCCCACAGCAGGCCAAAATTCCGCCGTTGTATGCAGTTCCACCCGATCGCCCGCGACAGTTCACGGTCATATTTCTCTTGCTCCTCTGGCGGCACATAAATCCCCCGGTTGAGCCTGTAATCGACCGGCGTCTTCTTGTCGCCAATCACCACCAAATCCCAGTCTGCCATCTGGTCAAACTTGGCAATCGCCTCCGTCGGGGGATTGATGGTCGTGCTTATGATCACTTTCTTCATACCAGCTTGCTTTGCCATTATCTTCTTTCTTTCGTGTTTGTCGCTTGTCGGCCAGCGGATTATTCATTCAGACGCAGGACCCGTTTGACCCGCCGGCGGAAGGTCTCCGCCCGCTCGAAGCCCAAAATCGAAGTCACCCAGCGGTGCAGGGGCTTCAAAGGGCGAAAGGTGGGATCAATTCCCGCCATCATCGCCAATAACTCCCGATAAGCTTTTCGATCCGAGTCAAAATATCTGCGGGCATGGTCGAAAAGACTCCCGGCAACCGCCTTGCGCCGCGCCTCGGTCCACTGTGAAGACGTATCCAAAAAGGAAATCCCGTCCTTGATAATCCGCCCCATGCACGCGTTCCAGATCTGGCTGTCTTGTCGGGATACCCGGGAACCGTGATGATGGCAATAGTAACCTATCGTCACCGGCGTATAGCTAAAGGCGGCCCCGGTACAGGCGATTCGATTGATGAAGTCGCGGTCCTGCAAAGCCTGATAATTTTCGCTCCAGCCCCCGACCTTTTGCGCCAGGTTTCGTTCCAGCAAATAACAGAAATTCGGAGCCCATTGCTTGCCGAGAAGTGAGGCAACCGGGTCCTCGAAGGCGCCGGCGGAACATTTAACCCGAGCTTTCTCCGGGACGCTTTCTCCTTCATAAGCGTCAATCCAATCGCCGTAGCAAACCCCGTTTCCGGAGTCCAGCAACGCACGGACCTGGATCCGCATGGCCGTGGATTCCAACCAGTCGTCCGAGTCGAGGAATCTGACATACCGGCCTCGGGCAGCCTTCAAACCCACATTCCGCGCCCGCTGGCCGCCTCCGTTGCTCTGGCCGTGATAGAAAACGGAAAAACTGTTTTGACACGTTGTTTCTTTTGCGAAGGCTTCAACGACATCCTTGGTATTGTCCGTGGAACCATCGTCCACGACCAACAACTCCAGCGGCCGGTAGTCCTGGCCCCAAACCGAATCCAAGGCCCGCTGAAGAAGACCCGACCGGTTGAAGGTAGGAACGATCACCGAGACTAAATCCGGCTCGAGTTCCCCGTTGCTCCACGGACCGGGACGCGTTCCCGAACCTAATTCGTGATGATCGCCACTTCTCGACACGCCCTTGCTCACGCAATGAAACTGATATTCGGAAGGCTTCGCTGTGGGTGCTTCGCGGATTTGTGCGGCATGGACGGAGCAGACCACGACACTCGTACCGCTTTGGGTGCGGAGAGAGGAGTCAACGATGCCCCTCATCGTCTCGGGCCTTTTTGTGCGCATAGCGGCCGCGGATCTTCTCCGCAACTTCATCAAAAAGAGCCGTTACGCCTTCCTGTAATTGTTTTGCCTTTTTAAGAATATGTTCGCGCCGTTCTTTGCGTTCAGCCCACCCTTTTTCGAACATCTCGATCAACGCCTCCGGGTGGCTCTGCTGGCACTCCTGAACCCTGTCCTCCATGCCAAACAGGGAAAACAACTCGCGATACTTGTGCGACCAACCCAACCCCATTCCAGGAACCCCCTGGGAAAATGCGAATACCAGGGAGTGAAATCGCGAGCCAATGAGATAGTCGAACCTGCCAACCAAAGCCTTGGTCGCCTCGGCGGTGAGGGACTCGCGGGTCATGAAGCAACGACGTGGATTGTTTATCTTTGCGGCAATCAGGCTGCAAAGATAACGGTCATCCAACTGATCGTCGGCGGAGGCGATTTCATTGGCCTGCAAAACCATATCGATCTCATGGTTGCTTTGGCAGTGCTCGACCAACTTCACCAGGGCCTGGAGGTAGCTATTCCTCATCCCCTTTCCCGAAGCCCGTTCATAAGCCCGCACGTTGGGCGCAAGGCCAACAATTGGCCGACCCAGGGCACAACCCATGTTTCTCAGAAGATGTTCACCTTGATCTAAAGTCCCACCCTGAAACCCGAAGACGATGTCCGGTGTCACCGAAACGGAGCCCGCCGGTTTCTCCAGCGCCTGTTCCAGGTAACGGCAAGAACGCTCGTCGCGCGAATAAAAAGACGTGTTTTCGTGCCCCAGGAGTTGCCGGAGCGCTTGTCGCACAGGCGGCTCATCGAAAGCTCCCCAAGCCTGGGGCATGAACACCACCGGTCGGCCCGTGCTCCGGAAATATTCCATGAGCGGCTCAATGCGCCGAAAATCCCCGGTGCCCCAGGCATCGCCATAGGCAAAACCGCTGATATCAACCAGAACGCCAAAATCCACCCCACTGCGGCGGAGATAACATCCGCACGCCCTGCCCAGGCGTCGACCCGGCGCGAACGCGGCGTGAATGTTCCTGAAATCCCAAGTCCGGCCGAGTTCTAGCAAACTCCAAAACAACAACCCAAATCGTCGTCCCCTGGACCACGACCAAAACTCGTTCTTCCTATCGAAGGGTAGTTGAAAAGGAGAGAACCCACCGTTCAAGGCGGGGCGGCAATCCCGCTGAGTGGGACGCCACAAGAAAAACTCGCAGTCCGGCAGACGCCTGGCCAACTCCGTCTGCACGGTTCGTGCCATGGCTTCGGCCCCCTTATTCACAAAACCGGCCCCGTTAATGACGACCTTCATGCCGGATAAGTTCCAAATGAAACCGATCGGCAATTTGTTCGAAAGTCACGGATTACGAATTTCATTTGAGCTCCGCGGTTCCTCTTCTAATCAAGAGCTTGCCGCGAATAATACGCTTCAATATGGACTTGGCTCGACTCGCCATAATACTGAACTTCGTTGGGCCATGGAGATGATATTTGCGGACCAGCGCCTTGAAAGGCATCTTCTCCAAGTCGAGATAAAATGTCTCGCGTTCCGCGGGACGCCGGCTGGATTGAATGAGCATGGGGTTGCCGGCAATTGCCGGCTCCAGATCCGCGGAACCCAGAAAGAGGCTTCGCTGGCAGTCATCAAGCCAAGCGCGCCCTTGTTCCGTGTTAACTAAAATAAGCGAGGTGCCCTTGTCGTCCCGGTCGTATTCCGGATAGGTTTCGTCCGCGCCCCAAAAATCTCCTATCGTCAAATCGCCGACTCGACTGATCCCTTTGAAGTTGCAGTCATAGCAGGCATGCCGGAGGGCAATACGCAACCGAAAAGCCCGACAATAGGCGTTTCTCTCGAAACGTTCACGAACAACGGTTTCACCCGAAAACTGAAGCACCATACTGTGGTCCTTCCATCCGCTGGCTTTATTCCGGAATTCGCACGTAACCAGGGGCTTCCCCACGCGTCCGCACTCCCAATGGATGTATTTCTGAAATAGATTGTGAGAAGGCACGCCCACACAGATCAAATCACAACACAATAAGTTCTTGTAGGACTGGCGAAGGAAAAAGCGAAGCCCACCCACTTGACACGGTGTCCCCGAAAAAAGCACCAAACGGCCTTGCTTGAGCTGATTCCGAATTTGGCGGTAGAGGCTCTCGGGGACGCCACTTTGCACGAATTTTGAGCCGCGAAGGCGATAAAGGTCTTCCGCGGATTCAATCAGGACGTGCCGAACCGCGAATTGTCCCTCATAGGCCGCGCCAACCACAACCCCGCCTCGAGCAAGGACGTTCTGGGCCAAGGCCGTAAATGCCCCGCCCGAAGAACTGTCTCGGCGGATCTTTTCGTCCAGGTGCCAGGCCGCGAAAACGGACAATGGTTTCGATCCGTCCGCCCGCCACGGCGTCTCCTTGACGATCCCCTCGCGCGGATTCACCGCACAAGCCTGGCGGCATAACCCGCAGTCATTACAGGTATGCGGATCCGTGATGGGATAAAGAAACCCTTCATCGTCTGGCTGCATCGTGATGCTGTCGTGGGGACAAACCGCGGCGCAAGCCCCGCAGCCAGTGCAGGCCACACGATTTCCGCAGGGTTGTGATTGAGTCTCGGATTTCACCTTGGAGATTTTTAATTTCTACAGTTGATGGCCATCAACTGCGGGTGCATGCGCGGCTCACTTTCCGCAGAAAGTCCCGGCGGTTCTGCCGAATAAAGGCATGCTCGCTCGAATCGAACGCCAGAAACCACGTGGCGAGCAAAGAGCCGGCCACACTCAAACCTGACACACATACAAGTCGGATGAAAGAAGTCGACATCAGCCAATGGGGCACTAAAGCCGCCAACGTGGCGGCGGCGCCGACGACAATGCAAGGCAGCAACACGCCGCCCACCCACTTTTCGACCGGCTCTCCGAAGAGACGCCGCACCCAAAGCACACGGCCCACACTGCAAATTGCCGCGGTAATAATAAATGCGGATCCCACACTCGTCGGCGGATAGCCCAACTTGAGAAAGACCCAAGCCAAGGGCAGGGTTAATACCAGACTGCCGCCAACGGTTGCCTGGTATCCCGCGACCTTTCCACGGGCGTTTACGGCCATCATATAACCCGTCGTCGACCGGTCGACGAGAAACGTGCATAAAATCAACCGACAGAACAGCGCGGTGAACGCCGGGGGCTCACGCAGCCAGAGTTTGAGGATGTAATCCATTTCAACGATCAGCGGAATAGCAAACAGCAAGACAAGAATCGTCCCATACTTGCTTGCCCGATGTGATAGGCCAAGCGTTCGGTCACGATCGCCCCGGCCCTCGCTGGTGGTGATTTCCGGATAGAACGCGCCAAGCATGGAAGCGGAGAGCTGGTTGGTTTGTTCGGAAACCTGTTTGGCCACGCCAAACGCGGCATTCACCCCGGGGCCAAAGTGTAGATTCAGCAGGATGGCGGAACCTTGATCACGGAAGGTTGTCCCGAATCCGCCGATCAGGTTCCAGGTGGTAAAAGATAACACTCCGCTTAATCGGTGGCGGTCAAACCATTCCTCGACGACGACGCGGCATTCCGGAAAGACAAGAAGGGCGCGAAGCACCATCGCGGCCTGAATGAAAACGATAATGATGACCACACCGACGGCGTAAAACAGGAGGCAATCTCCATGATACCGGGTGAGCCCGTAAGCAAGAGTGAAGGCCAGGATGGACTGGAGGCCCCCCCAACCTGACACCTCGGCAATATGCTGCTTAGCCGTGAACATGGCGACGAAAGGAACGGAAACCATGCTCGCAAACGCGGAAACCAGAGAAACGCGAAAGACCCAGAAGCTGGTCGCAATCCGCTCAGCCGGGATGTTGAGAACATGGCCGATAACGTATTCCCCCACCGGCCATCCGATCAGGATCAGGCTGAATCCAAAGCAAAGATGGATGCTCAATCCAGTGTTGAACCAACGGGTGACCTCCGCGGAATCGCCCTGTCCGATGGAATAGGCAAAATAGCGGGAAACGCTATTGGCCATGATGCCGTTCAAAAAGGTGATGAAGACAATGACGGAGCCAACCAAACTAAATAGTCCATAGTCAGTCTGCCCCAGTGAATGGAGCACCCATCGACTACTGAACAGCGCCAATGCCAGGCTAAAAACGGAGCGGCTATAGCTGGCGGCGGTATTGAGGACGAGACGTTGAGAGGGATTCATGGGGCTGAGTCCGAGGCGCGTACTGCCGCCAATTGGTGATCAGCCTCCCAAGAGGTGGCACAAGTGGTGAACGCGTTTACGCAGTCTCACCCCAAACCTGAGCGCGCACAAACTGATCAGGTTCGAGCAAGCCTCGTAGGGTCCGATACACGTCGTGGTTCTTCCGCATTTTGCCGCGAGGCCCATCTTGAATTGATAAGGGCCCGGGGCGACTGCCTTGTCAATTCCCCCAAGATCAAGGCGACGCAATCCTTCTGCCTTGAGCCATTTCAGGGAGTTCCACCAGACCAGATAGGCGGCATTGAGTTTGATCCCCCGGTTGCTGGTCGCCGCGAGCATGCCAATCGCCGTTTCCCCAATCTTCGAGAACAGGAAGCCCGCCACGGCCTCGTTATTGATCTCACACAGAACGATTCCCGGTTTTTGTGAGTCGGGCAGATCTCTCTGCACAATCCGATAATCCTCAAGGCTGATGTCACAGTCAAAACGCTTGCGGTCCATCATTTCGGTATAGATGGGAGCGAATCGATCAAACAATTGAAGTTCGTTTCCTTGGATGATCCTGTATTCCTGCGTTTCGGCGTGCTTGAGGTTGGCGCGCCACCGCCTGTCCATGCCGAGTCTGAGCAGGTCGAGCGACGGAGTCAAATCGAGGATGATCGTCTCACCGGGAGCGCCAATGGTTCGATATCCTTCACCCTCAAGTATCGATTCGATGGTCTTTGCGTCCTCGTCGATACCGTAAGCATTGGGTCGGATTCTCAGGGATAATCCGCGCCGATCGACGAATTCTCGCTTCAGAGCCGCAACGATTTGCCGGAGGCTATCGGGATCATCAGGCCGATCTCGCAACTTCCAAAGCGGCCCGCAGTGCACATAAGCGCTGCCCGCCGCGATAACGGGAACGGTCAGTATGCGCACCTGCGCAGCCGCTCGGATTTCACAATCCTTTTTGAGCACAAGGTTGCACAGCCTTCCCTTGCGGCAACGAACAGCGCCATATCCCCACGTTTGATACACGGTCCCGTCTCGAAACTGAAGCGGGATCTCGTTCCATTGTTCCTCGGACGCTTGAGATATCTCAAAAGGGCAGACCGAGATCTGTTCGTTGTGTTTCATCGCACAAAGTCGAGGGGATCTTCAGAAGTAGCGAGCAGGGTTGACCTGGAATTCAGGCGCGCAGTTGGGGCCAAAAAGACCGGGACTTTTGCTCCAGTCCCGCAAGATAACTCACGGACCGCGGGTGCACCCGAGCGTCGCCAGCAGTTGCTAGCATTCCTCATTACCTCCGGCTTCCGAGTCCGAATTACTGGCACGAGGCGCCGCGGGCTTTGCATCCACCGCCTTCGGCTCACTCAGGTTTGAGGTTTTAACACTATTCCCGTGATAGTATGCGTACTTGGAGTAATGATAGGAGTTGGAACGAGGGTTCACGCAATTGAAAACGAGGCCTAAGATCTTTGCCTGGCGCTGATACAGCAGGTCCAGTGCCTTGTTGGCCAAGCGCGAGCGGGTATGGGCACTGCGCACCACAAACAGGACCCCGTCCAGGTTGGGCGCCACTGTGGTGGTGTCGTCCGCGGCGCAAACCGGCACGCTGTCCATGACGATATAGTCGAATTCCCGGCGCGCTTTCTCCATGAAATCCATGAACGCATTCGAAAGGAAGAGCTCACTACCATTCGTCGCCGTCTTACCCCGGGGCAGGAAGATGAGGTTGGGCAGGGCGGTGGCGTGAAAGCACCCAGTAAGCCCAGAGGACAGTGCTTCGGTGGGCGAATGAGCCGGCGTGCCGGTGGACGGGTGCGACGGTACGTCGGAGACTGACATTTCAACTTTCTGCTTTCCACTTTCAGCATTTTTTTGATCGCTCAGGAGGTCAGAAAGGCCGGGGTCGCAAGGCGTACCCAAAGTTTTATGGAGCCGACCGCGGCGAAGGTCGCCATCGACCAGGAGCACACGCGCGCCGCCATAGGCGAGAGCGAAGGCAAGGTTGGTCGCGACGGTGGACTTGCCTTCTCCCGGAGCGGCACTGGCGATCAAAATGGACTTGGGCCGGCTCTCGCTAGTGAATCCATAGATTAGAGCGGAGCGGAGATTGCGGCATGACTCCGCGAAAGTGGCGTTCTCACCCTCAAGTTCAATCAGGGGCAAATGCCCATTCGATTTGGCCGAACGGATGTTGGGGAGCTGGCCGACGATTTCCTCCTGGAACCTGGTGCCGAGTTCTTCGAGAGAATCGCAGCGGTCATCGAATCGAGCCACCAGGAAAAGGACACCCACGCCAACCAACAGGCCAATGGCCATCGCCGCTGGCAGTGCCAGTAGCGCGGGCTTATTGGCTGGAACTGAGGAACTCGCCTTTTCGAGGATATTAATCGACTCCTGATCCAAGGACTTATTGATATCCACGCTCTCCAAGAGAGCGAGGAGGCGATCATAATAACCTTGCTGGCGCTGGATGTTGCTCTTGAGGCGGTCCAAATCGGCCAAGCGCCGGGTGGAATCACCGACTTTGTCCTCCAATTCCTTAATGGCCCCCTGGAGGTTATCCATTCTCAGTCTAAGGGCTTCCCTATGGGCTTCCTTTTCGCTGGCGGCGGATTCTTTGGTCTTCAGGCGCGAAAGCGCATTTTTCTCCAACGCATCTACATCCATCAATTTAACCTCCAATTGGTCGGCAAATAACTGAGCCTTCAACTGGGCCAATTGGGCGCCGCCGCCGGCGGACTCTTGCTGAAGCAACGCGACATTGTTCGTGCGCTGGTATTCGCTGAATTCCTTCATCGCCTCCTTGAGGTCGATTTCCTTCTTATTGAGCTGCCTGGAGACGGAAGCGAGGGCATTGCCGGAGCTGCGGGCGCGGACTTCCTCTCGGTACGCCAGGAAGGATTGCATCAGGGCATCCAAGTAAAACTGGGCAAACTCGCTCTGGCGACTATAAGCTTCCAGCGAGAAGACGCTGCTGGATTTCGTGGGATTGATCTGGACGATTGGGAATATGATGTTTCCGTCATCACCCTTGGGTGGTTTAAAATCCGGCTTTAATTCCATGAGCCGATTCAGCGCGCGCGATTGGATTTCGGCACTCAGCATCAGCGCAATCTGGGTACCGGTGAAATTCTGTAAGTCCTCGGTGTATTGGCCGACGTCTCCAATCTTCAGTTTGCCGGTGACCCACATGCGAGACTTGGAGACGTATACCGCTGGACGCCACTTCAGGTAACCGAAGCCGACACCCAAGGCAACAACACTGGAAATGAGCAAAACCCACCACCCGTGGCGCACTGCCACCCAATAGCGGTCCAAACGCATCGACGGTGAGACTGCGGAAAGCGTGGGGGCTTCTTCGTTCAAATTAATGGGCTCTTGCACAAACAGAATATTCCGTGACGGCAATCAGTGGGACGACTTGGCTTGAACTCTGGACACAAGGATACACTTCATGCGCGCGACATTTCGGCACACTTCGTGCTCGTGACTTCGCCAAGGTCTTGCGCCTTCGCGGCCTGGAACCAAGTAAACGTCATCCTGGCGGCAGCCAAGACCGCTCAAACTCTAACAAAATCGTCTAATAGAGACTCGAATCCACTGAAGTATATGGGAAAAAGGGTGCGGTGTTGCGGGGAAAAGGGGAAAACGACCATTGGCACGGTCCGTCAACTTTGGCTTTCCGCAGGCTCGCGCCGAACGCAATGCCGTGATTGCATTTCCGGCGTCGGAGCAAGCACCGGACAGGCGCCCCGCCGAGGAGGAGGCCGCCCGCCGGGCAGGGTGATGATCTTGGTGAGGGACGGCCTCGGGGCGAATGATCCCATGCCGAATTCAAAAATGAAAACCGCCGTCCTTCCGATAGAGAGTTCATAACTCTCTTGGAATAAGACATTTGTGACTCATAAATCCGAACAGACCCAGAATTCCCAGAGCGCTGAGACCGGCGAGATAGGTGGAGGGTACCGGGACAGCGGTGCCGACATAAAAATGATCTAGGGTCGGGTAGCCCGCGTGGCCCTTGTTCGGGTTACTGAAGGACAAAGATGTGATGGTCGGGCCACCCGCGGAGGTAACAAATCCCCAGAAGGAGGATGCCGCAAAATCGTCCACGACCACGGTCGAATCGCTAAGTGTCACGTGTACGGTGCCGCTGCCAAAATCCTCTCCCGTGTCATTCGTTAGGAAGAAAAGCCCGCCAACGGCGGTCACGTTGCCACTCGTGAATTTAATATGCAAAGTGTCGTCAGGGAGAAATGTCGATATGGCCAAGTTCGGAGACAGATTTTCTGGAACCCATAACTTGGAACCAGATGATGATGATATCTCGTACTTGAATGGCCCAGAGCCCCCCGAATAATTTTTGGACCCGGTCGAGGTGTCTACCTCGACATCGCCAGGCGTCAGGTCATTGAACTCATTTAAATAGTATCCCGAGTTGATCGCCCCGAGGAATTTGGCTTCATCCGTGAAGGGAGGAGTAATAGCGGCACTCGCATTCATCGCGTCAGCCATGGCGATCATTATTATTGCTATCTGTATTTTTCTCATCGCATCCTCCACGTTTTACCTTGGGGAACAAGTCTTTCCAACGCGACGCGTGTAAGGGAAGATCAGCGCCTGTCTGACTTCATTTTCCATCAGCGTCGCGATGTCCATTTACCGTGTCGCACAAACTGCGATTCTCCGGTTCCACTGCGTCATCACATCGTTCGAAACCCCTCGTCGGGCTCCCTTCACGTTCCTCAGTTGTCATTTCTTTCGGTTATCCGGCTTTTCCGCCTGCAATCACCATCAGAGATCGGCGTAACCCACAAACTAGCACAATCCAAACTGATGGGTCAATCCACTTTTGGGACATTCATGCTCACAAATGAGACATCGCCGTCTTCCGCGCGCCATTACGCTCAGGGGTGCGTCTGGATGGCCTGTACTGGATGATGATTGGCCCCGGGCGGGTAATTCCAGCTTGCGTCCATCAACACTAACACCGGGGTGATCCGACCCAGTTCGCGCAGGGCCTTTTCCAGGCAGGCCAGGTTGCGACACGACTGCGGTACAAGCACGAAAGCTGGCCCAATTGGTGCAGGAGCAAGGCCATCAGAACTGTGGCATTCGACGACGCGCGGATGATTGGCCAGGTTTCATTCTTCCCCGACCCTGACCAAGCTGCGGATCCAGAAGTCGTTGGTCGAGTAGACACTCCAAATCGAGCCTTTCGAAGAGCAGGTCCAGGAAGTGCTCGATGGCGATGGCCGGCGATTTGTCTTCCGCGGCAACCCCGTGCGGCAACCCGGACTTCAGCGGAGGCGGGAGCGGAAGCAAGCGACGCGGCAAGCCTCGCTCAATCAAGCCAACACCCGCGTGCATCCGCACTCGCACGCCCAAGCGCAAGGCAGAAGCCGCTCTTGGCGGCGCTGATCATAACGCTACAGCGACACTTCCGGCAGAAGAACCACGAATTGCACGGATGACGCTGATAGACGGTCGTGGTATCCAGTTCGAATCCGTGAGATCCGTGGCAGGCCCTCGTCGGGAAATGTCGTTGTAGTGATAAGCGCGGAAGGGGCCAAGGGTGATCGGAGGGGGCGAGGCGGACCTTGCTGAATTCGCTTTCGCGAATGATCAGCGGGCAAATCCGCTGCGCGGCTATAACTTGGCCCGGAAACCGGCACAACCGGCGGCGGTAAGCGCCTTTTCAGGATTTGCGCAACCGGCTGTGGTCGAGACGCTTGCAATTGTTGTTTCTGGAGAGCGGGCAAACCCGCTGCGCGGCTATAACTTGGCCCGGAAACTGGCCCGGACCGGCAGCGGCAAGCGGTTTTTCGTAATTTCCGCAAGCTGCTGTGCTGTAGATGCTTGAGAGTGTTGTTTCTGGAGAGCACCGACTGCGGACAACCCAATTCGCCAAGCATTAGCCGCATGCGAGTAGCATACTTCCCGCGGGCACCGTCCGTTTGTCGAGATCGCGGAGTATTTTCCCGGGCGCGAATGCCCCATTGATTGACCACCTATTGTCCGCTAGTTGGATCAATGACGGCCCGGTAAAAGCGGAGGGGGAGAGTGGCCGAAGACGTATCGGTAAATTCATATTCCGTTTCTTGGGAACGGGGGACAGTGAAGATAGTCTTCCATGTTTTCAGGTCATCGGAGACTTGTACAGCGTAGCTGGACCCGGGGACATTTAGGACCTTGAACACGGCGGCTGAGCCTTGTCCGGGGGCCTTGGAAAGCGTCACGCGCGGGATCGTTGAGCGTGGGCTCTCTCCGTTCGTCAAGTCATAAATGAGGACATTGGACGGTTCGCTTTCCGTGCCGGATTGAGTGTAAGCGGTGACATGGAAATAGGATACCGAATTCGGCGTGGGATTTAGGTTTGATAACCTTACCTCGTTAGTCTTGGCGACATCAAGTCGGTTGGTCGCGCCTCCGGCGGTCCCCACGTAAACATAATAGCCGACGTACTCGGGGGCCGTTATCTGATTCCACACGAGGGTTGGGTTTTTGAGCTCCGCCGTCTGGGATAACGCGGTCTGTGTATCCTTAAACCGTAAGGAGAAGTCGAAAATCGAATTCAAATCGCTGTCGGCCATGACGTTCAAGGCCGCCTGTTGACTGATTACGCTCCCAGCCACATTGGCCACAACCGCCGCGTAGCTAGCCGCATCGGCCGGTTGCACACTATTGAGCGTCAAGACCGCGCCGGTCGCCCCGCTCATTTTCGTGCCGTTCTTGTACCACTGGTAACTGAGGGGGCTAGTCCCACTGGCGACCACGGTGAACGTCACGTTGGATCCTTGTACCGCCGCCACACTCTGGGGTTGGCCTGTGATCACCGGTGCCACGCTGACCGTCAAGACCGCTCCCTGGCTCGTCGCGCTCCCGGCCCCGTTGCTCACCGCCACCGTGAAAGTGCCCGCATCGGCCGTTTGCACATTATTGAGGATCAAAACCGCGCTGGTCGCCCCGCTCAGGGGGGTGCCGCCCTTGGACCATTGGTAACTGA
>Ga0114951_10003237_pt1 | contig 17069 bp, 30 predicted proteins | sample AM7aDNAmetaG_FD_88677 | JGI IMG/M metagenome (GOLD analysis project Ga0114951, IMG submission 88677) | Freshwater microbial communities from Finland to study Microbial Dark Matter (Phase II) - AM7a DNA metaG | ecosystem: Environmental > Aquatic > Freshwater > Lake | place: Finland: Lake Alinen...
GCGCCCAGATCATGAACGCCATCGACCACCCGGAGATCGCCGCGGTGCTGGCAGAGGTCTGCAACGACCTCACCAAGACACAGGTCCCCGAGATCACCTACCGCACCCCGGAAGGAGCCATCCGCGCCCTGAAGGCCCTCATCGCCGACTGCGCCGAACGCCGCGAGTTCGGACCCGACTTCGTCGACAAGGTCGAGGACATCGTCGAGAGCGTCGACGAAGACGACATCTGGGACGAGAACGGCGACGACCTCAAGCACCCGGAACCCGACGGCTCGCCCGACAACGACGCCCAACTCGTGGCGATGTACGGACCCGAAGGCAAGCCCTTCGGCGACATCGACCCAGACGAGGAGCAGGCCACCGCCGACCACATGGTCCACTTCAAGTCACCGACAGAGTACCTCGCGTCGGCGGACGCCGACAGCGAACTCGTCTCCAACCCGCCCGAAGAGGAGGTGGATCTTGACGCACCCATCGACCACAACGCCCTCGGACCAGCCCAGCCGCCGCTCAACAACGACGACACCGAAACCCGCTTCTGAGATAGAACTCGCCGCCGAGAAGGCAGAGACACACGAGGCCCTCCGCGCCTTCCTCGCCGACCTCAACCTCCGAGCCACCCACGACCCAACCACAGGCGCCGACACCAACTTCAGGCGCGGCGTCCGACAAGGCATCGCGTTCGCAGCAAACAGACTCCACGACTTCATCAAGGAGGAAGAAGTCGGTGACTGACCAAGCCATGATCCAGATCAGCATCGAGGTACCCACCGAGACAATCACCGCGGCACTCGAGGAAGAGGGCTACCTGCCCTCCGACGACAACATCAGCACCGTTGCCGAGGCCCTCGGCAACAAGTGGATGACGGACATCTCCGAGCTCAACGAACTGGACCTCATCCTCGAGTGCACGGCTGACGACCTCGAGCCAGAACCCGACAACTACAAGGCGCACAGGGACTGGCGCATGAGGCAGGGAGAATGAATGAACTCAGCCCGTTCAACAGAGCGATGAACCCATGACCAAGTGCAAGCTCACCATCATCTGGGACCAACCGCGCATCGGCGGCGTACCCCAAGCCACATACCTGAGCGAGGTCCTCAAGATGAAAGCCACACTGCCCAACGCGCCAGAGGAGGTATTCCTCACAGTCCTAGACGACAAAGGACGACCACACAAGGTCGCCCACTACCCCATCGAGGAAGGACACGAATGAAGCGACTCATCATCGCCGCCCTCCTGATCACCGGCATCACACTCGCCGGCTGCGGATCAGTCACCAACACACCGACCAACACCGCCACAGGCCTGAGCCAAGACGACCAGACCGTCCTCCAGTTCATCCGCACCAACACCGCCACCCTCGACCGCATCTACGACGAGGAAGTCGCAGCCTGCAACTGCGGAGCCGAAGGAGACTGGTCCACACTGCAAGCCGCCCGCGCCCAATACCACGCCGAGTGGCAGGCCTTCCTAGATGACTGGAACGCACAACCACAGGCGACCACAGACATCAAGCCCGCCTTCGACGCCTTCCAGAACTCAGCAAACGACCTAGTCGACATCGACGACGGCATCGCCACCATCCTCCAAGGCGGAGACGAAATCACAGGCACCACCGCCACCCAGAACTTCGCAGCAGACCGCGCCACCCTCGACGCAGCGCTGAACGGCACACCGAGCGACACCCAGTCACTCTGAAACGAGAGGCACAAATGACTTTCCACAACGAGTTCATCAAGGGGCTCCGCGACCTGGCCGACTTCCTCGAGAGCCGCGAGGAACTCACGCCGGCCTGCGGGCAGCACTTCAACGTGTTCGCCAACGACGCCACCGAGTTCGCCCTCAAGACCCGGCGCCTCGGCACCGCCGACAAGAACGCCGAGGACTGGAGCAGCTACTTCACCATGGTCAAGACCTTCGGACCGCACCAGCTCGAACTCAACATCCTGCGCGCCTCGATGTGCGAGAAGAAGAAGGTCGGCACCAAGATCGTCAAGAAACGCGACGACAAGATCGTGAGCGAACTCCTCAAGGCGGTGCCCGAGGTCGAGGTCGAGGAAGACGTGTTCGAGTGGGTCTGCCCGGAGTCCATCCTTGTCTTCGTCAAGGCGGACGCCGATGAACCGAGCTGACGCCGACCACTACATCGGCAGCGTCAGCAAGGGCAACGGCAAGATGGGCATCCCGGTCTACGGGTTGCCCGTCTCCACCTGTACCAAGCACGCCCCGCTGGACGAGTGCTCGACCTGCTGCAAGACCAACTGCTACGCCCAGCGCAACAAGTACAACTTCCCCAACGTCAAGGCGGCACAGGAGAACCGCCTGACCCGCATCAACGGAGACCCCGGCTGGGTCAGCGCCGCCTTCGAGTGGCACTTCCAGAGGTCGGACTACTTCCGCCTCTGGGACTCAGGGAACTTCCCCAACGCCACAGTCATGGACAGCATCGTCCGCGCAGCCGAAGCGGCTGAGGACCGCTGCCGCATCTACGCACCGACCAAGCGCTACGACCTCCTCAAGGCCGGGTACGACATCCCACGTCCCGCCAACCTCTGCATCAGAGTAGGACTCTGGAAGATCGACCCAAGCCCCCTAGAGGTCCAGAACTACATCACCACATTCGGCAACGTAAGCGTCGTCCTGAAGGACAAGCATGATCTGACCTGGAACGGCGAGCCGATCCACGTCTGCGCTGCCCCCCACAAAGCAACCTGCACAGTCGACTGCGACGTGTGCTTCCGCAACGACGTGAAAGTGGTGGGCTACCCATGGCACTGATCGCCATCACCGGAACCGGCATCATCGACGCCGGACTGATCACCCTCTGGGTCATCGTCCTAGCCGGCGTTATCCGCTACAACCGCGGAAACGGCAACAGCGGCTGGAGGAGGTAGCGAACTGAACTAACCGTCAAACCCAAGGGATGCAGCCCCGCTCCCGTCCCCACCGGGGCGGGGCACCACTCCCGCCGCCATACACTCGAAACGGGTGTGAGTGTACCGTTCGGTGACGTGTCATATCGGTCCTGCAAACGGCGCTGTTTTCTGTCCCACGCCTGTGATAAGATGTCCAAGCGTTTGTCCATCATTTTCAGCACGAGGAGGGGTCATGTCCGAGTCCGTACCCATCGGTGGCATCGAAGGTCCAGCCACCATCACCGTCTTCAAGATCCTCAAGCAGGACGGTTCGTTCACCAAGATCGACGACAACCAGCAGCGCAAGTGGAACACGATGGAGGCCGAGGTCTCGGCGCTCATCAAGGTCGGCGCCACGCTGGACGTCAAGTGGCAGGTCATGCAGGGCACGCTGCCCGACGGCAAGACCTACGAGTCCAAGTACATCACCAAGGCGCGCATCTCCGAGAACCCGCCCCAGGAGCTCAAGGAGCCGTACACGGGTGGCAGTGGTGGAGGGGGAGGCCGTTCCGGTGGCAAGAAGGACGGCGACTTCCGCTCGCGTCCTGAGATCATCGCCTCCACGGCTCTCGAGGCGGCAACCCGTCTGGTCGGTCCCATCATGCCGCCGTCGATGCCGGTCGACAACGTGACCAGCGAGGAGACCGTGGGCGCCAACGTGCGCCTCGCTCGCCGGCTCACCATGGAGACGGCAGACGTGCTTTCCGAGTACATCATCCGCAGGGGTGTCGAGCTTACCGGAGTCGAGGGTGAGCCCACGGGTTCCGCGGACTGGGGTGAGTCCCCCTCTCCCGCCGCTCCCGCCGGAGACGAGTGGGCAGAGGCACCCGCCAAGGACCCCGACGACATTCCCTTCTGACAGGTACCGGGGTCCGTACGCACCACCCGAGTACTTCCCTGACCTGAGGAGGGTCTGATGCCACACATGGAGGGACAGGCGTTCAGCCTCGTCCATCAGAAACGCGACCTCATTCGCGTCGACGACAACCGGGGGAGCAAGCCCTTCCCCGTCCTGCACTGCACCTACGCGCAGGCGTTCGAGCTCAAGGTACGTCTCGAGGACTTCCTCGGCGACTACAAGCCGGGGGATGAGACGTGATCCGCGTGGTAGCCCTTCATCCCGGCTTCCTGACCATCGTCCAGTCGCGGGAGGAGGGCGGGGATCTTGTGATCCCCCTCTCCTACCCCGACGCCAAGGAGTTGCTCCACGCCCTCATGGCGACCTTCCCACAGAAGGTGCAGCCGTGACCAAGCAGACCGCCAGAGACGCTGCCAGGAACGGTCTCAAGAAGCGCAAGCCGATGTACGTGCTCTCCCCGTGGACCGGCAAGTGGCGCCGCGTCCTCTCGGCACAGGAGTCGAAGGCCGACACCCGTCGCGTCATCATCACGCCCGAAGAGGGCACCGAGTTCGGCGTGACGTGGAACACGAAGCTGGAGTCTCGATGAAGTTCGAGAAGGGGGCATACCAGTACTCCCACCAGCACGAGACCATCGTCTTCAAGACGTGGCCTGAGTTCTGGAACGCCGTGGACAGCAAGGAGAAGACAGCAGAGGTCCGCTTCATGACCGCCGCCGAGTCCAAGCGCATCGAGAACAAGGACATCACCGCAATCAAACTGGTGAACACCAAGAACGGCAACGTCCTCAACGCCAAGCTGCTCTGGTACGACAAGGTGGGGTCGATGCTGGGCAACGACGTGTGGATGTTCTGCTGGGACCCGAAGGACGTGACATGAGACACGAACTCCACGAACCCTCAATCAACGCCCTCATCGGCACGTTCCTGAGGGCAGTCCGTGACGGGGAGGCCACGTTCACCATCCCGATGACGCACATCAACGACTGGGACGTGAAGCAGATGCACTCGTCCGACCTCGGCAAGTGCCCGCGGCAGACCAGCCACCGGCTGCACAACGACCAGATGAAGCCCAAGTCCTTCGCCACGCAGGATGGGGAGGCCCGCCAGTTCTACATGGCGAACACCATCCACCACCTCGTCTACAACGCCTGTGCGTGGGACGACCGCCTCATCGAGTTCGAGATCGACCTCTCTCCGTGGCTGCCCGATGGGTTCACGGGGGAGGCCGACATGGTGTGGATGAACTTCTTCGACACCCCGGAGCTCCTCGACGCCAAGAGCCTGCACCCGAACTGGCGCACCTACATCGAGAACTACCCGCTGTTCCACAACAAGTGCCAGGTCGACAGCTACTACTGGGCGTTGAGGAAGCGCTCCACGCACATCGACAAGGCGATGACCGAGCCCTGCCTCTACTACGTGGGGAGGGGCGACAAGACCAGAGGCCTCGAGTGCCGCTGGGAACCGGACCCCGATGTCATGAGGCGTGAGGTCGACAAGATCATGACCGCAGTGGCGATGGACCCACAGGACGTGCCGCCGCTGCCGAAGGTCATCAAGAAGAGTGGCGGGTCGCGCCTCTCGAAGATCGAGTACGCGCCGGCGTGGGACTGCGAGTACTGCGACTACGAGGGGCTCATGTGCGTCCCCCACGACATGAAGTCGAACGCCCTGCTCTACAAGAAGTTCGACAAGAGCGTCGGCGCCAACGTGTGGGCCGTCAGCAAGCTGGGTCTGAAGATGGCGGCGCAGGTAGAACTCGAAACGGGCGTCAATCTGGCCGATCTCAACGCCATCACTGAACTGGGTCAGGAGAACGCCGCAGAGGGCAGCGATGAGTGGTAAGCCGAAAGACGGCCTGTACTTCGACCACCAGCCTCTCAAGGTGCTCACCGACCGCATCGCAGCGCTGGAGGCCGAGAACGAGAAATACGCTGGGTTCATTCTCATTTGGCGCGAAAAGTGCGAACAGGCCGAGGTCGAGGCCGAGCGGTTGCGGGAGCAACGCCGTGAGGGCTGGAGACATGTCGCGGCCATCCCTGTGCATCGCTTGACAGACGACAGAGGAGTGGTTGTGGAAGACGCGATACCTAGGGTCCGGGTGCTTGACATGCTGGGAGAGGAGGGGAAGGATGAGTAGCAATCAGGCAGCGTGTCAGGGCGGGTCGTGGCCCGGACTCTGCCCGCCGACCATCTGCCACGACTGCCCACGAACCTTCATCCATGCCGAGGGAAAGGCGCAACTCTGTCCGGTGTGCAAGGGGGCGGGCCGCGTCTATCACAATGCCGACGCTACCAGCACAGCAGTCCTCGACAACACGAAGACATGCCCCGGCTGCGGCGGGAAAGGATGGGTGACAGTATGACTGACCTCTCATCCCTGATAGCCAAGCTCGGGGACTGCCCGAAGACGGAGCATCTGCTCAAGTTGTTCGAGTACAAACGCGGGATGGCAGAGGCACACTTCCCCTGCCCGCCACTCAGCGAGACGCCGTGGATGGACGCCCTGCTGGAGTTGGCGGAGAAACTGGACGGAGCACTGGCACTCAATGCCGAGTGTTGGCGCAAGCGCGAATCCGCCGACGCCCGCGTTGCGGAGCTGAAGCGGCAGATGGACCAATGCGTCTGGATGCTACACAAGGCAGCGCAGGAGTACATGACTGGCAGCCGAGCGGTCATCTCGTGGACCGACTACATCCGCGACCTTGAGTCCCGCTGGGAGAAGAGAGGAGGAGAAGATGACGGGTGACGTGCTGATCTGCGAATACGCCTCACAGGTGGCGCCACGGCGGCTCCTGCGCGTCGTTCAGGCCGTAGACACCCACTTCTACCTCGAGTGGGTGTCGCTGCCTGAAACGGCCCCACACCACACCCTGTCCAGAACGCGCATCCAGAGGGCCACAGCCCTCGCCCACCGCAAGTTTGCGCTGGACCGCAACATGGGCAAGGCCATCCACTACACCAAGATCGCCTACCTCAAGAAGGAGAAAGCATGACCGACGAAGAGCTCGACGAGATCGCCCGCATCGCGGACAAGATCTCCAGCACCATCACCCACAAGGACCGCGACTTCTACACAGGCATGGGCTTCTGGACTTTCGTCGGGGCGGTGGGCCTGACCCTCCTCGGGACGTTCGTTTTCGGATATGATGTCTGGACCTCCATCATCCTGGCAGTCGGTGCCGCTCTCATCTTCGGCATCGGCCTCCACCTTGGCTACGTGGAGGGCTCAAGGACAGTCCGCATCCGCGGATGAAGCACTGCAAGGAAGGGGAGCCGTGTCACTCATCGAATCGCTGCCACAGGGAGACGGGACCTGCGACGAGTGTGGAGCAGAGGTCGAGAGGATCAGCTTCCAGGGGCACAAGTACACGCCTCGCAAGTGCACCCAGTGCATCGGAGCAGCCAATGAACTCGCTCTCGCAGAAGCCCACCACCAGAACACCCGCGCCAAGCCGGTCGAGAACGGTGTCCGCGCCCGCTTCGCCTGCTGCACCTTCGACACCTATCGTGCCGATGGAAACCGTAGAGAGGTTGACCTTTGCCGCCTTTACGCCGACTCCTTTCCCCCGCCCGATGGGGCTGGTCTTGCTCTTTGCGGAGGAGTCGGGACAGGTAAGACACACCTTGCCGTATCTGTCGCTCGATGCGTCGCTGGAGCCTATGTGATCAACACCACCGAGTTGCTCGACGAGATCCGCTCGAGCTTCGCGGAGGGCGCCAAGCCCACCAAGACGTTCCAGACCTGCATGGAGGCCCCGCTGCTCGTCCTCGATGACGTGGGGCAGGAGAAGGCCTCGACGTGGGTCTGGGAGCGGCTCTACATCCTCATCAACCGCCGCTACGAGATGATGCTCCCGACCATCTTCACCACGAACGTCCAACCTGAGGACTGGGAGCGCAAGTGGGGCAAGGCCGTAGCCTCACGCATCTACGGGATGTGCTCGATATTGCAGCTGCAGGGCGTCGACTGGCGCAAGCGGAAGAAGTAGAATCACCCCATGGCCGTGCAGGCGACAGGCAGACCGATCACCAAGAAAGGCCCTGCCGCCGCGCGCCATCGGGTCTCCGCCCAGCAGTGGTATGCCCGCCTCTCCCCAGCCGAGAAGATCGCCTACGTCAAGCGGCGCTCCCGGTCGGCTCAGAACGATGCCGAGAAGCGGCGCTTCAGCAAGAGCCGCGCGAAGCGCAACGCCTACCACAAGAACCTCACCTCGAAGGAACACAGCGCTGAGGCACAAGGGAAGCTCAAGCGCCCCAAGGTCTGCTCGTACCCCGGGTGTCATCGCACCGATGTCCAGTTCCACCACACCGGCACAAACCCGACGAGAGGACGCTGGCTCTGCGCGATGCACAACAACGCGCAGCACGCGAAGAAGCCCGGCAGATAGTGCCCTCTGAGTTCCGGGTGACGCTCCCGGTCCCGCCCAGCGTCAACCATCTGTATCGCAACTTCACCACCAAGGATGGGCGCCGCATGCGCGTCCACACCCCTCAGGCGAAGGCGTGGTTCACGGCTGCCGGTGTCCACATCGTCAACGAGCGCAACTTCCTGCGTCACAACACCCCGTGGGACGAGAAGGTGGTCATGGACTACTGGGTCTTCTGGCCCACCCTCAGGGAGCGCGACTGCGACAACATCCTGAAGGCGATGCAGGATGCCCTCGTCGAACATGGCATCGTCGCCTCGGACTCGCTCATCCTGCCACGAGCGCAGGACTTCGAGCTCGACCGCAAGAATCCCAGAGTGGAGGTGGTGCTGTGGCCCAAGAGCCAGGAGGCTGGACCCCCAACGACCGCGGCTACGTCAACAAGCGCAACCGGCGCATCGTGAGCCGCATGCCGTCCATCATCAGCGACAAGACCCCCTGCGACCCGCACCACTGGCCGGTGACGCAAGCAGGCCTCGGTGGTGAGGGGCTGCTCGAGATGGTGCCCCTGACCCGTGAGGAGCACGACCTCGCCCACGAGGGAGACCCGTGGACGCTGACCTTCCTCGAGACCAACGCGCCCGCCCACTTCATGCGCGTCTACATGACCTACGAAGGCACCGGGGTCTACCTCGGGTCAGCCGAGAGGACGGCAGAGGTCCGCCGGCAAGTCGTCAAAGAGGTCGAGCGCAAGCGTCGCGCTCTCGGCCTCAGATAGGAGGGGACCATGGTCGACGAATGGGGCGATGAGGTGGAAGGCGAGGTGCTCGAAACGGGCGTGATTGACCCGGTCGATCCACCCGAACAGAAGCCGCACGACCCCTCGAGCATCGACATCAACACCATGAGCACGCAGGACTTCCTCGCGCTCACGGACTGGCAGTTCAACAGGGTGCTGGTCCAGATCGTGGCCGAGCTTGGCAACTGCGCCCGCAAACGTGCCGAGCTTGCGCCGTTCTACTACGAGTACAAGGGACTGCAGGAGCAGGAGCGCACGCTCGTTGCTCAGAAGAGCGCAGTGCAGAGTATCCTCCGAACTGCGAGGGAAACTTGACCCATGCCAAACGCGTCCTCCTCTACCTGGTCGTTGTTCTTGGACTCCTTACTCTGGCTGGCGCTCTACCTGCTGGAGCTTCCGCGCAAGTGCTCCCGGCTCATCTCAAGAACGTCCACTGCTCTCGGCTCGCACAGATCCACAACGAGACCGCCTACTGCAAGCACCTGCTGCGGGACCTGTGCGGTCGTGACACCTCCCTCTATCAGAGGATGTATGCCACGGTGGTGGGAGAGTCGGGCTGGGGCGCTCACGCTCACAACGCCTCCGGCGCCACGGGCTATGCGCAGTTCATGCCCGAGTGGTTCAATGGCCGGGGTAGCACCGGCTGGCAGTGGAACCCCTACAACGGAGCCCTCAACATCAGAGTCTTCTACTACGTCGTCACCCATGGCGGCTGGAGCAACTGGTGGCCTCACTGACACCTTCTACTATTGGTGTGAGGACTGTCAGGAAGTCCACGAGCTCCACGACGACCACCACTGAGGGGGGGTGAACTCATGAATCAGATCAAGCAGATCGCCTACACCGCGCTGCGTGTCTTCATCGGCACCGTCGCGGCAGCCTTCGTTGCCGACGTCACCAAGCTGATGTCGTTCAACTGGGAGGACTGGAAGCCGATCATCTTCGCAGCCATCGCGGCGGCGGCGGTGATCATCATCAACGCGCTCAACCCGAAGGACACGAGGTACGGCATCGGCGCCCCGAAGGGCTGAGAGTGTTGCGCCCGAAGAGGGGAGCCGCTAGACTCCTCTCATCGGAGTGATGACCCGGTGTTCCTTCCTTGTGCGGGGAGAGGCCCTCAGAGATGGGGGCCTTTCCTTTGCTACCTCGCCTTGCCCTTGATCACCTTCACGCCACCTGTCACCTGTCCCCATGCCTTCGCGGGGAAGTACGTGTTGTCCCCGAAGGACTTGCCGAGCTCCTTCAGGGCGAGCTTTGCGATGGTGGGGGAGCGGCTCACCCCGTGCTTGCAGCGAACGAGGACCGTCTTGCCGGCTCGTACCGCCCGCACCACCCGAGCAACCTTGGCTTTCACGCTTGCCATGGGCACCGCCGCCAGAGAGGAAGGGCTCTCAGGCAGGTCCTGAACGTCGACGAGGACCCAGCCCGGTCGAGGCTGGACGGTGGCTCCGCCGACGTAGACGTGATCACCTACCTTCTTCGGGGACGTGATGTCCATCAGAACTTCTTCGCGAGATCCAGGACGTGGCCGATGGGGTAGCCGGGACCGGGATCCGTGTGACCGCCGGCGATGTGGAAGGCATCGGTGCAGATATGGTGCGTGGTGACGCCTCTGACGCCCTTGCGTACGTCATCGACACCCACCAGCCGCAGGGTGATGCCCAGCTGCTTACAGAGCCTCGCTACGAGCCACGCGGTGCGCTCGAGGGTGCCGGAGTGCTTGAGCCACTCCTTCTCGTCCCACGACGCCTTGCCCATCTGCTCGATGTGCACGCCGGTGGTGTTGGCGTAGGGGGCGCCCCACGGGATGACCTCGAGGTCTAGGTACTGCTGGATGGAGTTGTCGTCGACGCCGAAGTGGGTCGAGCCACCCGAGGCCTGCATCTCGAAGTAGGCGCCCACGTTCTCGGCGGCGTTGTCGAAGCTCGTGTTCTCCATGTCGTGGAGGACGATGAAGTGGATCGCCGAGAGGGAGCGGTTCCCGCTGTGGTGCGCGGCGTGGTAGTCGTGCTGGATGCTGAAGGCCTTCGGCTTCGCCGCGGGCTTCGGCGCGGGTGCTGGCGTCACTTCGGTGAACCCAGGAAGGCCAAGGCGATAGCCGAGTTCCTTCTGGAGCTTGGGGCTGAACTTGCTCGAGGGATTCGGCCACCCGAACGCCTTGGTGAGCTTCAGGCAGTTCGCCTGCGCGTTCTGGCCCCACACCCCCTCGTTCATGTCCATCGGCTTGAGAGGCACGCTCAGGTGCTTTGCCACAGCCACCATGGCGCCCTTGGCTTCCGTGATCTTCACTGCTCCTCCTTCGTGGGAACACTCTGTTGGCGCATCTCTTTGTCCTGCGCTGCCAGCGCCCCGAGGTCCTCGGAGGACTGGGGTGCATCGAAGTGGAAGTTCTTGAGCTCGTAGTAGGTCAGGATGAACGCCGTCCCCAGCAGCACGTACGCCGGGAGGATGAGGACCGATCGGTGGACCTCAGTCCAACTCATGACGTTGTCGAGCTCCAGCACCAACAGCAGGAGCCGGATGACCAGCATGTAGGACAGCGCCAGCACCAGCATCAACCGGGAACGTGCACGCACCATTCGCCAGATGCCGATGGCGTAGGCAAGGCCCGTGAGGATGAAGATCGCCGCAACGATGTCGGAGATGACGTTCAAGCTCCAGATGCTCAAGCGGACCTCCGCTCGTCACGCCGGTCGAACTCCGGCTCATTGAGAAGCTGGTAGCAGCGTCCCAGCAGCCACGCCCCAGCCAGCTTCTTCTCGTAGGTCCACTCCGGCTTCGTAAGCGCCTGCTGCAACAGGCTGATCAGAGTGGGAAGCTCTTCCTTCTCGATGGTCCCGGCGATGAGCTTGGCCACGAGGTCGTCGCGGTCGACCGACTTGGGCGAGTGGATGATGTTCTCGAGGTGGGGCCCGATCACCCGCCAGAAGACCTCGTTGTCATTGAACACTTTGTCCACCTTCTCGTTCAGAGAAGCGATTGAGTCGACGGTTGTCTGGAGTGTGACGCAGCGGTTCTCCACGGCGCTGACCCTCCTGTCGAGCCGGTAGATGAAGCCGTAGACGACGAGCAGGATGCCGACCACGAACAGAGCGAGCTCGATGTAGTTGCTCGTGTTCATTCGACGATCACCCGGAAAGTCACCTGCATCTGCGCCTGCCGGCCTGAGATGGTGTCCTCGTCCTGCTTCACGTCCTTGATCTGGTAGCTCTCGACGAAGGCGTCGAAGCTCTCCTCGAGCGAGCGCTCCACCGTGACGATGGCGCTGTTGCGTTTCGCTGCCCTGATGAAGTCGATAGCCTGCTGGGCGTCGACGTCGTAGCGGGTGCCGTCACGGTACTCCACCCGGTCGGTGCAATCGAACACGCAGATGCGCTTGGTAGGCCCGCTGGCGGGCAGGAAGCGCATCGCGAGGACGTTGAGCCGCAGACGCTCATCGTTACGCCGGAGGTTCCCCCCATCGCTCAGGTAGACGCGAGAGTGGTACTTGCGTGCGTTGAGGTCCATGTCCCAGCTGGTGAAGTAGTCGGTGTTCTTGGCGCTGCTCGAGAACCTGTCGCTGTTCAGGGAGGGGTCGGAGTTGCCGTCCATGTAGAGTTCCACGCCCAGGTTCTGCTGCGCGTCGACGAACTTGCTATGGCTGGTCTCAAGGCGCCGGTACATCTTGGTCACCGTCGCCATGTTCTGGTAGGAGTCGCTGGTCTCGACGAAGGCCGGATCGACGCCGCGGTACTGCTGGCCGGGCAGGCTGATGCAGGTCCCGTAGTCAAGGATGGGGACCACGAGAGAGCCGTCGAACGATGCCAAGGCACCGACCCCGTCGCTGACGTTGTAGGAGAAGGGGATGCCCTCGCCTTCCTGCCACCCGACAGCAGAGACCGTGTCGACCAGCGCTGCGAAGGTCGTCGCTCCGCCGACAGAGAGGTCACCCTCAGCGTGGGTCGGATACTGCATGCCGAAAGAGTAGTCGACCCGTGCCGCGCCGTCGGGATTCGGCCGGAACCAGCCCACCGGGTAGGAACCGAGCCACTGCACCGCACCGTCATAGGCGGGCCAGCTTTCAGCGTTGAGCTTCAGGAACACGTCCACCGTGTTGGGGCCGACCTGCAAGCCGAACTCATAGCCAGGGATGGTAGTCGCTTCCTCGATCCCGCCCCTCTGGAGGTCGGTGTAGACGACCCATGGAGAGAACGGCCCCATAACGCCCAGCTGGGCTCCCGCCACCCAGTCGTCCCACCATGATCCGTTCCAGCGAAGGACGTGGATATAGGCGTCCCAGTAGCCATCGGAACGCTTGACGCCCTGGATAGCAAGGCGGGCCTCATACTGGTTGCTCGCCACGATGAGTTCCGCGGCGCTGCCCTGGATGGTCACCGCCTTGGTGCCTACATCCCGCGTGTTCTGCACTCTCGAGTACTTGGCAAAGCGCATCGAGCCGTTTGCGTACTTGTAGTTGCCTCCGGCGAAGGCGTTGTGACGCCAGCGGCTGAAGGCCCAGTTCTTCGACACGGCGGAGGGCCCGCTGAACCTGCCCCCTCCGTTCTGCGTGTAGTAGGCGTTCGTCACAGCCGCGCCATTGAGGAAGAACGACCCGGCGACCACAGACTCCCTCACGAGACTCATGTTCGCCGAGGCGCGTGTGTGCCCCCCCGTACCGTCGAACGCCGAGAAGGGCGCCATGTCCATCGCGACCTGCCACACATCAGGAGTCGGCCTCACGCCGCCTCCGGTCGGCCCCCTGCCGGTCGTAGACCTAGCATCGGGAAGGTCGTACATGTGCCAGTAGCCACCCGTGGTGACGTTGAAGGCGTAGACCTGAGCCGGAGTGCTGACGATGAGCTGATCGCTGGTCGCCGTGATGCCCTTGACGCGGTTGTCGAGAATGACCGGCGAGGCAGGGTTGCTGTAGGTCTTGCGGCGCTTGGCCTGATTCAGCGTGAAGAGGCGCTCAAGGGTGGTGTCCTTGAGGATGTAGACGGCGCCCTCGTAGGTGAAGTCGGCCGCCGTCTTGTCGCCGTTCTTCATGTTGCGAGTGCGGTAGTAGCCGCCCACGTAGACGTTGCCGAAGGCGCTCTCGGCACAGGTCGCGGTGAAGCCCTTGGGGAAGGTCGCTACAAGCTGGAACCCGGAGGGCGCCTGGAGCTTGTAGATGCGGCTCCTGCTGCCGCCGCTGGTGACCCAGAAGACCCATACCCCGTTCGCCACCAGCCCGACCGTGTTCACCAGTGGCTGCACAGTGTAGCCCTTGCCGGTGGTGGCGACGGTGTCTCCCTCGCTGGTCACCGTCTCGGCACTCAGCTGATGGGCCGTACGGACAGGGGCAGACAGGGCCACGTCATCGGCGATGAAACCTGCGGAGTTGTTGGTGGAGTAGTAGAGGAAGCCCCCGGCGAAGCACAGCGCCCTGACCCCTGCGATGGGAGCCATGGCGGCATCGTTCGAGTTTCCCCACAGCCTCAGGGTGCCGGGACCGGCGTTGCCGTGGGTGTCCGAAGCGCCGAAGGCGCGCGGGTCGTACTTCCAGATGGCCCCGAGGCCCGAGTCGTCGCTCATGGCGACGTACAGGGAGTGCCCATCTCCGACCATGCTGGTCACGGTGACGGGATCCAGATTGGCGGCGATGACCGAGACGCCCACACCAGAGTCGGCGACCGCAGTGTAGTCGAAGGCGGCGTTGCGGAGCCCGAAGAAGCGCAACACGTCGCCCTCCCACGCCCCCGTCCTGAGCGATGCCCCGGTAACGGAGTCGACCAGCGCAGTGTCGGGACCGGCGATGGGAGCCACGACAGGGGCCGGCTGCCCAGTGGTCGGATCGACCTCGCCCATCACCTGACTCTGCGAACGGTCGACGGTGAAGCTGATGGTCGTGGTACCCGAGGGCGCGCTGGTGACCTTCATGATCTCGCCGGTCGCCGTGTTGTAGAGGTAGTCCCCGGAACGCGGCAGGCGGAAGGCCTCGACGTGTTCCTCGGAGGTCGCCTTGTAGCCGATGGTCGTAGCATCGGCGGCGTAGTCCGCAGCGGCGACCACCTCTCCGGTCTCGAGGAAGCGCACGCAGTCGGGCGACTCGCAACTCATGAAGAGGCGCGTGACCCACTGCGAGTTGACCTCGTAGGCGATGGCCTCGGTGATGCGGTCGCGCTCGTTGTAGTCCGCGAGAGGGATGAACATCATGGCGGGGGCGATGGAGACCTCACCCTCGACACGGCAATCGACGAAAGCGGAGTCGTAGAAGGCACTGGCAGAGGCGTTCTGCGAGTCCAGCAGCCGCTGACCGGCTCCGCCCCTGAAGTCACTCATGGCGACGCCCGGGATGGTGGTCTGGTCGCGCCAGCCGTAGACCCCCGCGGCGTTGCCGGCGTTGGGGTCGGAGAGGGCGGCGTACTCAGAGGCGACGTCGCTGGTCTCCTGATCGAAGCCGTCGACCGACTGGTCGAACATGAAGCCGATGTACTTCTCGGCGCGCCAGAGGACGATGTCGTACTTGCTGTGCATCAGGACACGATCCTGCCGAAGGTGTACTCGTCACGGAACTGCTCGTAGACGATGTCGAAGGCCAGCTTGCTCGCCTGGACCCGCGTCTCGAGGTCCCTCATCGTGACCACGCCCTCCTGCTTCTGGTGCTGTGCAGCGTCATCACGGGAGCGGAAGTTGAGAGTGCGCTGGAGGACCTGCCAGGTCACGTAGGCGACCAGTGGGTCGAAGGCGGTCTCGGGGAGCATCGTGGCTGAGAGAGGCTGGGAGTCGAGAGAGGAGGCGGGGTCGAAGATGGCCTGTGCCATGGTCCGCATGTGGACGCGCATCGTCTGGATGCCGGGGTGGGTGCGGAACTTGACAGACTTGAAGACGGTGGGGACTCCGGTGATGGGGTCGAACTCAGTCCGCTCCTGCGTCTCCCAGCGGTTGGTCGGGCGCCACGCCTCCGTGTCCACACAGCGAAGCTCGACCCTGTCGAGTTCGTAGCCCTCGCCGGCAACGTCGTACTCCCACTCGTTGAGGTCAGTGGAGAACTCTTGCTGAACCTTGAAGCGGATGCCCTTGCCGACCCAGCGGACCGCCCGGTTGACGAGGTCGATGATCTCTTCCTCCGAGTAGCGCGTGTACATCCACTGCCAGCGCAGGAGGACGTTGGCAGCGAGACCGGGGATGTCGGTCGGGGAGGTGCTGATGAGGAGCAGTTCCCCAGTGTCGTTGGCGACCGTGTAGTACTGACTCCCGACCGTGCTGGGGGTCTCACTGGCCTGCGTGGTCAGCATCATCACGACGCTGTTGTCGACCACGGGGATGTCGGGGAGGGTGAAGCGAGTCGCGAGACCATCCCAGATGACGTTGGCTGTGCTGGACCTGGGGAAGTCCCGCAGGTCGTGCCGCACAGCGTCTACCACATCCTTGAGTGTGTACATCTCTACGGCTCCTTCGTCAGCATCATATCAGTCACGCTTCACGTTGGGGGGATCGCTGCGCAGCAAGTGGTCTCCGCCTTCGCGCTCCATGCGCCTCTCGGTGGTGGAGCGCTGCAGCGTCGTGGGGCGCCACTCGTTCTTGTTGTACTGGGCGAGCGCACCGAAGCCGCGATCATGGAAGAAGCCCTGAGAGACCTTCGTAAGGTGACGGACGATGACGATGCCCGAACCCCCGGCGAACCCGTAGTATGCCCAGCCACATGCCCCTCCGCCCCCACTGTGCGGGAGACCTGCGTTGCCGATGGAGTAGGGGTCGGTGTTGGTAAACCAGCTGCCGGTGTAGCCGGAGAGACGACCGCCGAAGGGGGACGGACCACCGCCGCCCTTTCCTCCGCCGGAGACGCCGCCTTGGTAGGAGTTCGAGGGGGCACCGCCCCCGCCACCTCCGCCCCACCAGCCGCGTTCGCTGACGGCGTCCTCGTACATGTTCTGGTAGTAGCCCATGTTGCCCGCGGCATCACGGCAGTGCCCGGTAGCCGGGTCGATGCCGGCGATGGGGATGTAGACACCCGCGCCGCCAGTACCCCCGCCGGGCATGTGCTCGAACCATCCGTCCTGTCCGTATACGTACCCCGGGGCAGAGATGACGTGCTGATCGGGTGTAGGGGGGTTGTACCAGCCACCCGCCTGCCCCGGGCAACCGGCCCCGCCACC
>Ga0114951_10003238_pt1 | contig 17066 bp, 17 predicted proteins | sample AM7aDNAmetaG_FD_88677 | JGI IMG/M metagenome (GOLD analysis project Ga0114951, IMG submission 88677) | Freshwater microbial communities from Finland to study Microbial Dark Matter (Phase II) - AM7a DNA metaG | ecosystem: Environmental > Aquatic > Freshwater > Lake | place: Finland: Lake Alinen...
CAGCCAGCGTCATCGGCCTCGGCCTCATCAAGCCCGGCCAGGTCGCCATCAGCCTTGGCACCAGCGACACGTTTTTCGGCACCATGGAACAATGCCACACCGACGAGAATGGCGAAGGCCACGTCTTCGGCTCGCCCACCGGCGGCTACATGACGTTGATCTGTTTCAAAAACGGCTCGCTGGCGCGCGAAAAAATCCGCGCGCTTTACAAGATTTCCGACTGGAAAAAATTCGGCGCACTCGTCGCCGACGCGCCGGTGGGCAACAACGGCGGAATTCTGTTGCCGTGGTTCGAGACGGAAATTGTCCCGCGCTCCAACCAGCCCGGCATCCGCCGCTTCGACCTCGACGAGAATAATGCCGCCGCCAACTGCCGCGCCGTCTTCGAGGCGCAGATGCTCTCCATGCGGCTGCACTCGCAATGGATGCAGGTCGCGCCGGAAAAAATCCTCGTCACCGGCGGCGCATCCAACGACCGCGCGCTGCTGCAGGTGCTGGCCGACGTGATGAACTGCCGCGTGCTGCGCATCGAGGTCTCCAAGAGCGCGGCGCTCGGCGCGGCGTTGCAGGCCGCGCATGGCTGGCTGGTGACAAAGGACGATAACCCGAAATGGGACAAGCTCGTTGCCGGCTTCACCACACCGGTGCCGGGCAGCGAAATCCAGCCGGACAAAAAGGCGGCGCATATTTACAACAAGCTGCTGGAAAAATTCGCTGCGTGCGAAAGCGACGCGCTGGACATTATTTGAAATTTGACACCGCAAACAAGACCGCCCGCAGGTTTGACTGCGGGCGGTTTTTCTTCACGCGGCTGGCGTGATAAACATCATTACGGTCTGGAATGACCGGCGGGCAGCGGGTCAAATTCAATCAGCTTCGCCTCCGATTCCGATTTGCCGTCCCACAAAATTTCCTGGCCTTTTTTGACCTGGAACTGCTTCGTCGTCTGGCCGTAGTGCAGGCGGCAGGGATTTCCGGCTAGTGATTTCACGCCGGCCGAAACCATTTTTCCCTCCTGCCACGCGATGTCCACCTCGAAACCGCCGCGCGCGCACAAGCCTTTCACGCGGCCGGACGGCCACGCTTTCGGCAGCGCGGGCAGTAGTTGAATTTCACCATTCTGGCTTTGCAGCAACATCTCCGCGATGCCGGACGCGCCGCCAAAGTTGCCGTCAATTTGAAACGGCGGGCACGAATCAAACAGATCGGGATAAGTGCATTTCGGGCTTAGGAGAAATCGCAAAATGCTGAACGCATGGTCGCCGTCATGCAGTCGCGCCCAGAGATTGATGCGCCAGGCCGTGCCCCAGCCGGTCGCCTGATCGCCGCGAATCTCCAGCGATTTTTTCACGGCGGCGGCCAGATCGGGCGTGGTGTTCACGTCAATCTGCGCGCTGGGAAAAAGTCCGTAAAGATGCGAGACATGGCGGTGATGCAATTCGTGTGATTGCAGATCGAGATCTTGCAACCATTCTTGAAGCTGGCCCGACGAACCGATTTGCAGCGGCGCGAGTCGCGCGCGCGCAGCGGAAAGTTGCGTGGCAAATTTTTGATCCGTGCCCAGAATCTCCGAGGCGCGGATGCAATTCGCAAACAGATCGCGGAGTATTTCCAGATCCATCGTTGGTCCGGCGGTGATGCTGGTGTGCTTGGCGGCCGGGTTGCCGTTTTCGGGTGAAAGTGAAGGACACGTCACGAGCCAGTGATGCGTCGGCCCCTCGACCAGCATGTCGAGGAAAAATTGCGCCGCGCCTTTCATGGCCGGATAAATTTTGCGCAGATACTTTTCATCACCGGTAAACAAATAATGTTCCCACAAATTCTGCAGCAGCCAGGCGCCGCCCATCGGCCACATGCCGGAATTCGGGCCATCCACCGGCGCGGTTGCGCGCCACAAATCCGTGTTGTGATGCGCCACCCAGCCGCGCGCGCCATACATCACCCTCGCCGTCCGCGTGCCGGTCTCGGCCACCTCCAAAACCATTTGCGTGAGCGGCTCGACGCACTCGGAGAGATTGCACGGCTCGGCGGGCCAGTAATTCATCTCGGTGTTGATGTTGATGGTGTATTTGCTTTCCCATGGCGGCGTCATGGAATCGTTCCACAAACCCTGCAACGTCGCGGGCTGGCCGCCGGGACGCGAGCAGCAGATCAGCAGGTAGCGCGCGAATTGAAAATACAGCGTGGCGAGTTGCAGATCATTGCCGTCGGCGAAATTCGCTATGCGCTGGTCCGTCGGCAGCTTCATCGCGTCCGACTCGCCGAGGTTCAATTCCACACGACGGAACAACCTTTGATACTCGGCGATGTGCGCAGCTAGCAGCCCGTCGAAAGTTTTTTTGCCGGCGGCGGAGATTTGTTGCCGAGTGATGGCTTCGGGCTTCCCGCCAACATCGTGATAATTTTTATAGCTGGTGGCCACCGCGATGAGCAGCGTGACCGAATCGGCCGCTGACACATGGACGATTGATTTCCACTCGTCGCCATGTTCCCGTTTTATCATCCAAGGGCCGATGCCGACTATCCCCCCTTGCGCTAGCACGCGGACGCGCGCCTGAAATTTCAACGCACCTTTGATACCGCGCGCAACGCCATTGACGCCGCTCATCACCAATGTTGCGTCACTTATTTTGTCAGCGGGCGACACACGGTCGTTAGTTTCTACGCTTACATTTGCTGTTTGCGGCGTGTTCAGTTGTGCCATGAAAGTAATTTGCCCCGGCTTGTCCGCCGTCAGCCGCACCACGATGACTTGGTCCACCGGGCTGGAAAAAATTTCGCGTTTGAAGTGAACACCATTCATCGTGTAGCTGACGCTGGCGACGGCGGTGTCGAGGTCCAGATCGCGCCGGTAATTTTCCACCGTCGCATTCGTCGGAAAGTCCAGCCACAGATCGCCGAGCGTTTCGTAAGGCATCTGGCGCAGCGGCACCGCCATCATGTTGCTGCTGATGAGTTTTGCGGCCTCGTCGTATTTGCCTGCAAAGACAAGCCGGCGCACTTCCGGCAGCGCGGCAAGTGCGTTGGTGTTGTCCGGGTCGTAAGGCCCGCCGGCCCAGAGCGTGCCCTCGTTGATCTGCAGGTGCTCGCGTTGCGCGCCGCCAAAAATCATCGCGCCCAAGCGCCCGTTGCCGATGGGCAAGGCCTCGGTCCATTTCACGGCGGGCTGCTGATACCAGAGCGTGAGCGGCGAAGCTGTTTCTTTTGCGTGGCTGGATTGAAAGATAAAAAGCGCGAGGAACAGCGCGAACGACCGGAGAGCCAGAGTGAAATTCATTTCTGCAATCTGGGCGAGCACGTCCCAGGAAGCAATTCGATTTTCCTTTTGCCGGAAGCCCGCGCCGGCGGGCGGAAAAAATCTATCGGTTCGCGCGGCGGATTTGATAGCTTGTCCGCGTGAAAAAACCCACGGTCATGGCCAACGGAAAACCGGTCGAGGCCAAACTGCCCTGCACCATCGAGGCATTTCTCATCGCGCAAGATTTGCTGCCGCGCAGCGTGGTGGTGGAGCATAACGGCGAGGCGGTGGCGCCGTCGGAATTTCTGCGGCGACAGCTCAAGGCGGGCGACCGGATGGAAATCGTCAAAATTGTCGCGGGCGGGTGAAATTGGGGAGCTGGAAATTAGCAGCTGGAAGCTGAGGCGAGCTTGTCAACGCGCAGTTTCTTTCGTCTAATTTTACAATATGAAATGGAGATTTGAATGGGCTTATCGGCTGGGACTTGCGGTGCTGCTGGCCGGCGCGTTCTGGTCGGTTTGGGCCAGCGCACAAGAAGCCACCAACAACCCGGACGCGCCGGCCGTCGCCGCCACCAGCCACCAGCCGGGCCTGCTGAAAATCAAATTGCCGGAACACGCGCTGACGTTCGGCCTGGATCGCGTGGATTTTTTGCGCGAACAAACTTTGCTCGAACAGCCGCTGTGGAAATACCTCGCCTCGCTGATTTACATCGCGCTGGCGTTTTGCGTGGCGTGGCTGCTGGATTGGTTCGTCACTGTCTGGCTCAAAAAACTGGCGGCGAAGAAAGAGTCGAAATACGACGACCTGATCTTGGAACTGCTGCGCGGGCCGGTGAAAGTCGTGGCGTTCGTGATTTTGCTGAATATCGGGCTGGGCATCTTTGAATGGCCGGACCGGGCGCAGATTTATATTTCACGCGGGTTCATCCTGGTGGTGGCCGGCTCGGTGGCCTACGTGTCGCTGAAGGTCGTGGATTTGCTGCTCGGCATCTGGCATGAGAAAATTGTTTCGCCGCAGGACAAGGCATTTGCCGACCAACTCTTGCCGTTCATCAGCAAGGTCGCCAAGACCGCGCTCATCATCGCCGCCGTGCTGTTTACGACGGAAAACCTCGGCATGGACATCAAGACGCTGCTCGCCGGCCTGTCCGTCGGCGGCCTCGCGCTCGGCCTCGCGGCGCAGGACACGGTGGCAAATTTCTTCGGCGCGGTGGCGATCTTTTTGGACAAGCCGTTTCACATGGGCGACCGCATCCGGGTCGAGGGCGTGGAGGGCGTCGTGGAAGCCATCGGCCTGCGCAGCACCAATGTCCGCAATCTTGACGGCCATCACGTCACGATTCCGAACAAGCTGATGGGCAACGCCATCATCACCAACATCACGCGCCGCCCGACCATCAAGACGGAGATGAACCTCGGCCTGACCTACGACATGCCGGCGGAAAAGGTGAAGCGCGCAACAATTTTGCTGGAGGAAATTTTCCGCGCGAATCCGCGCACCGGCGACCTCACCATCAGCTTCAACAAATTTGCGGACTCGGCGCTGAATCTCCAGGTCGCCCACGTCTGGAACGGCACGGATGCGAAGCAGCACTCTGCGGAGTTACAGGAGATGAATTTGCAGATCAAGGCGCGGTTTGACGCGGAGAAAATCGAGTTCGCATTCCCGACCCAGACGGTTTATCTCAAAACCGAGCCGGGGAAATGATTTGCCGGCGCGCCCCGGCTGCGGCTTAATCTGGCCATGCACTCACTTCTGGATTTAGTATGGCACGACGGAAGGCTGCTCGGCATTGACTGGAGCGTGTGGAAGGTTGTCGGCTGGTTGGGCAACGCCGTTTTCTTCTCGCGTTTTTTTGTCCAGTGGTATGCCACGGAAAAAAAGAAGCAGGTCGTGGTGCCGCAGGCATTCTGGTGGTTAAGTCTCGCCGGCTCGGTCACGCTGTTGTGTTATTCGCTGCACCAGAAAGATTCGGTTTTCATCTTCGCCTACGCCTTCACTTGGATACCCTACATTCGTAATTTGGTGATTCATCGCAAAAACAAGGCCGCGTTAGAATCCTGCGCCGGCTGCGGACATAAAAATTCGCCGGAGGCGAACTACTGTCCGCACTGCGGCGAGAAACTGGGCTGAAGTTATTTCTTGGGCGCAACGACCGGCTGAACCAAGCCATATTTCGCCAGAATGGGCACGAAGTCCGGATGCGTCTTGCCGTAGGCGACAAGCTGGCTTTCAAAGTTTCCGATCAAGGCCTTGTTCTTGCCAAAGGCCACAAAGATCTGCTGCGTCTGCACTTTAAAGCTGTCAATGTCTTTCCGCATGAGACTGGCCTGGCGGAACAGATAAACCGTGAGCGTGCCGCTGACGACGATGAGCGCGATGAGCAGGACGAAGACCTGATTGCGCAACGCGGAGATTTCGGAATTGGAATCGGTGGTCATAAAATCATTGGGCGGCGGCGGGTTTGGCCTGAACCGACTGAAGGATGCGGGTCAGGTCGGGATTTTTGGCGGTTTGGTTGAAGGCGTTGGCGTCGTTGACCAGCCCCTGTGCGCGCATTAGTTCCGTGTTCGCGATGACGGCTCCGGCGTTCAAGCGGCGCATTTCGCTGGTGCGGAGGATGACCATCAGCGCGAACATCACGCCGAGAATCACCAGCACGGCGAGCACAAAATTCAAGACGGTCGTTAGCGTGTCATTTTTCATAAACGGTGCAAGGAATCTATCCAATCCGCCGTGAAAGTCCACTGCGATTTTTCGGCGGGCGGGACATGTTGGAATTCGTCAGCCAGCGAACTCACCCGACAAAAATCCATGTTCATCCGGGTCCATCCGTGGTTAAATTCGCGGCATGAAAATCCATTTCCTCGGCGCGTCCCGCACGACCACCGGCTCGATGTATCTGCTGGAGGTGAATGGCAAAAAACTGTTGCTCGAATGCGGCCTGTTCCAGGGCCACCGCGAGGAATCCATCCAGCGCAATTGCTGTTTTCCGTTCGACCCGAAGCAGATTGACGCCGTCGTCCTGAGCCATGCGCACATGGATCACGCGGGCAATTTGCCCAACCTCGTCAAGCAGGGCTACACCGGCAACATCCATTGCACCTTCGCCACGCGCGACCTGTGCAGCATCATGCTCGTGGACTCCGCGCACATCCAGATGGCCGACGCGGAATTTGTCTCCAAGCAGCGCGCCAAAAAACATCTGCCGCCGGTCGCGCCGCTTTACACCATCGCCGACGCAGAGAAAACGCTGCACCAATTCGTCGCCGTCAGCTACGAACGCCCGTTTCTCGTCGCGGACGGCGTGACCGTCACGTTCCGCGACGCCGGTCACATCCTCGGTTCCGCGCAGGTGATTTTGGATGTTCAGGAAAATGGGAAAAAATTCCGTTACCTTTTTAGCGGCGATGTTGGACGCGGCAATGACGAAATTCTCCGCAACCCGATTCCGGTTGAAAATGTGGACTACCTCCAGATCGAATCCACCTACGGCGGACGCGAACACGCCATCCGCACTGACGCCGATGCGACCGTCGGCCAGCTCGTCAGCGAAACGATCCAGCAGAGCGGCAAGGTCATCATCCCGGCATTTTCCGTCGGGCGCACGCAGCAGATTGTTTATGTGCTGAACCAGCTCACGCTGGCCGGCAAGCTGCCGCGCGTGCCGATTTATGTGGACAGCCCGTTGAGCGTGAACGCCACGGAAATTTACCGGCTGCACCCGGAGTGTTTCAACGACACCATCAATCAATTCCTGCACGAAAAGGCGAACCCTTTCGGCATGGCGAATTTAACCTACCTCCGCGAAGCCGAGCAGTCCAAGAAACTCAATGACCTCGCCGAACCCGCCATCATCATCAGCGCGTCGGGCATGTGCGAAGCCGGGCGCGTGCGGCATCATTTGAAGAACCACCTCGGCGACGCGAAGAGCCTGATTTTATTCATCGGTTTCTGCGCCGAATCCACGCTCGGCGCGCAGATTGTCGCCGGCAAAAATCCCGTCAATATTTTCGGCGAGCCGGTGGAAGTCCGCGCAAAGATTGTTTCGCTCGACACCTATTCCGGCCATGCGGACAAAAATGAATTGAAGCAATACGTCCAGCGCCTCACCGGCAACATCAAAAAAATCTTCTGCATCCACGGCGAAGAATCCCAATGCCTCGCCCACGCCGAGACGTTGCACACGATGAAACCGAAGGCCGAAGTCATCGTGCCGGAATACCAGCAGGTGGTGGATATTTAATTCACACTTCAAATTTCATACTGAAAAACATCTTCAATTTTCACCTTAAAAGTTTCTGCAATTCGGAATGCCAAAATAAGCGAAGGCGCATATTTGTCAGCCTCCAGCGCGATTATTGTCTGACGAGTCACTCCGACGCGCGCCGCAAGGGTTTCTTGGCTTAACTCGCCGTTTTCAAAGCGCAGCCGCCGGATTTGATTTTTTAATTTGGGTTTTTCCACGTTATTTCCCCCGCGCATATTGAATCAGCGTGGCAACTGATTCGACAAATGTGAGAAAAAGAAATCCGGTCAACGGAGATGCCGCCACCCAGGTAATTGGAATGCAACCTTGCTCGCCATACGTCGCCCACAAGCCCATTGCGGTGAAAACGAAGACTGCCCAAAAAGAGCTGAAAGCAATGAAGTGCGCCTTTTGATGAATTAAATTGTCGCGTTCGTCCATGATGACGTCCGATTGCATCTTTTTGTTTCGATGAGCGAGAAACGCAACGCGATAATAATAAGGATTCAGACCAATGAATCCGCACAATCCAAGCGAACCGAGCGAATGTTTGAATCCCAGAAAATAAAAAACGACGAGAAAAACAATCAAAGCCAATGCGAACACGGCCACATTGAACCACGCGCGCTTTTCATGAAGAGTCATTTGAACCTTTGGAGCCGAGTGTAATGTTTGCATGACTTTATGTAACATATACATTACATCTATGTCAAGCGCCTTTTTAAGATTTTGCGAAGATTTTTTCCGTTACTCCCTGAAATTCACAAACTGCACGGCTACGGGAAATTCATGGGCGCGCACGGCAGCGATGACGGTTTGCAATTCGTCGCGGCTCTTGCTATTCACGCGCACCTCGTCGCCCTGGATCTGCGTCGTCACCTTGAACTTGCCGTCGCGGATGAAGCCGGTGATCTCCTTGGCCACCGCGCTCTCGATGCCCAGCTTGATCTTGATACTCTGCCGCGCGTGGCCGAGCGGCGAAATATCCGGGTCGCATTGCTCCACGCTTTTCATGCTGATGCCGCGCTTGGCGAGCTTGCCGATGACAATTTCGTTCAGCGTGGCGACCTTGAACTCGTTGTCGGCGGTGAGCTTGATCTCAGTCTTCTCCAGCACGATCTCCCATTTGGTGCTTTTGAAATCGAAGCGGTTGGCGAGTTCCTTTTTGGCCTGGTTGACGGCGTTTTCGATTTCCATCGTGTTGAACTGCGAAACAATGTCGAATGAAGGCATGACCAGAGTGTGGGAAATTCCAAAAAAAAGAAAAGGCTCAATCGTGCGGGTGGGTGCGGGCTTGAGTAGGGCTGGTTTTCCGTGTAAACGATAGCGCGCCAGATGAAAGTCCTTGTTTCCGCCCTCTCCTGCAACCCGTATCTCGGGTCGGAAAATTATTTTGGCTGGGCGGCCGTAACGGCGTTGGCGCGGGATCATGAATTGTGGGTGCTGACCAGCGAGCGCAACCGAGACGACTTGGGGCGCGCGGCGGCAGAAGGTCTGGTGCCGGCCAACGTGCACTTGGTCTTTGCCGGGAAAGTCCGGCCCTGGCATCCCAACCGGATGCGGGCGCGCCTGCAGGGCTGGCGACAATACCAGTATTTTTCCCGCGCCATTCTGCCGCTGGCCCGGCAGTTGCATGCGGAACAAAAATTCGACCTGATCCACCACGTCACTTTGGCCACTTGGCGAGTGGCTTCTCCGCTATGGCAGTTGGGCATCCCGTTTATTTTTGGTCCCATCGGCGGCTGCGAGCAATTTCCAGTGAGGTTTTTTTCCATTTTGAGCGCCTCGGCGGCGGCATTTGAATTGGCTCGCATGGCGTCGAATGTCAGTTCCCGGTTTTCCCCCGGTGTCCGCCGCTGCCTGCGCGAGGCGGCGCATGTGTTTGTGGCGAATCTGGAAACCGAGCAATTGGTCCGGGCGGTGCGCGGCTCGGGAAACGGCGTGTCGCGCTTGATGTCCAATTTCCATTCCGACGAAAAAATCAGGAGTTTATGCCGGTTTGCCGCGGAAAAAAATTTGAATGGTCCACTTCGCCTGTTCGCGGCGGGCAACATGGAGGGGCGCAAAGGCGTGGCGCTGGCCTTGGAAGCCCTCGCGCGCGCGAAGGCGACCGGGGTGAAATTTCATTACCGCCTCGGCGCCGGCGGGCCGGAGGTTGCGCACTTGAAAAAACTGACGAGCCGGCTGGGATTGACGGCGGAAGTGGAGTTCGCCGAGAACTTGCGTGGCGAGGATTACCAGCGCGAGCTGGGAGCGACTCATATTTATTTGCTGCCGAGTTTACGGGACAGCGCGCCGGTGACCTTGACCGAAGCGATGCTGGCCGGCTGCGTCACAATCGTCGCCGCCGGTGGCGGACCGGAGATTATGGTGACAGCCGATTGTGGCTATAAATTTCCAACCACCAGCCGGAGACAGATGGTGAACCAGATCGCGGAAACCATCATCGCCATTGACCGCAACCGGAATCTCATTTTGGAAAAAGGCCGGGCCGCTTCCCAACGAATCGCTGCCGGGTTTTCGGAAGAAAATTACCGCGCCACGGTCAATGCGGTTTATCAATCGGTGACGCGGGCTTGATGATGATAAATTTGAAGCCTTATTATTCCAGAAAAACCAACTCCTTGACCGGTATTAAACCAAAAAATCCATGAGCTTGACCATGTTAATGCGGAAGGCCCGGGTGGCACTGACGCCCAGAAATTGTCTGTTGAAGACGAAAATATCCAATGGGGCGACGGTCTGCGGCCTGAACCGTCCTGGGTATGGCGGTCGCGGAATCTATATTTATCGGGACGCCATTGAGCCGGAATTTGAACATTTACTGGAGTTTCTCACGCCTGCGGGCGTCTTCGTGGATATCGGTGCCAACACGGGGATTTACACTCTAAAAAGCGCCAAGTATCTCGCTGAAAATGGCGGCATGGTCGTGGCTCTGGAGCCGTTTCCGGAAATGCTGGCGATGCTTCAGCACAATGTTCAGTTGAACGGCTTAAATAACGTGCGCCTGCGCAATTTATGCGCCGGCAACCACACGCACGCCGCTGTCCTCTGGAAAAATTTTGAAAAACCAAACTCTTTCAGCCTGATGCAGCGGGACAAAAATGCCGCCGGTCATTCCGTTCTGGTCGTGGCTCTGGACGACCTCTTTGAATGGGAAGGCATCACGCGCCTGGATTATCTCAAGATTGATGCCGAAGGGGCAGAAGCGCAGATTTTATCCGGCGCTAAAAAAATAATTGAAAAATTTCGCCCCATCATCCAAGTGGAAATCAACCTGGTAGATCTCAAAATCAGCCTGCCGGAATATTCTGCGTTTCAAGCCGAGACCAAAAGCATCAACCGGCTGCTGATTCCAAATGAAAATCCCAAAATCGCGATTCCCCAAAAACTTGGCTGGAACAAAATATGATGGCCATGCGATTTGTAATCGGAACGTGACACGTTTGGGATTGAACCGGGGCAAGTTCTTTGACAGTTTGCAGCGAATTCTAGCCCTATTTTAATGTCCGAAGCCAAATCCAACGCCGACCTTGCGCCGTGTCTCACGGCGGTCATGCCGGTTTACAACGAGGCCGCCACCGTCGCCGAAGTCGTCCGCGTGGTGCTGGCGCAGCGCCCCGTGCAGCAGCTCGTCATCGTGGACGACTGCTCGACCGATGGCACTTGGGACCAGCTTCAGCCGCTCGCCCAAAACGAGCCGCGCATCAAGCTCCTCCGGCATGAAGTCAATCAGGGTAAAGGCGCGGCCTTGCGCTCGGGCATCGCGCACGCGACCGCGCCCATCGTCATCATCCAGGACGCGGATTTGGAATACGACCCGGCGGAATATTGCCGGCTGCTCGCGCCGATTTTGTCCGGCAAGGCGGACGTGGTGTTCGGCTCGCGCTTTATCGGCAGCGGTGCGCACCGCGTTTTGTATTATTGGCACTCGGTCGGCAACAATCTCCTCACCACGTTTTCAAACATGGCGACGGACTTGAATCTCACGGACATGGAGACCTGCTACAAGATGTTCCGCCGCGAAATCATCCAGAAAATTCAGATTCAAGAAAACCGCTTTGGCTTCGAGCCGGAGATCACCGCGAAAGTGGCGCGGCTCAAGGTGCGCATCTACGAGGTGGCGATTTCTTATAACGGGCGCACCTATGCCGACGGGAAAAAAATCGGCTGGCGTGACGGCTTACAGGCGCTTTGGTGCATTCTCAAGTATAACTACCTCTGACGCATGCTTGAAACTCCCAACGCAACGGCCCAAACCGCAGATTTTGAGTTTGCCGCCTTGCAAGAGGCCCGGAATTACCGGCAGGCTTTGCTCCGTGACTTCTCGGCATATCTTGGCGGACATGTATTGGAAGTTGGTGCCGGCATTGGGCAAATCACCGTGGAGTTACTGAAAAACCCAAAAATTACCAGTCTGGTATCCCTCGAACCGGATTCGCGCTTCTTTGAACGCTTGCAGGCCATTTGCCCTAGTCATGAAATCATCTCGGGAACAGTTGACACTTTGCCGGATGGCAAAACATGGAACACAATCCTAAATATTAATGTGCTGGAACACATCGCAGACGACCGACGCGAACTGGCGAATTATCAGCGTCTGCTCGCGGCTCAAGGAGGCTGCTTATGCCTGTTTGTGCCCGCCCGCCCTGAAATCTACGCCCCGATAGACCGGGATTTTGGCCACTTTCGCCGCTATACCCGCACGGAATTAAAAGAAAAACTGGCCGACGCAGGATTTGAAATTATTAAATTGCGCTATTATAATTTTGCGGGCTACTTCGCCTGGTGGCTAAATTTTTGTCTGTTGAAAAAACGCGGTTTCAATCCCGGTTCCGTTCGTTTTTTTGACCGCTTTATTTTTCCGATCGTCCACGGCATCGAATCAAATTTTTGCCCGCCTCCGTTCGGCCAGAGCTTGCTGGCCGTCGCCCGCGCCAAATAATCAATCACCGTATGCAAACCGTTGCCGTCATCTGGCTCGCCAGTATCGTCGGGCTTAATTGTGCCGGCTGGTTGCTGGCCGTGTTGCATCAACTCAATTGGGTGGGCTATGGGGCGGTGTTGCTCCTCGGACTCACCGTCACGTTGATATGGCTGAAAAAAAATCCGCCGGCTTTTCGCCTGCAAAAATTGCCCCGCCGCTTCCGCCGCCCACTACCGGGTGCTTATCTGCTTATCAGCTGCCTGATTTTTCTGGGTGGTATTTTGTATGCGCCGACCAACTATGATGCCCTGACTTACCGGTTGCCGCGGATGTTGAACTGGCTTGCCGCCGGGCAATGGTTCTGGATCCCGACCTTCAACAACCGGATGAATTGTGCCAATGTGGCGTGGGAATGGACGGCCATGCCGTTGTTGGCGCTGATGCGGTCGGACCGCGCCCTGTTTCTGATCAACGCGCTGGGGTTTCTCCTGATGCCAGGATTATTGTTCTCCATCTTCCGGAAACTCGGCGTCGCGCGTCGCGTCGCGTGGACATGGATGTGGATTTTGCCGCTGGCCTTTGGCTACGCAATGCAGGCGGGCAGCATCGGAAACGACCTCATGGGCGCATTGTGCTGCCTGTTGTCCATCCATTTCGGCCTGCGCGCGCGGCAATCAGGTCGCGTCACGGAAGTCTGGCTGGCACTGCTGGCCGCCGCGCTGATGACCGGCGTGAAAATTTCTAACGCGCCGCTCGCCCTGCCTTGTATTGTCGCCGTCTGGCCGGCACTGCGGCAGGTGCGAAAACATCTCGCCGGCAGCGTGGCTGTGGCCGGGGTTGCCGTGCTGGTCTCCGCCGCGCCGATGATGGCTTTGAATTATCTGCACACCGGCAGTTGGAACGGCGACCCGGAAAATAAACTCAAAATGCAGGTCAGCAACCCGGCGGCAGCCCTGCTCGGCAACGGTCTCCTGCTCGTGCAACATACCTTCGTCCCGCCCATCCTGCCGGCGGCGGAAAAAATCAACCGCGTGTTTTCCAAAAAACTCCCGGCGGTGTGGCAGCGGTTGCTGCACGAAAACTACCCCCGGTATTTTGGGAATAGACTCAATGAATTGGAAAGTGAGGAATCGGCCGGGATCGGCTTGGCCGTCGCCCTGCCGCTGCTTTGTATCGCGGGCGTGTCGCTGGCCGGCTGGCGGCGAATTGGTCGGCCTAAAAGTGTTTTAACGCTGGTGCCACCGGTGGTGCTGGCGGCGTGGGTGGCTTTCTCGATTTATCTTTTAAAAATGGGTTCAGAGGCCGGATCACGACTGATGCTGCCTTATTATCCGTTGGCACTGATTCCCATTCTGCTGTTGCCGGCGGCGGGCGGGCTGTGGCGGTGGCGCCTGTGGCGGATATTTCTGGTTTTGTCAGCCTTGAGTGTTTTGCCGCCACTTGTTTTTTCCCCCGCGCGCCCCTTGTGGCCGGCGCAGACGGTTTGCAACCAATTATTGGTTGCGCATCCGAACAATCCCGTTTTCCAGCGGGCTGCCGGAGTATATGCAACCTACGCCAGCCGCAACGATGTCCTCGCACCGGTGCGGGCAATGTTGCCGACGGACGTGCGCGAGATTGGATTTATCGCCGGGGACAACGATACGGATTATTCCCTTTGGCGTCCGTTTGGTTGGCGACACGTCAAATATCTGGGATGCGACGAGCGCTATTTTTTGACGCCGGCAAGAGATGTTGAATGGGTGGTGGTCAAGGAAAAATATTGGCCGAAAGTCTGCCCCGAACCGCTGGCTATTTGGGCGACGGCGCATCGCGCCCGCATTGTGGGGTCGGTCCCAATTGTCGAGCTTGTGGGGTGGGGAGCGGAAACCTGGAGCGTTTTGCATTTTGAAAATTGACGGGCCTGTCGCACAGGGCGGCAGTTCCGGCAAATTGCGAAATCCGGTTGCAGTCAACGCGACTGATGGCCTATCTTGGCGGAGTTAATGAACGGTTTTAATCCATGATTACCAATCCCGCCGCCGCCATGAGGATGCTGATCACTTATGTGATCTGTATTCCGCTCGCCGTGATGGTGGGCTATTTGCTGACGAACCCGTTGGATTTCGGCACCTTGGGTTTTTTGGGGATTGTCGCCGCCTTGATCCTCTCACCTATTTTCATCAAGTGGCACTACCCGATCATGGTGTTTGCCTTGTCCAGTCCCATCATGATGTTTTTCTTGAAGGGCAATCCGCCGTTTTCACAAGTCATGGTTTTTCTGAGCTTGGGCATCGCCCTCGTAGAACGGACCGTGAGCAGTGAGCGGCGCTTTATTTCCGTTCCCAGCATCACTTGGCCATTGATATCCCTGTTGGCGGTGGTGGTGTTCACCGCCGAGCTGACGGGCGGCATTGATTTCCATTCGCTGTCGGGGGGTGATTCCGGCGTCGTTGGCGGGGGCAGAAAATACCTCCTGATATTTACGGGCATCGCCACTTATTTTGCCTTGTCCAGCCGGCCCATAGCGCCCCAGCGTCGCCGGTTATATCTCGCGCTCTTTTACCTTCCGGGACTGCTGGTTGGCGTCTCCGATGTCTTTTCCAACCTGCCTTCCCCGCTGAGCTACATCAACTTACTAATTCCGGCTGACATCTACAGCTCGGGTTTAAGCGAGCTCGGTCAGTTTGGAACAAGTTTCAAACGATTTGCCGGCCTTGCCGGTTTGGCTTCCGCCATCCTGACCTTCATGCTGGCTCGTTATGGGTTGCGGGGCATGATCGCAAGTGGACGACTGTGGCGCGTGGGGTTACTGGCGATACTGTGTTTTGTCTCCTTGGCGGGCGGATTTCGCAGCAGCGCAATTAATCTGATAGCAACACTCGGTTTGCTGTTTCTCTTTGAAGGCTTGCACCGCACCCGGCTATTGCCCGTGGTCTTAATGGGGTTGGTCTCGTTGTGCGTTTTATTAGTGCCCTTTGCCGGCAAACTTCCTTATAGCATACAACGGTCGCTCGTCTTTCTTCCTTTGAGCAATTTGGATCCCCAAGCCGTGCTGGATGCCCAAGGCAGCACCGAGTGGCGGTTGAATATGTGGTCGTATCTTTGGCCGCAGGTTCCCGATCATTTGTTGCTGGGCAAGGGCTTTGGCCTGACCAAGGATGATTACATGGTGATGGGTGCGGGCAACACGCTGGCGGCAGGCGCGGAACATTTCGACGCCTCCAGCGCTGGACTGGCGGTTTCGTCCGACTATCATAATGGGCCGCTGTCCACCCTGATTCCATTCGGCATCTGGGGAGCCATTGCCTTTCTTTGGTTAGTGCTCGCCGGCTTGCGTTTGCTTTACCGCAATTACAAATACGGCGACCCGGATCTGAAACTCATCAACCGCTTTTTATTAATAGCTTGGATTATCCATTGGTTTAATTACTTATTCATCTTTGGAGCCTTTCAAATGGACATAATTACCTTCGCCACCCAGTTCGGCTTCAGCGTGGCCTTGAACGGCGGAATGCGCGGGCCGGCGGCGGAACCGGCCTTTGCGCCACGAATCAAACCTGTGCCGTCACCCCAGACGGCGTGACCCCACCGTCCGTGAAACCGAAACTGCTCGTCCTCGAACTTTGGGGACTCGGCGACCTGGTCATCGCCACGCCGTTTCTCCGTGCGGCGGCCGAAAAATTTTCCGTCACACTGCTGGCCAAGCCCTTTGCCTTGGAACTCCGCCCCCGCCTCTGGCCGATGGTGGACGTGATTCCGTTTCAGGCTCCGTGGACAGCCTTTCATGGCAAATACCGTCTGTGGCGCTGGGATTGGGGTAAAATGCTTCAATTGCGCCGTCAGTTGCGCACGGGAAAATTTGATTTTGGCGTCTCCGGCCGCTGGGATCCGCGTGACCACCTGCTGCTGAAACTTTCGGGAACCTCGGCACGGCTGGGGTTTCCCCGGCTGAACAGCGGGCGTTATCTGACCCAGTCGCTGGAGCGGCCCACCCCACTGGCCCACCGCACCGAATTTTGGCGCGTGGCCGGGCAAGCGCTGGGATTGGCTGTGCCGCGACGGGAAGAAATCATCCCACCCCCGCGCCCGCCAAAATCTGTCGCGCTCATTCACACCGGCGCGCGGTTGCCCGCCCGCGTTTGGCCGCTGGAAAATTTCCTGAAAATCGCCGCCCGCCTGCGCCAAAAAAATGTCACCGTGCAAATCGCCTGCGATCCCGACCAACTCGCGTGGTGGCAGCAGCGTGGGGAAAATGTCGCCTGTCCGCGCAGCGTGACCGAACTGTTTGCGCACATTGATCACGCCGGCATTTTCATCGGCAACTGTTCCGGTCCCGGCCATCTCGCCGCCATCACTGGCGTGCCCACCTATACGCTTTACGGACCATCCCTGCCCGAGTGGTTCGCGCCGCTCCATCCGGCGGCGGAACTTTTCGAGGGACGGGCCTGTCCCTACAAACCGTGTTCGGACTATTGCCGCTACGAAAAACCCTTTTGTCTCGGCGAGATCACTGCGGACGAAGTCTGGCCACGGCTTTCAGCCTTTGTCGGACGACATCTGTTGCAAACGTGAGCTGGTTTTGCGGCATCATGCTGGTTTGCCGGGGGACGACCAACAATTCCGGGAAATCACATTGCCCCGAATCCGCAGGAAAGGCATATTTGCCC
>Ga0114951_10003241_pt1 | contig 17041 bp, 22 predicted proteins | sample AM7aDNAmetaG_FD_88677 | JGI IMG/M metagenome (GOLD analysis project Ga0114951, IMG submission 88677) | Freshwater microbial communities from Finland to study Microbial Dark Matter (Phase II) - AM7a DNA metaG | ecosystem: Environmental > Aquatic > Freshwater > Lake | place: Finland: Lake Alinen...
ATATTTCATAATCCAAATTTATTTGCATCTATTATTTGTTGTAAGTCTTCTTTATTTTTTGACCAATATTTTATTTCAGTGAAATAAAAAACCATACAATTTTCCCTAGCATTTCCAGGATCTAATACACTCAAATGATCAAGAATATGTTTTTCATATTTTACATAAACAAATTTACTATCCCTAATTGATATTATTTGTCCAATTTGAGTACAAAGAATTTTATTTATATTGGATTCGATGTCTTCCCTTGAACTATCATCTTCCGCAATAACATAATCACCAATTTTTGGTTTATTTTTATTTAATGACTCATATATTCTTAACTCTAAAAATTTTTTATATTTCATAACGATAGTTTCTATAATCCAAATTTATTTGCATCTATTATTTGTTGTAAGTCTTCTTTATTTTTTGAACAATATTTTATTTCACATTCGTAAAAAATATAATAATTTTCGTAAATGTTCATTGGTTTAATATCAGACACGATTTTTATAACATCTCTATCATATTTTACATTAACGGTATTATTCTTATCAAAACCAATTATTTGTCCAATATTATTAAAAAGAATATTATTCAATAACATATCTTCACATTCATCTTCTCCAATAACATAATCATCAATTTCTAAGTCTTTAGTGGTTACTGACTCATTTAATAATTTTTTAAATTCTGCTATTTCTCTTTTTCTTATTTCTTTACCTATTTCAATTCCTTTTATTCCTTGTGATAATAATTCTTCACCTTTTATAATTGGATTGTATTTTAAAAAACAATTGATATATTTTTTATCAAGTGAAAAATAATCAAGATATTCTTTAATAACAGAGTTTTCAATATTTATTTGTTTTCTTTTTTTATTTAATTCTGGTATTTTTTCTATATTTTCAATATTGTTTTTTAAATCAATTAAAAAAAGAATTTTATCTGAAATATTATTAGGAATTTTAAAATCTCTTAATTTATTTGATAAATCAAGTGTGTTATTGTCTCTAAATAATAATGCAAAAATTATAGATAGATTGAAAGATTTAATATTATCTATATCTATTTTAACATCTGGAAACATTTCTTCAAATAAACTATATTTTTTTAATAATTCAAAATAATATGTTAATGATTTATAATTATCATGTGCTTGACACCAATCAACAGATTTTTTAAATTCATCATATATCCTTTCTTGTGAAACATCATCTATTTCAGAAATATTTCTTAATCTATGATCTCTAATTACAGCATCTGACGTTTTTTTGTCAATTTCTGAAAGGTTTCTAATAGAAAATCGGATTAGTCTGAGGAGTCTCAATCTATCCTCTTCAAATCTTTTTTCTGGTTCACCAACGGCTGATACCCGATTATTTTCAATATCATCTAAACCACCAACTAAATCTATAACTTCCTCATTATCAATATCATAAAATAGAGCATTCATTTTAAAATCTCGTCTGTTTACATCATCTTCTATTGTGATATGTTTACCCATTTCTACTTTTTGCCCTTCTCCTTTTGTGTCTCTTCCTTTGGATAGATCACGTCTAAAAGTTGCAATCTCATAGCCTAATGGTTCACTTTCAGTGTAAACTCTAATAACACCAAAACTTTTTCCTTGCTCATTTGATACTTTAAATTTATCTTTCAAAAAATTAATAGATTCTTCTGGTAAAGCGTCCGTCACCAAGTCAATATCATGAGGTTGTAATTTTTGAACAAAGTCTCTAACACAACCACCAACTACATATAATTTTTTTCCATTTTTATCATATTCTTTTTTAATATCATAAATATCTTGTGGTAAATCAAGTTTCATCTTAATTCGTTTATTTTCAAACAAAAAATCAAAATATTTAGTAATCATTAAAAAGATTTATTTTTTATTTATATATATAAAATTAAACATCAATTTTTAATCAATGGAAAAAGGAACAAGAATAAATAAATTAAAAAATTTTGATAAAATAAGAATTGAAAATGTTCAGTATTATCGTAAAGAAGATGGATCTCTTATCTTTACAAGCTGGACTGGTTTTGGAAAAATTCTCGTAAATTTTTTTGGATATTTAACAATCAAAAGAAATGAAAGAAAACCTATTTATACAATGATACATAAAAATAGGTTATTTCAAATTGATATTAGGGAAAAATTAAAAGAACATTTAAAAAAGATTGAAGAGCAAGAATTTTCAGAAGAAAATAAACCAGGTGAACAAATGGAAATAAAATTTGAAAACTTTAAGAGAAAATTTTAATTAATTTTTTCTTTCTCATTGAAAACATAACTTTATACGCAAATAAACTATGGAAATAATTTTTTTAAATTAAAAAAAATAATTACTTTTGTATGAAACTTAAAAAATTTAACGAACTCAATAATAATATGAAAAAAATAGCAGTCGAATTTAATTCTAAAATATTTAAAGAATATACAATATATGATCCCAATGATATATTAGACGAAGAAGTGAACAATTTTTTGATGAATTATAATAATCCATATACAGATGTACTTCCAAATGATTATTACCCAGATTATGATATGGTAATTCGTTATGAGGATGATAATATAAACGCTTTCATATCAGATTTTGAAACATCTGTGACCGAAAAATTTTAATTAGTTTTTTCTTTCTCATTGTTTTTAAATCTAATTTAAAATTTTCTTCAATAATTTCTTTTTCGCACCATTCTGTTTCTTTCTCATTCGGATAAAAAATTAAATATTCTTGATCGTTTAAATTGGTTGCTAATATTGTTAGATTTTTAACTAAACCAACTATAATAAAATCAGTTTTTAGAATTATTAAATTTTTAATGTGTTTGGAAATCGTTTCAAAATTTCATTTTGAAATGTTCCTTTTGATCCAAAAAATCTGATCGGACTGTTCATTTTTTCTATATTAACATTTTTTCAAAAAGTTGAATTTATATATAAAAGAAAACTTTTTTAATGGTTAAAATTATTAATAATAATCTTTTACTACCAACCGAAAAATCTATAAAAAATCATAATAGTTCTTTTGTTAGTATGGAAGGTCCAAATATTACTTCCGAACTTAGCTTAGATGATATTGCTATTCCATATGACACGCATTATGTAGGGAAAATGTTTTTATCGGCAGGTGTTGTTGACCAACCATTATTATATAATGATATAGTTACTGGATCAACTTTTTTATTAATAAAAGTCACATATAATAAATCTGATGATCCATATTATAGTTATGAAAAAGAATATTATAATATTGAATATTATTATGCAGATAATCCTACAATTAAAAGACCGCTTGGAAATTTAATGATTTTAACAGGTTCTTTTAATAATAAAATACCTCAAATTTATTTTGATAACACACAAGATTATGATATAGTAATCGATATTTTACAAGCTAATATTCAACCTATAAAACCAAAAAATATAAAAAGTGGTATTACTTTGAATAATTTATCTTATTATGAAATAATAACAGATGTTGTTTCATGTGGTGCAACTCAATTTTTAATTTTTTCAAAATCAGAATTAGTAGCACTAATTCCTTTTGTTTCAATAACATCAATTTCTTTAGAAAATAACTCTTTAATTATAATCACAAATAATAATACTTATACATTTACATTTTTAAGTACTTTTGATTTGAATCAAACATATTCAAGAATGTTATTTGAATTGCAAGATCCATCTAATAGATATTTAACTGATAGTTCGGTGTATAATTTTTGTGTACAAACTGGAGGAACTGATATAACATCTCCTATAATTATTTATAATCAAACAAGTGGTTCAACAACACCTTCTAATGTTTGTTTATCATTTTATCATTCTGGATCAACTGGTATGCAATCTGGTTGGACATTAAATGATATTTCAAATAACATTATAAGTGGAATTACAGATTTTTGGGATGGTATACTTCCAATTTCTGCAATAACATTAAAATGTTATGAAAAAGGTGGAAATGAAATAACTGGTATCACATCTGAAGGAACATATTCTTTAGATTTATTTATATCTGATAACGCTGGTAACACAACAAATGATTCAATTTCGCAAATCTATATTGACGATTTATCACCTATTATAGATTATTATTATGGTGCTTTAATTTCAAGCACAGGATATACAAATGATTTCACAGGAGCAACATCAGCAATAACGTCTGATATTTATATTTCTGATGGATTTTCAATGAGTTTGAGTGGATCAAATAACTCTATAAATTATATTGATATAATCAATAATTTTATTGATAGAGTTTATGATAATGTTGATATTTCAATAAACAAATATAATTTAAATGTTCTAATAGCTGACAGCACAAGTATTATAAATAGTGTGACATCAACAGGAACATATTTATTAAAATTTTCAATTTCTGATTTTTGTAAAAATGAAAATATAGTTTATCATTTATTTGATGTTATATAATTACGATATGTTTCTTTAATTCCATCTTCAAGTTCGGTTGAATATTTCCATCCTATTTTTTCTAATTTGGTTACATCTAATAATTTTTTAGGTGTTCCATCTGGTTTTGTTGTATCAAAAACAATATCACCATCATATTCTACAATTTTTTTAATTAAAATAGCTAAATTTTCAATACTGATATCTTTACCAGTTCCAACATTAATAATTTCAGAATCGTTATAATTTAGCATTAAAAATAAGAGCGCATCTGCTAAATCATCGACATATAAAAATTCTCTCATTGGTTTTCCTGTTCCCCAAATATTTACATTTTTATTATTATTTATTTTAGCATCATGAAATTTTTTAATAAGTGCAGGCAAAACATGTGAATTTTTTAAATCATAATGATCATTTTTACCATATAAATTTGTAGGCATAATAGAAATAAAGTTTGTTCCATATTGTTTATTATAACTCTGACACATTTTAATTCCTGCAATTTTAGCTATTGCATATGCATCATTAGAAGGTTCTAAATATCCACTTAATAAATATTCCTCTTTTATTGGTTGAGGACACAATTTTGGATAAATACAACTACTGGCCAAATATAAAAGTTTTTTTATATTATGAATATAACATTGATTTATAATATTAGATTCTATCATTATATTTTGATAAATAAAATCTGCAGGATATAAACTATTGGCTAAAATTCCACCAACTTTAGCACCAGCTAAAAAAACATATTCTGGTTTTGTATTTGAAAAAAATTTTTCTACTTCTTCTTGTCGAGTTAAATCTAATTTTGAATGATCTATTTTTATAATATTTTTATATCCTTCTTTTTCCAGTTTTCTTACTATTGCGCTTCCAACCAATCCATTATGTCCAGCTACAAATATTTTACTATCTAAATTCATTTTTTAAATTTTTTAATTTTTTTAATATTTTCTTTAACTTTTATTTCTTCGTATTTTATTAAAAAATTAATATCAGTATCAGATAGTTTATAAAAACTTTTAAATATTTTTAAATCTTCATTTGAAAAATTAGATTTTACTATTTTAGTTTGTTTCGTTTTCCACCACCAATCAGGAGTGCCTTTTAAATTATAAAAAATTTGAAACCACACGTCAGTTGCAGAAGATTTATCTATATTTTTATTATTGAAAAATTGAGCTTTTTTTAAATTTTGAAATGCAAACTTTCTATTTAATTTAAAAAAACAATCACTTTTTTCTTTGTCTGTAACAAATTTATATTTATCTTTATCTTTAAAAATAATATTTGCTAATGTTATAAAATCTATATCCATTTATATTATCCTTCGTTTTTTAAGAATGAAATCATGTTTTACTTGGTATTTTAACCATTTTATATTATTGGCTCTTTTTTCTTTTCGCATTTTTAATCCGTATAATTTATTATCTATCATTACTGTGCATATACAAAAACCAGAATATCTTAAAATAGGATTTAATATTACTTTCAATAATGATCTATGATTTATGATTTTATTATCTTTATAAATTATTCCTAATTTCATTATTTAAAAATTTGATTTAAAATATTAAAAATCTTATCTCTTGTAAAAGGTTTTTGGATATGATAATCAATATTTTTTATTTTAAAATTATCATCGTTAGATGATGATATTATAGTTATATTATTGTTTATATGTTTTAATTTATCTATAAGTTTATTTATATCTATATTAGATGAATCAAAATCTAAAAAAATTGCATCTATAAATTTATTTTCTTTTTTATATTTATCAACCGCATCATTTTCATCTACACAAAAAACTTTAATATTTTTAGATTTTAAAATTAAACTTAATAATGAAAAATTATCGGTTACATTATCAATAATCATAATAGTTTTATTATCAAACATTTTTTCATTATTTGTGTTTTTTAAAGGTTTCATTCTACAATTTGTTTCTATCTTTTCATAAGGTATATTGAAAAAAAATGTGCTACCACTTTGCAATTTAGAATCAACCCATATTTTTCCACCCATATTTTCCACCAGATTTTTAACAATTGATAAACCTAATCCAGTGCCTTTATATTTTTTTGTAGATGAACTGTCTAATTGAACAAATCTATCAAATATTATATTTTTTTTATTTTTTGCAATACCTATTCCTGTATCTTCAACATAAAATGTTATATTATTATTTAATAACGTATAACCAATTTTAATATGTCCAGAATCTGTGAATTTTATTGCATTGCTTATTAAATTGTGTAAAATTTGTTTTAACCTAAAATAATCAGAAACTATTTTATCGTTTTTATTTTTATCAAAAATTATTTTAACACTATTTAAATTTTTTTGATAATTTATATCAACAAACATATCATTTAGATCATCAAATAATTCTAAAATATTAAAATTTTCATATAATAAATCTAAACTACCAGATTCTATTTTTGCATAATCTATTATATTATTTAATAATTCTTCTAAATGTTTAGCATTTGTGTTAATAGCTTTAATGAATCTGTTTTTATTTTGGTTAAAATTTGAATCTAATAGCAAATCAGAAAAACCAATAATAGAATTCATTGGTGTTTTTAATTCATGTGAAATATTTGATAAAAATGTGGATTTTAAAATATCACTTTCTTCTGCTTTGTTTTTTGCAGTTTCTAAATCATTCATTATTTTTTGCATTTCTGTTTTATCCATAATATGTAAAAATAAAAAATCAACAGTATTATTAGGTGGTTTATTTTCTTTTCTTATAGGAGTACATAATATGTCATAAAATTTATCTTTTTTTAAACAGTGATATGAATATTTTATAAATTTTCCTCTAAATATAGTTTCTAACATCACTTTTCGTATTTCTTCGTAAAAATTAGGATCTAAAAAATTTGAAAGTTTTTTGTTTTCAGCATCTTTAATTGATGATATGTTTAGATATGGTAATGATGTTAAATTACAATTAATTATTGTTCCGTCTTTTTCTAAAAAAAATGTTGGTATATCACTTGAATTTACTAGAGCTTGTATAATTTCACAATTGATATTACATCTTTCCATTATTATCAATTTGATTATTTTTTGTTTTGATTATTTTATTTTGTTTATTAAAGATAAATATTATTTTAATTTTCCTTCTTTCCAATGTTTTCTACATAAAGAAATATAATTAGTATCACCTATTAAAATTTGTTCGCCAGTATATACAATTTTATCATCTACTGTTCTGGCATTTACAGTGGCCTTTTTACCACACCAACAAATAACTGGAATATTTTCAATAACATCACATATGCTTAATAAGGCTTTTGATCCTGGAAATAACTCTTGCTTAAAATCACTTTTTAATCCATATGCTATTACTGGAATATCATATAAATCCACAATATCGGTCAGCTCTATGATTTGTTTTTCGTTGAAAAACTGCACCTCATCTATCAGTACACAATCTACATTTATTGATAAAATATTATTTTTAATTTCGGCGCAATTTTTTTTAAAAATTTTTAAAATCGAATCTTCGTTAGATACACTAATAGCTGGCTCTTCCAAACCGATTCTAGATTTAACAACACTCTTTCCGTATCTGTTATCAACAATGGATGTTAAAATTAATACTTTTTTGCCTCTTTCCTTATAATTATAAGATGTTTTCAATAGATCTATCGTTTTGCCAGACCCCATCGATCCATATCTAAAATATAATTTAGCCATTTAGTTGTAATTCTTTTTTTAATATGGATTCTATTTGTCCCATATTTCTTATTCTTATTAATTTAATATTATTACTATTACAATATGAGTTTTTTATTTCATCTCGTATTTGAATATAGTTGAAAGATTTTGTCCCTCCAAAAAACTCTATAGACTCATAATGTTGAATTCCGTCATATTCTATACACATATTATGATCAGGTAGATAAAAATCAAATGATAATTTATTTTTATATTTACAATTTTTGAATTTTTTCTGTTTTTCAAATAAAATTTTATATTTTTCTAAAAATTCTCTAATTTTTATTTCCCCTTTGCTATTATTACATATTGAACACCCTCTTCCTGATAAGTGATTAGAAGATGTTTGTTCAAAAATACCGTGTTTTTTACAGATAATTTTAATTTTATTGAATGCACCAATATAATTTGATAATGAATAATCATATTTATCACCGTGTATTTTTACAGATTCATTTATAAAATCTTCAGTTGTTTTGTTCATACCACAACATTTTGGACAACCGTTACCGCTCAAATGATTGTTTGGAATTTGTTCAAAAATACCGTGTTCTTTGCAAATAATTCTTATTTTCGTTTTATTGTTTATAAAATAAACTAAACTGTAATCATATTTACAATCATGTATTTCATTTGATTTAATGATAAATTTATTTAATTTATTATCACATGTTGGACATTTACCGCCTGATAAATGTCTGGACGGAATTTGTTCAAAGACTCCATGTTTTTTACAAATAATTTTCAATCTAGTATTGATATTTTTATAATTAACTAAACTATAATCATATTCATCCCCGTGTGTTTCTATTGACTTTTTTATAAAAATTTCTGTTGTTAATTTATTTTTGGAACAAATAGAACATCCAGCTCCATTTAAATGAGCATTTGGAATTTGTTCAAAGACTCCATGTTTTTTACAAATAATCTTAATTTTAGTATGAGAATTTTTATAATCTATTGATGAATAATCATATTTATTTCCATGTAATTTTTCAGCTTTTTTAATAAAATTTTCACCAGATGAAAAATTATTAGAGCATTTTGGGCATACACTACCGCTTAAATGAGACGATGGTGTTTGTTCAAAAATTCCATGTTTCGAACATATAATATTCACTTTATTTTTAATATTTACATATTTAACCAAACTATAATCATATTTATTATGATGAATTTTATTTGATCTTTCAATAAATATAAATTTATTCAATTTCAGATTATTATTTACGCATAATCTACAACCAGATCCATTCATGTGACATTCTGGATTTTGTTCAAAAATTCCATGTTCTGGACAGATAATAATTATTTTTGTTCTACCATTGATATAATTTGATAACGAATAATCATATTTATTTTTATGAATATCATTTGATATTTTTATAAAATCGTTTGTTGTTAATTTTTTCATTTATAATTTTTTAATTATAATTTGTTTTTAGCAAATCAATAGTTGTTGCAAAACCTTTGAGTGTGATTCAGACAACCAATCATTTTCCAATTTCAATTTTAATAAATAATGACTTGTATCTTTTAATGTTGTGTTTTTATTAAACAACGAGTACTCAACAATTTTAAAGTCAAGACATTTATTATAAATAAATCTTGATGCCCCAAGCAATGATATTATTTAATATAGCCATTTTTAATTTTTATTTTTTGAATTTTATTCTTTCTATCTTTTTGCCGTTCTTCAATAATAAATTTTTCTTCCAATTCATCTTCTTGATCTTTATATTCAAATCCAAAATCTTTTCGACTTGCATTTATTGCAAGTCTTTTTATTAGTTCATAAAAATAGACATATGGTAAATGTTCTTCTGAAATTCTTTCGATATTAAACGATGCCCATCTAAACAATAAGAGCTGTTTTATTCGAAATTTATATCGCAATTCTGTTATGTAATCAACATTATATTTTTTTATTTCGTTCTGAATCATTAAATCCAATAAAAAAATTGCATCTTCTGTTAATCGACGCCCGGAGAACTTCAATTCATCGCCAACGGTCTTTTGAATTCTTTTTCTATTTTTAGTTTCATTAACATGGTTTTTGCTCCATATTTTATGAAGTTTTCTACTTTTTCCCATTTTGTATCTTATTTTTATTATTATATCAATTTTCAATAAAAAAGTTTTATATATATGTTCAATGAAACATTTAAATATTTTTGAATCTTGGAATGATAATAACATTGATAAATCCTTATTTATTAGTGGTAGAGCAAAATATCATCCAAAAGTAGGACACAGAAAAATAACATATCATACTGGTACTACACCACCATATTATACCGCAGAAATTTTACAAAGTGGTTCCAATTTTATTTGTGATATTTATAAACATCGTTCGGATGGAAGTGAATTAAGGGTTAGACATAAAATAAAAGAAACGCTTAAAACTGCTCATAACTACATTAGAGAGTTTTTAAACGATAGACTCAAAAAAAGGAAGAGTGATATTAAGGATGATAAAAAAGGCAACCTACAAGCGGAAATTGATGTTAAATCAACTAATAAAAATCCTATTAGGATAAATAAGATAGAACATGATAATGTTGAAAATACAATGCCGGAATATATTCCTATTCCACCTCCACCTATACAACCTAGGAATAATGCAATTATTAGAAATTTTGATTAATTCAAAATATTAAACTGGCTTTTGTATGCCACAAATAATATGCTCTCGCATTTTCTCTTAAAATAATATATTTATAAGTATCTTTAGCGATCTCACTCATGCAGTCGTCGTCAATGCAGATAGACATTTCATTAATATCATAAATTTTTGCACCAAAAGGAAGTACCGCAATATGCTTTAATTCTAATTTTTTAATATAATCAATGACATCGTTGTAGAAATGTTTACACGCATTATCTTCAATCCATTTGTCAATTTCACTATTATTATTAGATTTATAAAGTTTTCTAAAAGTGACTTGATCTGCTCCGAGTTCTTTTGATTTATTAAGAACTTGATCGACAGTATAATTATCATAATCATTTACGAGATTATAAGAAAGTCTAAGATTAAAATCATATTTTTTTACAAGTTTTATAATATCATAGACATCAAATGTTAATTTTTCATTACAACCAATTAATTCAAGATTTCTTTCATTATCAAAAATATTTGAAATTGAAAATGCAATTGTAGTGATTCCAATATTCCTAAAATGTGATAATATATCATCATTCAATAAAACTCCAGTAGTTTGAATTTCAATATTTTCAAAAGGTGTATCTAACAAAGAATTAATTTTCATAAAAAAATCTATGAAAGGAATATCCTGAATAGGCTCTCCTGTTCCAGTTAATATAACAACATTACAACCGTTGTTCCTTGCAAACTGTAATCTTTTTTTATAATCCTTAAAAATTACTGAATATTCAGAAGGTTTAAGTTTCCAAAATTCTCCAGATTTAAACCATTTAAATTCTGTTGATTTTGAAATTCTATCCTCATAAAGATTAGAATGTGTTCTACTCACACAAAATTTACATTTATTTACACAACCATTATGCGTTGGTACTACTACTGATGCGCTTTGAATTTCCATTTTTATTTAGTTTAATTAATTTTTCTTTTCTTTCTTCAACAATAAAAGGTTGATAATCGTTTACAAAATATTTATCAAATCTTAGCATGGATTCGTCCGATGAAAACACATAAACTCCTCCAACACCACTCATAATATTTAGTTTCGTAGTTCATATAATTGATATTTTACATTTGGTTTAAATGTAAATAAATTTAACTTTAATTCTAATTTACATTCGAACCAATGATTAAGATTATCATAACAAATATCCCAAATTTTATTCATTATTCATTATTTTTACAAAAATAATAATAAATTATTCAAATAAAAAAAACCTTGACAAAAATTTTTGTCAAGGTTTTAATAACAAATAGAATCCTAAATATTATTAAATATTCTTAGCAGAAATCCCAGTATATGGAACTTTTGCATATGAAGCATACACTACCCTTGCTTGATCACGGTCAATTTTACCGCTGACATAAATAACCTTTTTTGACCTGTTAGAAGTTACCTTCTTTCCACCTGGAATTGGTGTGTTACTAATCATAAAAGATTTGCCAGTTTTTGTGACAACCTTAAATAGGTTTGGTTTAGTTACACTATTAATGGCTTTCTTAACTTGTTTAGTAGCTTGTTTTGCAACACGCTGAACTTGTTTAGTAGCACTTTTAACTGTGTTCTTTGCTTTTGTTTTTGTTGTTTTTGCCTTTGATTGCTTTTTATCAATTTTCTTCATAACGTTTTTGTTTTTGTTTAGTATAGTTTAATTTAAAAAAAAAGTTTATTTTATTTACTATCAAGAAAGTTTAAATATATCTTTCTTTCATCTTTAATTAAGGATATTACCTTAACTTTGACTTCATCGCCAGCTTTAATTGTTTTGTCATATTTTGTAATATATGTAGTTTGAATTAAACCTGTAGTTTCTGAATCCAATTCTATTAGAGCACCAAAAGATTTTACATCTTTTACTGTTCCATTTAGAATTTTACCTACTTTAATATTGTCCCACAACGATTCTTTTAAAATTTGGGTGAGAATTATTTTATTGTTTTTTATGATTTCTTTAACATAAAATTCAATTGACATACCTGGAACAATTTGTTCCCATTTATCGTGCCAATATTCTGCAATATTAGCTTTATGTACCATTCCTGTTAAGCACTCATTAAATTGAACAAATACTCCAAATGGTGTTGTGCCTGTTACTTTACCAGTATAAACAGTATTTGTTTTTAATTTTTTAATTTCTGCAGGAATCAATGTTTGTAAATATTTTCTTCTTGATACAACATAAACACCTTTTTCTTGTTGTAAAGTTTCTAACATTACTTCAAATGTTTTACCTAAAATAGAATCTGCTGTTAATAGCTTATTAACATCTGCTAATGTATTTGGCATAAATGCCTCAACAGTAACATTATCCATATGAATATCCATCATGAATCCTGCTGGAATAAGATTTTTAACAGAAGCCGTTAACGCTAGTTTTTGTTCAAAATACTGTTTCATTTTACTATGAACATTATATTTGATAAGTTCTGTTATTGAACCCTTAATAAAGAAAGGATCGTCTGATACTTCGGTAATTAAAACATCAATTTGATCACCTACTTTAAAGTCTGCTGTAAATGGTGTTTTTTTAGGTCTGTCAACATAGATAAAATCTTTATATCCGAAATCTATTAAGATTTCTTTTTCGTCCATATAATGAATAACACCTGTTACAACCTCATCTTTTTTGATTTCTCTTAAAGATAAGAATGTTTTTTCCATTTGAAGATACATTTCTAAATATTCTTTAGATAAATCACCTTCACTTTTTACTCTTAAAATTTTACTGTTTTGAATGAAGGGAAATGGATCTGGTAATACACCAATGTTTACGCCTTCAATTAATTTTTCTGTCATAAATTTGTTTTTAAAAAGTTATTAATAGTTAAATTATAGTTGTTAATATATGTTATGTTAAAAAATAATAAAAGTTTATTTTTTTAAGATAAAATTTAAAAAAACTTTTGCTTTTTCTTTTAAATCTAAAATATCACCATCATTATCTATAGTGTAATCATATTGATAATCAAAAACTTGGCTGTCTGCAATATTATTTGGTGTTTCTACATTTCTTTTAATAAGAAGTGTAATGAAAAAAGCATCTTTAAAATATTTTTTAAATTTTTCAATTTCACTAATTTCCCTACAATGTATAAACATAATACAATTTGTGTTTTGCTCCTTTTGAATTTTAACTTTTTCAATAATATTATTAAAAGGACCATTATTATATTCTATCCAAATATTTTTTAATTCTGCTAAAAATTTTCTAGATTTTTCATTTTTTTCACCGTGCCAACCAAAATTCTTAGCTTGTTCTTTAACACAGTCTATACTAGAAATATTAATTATTTTTATAGAATTTTCATTTTGATAAAGTGATAATAATTGAATTTGTTTTATAAACTCGTCTTTCCCTGTCGTTCCCAAACCATTGATTATCACTATTTTCATAAATTTTTATTTATTTTTTCTAATTTTTTAATTCGTTCATCTCTTAATATTTTTCTAAAATATTCTTTTTCATCAATTGAAGTAAGATTTAAAATATAAGGTAGATAAACAATTCCTTGCGTCCAAGAACCATCAGGATTTTGTGTCGATAACTGAGTGCTTCCTGAACTAATTGAACTATAAAAATTATTATTTACTGAACATAAAGAATATCTATTTCTTATATTTAACATTTTTATTTAATTTGTTAATTTTTTTAATTCTTTCTTCTTTTAACAATCTCCGGTCACGATTTCTATAATCTTCATATGTAAATCCTGTCGATGACATAATATATGGAGAAAATGTGAATCCTGATGAAGTAAGATTTAATAAATTATATGTAAAACCTGATGATGAATTAATATTTGATATTGAATACCTACTTTTAATTTTCATTATTTAAAATTTTTTTAAGTTTATCACCACGTTTTTGTTTTTCATTTAATTTTAAATTTTCAGATATTATTTTTTCATATTTAAATTTTACTATTAGTTCACTAAAATCGCAAGTGTTATTAGAAAATTTTAAATTGTTAATTATTTTTGTGAATTTAAAATTTATATAATTAACATATAATATATCCGAAACTTCGATTTTAACTGTAAAGGTTTTTTTAGTTTCTATTAAAATTGAAATAAACTCATATGGTTGAATTCTATTTTTTTCATCGAATGCACATTTAAAGAACATTTTAGAAAATAAAATAGTTTCAATAAAAAATAATAATTTTAATTCATCGGCTCGTTTGGAAAATTCTAAACAATTTTCTAAGCCGAAATAAATTTTATAATTTTTATTTTTAAGTTCGTTGGATGTATAGTCGGTTGAAAATGTTTGATAAGGATTAAAGAATGGCGAACTTATTGTTATGCTGTCGGTTACATAGTTATTCCAATTAGGTGTCGTTGTCGGATGAGAAAGAGAACCATAAGTACTATTATCCAAAGTGCCTGTTGTATTTGATGTATTTGTTGGTAAATAACTCATAATATTAAATTATTTTTACTTTTATATTATTTTTTCTTTTCAAAGTTTGATTTTTTATATATACTAAAAAATAACCTGTTTCATAATGTCAAGTATTTCAAAATATATAAAAGTTCACCCAGATGTTTTAGTACAATGGACTTTTGATAATGAAAATTATGTAAGTGAAAATTATAAGATTATTACTAATCTTTCAGATAACAAAAAAAGAAGTTTTTTATCTACTCATGGTTTAAATATTGAAAATTTAAATTTGGTACAAATAGATCCAGTACTAAGAAAATATACAGTAGTTGATCCTGGTAAATTTAATTTTCTAAAAGAACAAGATTTCAGTTCTGCCCCTACACCTTATGATACTGTTAAAGTATACTTTCCAACAAATTATGATTTTAGTTTTAATAATTTTATTGGTTTTTACATGAAAATTTTTACATATGGATTTGAAAATAGAAACATATATGAATTATCAAATATTTTTTTCGATGAGTCTGATCCTTACAGTGGTTCTACATTAATAAATTTGTCCATTCCGTTTATTTATGATGAAAAAGAATGGGGTAAATATTTTGAGTTTCAAGTTCCATCTATTAATTTTATATCAAATCAAAGAATTATTGATAACACACAAAATATAGTTTATCCAAATACTATAAATTCAAATCTTGCTCTTTCAGAAGGTTTAAGTCAAACTGGTCCAATTTTCGTAGATTATCAATTTATTATAACAAAAGAAAACACCTTAGGAACAAATTATTTTTTCGTAACTGAATCATATAGAACATCTTTTCCAAAAACACCAGAATTTGAAACTCTTTCAGTACAAATTCAAGAATCGACAGATGGTGATTTTTTTGAAATTTATGGCACTTATGGTGAATCTAATGAAAATCTTGATAATTTTATTGAAGAAATGATGGTAAAAGGAAGACGAATTCGAATCGAATATGATGTTTATTTATATGAAGAAAATATTCAAACATCTAAACAAACATTTGCTGTTACTGATTCTTTTTCTCAAAAACTATATTATAGACCAATAATAACATTTTCAAACACTACAGCAGCAATAAAAGTAGAAATGAGAGTTATAGATTTAATTGATATGAGTCAAATTTCAAGGTTTACTACAATTGGTATAAGACAAAATATTCAAAAATATGGTAAAAAATTAATTAGTTTAGATATAACTAATATAAATAAATTAAAAATTTATAATGCTAAACCTGATCAAATTATTTTATCAAAAGATTATTTGTCTGGTACAATTACAACAGAAGTTATACAAGTTCCATATCCACAATTGATTGAAGTTGGTAAAATTGTTGCAAATAGTCCTAAATCTCAAAATGGTTATAAAGGGATGGGGCTTCTAAATATTATCATAACACCTTTTGATAATATTATTCAATTTAGATTGGGAACAATGTCAGCACAAAATCAATTAGAACTTTATAATTTAGCTCAAATTTTACAAAATTCTGATTTACTTTTAATTTTTAAATCAGATAGCGAAGTTATTGAAAAATCAATCTATAAAGAGACAACAAACGATTATACTAACGGAATTATAAATTATAAAATTGATGAAAATGATTTAAATGTTTTAAAAAAAATCTATGATAAAGGATATACTAATTTTTATTTAACACTAAATTCAAATAATATAAAAACTTTATTATATTCCGGAACATATACTTTTTTTGAAGATATAGTTTTTATTGATGACAATTCAACAACTATACAAGATCAAAATATAAAAGATCCATCTCCACCTGCAACAACAACAGACGAATGGCAACAAGG
>Ga0114951_10003244_pt1 | contig 17029 bp, 12 predicted proteins | sample AM7aDNAmetaG_FD_88677 | JGI IMG/M metagenome (GOLD analysis project Ga0114951, IMG submission 88677) | Freshwater microbial communities from Finland to study Microbial Dark Matter (Phase II) - AM7a DNA metaG | ecosystem: Environmental > Aquatic > Freshwater > Lake | place: Finland: Lake Alinen...
ATATACTCGACTACAGCACACATCTCGGTGCCCTGAACAGGATTCTTGCCACTCAGGTGTTCATCGCCCGAAAATCGACCCCCAACCTGACCATGATGGCTGTCGAGATTGGCCAATCCGGTTAATGAAGCTTGCATATCAGCAGTGTTACCTGATTGCTGCGACCAGATTCCCGGATATTTTGTTGCCATGGCATTATTAACCACATGCGCCGTTAACCCCACAGCATCCCATATTTTCGGTATCCTACCTTCTTTGGCAGCAAGGGAATCCCATGGGAACTTTGTGAAATAACTGGTCCAGGAAAAAGAATTATTCTGGATTGATCGGATAGCTTTTAAAATCATGGTGTCGCCTGTCTGACGAAATAGCCAATATCCGGTTACTGAATTTTCCATGGCACGAACACCGCGCCATTCTTTGTCAGGCCAATCGGGGCTGTTATCAGCAAGGTAAACGAAGTACTTTTTAATCATTTCCAACGCTCGCGGATCTTTGCTTCCCTCGTAATAGCTCTTTAAAACCTTCAGGCCAACAGCCAATGGCCAGCGATCCTTGTTTTTTGCAGGGCCAAACCATCCGTTGGGTTGACCCGATGCCAGGATCGGCTCCATCCATGTTTTGACTTTTATGATCAGGCGCTTGTCATCCAGTAAATAGGCGAGTGGAACCAAACCATCAAGATAATAAGGGCCACGTTCCCAGGCTTCTCCTTCTCCACCTTGCCAGGCTGATGTTGTTAATGAGGGCCAGTATTCATCGAGATGGCCGGGAAGTCCATTTGCCTGAATTTCCAATTGATCTTTCAACCATCCTGCAGGCTTAACAGTGCCAAGCGGAAGTTGAATGAAGGCATTGATTTTCAATGGCGCCCGGTTGGCGGGATAATTTGCCTCCTGCTTGCTGCATGACAGGCAAAGAGTGATTAATCCGGTCATAAAAAGTGCTGCGGTACGTGTCATATATTACTAGTTTAATTCAGTCGAACCGGGTAAAGTTAGGCAAATGTGCCCATGTGGCAATTTGCTAATGTTGCAATTTTGATGTATCTTTAAATGTCCCCAGACATATATGGTATTTTTAAAAAATCTGACAATGAAAAATCTTTTATTGTTATTCTTCATGATGTTAGGGGGTTCAGCATTTTCCCCGGCAATAGTGGCCCAGGATATTCAATATGCCGCCAAACCTACCCATGCTGAAAAAAAAGCGCTCAGACAAAAATCAGAAGCGGAAAGTATCGGCCGTGTCAATGACCTGATTTCTAATTCAAATTTTGTTTTGGTACCAAACCAGATCTCCGGGAATGACGTAAATCCGGTGATGAATTTTATCCGGGTTTCAGGTGATTCACTGATATTCCAGACCAGCAGTCCGGTTGATCGGACTAAATCCAATAACTGGATGACCGATAAAACGGTTATGGGGAAGGTAACTTCCAGAAACATGATCACAAATCCTAAAAGCGGCTATCATCTGGTTAAACTGAATATGATGACCGAATTGGGAATCGGTTTTCGTATCGATATGAAGATTTCTCCTTTTGGAAATGCAACAGCAACAGTGACTACTTATAATTCGGGCGGAAACCTTGATTATCATGGCAGAATTGTGCCCTGGGAAAACTCTGATATCTCAATCGGGGCTCAATCGCTTGACCTGCGGGGCTTCCCATGGTATACCAATCCTATCGGAGTCCGTTGGGTGGACAGATAGCCGCCGGTTATTATATTTCCTATTTTTATCGAATGAAGAAAACTTCCTCATTCCTGCTGATTCCATTAGGATTATTGGCAATACTGCTCCTGTCTGCCTCCTGTAAAAAGGAGGAAATTCTTGGCAAAACAAAATTTGTTTTCGGCGCCGACCTGTCATACGTGAACCAGATCCTGGAACATGGCGGAGTTTATCGCGATAACAGTCTGATTAAAGATCCTTATCAGATTTTTAAAGATCATGGAGCCAACCTGGTGCGCCTCCGACTTTGGCATAACCCTGCCTGGACCAAAGAGGTATACGGAAGCGCTGGAACAAAAATGTATAATGACCTGGCGGATGTTAAGGTTGCTATTCGTCGTTGTAAGAATGCCGGGCTGGCAGTGAATCTTGATTTTCATTATTCCGATACCTGGGCCGGTCCAGGGAAACAAATAATTCCAGCCGCCTGGGCTTCAGCGGATTTCGAAGTCCTCGTTGATTCGGTTTATCAGTACACTTTTCAAACGCTTAAGGCGCTGAACGATGAAGGACTTATGCCGGAAATGGTCCAGATTGGGAACGAGATAAATTCCGGAATGCTTCTTCCATTAGGTAGTTATGCAACCAGCGGCTGGCCAAACCTGGGCCGGCTGATCAACTCGGGAATAAAGGCGGTGCGGGATGCATCGGCACTTTCAGCAACTAAAACCCTGGTTATTCTTCACGTTGCGCAACCGGAAAATGTTAATTATTGGTTTAGTCATATTACAACGGATGGTTTGGTTACAGACTTTGATATCCTCGGATTTTCCTATTATTCAAAATGGAGCAATGTGCCAATCAATGCTATCAGTCAACAGGTTGCCGATTTTAAGAAATCGTTCAATAAGCAGGTGATGATGGTGGAAACCACTTACCCATGGACAGGTACCAATGCTGATGGTTATAATAATATTTATAATTCAGGGGATGCAGTAACAGGATATCCTTTAACCAACGCGGGACAGCTGAAATACCTGACAGATCTTACACAGGCCATTACTGATGGCGGTGGCATGGGAATCATGGTGTGGGAACCGGCATGGATAAGCTCCTCGGCTAAAGATCTCTGGGGTACAGGCTCCGCTTGGGATAACTGCACTTTCTTCGACTTTGGTTGGAACGTAAATCAGGGGATAGACTTTATGAAATCGAAGTACTAAGCTAAATGGTTATTTTATAGCTGGATAGGACATAACAATCTGATTGTCGACGAATTTGTAAAAGCTTTCCAATTCCTTCTGTATAACTCCTGTTTTTCTCCAATTGCGAAGATATTTGTTGGCCTCAGCAGAGATAGATGCTTCCATCGGTTGCAATTGCTGTAGTATACCGGTATGATCGGCATTTACGACAGCTGTAGTTTGCAGATAATTTTTGCCATCGCTGCGTGAAATCGGAGCCATTTTTTTCTTAAGATCCAAAGCGAAGCTGCAGAGGAGAGCCTTTTCACCTGATGGCGCCGTTAGTACAGTTGGCAATAAATCGGCTGGTGTAAGCCAAACAGGAATGGCTACCGACGACAGCGGAAACCCCAGGATCGTCCACATCGTTGTGAGTCCGGGATTTTCACCGGGCAGGACTCCCTGTACCACAATTGAAGCGGCAGTCGATGGTCTCACAGTGCAATCCTGAAAATACATGTACTTCGTTTCGTTTGCACTAAGGCCCATATAATCCAGAATGTTTTCGCCGGTAAGACTGTTCCGGACGCACCTGCTGATATTCTTTAAGATAAAATCCGCCGACAGGTCATTTGTTCCCGAAGCCAGATATAACAGGCTCTCTGCGGTTTGGTAACGAATATATCCAGCGCCCAGGTTCGCATCTCCGCTGAAAGAATAGTTGGTGCGTACAACATATCCGTGAGGAGCTATTTTGGGATCGTTTACATCAATTTTAGTAAACCGTGAATTGCCGGTCTCGAAATAGGCAGCTCCTCCATTGGCATCAATCACACCGAAATTTGCTTCCACCTGCAGCGGTTTGGGTAACCTGTTGAGTAAATCCTCAAATTCTTGTACCGTGCGACACTCCTGCAAAGCTTTCTTCATCAGGATACCTTCCTGATCTTTTTTTGGAGATGGATCCTTTAAATTGAGGTTGTAGGAGGCGGAATTCATGATTGCAAAACCAGTTTCATTAATCCCTGTCCATACATTATCCGCATTTTTGTCGTTTGAATCCACTAATGCCAAAACCCTGTATTTACCTGTTGTCAGTATGACTAATTTATTGTTGAGTTCATCAGTATCACGATGCTTGAAAAGCAACGGACGCCCATCACGGGTGTATTTTCCCGATATAATGGCCGTGGTGCAACTGAATGCAGGAGCAAGGTAAAATAGTCCGATAAGGAATAACGAGGTACAGAACCTGGATACTTTCATGCTGTATGTTTTCATAGGTAGAGTTTAGGAATTATCAGTTTCCTTAGCCCTAAAATTACACGAAATTCAGGAGTCGCCACTTACTTGATAAGACAAATTTTAGCAACGTGAACCTTGTCGGCATAAGCTACCCTGATCAGGTAAATTCCTGGAGGTATGTTCCCGCGATCCATTCTCCATTTTCCCTGACCTGCCTGTGTAAGGCTGGAGGATAGGTACTTGCCTGATAGATCAATCAGCTGAATTTCCGCTTTGGGTATATTGGGCGGAATTTCAACAAAAATAGCACCGCGTGCCGGGTTGGGGTATATTTTGATTTCCGGATTCAACGGAATGACATCTGTTCCTACTGAACCAGAGGCTTTAATCTGAATTTCGTCGACCCTGAAAGTTGGATTCCCATCGGTTGGCCAGATTGTTCCTGGCGCCGACAATAACTCCATTTCATTTATGTGCACTAGGTCTCCGGTAAAGGTCCAGTCGAACGGAAAATTGGAGCTGCCAATGGTTACCCAGATTTCCTTTCCCTTGCTGTAGAGATTGACCTGCAATGAAAACCACTCTCCGTTCTTAAAAGGTGTTTCTGCCTGTACCTTATTGTTGAAAACGATGTCGCACCTTCCGTTCGACTTGAAGTACAAATCAAGATTGGCACCATTTATATCATTTAGCTTGACAGTTGCAATACAGCCGTCTTCTATCATCAATTCCATCGAAACATATAACACCGATTGAAAAAGATGAGTCATCGGTAACCTGATATCGGAGGCATTCATCAGTTTAAGCGATTGCTTCCCTTCAAATCTTCTTGTAGGATCAATCCTGCCATCTGTACTAATTGAATTAATGGTTGCGGCTCTTATCCAGCTATCAGCCTGTTCAGTGAAATAGGTGTACGACGGATAGTTTTCGAAATCTTCTTTGAAAGGAAGGGCAAAAGGTTGATAGGTAACAAACCTGAATAATCCGCTTATAAAGGAAGTATCTGGCAAAACCGTTCGTACCCGCCAAAAAAGGTGTTGCCCTGGCGTAATATCAATATCCATGTTTGGAGAGGTAACACTGCCGGCTGGGGATAGCTCGCTTTCAGAGGGTCCGGTCGAAACTTCATAATGGGCGCCTGAAGGAAGCTGCGAGGTTTTCCATGACATGGTCGCTTTTCCGGCTGTGACAGAATAATTTCTTGCCGGTTGAGGATTTCCAGGTGTAAATTCCTGAAATTCATCCGGTAAGACCAAAGTGTCGATGACAGTACGCAGATAAGGTGCAAATTCCTCAACCGACTCTTCTGACAGAGGATTTCCTGTTAGATCCAGAAACTTGATAGTATAACTGTTATCATGATCAAAAATTGGATAAAGATCAGGCAACAGGTTTGATGATAAATCGATATGTTCCAGAAGTGGATTTGCAGTCAGGTCATTTAACAGGTCGATCCTGTTGCCGGAAAGGTTTAGAAATTTTAGTTGCTGGAGGCTGCCAAGCCAAAAATCGTGAATATTATTCTCAGATAAGTCCAGATCTTCCAAAGCTGGCGAATAGTCTTGGAGATATTTTACCGTCCGGATCTTATTTCTGCTTAATTTAAGTTTTTTTAGTCCCAGCATCGGAACGGCCATTGAAAGACTGTCAATCGTATTGTTTTCGAGATTCAACTCTTTAATATTCTTGAAATTCAACCCTGTTACAAATCTATTAATCAGGTTACTTCCGATATTTAGCGTTTCAATATTCGGGATAAATTCGAGAAAGAACAGATCCGGGATCTGGTTGTGGCTGATATCAAGGTAATTAAGTTCAGGTAATTTATCATTTAAGCGGAACCGGGTTAAAAGGTTGTTTGAAAGATCGAGATATTCAAGATTAACCAAACTCTGGACGAAGGAGGAGGAGGTCAGATTACAATCAGTGATAGTCAGTTGTGTGAGAGATCCAAGGGTGCCGAAAATTTGTGTATCAGCTATTTCCAACTTATCTGCCTTGAAACTCAATAAACCGGGTATCAGGTTCAGAAAGCCGAGATTACCGGCAGGGCTGCGGATCAGGTCGAGATGAACCAGACGGTCGTTATGACTGAGGAGATCAGGATTGGCAATTTGTATGTTTTCAAGCTCCAGCCATTTTAATCGTTTAAGAAGCGTTATGGGACCAATATCCAGACTAGCGACTTTATCTGGCAAGATATTGATAACCTGAAGGTTATGGCAATATTCCAGACCTGAAAGTGTGGCAGGTGCTTGATGAATATCGAGCCTGTTAATTTTAAGTAATTGGTTTACCGTAATATAGTCCGTAACCGGGGTGACGTTTTCACGGATCAATTCCTCCTGGATAGCCAGTTTTAAGGTCAGGTCAGGTATCTCAACCGGATTTCCTTCAACCTCATACTGAATGGGACCGATAGCGGTGGATTCGCCTTGCGGATACACGGCCGAAACCATTAATTCATGATTTCCTGGAGGGAAATATATGGTATTAAAAACGGTACTGCTGTTTTCGTAATAGGCTGTATCATTAAGATAGATACGGTAACTTGATGGATCAGTAGTGGCCAGGCGGTTTTTCTCCCAGGTGAGGATCTTTTGACCATTGGTTATATCCATCCTGAGATTGGCTGGCGGGAGGTTGTTTGAATATGGCTTTAGATTGAAAATTGCTTCACTCGGGTTAATGTTTGATACCACATTCAACGGATAGAAGCCATCAGCGTAACCGTACCATCCGAGATTAAAATGAAACATCCCGTCTTCATCAATTCCATCACACACAAATGAGTGACCGGATCCGGAAACATAAATCGGTTCAAAATCAGCTAAGTTCTGCGTAAAATTCCGAACCCAGACCTCCGGGGTTGTGGAACTTCGGACCATCCTTACCGCATCAAAGTATTTCAGTTTTTTGAAACCGCTGTAAACATTGTAGTTGGATGTAGTCGACCCTGAAGGACTATAGTACATTTGGGTAAGAACACCCAGTCCGAACAGTAATTTTGATACCTCCGTATCTATGGTGATTGGCTGGTTCTCCATTCTGCTCCAGTCGAAGTTACCAAGTGTGGCTGTGAGAGTTCCATAGGAGGTACCCGAATTCACTGCCGTTACCAGAAAACCATTTGATTTTCCATAATAACGGATGATCTGGCCCATAGCGACGGCCGCGCAACCTGCAAAGACGTGATAATCAGGTCCATTAGGATCTTTTGGGCAATAGTAGTTAAAGTACCCCTCCTGGCTCCATTTCGAGCGAATCAATGGCCCAATCGGATTGTATTTGGTTTTGATCCGGCTGGAGTAAATGTCGGCATTTGAAGCATGTGATAGGGATTCAAGAAAGGTTAATGCTGGATCCGGGATTTTCTTGTTCCGCGTAAATCTGTTGCTGGTGGAATAACCCACGACACTGGAGCTATCGGCCTCTCTGACCAGGACAAATCCATCCGGATTGTGGCTTTCGAAAATCCAGATATTCCCTATTCGGGTTGGCTCATCAAAGTGGACATCAGTGCGACGGTTTTCCGCACTCAGCTTTTGACTCAGGAATTGTTCGGCGACTTTCAGCGGAAGCGACTGGCTATTCGCAAGGTGAAAACCGCACAGGGAAAGACAAAGGACCATGGAAATCCGTGATCTCATCATGGTCAGATTATTTATTTACCTCACCAAGGTAACAAAAAATCAGTTTACCTGAATGTTTTACCCCCTACCGAGAAATCTTCAAGTTGCCAGTTTTCTTTGGATATCCATCCAAAAAGGTAATGCCAATTCTGAAGTTTGGATATACCAAGATGAGGAATAACCCATCTGGTGTCGGTCAGGTAATCATTGAAAGCAAACATCCGCCTTTGAACACGAAAAGCATCGGTGTATTCGTGGTAGTTTAAGATGAGGGAGTCCTTCGATAGCACAAAAGTGGAATCCCTGATCATGAATGGATGGGACCACTTTTTCCCAACCGCCAGTGGAATCAGCATGATCTCCTGAGGGAACCCTTCAAGGTACCGGAAAAAAAGAACGGAATCGTTAGTTGTCCTCACATACAGGGTGTCATAAAGGTTTGATTTGCTGAATACCCACATCCGGTAGGATTTTCCATCCTTTGTGGTGGAATCAGAGACAATATCAACCCGGAGCGAAGTGCGCTCCATTTTCAGACTATCGAAGCGGTTGTAAATCCACCAATTGCCTACCTGATTTGGAAAATATTCATCCGACAATTTTTTGCAGTCATTTTCTTTAACACAACCTGCTAGGATCAAAAACAGAATCAGGATAAAAACCGGTAAACTCTGAGTTGTTCCTTTTTTCATTTAATCTCTTCCTTTCTGCTTTTAAGTCGGAGTGCAAGCACAAAAGTTAATGCCATAAGCAGCGAAATCAGGTAAAGGGCTTTCCTGTAACCTGCAGCGGGGAGAAGTTCACGGGCAGCAATAGTTGTGATAGCCGCGCTTCCGACAATTTGCCCGATACTGATAAAAATAGTCAGAACTCCTTGCGTTATTGCACGTTCATGAACACCTACCTCATTAAGCATGATGTAACGAAGTCCCGATCCGGCCAAAACGGCAAGCCCTAATCCGATCAATACTCCAGAACCATAAAAAATCATTTTTGAATCACCCGATAATCCTATCAGGAACAGACCGGCTGCGGCTAAGGTTAGTCCGATCAGAATCACCAGCCTGGATCCGGTTTTATCGAGCAACCTTCCAAATATTGGTGAACCAATGGCAGTGGCCAGAACAAACGGCAGGAGCATAAAGCTGGCGGTCGAGGATTTGACACCGAATGAAAGGACAGCCAGATTAGGAATAAATACAAAAGCCGACTGAAAAAGCCCGGTAACCATTGCGATGAATCCTACGATACGAATTTGTCTCGACTTGAATAATCTTGGATTGATAACTGGATAATCTATGTTCTTTTCGAGAAAGAAAAGCATTATCAGGAAAATCAGCGACGCTGTCAGGAATGGCCAGACCTTAAGCGAAACAATACCGCTTAAGCCCGTTGCCCGGTCAAAACTGTTTACCCCATAAGTCAGGGAACCCAGAAACAACCCAAGCAGAATAATGCCCCTCCAGTCAATCTGGTTGGCTGTTTCAACCCGGTCGGTACTGAGCAATTTGGTGCTGAAGTATATCAGAACTATAACCACCGGGATGTTGATGAGAAAAAGGACATGCCATTCGAAAAAGCGAAGTAGCGTTCCTGCCAGAATGGGGCCAATAATAAATGCTATACCCCAGACAGCGCCAATCATGCCGAGCACCCTTCCTCGTTTTTCTGGAGGAAACTGGTCTCCGACAACGGCTGATGCTACCGGAAAAATCCCGCTTGCCCCAAAACCCTGAATGGCTCTGCCCAACAGGAGAATGTCAAGGGAACCGGCCAGAGAAACTACCAACGACCCGATTCCGAATACTGCAAGAGTGATCATGTAAATGCTTCGCCGGCCATAGAGGTCGGAAAGCTTGGCAAACAGACTGATGCCGACAAGATTGAATAAAACGTAAATGCTGAATATCCAGGAAAGTTCCTTTTGGGCCACTTTCAGGGCTTCACTGATGGAAGGAATGGCTGGTCCGACAATGGAGATATCCAGGGCTCCCATTAATACACCAAAAAAGAGCAGCGCTAGTACTTTGTTGTTTTTCATAAACGTTTTTGATCAGAAACAATCTTCAACAGAAAGAGTTGAAAGTTAAACAAAGATAAATCAGTCAGGCAATAACTTAATAACTTTAGGTACTCTGATTTGTTATAGTTTTATAAATATTGATAAATGGCACTCACTGAATCTCACCCTTTTCCATTGGGCTCCAAGGCACCGGATTTTAATCTTCCCGATACCGTTTCCGGTCGGGTTCTCTCACTTTCTGACCTAAAATCGGATAAAGCTACGGTCGTCATGTTTCTCTGCAATCATTGTCCATATGTGAAACATGTTAATTCCGGATTAGTAGCTCTGGCTGACAGATATATAAATTTGGGCGCATCATTCATTGCAATCAGCAGTAATGATGTTTCGCGATATCCGGAGGACGCACCTGATCAAATGACACTTATTGCGAAAAAGAATAATTATCCGTTCCCTTATTTGTATGATGAAAATCAAGAGATTGCCAAAGCTTATGATGCTGCCTGCACCCCCGAATTTTATCTTTTCGATGGTGATCTTAAGTTGGTTTATCATGGTCAGATGGATGATTCACGTCCATCGGCCAATATTCCTGTCACAGGTAAGGACCTTGCAGATTCACTCGACCTCACTTTAGCAGGGAAACCTATAACAAGTGTGCAAAAGCCGGGAATCGGCTGTGGAATAAAATGGAAATAACCCATCAATAGGCTCTTATACGTTCGGCCTTGATATTTAAGCTGAATGGAACTCTTCTCCCCCAAACATCGGCACGCATGCCTACTTTCAGGTCTTCTTTTTTTCCATCGATATAACCGGTTGATGGGTTGAGAATGACAAGCTGCCTGTATCCCTGGGCACGAATAACCAGTTCTGAATCCGTCACTGATTTTATTTCTCCCTGAAGAAGGGGAAGTTCCCCTGGGTAATACTCCATTGCTAAAGGTCTGCCTAATTTATACAGCACGAATGAAGAGTTGGAATAGATTTTCTCGGCTGATCCCGGAACGGGAAATTCTGCAAACTGACCTGTGCCTTGTTGTCCTGGGAAGTTGTTTCCAGATAGTTGCTTCAATAAGTAAATACCTGGATATTTATCCCAGTCTTCCTTTTTAAGGCAATATTCCTTCCCGGTCCGGCACCTTAAAACCCATCCAGTCCACCATTCAAGCCCATGTCGGGCAATGATCAGCTCGTTGGGACGAATATTGGTTTCCTCCTTCATTTCGATCAGCGCCGCAAGAGATTCTTCGCTGATAGATGGGCTACGGCTTGCGTTAAATCCGATCCCCAATGAAAACCCTGTAATAACAACGAATACCATCAGGAAAAAAATCTTTTGAAATTTGATGGTCAGTGTCTTGAATACAAAAACGGATGCGAACGCAATCGGTAGAAAAGCCATCAGGTAATACCTCAGTGCCCATTCAATTCCAAGAAGAGGGGAGGAGAGGAGAAGGCTCAGAAAAAGAAGGCTCAGAGCAAAAGTAAATTCGAAGGTTGTTAGGCGTGAGCGATGAAAAAGTATCAGGATCAAACCTGCTATTGATAGAATATTGATCAATAGGAAGTTGTGAAATAGAAAGCCGAAGTAGGGCTGCTGCCCCGATAATAATATTAGCAGGTAGGGTGACTCGAACAGGCGGAGAGGGTTTAAGTAAAAGGAGATCACACGGTGCAGTCGGTCGGGGTCATGGCGCAATAAAAGAAAACTGAACAGGATCATCGCTGACAGAACAAGTAAAACCCACAAGATGGTTTTTACCTTAACGCTCCTTCTGGATTGGATGAGAAGGATGGCTGCAAAAATCAAAATAAAGAGAAAAGCTACAGCAAAGCAGCCAATATGCGTCAGAGCTATCAGGGTAAGGAATAATACGCTTATTATTAAGTATTTGCACGAATTATCCTCTTTGATTCTGCTGACGGAATAAAAGAAACAGGCAAGCCAGACCATTCCCATGGCGTTTTTCTGCATTTCCGAGGTAAGAACCAGAAGGAAAGCAAGATAGAGCACGCTAAACCAGGAAATCAAGTGGATCATGAACTTTGATCCGGGTTTATCTTTAAGTTGGTAACTTGCAAAAAGAAACACTGGAATACAGGTTAAGGGAGGGATAAATGAATCGGCCAGGCGAGAGGCAAGCAGGATCGACTGATCCAAGGTCATTCCGGAAAACAACCTGATCACCAAACTAAAAATTGCCTCCAGCCAATAAACAAAAGGGGTATCAGGATATCTGATTGCACCATACTCCAGAAGGTTACGCACTAACAAAGGATAATATCCTCCATTAATCCCGGGAATCATTTCCGATGAGAAATTCAATCGGGCGCGCAGAATGCCTGCTAAAACTATAAGTACAAGAAGTGGAAGCAGATAGTGCCTTCCTTGTTGTGAAATTTTCATCCCTTTTTGGAACAATTCAATTTTTTTTGTAATTTAGGGACACTAATAAAACCCTACCAATGAAAACAAAAATAATTAAATCATTGCCTTTATTTTTGCTGCTCATCCTTTTATTAGGTTGCAGTAAATATGGTTCGGGGAATTACGGAAGTCTCAGCAAGTATACCGGTTACGGAAACGGTGACAGGAAATTCGGCGTGACGGTTTGGACAAATTCAGATAATAATGTCAATGTATTCGTTAATGGCGCTCAAGTTGGCGTGGTTAATCAGAAATATGATCAGGAACCTGAATGTGGAGCCAAAGGTTGCGTTTACTATGATACCGAAGACGGCGGAACAAAGATTACTATCAGTGGTGTATCTGTTGATGGTAAAATAAAATGGGAGGGAAAATCACTCAGACTGAACCGCGATTGCCGAAAAGTTCAATTGGTTATGAGTGCCGATGGACCGCCTGAAATTTTAGTGAACTAATTGATCAAACAAGTCATTCTTAAGCAAGGCCGGGAAAAATCGGTCATTCGCAGGCATCCCTGGATTTTTACTGGTGCGATTCAAAAAGTTGTCGGCTCACCCGAGCAAGGCGAAACAGTAGAATTATTATCTGCTGGTGGGCAATTTTTGGGCAGAGGAGCATGGTCACCTCAATCTCAGATGGCGGTGAGAATGTGGTCCTTTATGGAAGAACAAATCGATCTGGATTTTTTCAAAAGAAAAATTAGAGAAGCCATTGTTTTGAGGAATCCTCCCGTGATCAGTGATGAGACTACAGGTGTGAGGCTCATTCATTCTGAGTCCGACGGATTGCCTGGAGTTACTGTCGACCGCTATGGTGAATACCTGATCTGCCAGTTTTCTACCGCTGGTGCCGGGTACTGGAAGAAATCAATCGTTGATGCGCTTCATAACAATATTTCATGCAAAGGTATTTTTGAGAGATCTGACCTTTCTGTGCTTAAAAAGGAGGGGATGGGCGAATCAATAGGAATGCTTTGGGGAGAAGACCCTCCGGAAGTTATTGAAATAGTTGAAGATGGCCGGAAATTTGGAGTCAATATCCGGGCTGGCCATAAAACCGGTTTCTACCTTGATCAACGCGAAAACCGTTCCCTGGTAAATTCCTGTTCCAAGGATAGGGAGGTGCTCGATTGCTTTAGTTATACAGGTGGATTTGGAGTTGCTGCCCTGGCTGGAGGCGCCCGGCATGTTACTTTACTCGATTCTTCGGGACCATCGCTTTCTCAGGCTCATAGTAATATTCAGCTGAACAATATTCCGGAAGATAGATATACCCTGTTGGAAGCTGATGTATTTCAAACGCTTAGAAAATTCAGAGCGGAAAACCGCAGATTCGACCTTATTATTCTCGATCCGCCGAAATTTGTAGAGTCGAGGAATCAGATTGATAAAGGCGCCAGGGCTTATAAGGATATTAACATGATAGCCATGCAGATACTCAATCCGGGAGGTTTGCTATTTACCTTTTCCTGCTCGGGCCATATGGAAGATCTGCTGTTTCAGAAAATTGTTGCAGATGCGGCTCTCGATGCTTTACGTGAAATGAAAATCCTCCGGTGGCTCTCGCAGGCACCGGATCATCCGGTGATTACAAGTTTTCCGGAGGGTAAATATCTTAAGGGATTGATGGCTATAGCCACCTAAATATGTTTCGTGCTAACAAAACATATTTAAGCCAGCGATGAAAAAAGAAGCCGATCTATAAATCTTCTTCACCAAGACCTAAATCTTCTTCATCCTCATCATCGAAACCAAGATCATCAACATCTTCTAAATCGAAGTCATCGTCATCCAGGTCCTCGAGTGAGATTTCATCGATATCATCATCATCCAAACCGAAATCATCATCTTCCTCGTCTTCTTCAAAGTCGGTGTCGAGATCATCGGTCTGATCGTCAGCGTCGGTTGAGAAAAAAGTCTCTTCGTCATCAAAGATTTTCATGGCCTTTAGATTTTCTCCAAAAGTAAAAAAATGTGCGAATTACAAAACCGCAAAAAAAAAATGTTTTATGGATGAAAGCAATTAATTTATTTGTAACGGCATTTGCTGTTATCCGGTTCAACGTAGTATGATTTGAAATTCACTGCCTTAGGGTCCATGCAGCCTTTCAAATTGAGCAACTCAACTTTTCTGAATTCGACAGGATTACTTTCACCCTGAAGCGAAATATATCCCTCTTTTAACATCTTGCTGCCAAAATGGGCGAGCATCTCAGGATAAGTTGCTTCTCGCTCATCGAGTTGAGGCTTCGTGTAGGAGAGTACAGTATCTCCATTGATAATATGCGTAATAAGCGAATCGCCAAGGACAATAGCCTCAGCGCTAACCCATTGGTCCCCATTGTAGGTTTTTGATTTTGAATTGATGCAATGCGGCGTAAAAAGTGAATCCTTCATCACAACATTAGTCCCTGGTGTACAGAGATTTCCGGTAGGCCGTTCGCCTTGACCAGAACCGCCAAGCAGCTGAAACTCAATCGATGTAGGGAACGACTGGTCCTTGGTCATGCTTGCTGGGGATTGGCAATGAATCATGATGCCCGAATTCCTGTAGGCCCAACCAGCTCCACCCGGAGTTTGCTTCCCAATGAACCGATATTCCACGCGGATCTTGTAATAAGAGAATTTGTCCTTGTAAAAGAGATGCCCGTATTCGCCGTCGAACTTCTTGTACTCATCATAATTGGCAGCCAAAACTCCATTCGTCACCCGGAAAGTATTATTGAAGTTTACATTCAGCGGAGATCCGGCGATTTTTATATCCCAGTCTTTAAGATCCTTGCCATTAAACAACCTGATCCATTCTTCCTTTTTAGGATCATTTTTTACGGATGTACAGGCAGTTAATGCCAGTAGACCAAAAAAGAAACAAAGATTTTTCATTGGAGAGTTTAATTGAGTATTAAAGATATGGGTTGATAGGGTTGGTAGCTTAATTCGATTTTATTTCCATTTATGGGGATGGATATCCCTGTTTCAGTGCCTCGGAGATTGCACGGACGGGCGATCGTAAAATGGGTTCCGGCAGGGAGGGTGACGGTGAGCTTGCCAGATTTACCAGCTTTCTCCCAGATCCTCAAAATGGTCCCTTTTCCATCTGGATTCGGGCCAAAGGCTGTGACTAGCAATCCCTTTGCTGATAAACTGATCCCAGTCTGAACCTGCGGAAGTTTTCCTCCTTTTCCACTTCCAACCGTTGCCACCAATGGATGCCGCTGTTCAAGCGCCGGTGTAATGAGCGATTTTTCGCTGTCGTATTCATCGATGAACCAAAGGTAAACCCTGGCATTCCATGATCCTTCAATCCACTCTGTGAAATTCGTACTCCACTGATTGTTATATAAATTAAAAAAAACATTGCTCCTGGAAGGCACGAAATTCTTACTGTATTTCCAGAGACCTGGCCGGTCAAGACTGATAGCAGGCAAATCAGGTGAGTAAAGGCCTATTCCCTGATTGTTTTTATCCAGAATGGCCAATCCCTCCTGCACGAAGCAATAATCAAAATTTGATCCCTTAACGAAATCGGTTGCCGGATCGGAAATTCCGCCCGTGCGACCAAGTCTGAATCTGGGGTTTTCAATATTTAGAGGAAAACAAAGCCAGCCACCTTCCGGCCATGGATCAGCAGGTTTTCCGTCGATGGCCCAATTAACCTCCAAATTGGGTTGTCCGGCAACAAGCCTGTACCTGATACTGTAATCATGCGGCATTTTATCGTTCCTCGAATATAACAACCAGACTGATATCGATTTACCTTGTTTTTCAATCTTGATTTTAGGCATTGAACCTGATGCAGAACGATAGGGATCATCGCTGAGATTAATTCGGCCTAGCTCGGCCGGAGCCCAGTCCCAGCCGCCTTTGATATAATCTTTGGCGTACTTGTCGGTATTTTCTTTACCGAATCGTTCATAAAGATATTCTCCCATGCCATAACCAGTTCCGGTTTTCACGTAATCACGTCCCGTCTTTTTATTGATGAGTGAGCTAAGATTGCCTGTTTTCTTATCGATCACCAACCTGATGAAACCATTCTCAAGTCTCAGATCTTGATTCTCAGTTAAGGTGATGTCTTCTTTTGCATTTTCCTCTTCAGGCTGTTTTGCTGCGACAAAAGTTTTATAGCCCAGCGATGGCACATCTTCAGCAAGGAAAGTTATTACGTTACCCTCATTGCTGATCGGAATAATCTTTCCTGTTTCAAGGTCCTTAAAAGCTTTTGCGGTAAACCAACCAGAGTGCTGGTTCATAGTGATCCATCCACTCCTTTTCCATGGCAGAGGATTATAAACCACCACATGGGTACCTTCAACACTGACGTTGGTTGTCAGTTCTTCCATTTTTCTTGAATAAGTTCCCTGGTCAAGGATTTCTGCCTCCAATACATGCCTCCCTTTCTCTTTCCACGACAGCTCTATTTTATCAAATGTACCCGCTGATCTCAGCCTTTTAAATTCATCACCGTAGCACCAGTATCCTGATGATCCGTGCGACATAGCCAGGCCAAATGTATGTTCGTCGAATAAAAGGCATTGCTCATAGATATCTTTAAGCTTACCGGTTACGTCATTGGGTGTTCCTCCCCATTGTTCGAGTTCCGTACTCAGGATTTCAAGACCAACGGCGTCAGCCTTTACTTTTCCCGCAGCTTTTACTTCCTGTGGCATCGACATATACCCATGGATCCAGGTATCGGGCATATCGCCTTTGATAACTGGTAATTCGGGATTTTCTTTCATGATGGCATCATAAAAATCCGACATCCTGCCAATGGTTAATTTTGCGTTTGGGGCCAGCTTCCTTGCCGTCTCCAGCGTTTTCATCACCTCATC
>Ga0114951_10003246_pt1 | contig 17019 bp, 14 predicted proteins | sample AM7aDNAmetaG_FD_88677 | JGI IMG/M metagenome (GOLD analysis project Ga0114951, IMG submission 88677) | Freshwater microbial communities from Finland to study Microbial Dark Matter (Phase II) - AM7a DNA metaG | ecosystem: Environmental > Aquatic > Freshwater > Lake | place: Finland: Lake Alinen...
TCCGAGATGGGTGCCCTGCAAGAAAGGATAACTTCCACAAAAAAAGGATCTATTACTTCCGTCCAGGCTATTTATGTGCCTGCTGATGACCTGACTGATCCGGCTCCGGCAACATCTTTCTCTCATCTTGACGCGACCACGGTTCTCTCAAGAGCGATAGTGGATATCGGGATTTATCCTTCTGTGGATCCTCTAGACTCCACTTCCAAAATTCTGGACCCACATATTGTCGGCGCAGAACATTATGCCGTTGCCCGCGGTGTACAAAAAATTCTGCAGAGATATAAAGATTTGCAGGATATAATTGCCATTTTGGGTATAGACGAACTTTCAGAAGAAGACAAAACAGTAGTTAATAGAGCCCGAAGGGTTCAAAAGTTCCTCTCCCAACCGATGTTTGTTGCTGAAGCTTTTACGGGCATGCCCGGTAAATATGTGCCTGTAAAGGATACAATCAAGGGCTTCAAGGAGATTATTGAAGGAAAGCATGATGAACTTCCGGAACAGGCTTTTTACATGGTAGGGTCAATAGAAGAAGTAATTGAAAAAGCGGAAAGGATGAATGTAGAAAGCAGTAAATAGTAAATAGTTTACGGTTTTTTAGCGGAGAATTATTATGGAGAAAACATTTTTATTGGAAATTCTATCGCCGGATTCTCAGATTTTTAAAGGCGCGGTGAGTCATCTTGAAGTGCCTTCCTCTATCGGCAGTTTCGGGGTGTTGAAAAACCATGCTCCGTTGCTTGCGACACTGAAAAAAGGAAAAATAAAGTTTGAATATGGCAAAGAGAAGAAAGAACTTAAAATTGAAGAGGGTTTTGTTGAAGTATTAACGGACAAGGTTAGGATTCTTGTAGAAGGTTGTGTCTAATGACTGAACAAAAACTTGAAATAGAGAAAATGAAGACTAAACTGGAAGAGATATGGAGGTATCTTTGACCTGTCCAGGAAACTGGATAGGATAAAAGAAATTGACGGGCTAGCCGGTGATTCCGGTTTTTGGAACGAGAATGAAAAAGCCCAGAAGCTGATGAAAGAGAGGGACGATTTCAAAAATGATATTGATACCTGGAAGTTGCTTTATGCGAAAGTCGAAGATGTTCTAACCGGCCTCGAACTTGTTAAAATAGACGATGACCCCGCCTTGATAAAAGAAATAGCCGAGAAACAAGACCAGCTGAGAAAAGAAATCCGGACCGAAGAATTAAAACTCTATTTTACCGACAAGTATGATTCCCATAATGCGTTTTTATCAATTCATCCCGGAGCCGGTGGCACGGAATCTCAGGATTGGGCTGCAATGCTTTTGCGTATGTATAACCGCTGGGCCGAAAGGAAGAATTATTCTATTGAAATTGTTGACTATCAGCCGGGGGAAGAAGCGGGGTTAAAAGATGTAACTCTGCTTATCTCCGGACCAAATGTCTACGGTTTTCTGAAATCAGAAAAAGGAGTCCACCGTCTTGTCAGAATATCTCCGTTTGATTCTAATAAAAGACGGCATACTTCTTTTGCATCAGTAGATGTAATGCCGGAAGTTGATGATGTAGAGGTGGATATAAATGAAGAAGAGATAAGGCTGGATACTTACCGTGCTTCCGGAGCGGGCGGGCAGCATGTGAATCGCACAGAAAGCGCTGTCCGTCTCACGCATCTGGCTTCGGGTATAGTAGTTACCTGTCAATCGGAAAGAAGCCAGATGAAAAATAAAGCGATGGCCTATAAAGTCTTAAAATCCAGGCTTTACACATATTATGGCGGAATACGGAAAGAGGAAATGAAGAAAGTTCAGGGTGAAAAAAAAGATATTGAGTGGGGGAGCCAGATTAGGTCCTATGTTTTTCAACCCTACCGTTTAGTGAAAGATAATAGAACCGGTGCTGAAGCCGTTAATACGGAAGCAGTGATGGACGGCGATATAGATATTTTTATTGAAGCTTTCCTCATGAAAAAAGTAGACAAGTAATTGGTATCGCAAAATTACCTTAAATAACAAAGGGAACGTATGATTACAATAGGCCATCGGGGCTGCGCAGGTCTTGAACCGGAAAACACGCTTCTTGGTTTTAGGCGCGCGATAGCCCTCGGCGTGGATTTTATAGAACTGGATATCAGATTGACCAAGGACAGGCAGCTGGTTGTTATTCATGATGGAACACTGGACCGCACGACAAATATGAAGGGGCTAGTCAGCGATTACACTTATTTGGAATTAAAAAAAGCCGATGCCGGTAAAAAAGAAAATTTACCTCTCCTTTTTGATGTATTCAGTTTGGTGGAAAACTCTGCTGTTAAAATACAGGTCGAATTAAAAGAGCCCGGAATGGCGGAGCTGCTCACGGCGGCAGTGGCCGGGGCTCACATGACAGAAAAGGTGCATGTAATATCTTTCTGGCACCGCGAACTGGTTAAAGTTAAAAAACTGAATTGTTTGCTTCAGGCTGGGGTGTTAACGGTAAGCAATCCCGCCGGGGTGCAAAATCTTTTTAAAGATACGCTTGCGGATTTTATAAGTATCGTGCATGATATGGCTGACCAGGTCCTAGTGGAAGAGGTGCATAGAATTAATAAGAAAATATATGTTTGGGGAAAAATAGACAGCCGTCAAAAAGTTGACAGACTTACGGCTTTGGGGGTAGACGGGATAGCGAGTGATTATCCCGACCTTGTCGTAGCCCGGCTCGAAGAACTCGGCAAATCGAAGTAAATTTTCTTTACCGGCAAAGGAGTATTAGTATGCCGAATTTATCTCAAATAATGGATACTTTTAAAGGGAAAAAAATTCCCGATTTCACTCCGGTTGTGCCAATCTATCATACGGCTGCCGCCTTAGGTGCGGGTGTTACTTTGAAGGACTATGCTTCTAATTCTTCTAAGATGGCCGAGACAATGCTTTGGGCCTATAATAAGTTCCGCTTTGATGGCGTCCAGCTCACGCTTGGTGTAGGAATGGAAGCTGAAGCGCTGGGCGCGAAAACTGAACAGGCAGAAAAAGGGCTCCCCACAATAAAAGAGCATCTCCTTAAAGATATCCTTAAATTAAAACAGTTGAAAATTCCTGATATAAAGAGTGCCGGTAGGATGCCGGTATTTCTTGAAGCTGTTAAGATTGTTCAGGAAACAATCGGAAGAAAAGCGGTCGTAATCCCAACCGTCAGAGGGCCTTTAGTGCTTGCCGGTCAACTGAGGGGAATATCTGATCTGATGCTCGATAGCTATGATAATCCGGATTTCATGAAAGAACTGCTAGATTTTTGTACGGAGTTATGTTTTTGTTATGCAAATTCAATCCTCGAAAACACCGGAGTAAGAGCAATTGCTTTTGGTGAAGCACTATGTAGTCCTGATTTTATTTCACCGGAGTTTTACAAAGAGATAATGGCTCCTTTCCATAAAAAGCTTGTTCAAAGAATTCACGCTGTCGGCCTGGAAGTCGCAATAATTCACATTTGCGGGAATATTCTACCAATTTTTGATACTTTTTATGATACAGGTTTTGATACTGCGGATATAGACGCGAAAACTGATTTGAAAACAATACTGAAGTTAAATAAAGCCTCAAAAAAAACTCTGGGCTTGCGGGGAAATATTGACCCTTCCTGGTTATTTCAAGCCGGAGAAAGTGAGGTAAAGGAGAAAAGTCAAAAACTTCTGCTTGAGGTCGGAAATAACCCATGGATATTAAGTTCCGGTTGTGATGTCCCCTACGGAACTCCCGATGCAAATATGTCAGCTATGACCAGTGCTGCCAAAAAATGAAAATACAAGAATAGAAAGGGACAAATTAATATCAAAACAAAATTTTGGCTGATATTTGCATTATAAATAAAGCTTTATTTGCCACGCCCTAAATATCCCGTGTACATACCCAAAATATTAAATATCCTGATTTACCCTTGACAAATAAACTAAAACCATATACTATATGTTGTAGATAGACAGCTTGCGCACACAATATATGCGCTCGGTTGTGGTATAGTTAATATTTTTGTCTATATATAGGAGTTATTTTGCTGTTAAAGAAGTTGCAACTATACGGTTTTAAGTCATTTGCCGATAAGACCGAAGTAAATTTTGAACCCGGTATAACTTGTATTGTCGGTCCAAATGGCGCAGGAAAGTCTAATATTGTTGATTCTATACGCTGGGTACTGGGCGAACAGAGTGTTAAGTCGCTTCGCAGCCCGTCTATGGACAATATTATATTTAACGGAACTGAGTCCAGAAAACCTGTCGGGATGGGGGAAGTTTCTCTTGTTTTTTCCGATTTTAAAGGGCAATTAGCATTTGATTTTGAAGAATTAAAGATAACCCGCCAGATATTCCGTAACTCTGATTGCGAATATTTCATTAATAAAAACCCCTGCCGTTTGAAAGACATATCGAATATGTTTCTGGATACCGGAGTGGGCACTGATACCTACTTCATTCTTGAGCAGGGCAAGATGGACGCTATTCTTTCTTCCCGCCCGCTGGAGAGACGGTATATTTTTGAAGAGGCAGCCGGAGTTTCAAAATATAAAGCAAGGAAAGAAGAGGCTCTAAAAAAACTGGATCAGACGGATCAAAATCTTCAAAGAATAAAGGATGTCCTGGGCGAAGTTAAACGCCAGATAGCCAGTCTTGAACGGCATGCCAAAAAAGCCGAAAAATATAAAAAACTCGCAGCTGAGCTGAAGGAAGCAGAAGTTGCCGTTTCTAAACACAGATACGATGATTATCGTACAGGGATAGAAACACTTACCGGAAAAAAACAAGATTTGAAAAATCAGGTTGAGTTTATTTCAAATAGCATTAACAGCGAGGACGCGCGCTTACAGGAAGGCAGGAAAAATCTTTTCGAAGAGGAAAAGAAGCTTGTTTTACGGCAGGAAGAATACTATAAAGTCGGCAGCGAAATTAATAATGTTTTCAGTAAAATAAGTCTTTTGGAAGACAGGAAAAATTCTTTAAGCCGCGAACTTGAGCAGATAAAGCTAAGAGTAGGCGAACTTGAGAAGAAAAATGAAGGGTTGGTCGGCCTGATAGGAAGTACGAATATTGAGTATAAAGAGACAGTAAAAGGTTTGCTGGATGAAAAAGAAAATATAGGGAAACAGGCCGAAGCGGCAAAGAATTTGCGCGAGAAGCACCGGCAGGGAGAGAAACTCCTGGAGGAGTTACGTTCGGGTATATTTGAAACAATCAGCGAATGCGCACACTTAAGAAATGAGCTTAAGGCTGCTGAGAACAGAATTAATGAATTAAAATTTACCGGGGATAAATTAAGCCGGAAGAAAAATGATTTAGTTGTGCGCAAAGAAAGCGCCGAAAAGCGGCTTTTGGAATTAAAAATGGAACTCGCCGACCTCGGAGGCAAAGGTAATCTCACGACATCTGCCGGAGTTTATGAATATACTTCCGAAGAGATAAAAATAATTGAATCAATTGAGAGCACTATAGGTAGCGATTTTGACCGGGCCGGAAGCGAAAAAGATATTAGCGCTGTCAAATCCATTATTCAAAGCATTCGTGAAAAGTGGACTTCTTATGTCAAGAAGATTAAGCCGCTCTTTAAGATACTCCAGGACGTTAAAGGTACTGTTGCGAAAAAACAAGAAGAGCAATCGCTGATTTCTGAACTTGACAGAGTAGACCGTGAACTGAAGGTTATAGATTTTGAATTTGAGGAGATAACAAAAGAACAAAACGGTCTCGTCGAGAAAAAGACAGAATTCGCTTTAAAAGCAAGCAGCATGGACGGAGTTCAAAAAGGAAAAGAAGAGAAGATTAAAGAACTTGAATCCGAACAGTTAATAGCTAGAAAAGATGAACAGTCAGAAAATACCAGATTCACAGATAGAAAAGTTCGGCTTACCTTCCTGGAACAGAGGGAAATAAATTTAAAAAATGAACTGGCGAGAATGGATTTGAATATTGACGAGTTGGAAGTGAGCAGAAATTCGTGTATTAAAGAAACAGAAAATAAAAACGCCCATCTGGGCAGCCTAGATAAGGAGATTTTCGCTTTACAATCTTTTTTGAAGGAAATGGCTCCAAAAAAAGAGCAGCTTGAAAAAATGCTCGCAAACGAAAAAGACAATAATGAAAATATCAGAAAATGTTTTTTTAAGGACGAAGAACAGTTAAGGACTTTTAGAAAAGACTATGAAATCAGACAGAAGGAACTTTTTGATCTGGAAATAGTTATAAACAAACAGGATCTGGAAGCAAAAGCTATTAAAGACCGGGTTGTCAGGGATTACCATATAGATATCTCGCAGCTTACCTTGGAAAAAGACTACTTGCAGGAAAATAATCTGACTTTAGAAATTGCCGAAGGTAAAATAGCCGGTCTGCGTTCTGCAATAGATGAAATGGGTTCTGTGAATCTATCCTCAATGGATGAATATCAGGAACTGACCGTGCGATTTAATTTTCTTTCCGGGCAGGAAAAAGACCTGGTTGACGCCAAAAACGAGCTTTTAAAGACAATTCATGAACTAAATCAAACAACAAAAGAACTCTTTTTAGAAACTTTTACAAAAATTAAAGCCAATTTTAATGAGGTATTCAGAAAACTTTTCAATGGCGGACATGGCGATCTTCAACTTATGGATGAAAATAATATATTAGAGACAGGCATCGAGATAATTGCAAGGCCTCCCGGGAAAAGACCTCTTTCTGTGGCAATGCTTTCCGGCGGGGAAAGAGCTTTGACGGCTATTGGCCTGCTCTTTGCGGTCTTTATGGTAAAGCCCTCTCCTTTTTGTATACTTGATGAAATAGATGCGCCTCTTGATGATAGTAATGTTATCAGGTTTAGAGATATGCTTAAGAGTACTTTTTCCCATGTCCAGTTTATAATAATAACGCACAATAAACTTACGATGGAAAGTGCCGATACTCTTTATGGAATAACTCAGTTGGAAAAAGGTGTTTCAACTGTAGTTTCGGTCAAGCTAAAGGATATTGATCCTGCTACCGGGAAAGTTAGTGCAGAAGCTTCCAAGAAGGCAAAAGTAAGCTAAAAAGCATTATTTTGCAAAGATTATTATTAATTTACTTATCTCGACAACCTGCCTGCTGCAATCAATTATCATTGACAATAACCGCTGAATTTCGTATAATATGCCTGTAGTGTAATAACTTACAAATACAAAAATATTAAACTGTTTTAGGGAGGAATACCAGTGGGAGAAGAAGTGGTGCCCACTTTTTTATTTTTGGGGTGTAAATCTCCGAAGCGTGAAATTGCAGTTTTAAAGGGAGAAGGCTTTTTCATCTATGAGTGAAACAGATAAAGTAACTGTAAAAGCCCAAAGTATTGCCGAACTTTATCTTAAGACTCTCGGGCTTGTTCTGTATGATCTGGAGTACAAGAGAGAGAATACGGGAATGGTTCTCAGGATATTTATAGATAAACCGGAAGGCAGCGGTAAAATAAATATTAGTGATTGTCAGCAGGTAAGTCATGTTCTTTCAATGGTTTTTGAAGAACAAAACCTTATAGAAGGCCGTTATAATCTGGAAGTCTCTTCTCCGGGGCTGGACCGTGTATTGAAAATGGAGAAGGATTTTGTCAAGTTCGCCGGCTTTAAGGCGAATATCTATTTTAACGGACTGGTTAACGGTAAGAATAATCTTACAGGATTGATAAAGGGTGTAAATTCAGGTAAAGTATTGTTTGAAGTAGACGGAAAAATAGTTGTGTTTCCGGTAGGCAGCGTAAAGAAGGGCAAACTGATACTTAGTTTATAAAGGATAGGGTGATATTATGTTAATCCGAGATGTTTCACAAGCTTTAGAGCAAATAGGGCGTGGGCGGGTTGTTAAAATGGAAGTACTTATTGAAACATTGCAAAAGGCCCTTACTTCTGCTTCAAAAAAATTGCTTGGAAGTCAGCACGAAATTAATGTTTTTAAAGATGAAAATACGGGGACAATAAAAGCGTCTTATCCGAAAAATGTGGTTTCGATTGTTAAGGATCCAGATTATGAAGTATCTATGAAAGAAGCCAAAGAAATGGGGTTTGAAGGAGAGATCGGAGGAACAGTTGACATCCCTGTTCCTATAGAGAAGTTCGGCCGTATTGCCGCTCAAATAGCCAAGCAGGTCATATCAAAGAAAGTAAGGGATATTGAACGAGATGCTCTTTTCTCTGAATTCAAAGAAAAACTTGATACTCTGCTTAATGGAATAGTTCTCCGCAAAGAAAATAAAAATATTTATGTTGATCTGGGCGATACTGAAGGTGTTATTCCGATGAAAGAACAGGTTTTCAGGGAAAGCTGGCAGATAGGAGATAAAATTAAAGTTTATGTGACGGAAGTAAAAAAAACCTCTAAAGGGACGCAGGTGGTCCTTTCAAGGATACATTCGAGTTTTATTAAAAAGCTTTTCGAGACGGAAATACCGGAAATAGGGGAAGGAAAAGTACAGATAAAATCTCTGGCTAGAGATCCCGGATACCGGCTTAAAATAGCTGTCTACTCGGAAGACCGGAATATTGACTCGGTCGGGGCTTGTGTCGGCGTCAAAGGGGGCCGTATACAACCGGTTGTTAAAGAGCTTAAAGGCGAAAAAGTGGATGTTATAGAATGGAGTGCCGATATTAAATCTTTTGCAAAGAATGCTCTGAAACCTACAAGAATTACGAGTGTTGCTGCGGATGAAAAGCGTCAGGTCGTAACCGTTGTTGTTCCTGATGATCAGCTGGCCATAGCCATAGGTAAGAACGGCCAAAGCACAAAATTGGCCAGCAAGCTTATAGGCTGGAAGATAGATATTATCGGTGAAACTGATTTTGCAAAAGAAGGCGAAAAAAATGTTAACATTATAGCCGAGAGTGCTAAAGAGGTAAAAGAAGATCCTTTTGCTTTGCTGGGATTGAATAAGAAAACAATAAGTAAACTTAAAGAAAATGGTTTCAATACGAAGGAAGATTTTAAGAATGCAACTCTGGACTCGCTTTTAAAGATTAACGGTTTTACGGCGAAGACGGCGGAGAAAATACTAGAACAGGTTAAAGTGTTCACAGGACAGGAGAACGAGATAAAAAATGAGCAAATTTAGAGTCCATGAAATAGCAAAAAAACTGGGAATGAAGAGCGCGGATCTCGTCGCTAAACTTGTTGAAATGGGCATAGAGGATAAGAAAGCCGTCAGCATGCTGGATGAGAGTGAAATTAAAGTGGTGGCTGCCGCAATAAGAGAAGCCGCCGCAAAAAAAGATGCACCTGTCCCGGGGGGTAAGTCTGCTTTGGCGAAGGAGACTCTTAAACCTGTTCCTCCCGCACAAAAGAAAGCCATAAAAACTATTTCCGAAACCGTCGCTAAAATTCCGGGCAAAACAACTGAGCCTGTCGTATCTGTTAAACCTTCGACCGTAACAGTAAAAACCGCTGCTCCTGTAAAAAAAGCGGGCCACGAAAAAACGACTGCACCCGGGCCGTCAGTAAAACCGGTTACGGCAATTTCTAAAAAAATTGTTAAGCCCGTTAAGGCGGTCGCAGAAAAAAAACCGGCGGCTAAATTGACGTTAAAAACAAAGCCGGTTGTAAAAGAAGTACTGCCCGAGCCGGTTGAAGAAGTTGTCGAGGAAGTTAAACCTGTTGTAGAAATCCCAAAGGTTGTTTTACCTGTTGTGCCCGAGGGCCCGCGTCCTATTTTTAAAGTTACAGAAGTCACGACTGTAGGGGAGATGGCAAACAAGCTTAAAATTCCTGCAAGCGATCTTATAAAAAAAATAATGACTATGGGGATGATGGTTTCAATCAATAGAAAACTCGATAAAGATGCTATTACTTTGATTGCGTCGGAATTTGGCTATGATGTTGAATTTGTTTCGATATTTAGTGAAGAAGTTCCGACTGAAGCCGAAGAAATCATTGACAAGTCAAAATTGGAATGGCGTCCGCCGGTAGTTACCGTTATGGGCCATGTGGATCACGGAAAAACCTCTCTGCTTGATGCAATCAGGGAAACAAATGTTACGGCCGGTGAAGCCGGAGGGATTACCCAGCATATAGGTGCCTATAAGGTGAAAGTTCCTAAAGGAGAGATTGTTTTCCTTGATACACCCGGACATGAAGCCTTTACCTCAATGAGAGCCCGGGGCGCTTCTGTTACCGATATTGTCGTTTTAGTAGTGGCTGCTGATGACGGTGTAATGCCGCAGACTGTCGAAGCCATTAATCATGCAAAAGCGGCTAAGGTGCCAATAATTGTCGTAATGAATAAAATGGATAAACCGAGCGCAGCTCCGGAAAGGGTTAAGCAGGAACTTTCCAAGTATGATCTTCTGCCGGAAGATTGGGGTGGAAAGACTATTTTTGTCCCGGTCTCGGCAAAAAAGAAAGAAGGTATTGAAAAGCTGCTTGAGATGATTCTCTTAGAATCAGAGATGCTTGAACTAAAAGCGGTAAAGAGCGGCATGGCCAAGGGTGTTGTTCTTGAGGCAAAACTTGATAAAGGAAAAGGTCCTGTTGCCACCGTACTCATTGAAAAAGGAACTCTTAAGGTCGGGGATTCTTTTGTCTCGGGGTTCTTCTATGGTAAAGTGCGCGCCATGATGGATGATAAAGGCAAAAAACTGCAGGAAGCAGTGCCTCCGACGCCGGTAGAAATTCTCGGCTTCAACGGGGTTCCGAATGCCGGGGACACGTTCCAGGTTATGGCTGACGAAAAAGAAGCCCGGTCGATTGCGGTACGAAGAAATGAATTGCAGCGTGAAATAAATATTCAGAAACAAAAACATATTTCGCTTGAAGGTCTTTACACTGAGATTCAGGATGGTAAATTAAAGGACCTTAAATTGATTCTAAAGGGTGATGTTCAGGGTTCTATTGACGCGCTTACGGATGCGTTAGAGAAACTTGGAAATGATAAAGTGAAAATATCAATAATTCACAAAGGCGTCGGCAATGTTAATGAATCGGATGTCATGCTGGCAAGTGCTTCGAATGCGATAATTATAGGTTTCTCGGTAAGTGCCGGTCAACCCATAAATGATCTTGCCAGAAAAGAGAATGTTGATATTAAGTTTTTCAGAATAATATATGAAATAACCGATGCCGTTAAAGCGGCAATGGAAGGCTTACTTGAGCCTATTCTTAAAGAAGTTGTTGTGGGTAAAGCAGAGATTAAGCAGGTCATAAAGATACCTGATGGCTTTATTGCAGGCAGTCATGTTTCTGAAGGTAAAATAACCAGGCAAGGTTTGGCCAGAGTTAAGCGCGGCGTGACTATTATAGGTCAGGGAAAAATTACCTCGCTTAGAAGATTTAAAGACGATGTTAAAGAGGTATTGGCCGGCTATGAATGCGGTATCTCTATAGATGGTTTTACTGATTATAAAGTGGGTGATGTTTTCGAGGTTTACATTATCGAAAAAACCTATGCAAAGTTATAGACTTTTAAAGCAGAGAACTAAGTGGTTAGATTTTTATCCCTGTTGGGATGGTAGTAATTAAGTTAATAATAAATATTCTTCTTTGGAGGGCTGATGCATCTTAGAACAGAAAAACTCGCAAGGCTTTTTCAAAAAGAAGTCAGTCTTATAATTGCGAGAGATCTTACAAATCCGGATATAGGTTTTGTAACTGTTACGGCTGTGCAATTTAATAATGACACCAGCAAAGCCACGGTTTATGTAAGTATCTTTGGTGAGAAGAAGGCCAAGGAAAAAGCCATTATTGCTCTAAACAAAGCTAAAGGCGCGGTCCGCCATTTTCTTGCAGAAAGGGTGATTCTCAGGTATATGCCTGAAATTGAGTTTAAAGAGGATACTCAATATGATCAGATTGAAAAAACTATTTCGATAATGAAAAAGCTGGAGGAGGAGAAAAAGTAAAGTGCGAAATAATTCTCTCAAAGAAATAGTTAAGGCTTTTAAAAAGCATGATGATTATCTCCTTTCAACTCATATAAGCCCCGATGGTGACGGTATTGGCTCTGAGCTTGCGCTTGGATTTGGGCTAAAAAAACTTGGAAAAAAAGTAGCTATTGCCAATAGTGATCCGTTTCCTGCCAATTACGAGTTTCTGCCCTGTAATGGAATCTTAAAGAACCGCGAAGAAATAAAAAACACTTATGGTGTCGCTGTTTCGCTGGAATGTCCGAGCCTGAACAGGGTAGGCAAGCTCAAGAAAAATTTCTTGAAATCCGGAATGATCATGAATCTGGACCACCACATGAGCAATGACTATTTTGGTGACTACAATTATGTAGATGAAGGAGCTGCTGCCGTAGGAGAACAGGTTTTTGATATACTGGTAGGACTTGGCGTTAAACTTGATTTAAATATAGCCACCTGCCTTTATACTTCGCTTTTAACGGACACAGGAAGTTTCTCCTATTCCAATACTACCAGAAGAACTCATGAAATAGTTATTGAACTTATGAAATACGGAGTAAACCCTTCAGATGTTAATCAGAATGTGTATGAAGTTTCATCGCTCGGGAAAATAAAGCTTCTGGGCAAGGCACTAAACTCTTTACAGGTTGACGATAAGTACGGCATCGCCTGGACCGTTCTTACAAAGGAAGCTTTTGCAAAAACCGGTACCACTTATAGTGATTCAGAGGGAGTTATAAATTATGCGCGGTCCATAAAAGGTATTAATGTCGCAATTTCCTTTACCGAAATTAGCGGAGGTAAAGTTAAGATCAGTTTCAGGTCTAAAAGGGATGAAGTAGATGTTAACAAGATTGCTCTTTTTTTTAACGGCGGCGGGCATAAAAGAGCTTCCGGAGCACTTCAGGAAGGTACTCTTAAAGAAGTTAAAGAAAGTGTGCTTATTAAAGCTATCGACGTAATTAAGGGCGTTTCTGCCGGCAAAAAGCTTCTCTCTGAAATTAAATCTTGCGCTGCTTCCGCAAAAATGAAGAGGTGAACTATCTTGGTTAGGTCCGATATTGTAAAAAAAGTGGCAAAAGAAACTGGACTTACGGTAAAGGATGCAGAAAAAATAGTTGATATCATTCTTGAAAGCATTGTTGATTATGTCGAAAAAGGCAGCAAACTGGAACTTAGGGGCTTTGGGACTTTTCTGGTAAAACAAAGAGCCGGGCGTATCGCAAGAAATCTTAAAACAAATCAAAACCTTCCGCTTCCGTCTAGAAGGGTTATATATTTTAAATCCGGAAAAGAATTAAAAAGTATACAATCTTAAGGGGGATATATGGAAAAAACCTTAAAGAAAACAGCATTGGTCATCTCAGTTGTACTGGCGCTACTTCTGGTTATTGCCTACGTCGTTTATGATTACCTGTTGCTGGCCCCGAATATTTCTTTAGCCTATCAGGGCAGCATAGGGCAGCAAAAACTTGATGCTGAGTTTAAAGTAATAGTTGAGCTCGAAAGCCTGGCTTATTTATCAAGAGAGTACATGGTAAATCTTGAAATTGTAAGCGGAACTGAAATAAAAACAACCCTGCCGGCTCAGATAAAAATACTTGAATCTAGAAAAAAACAAACTGCGGAATTTACCTGTATGCTCTCAGAACCTGTGATCCCCGGCTCTTATTCGGCAGTTGTATATATTACCGCTAAAAAATCAATATTCTCCGGAACATATTCGCGTATTGTGGAGCTCCGGCAGGACTTTATTATAGCGGAAAAAATAATAAGCGGAGTTATTAATTTTATTGACATTAAAGGCGGAAAAAAATTAGGGGAAGTTATGGGGATTAATGCTGTAGCCAAAAATACCGGCGAAGCAGCCAAAGTTTTCTCGGTGGAGGGGGAGATTGTTAATCCTAAGGGCGAAACAGCACAATTGCCCGCAATGGATTTTAAACTGAATATTGAGGAATCTAAAATAATGGCCTACGACTATAATATTCCGTTGGAAGCTCCAGGCGGAAAGTATAAAGTGAGGCTTAAACTCTATGTGGGAGAAACAAACGATAAGTCTAGAAAACTTCTGGCGGAACAGGAATTCGAAAAGAATATCTCAGAACGGATTGTTAAAGCAATTGTGGAGACGGTGAAGGTCCGGGGTAAATTAAAATCCGGGGAAGCTGCGGGTTTTGATGTCTTTGTCAAAAATACCGGAGATATCCAGAAGCTTTTCTCTGTTGATGCTTCACTGCTTGATCCTTCCGGTAAAAATATATCTCTTCCTGCAAAAGAAATGCAAATTGCTGTAGGAGAGACCAAAAAGTATCCTTATGAATATTTAATTCCTCAGGAAAACTCTCATGGTTTGTATAAAATTAATATTATAGTTAATGCCGGAGCCTTAAAAGAACCGGGCAGAAAAAAAGTCACAGAAGCGCAACAGGCGTTCAGTGTGGCAGAGAGAATAACCCGGGCTGCTATTTCTAAGATTGCAGTCGCTTCAGTTTCCGGGACTAAAATAAAAGTAGGGGAAGCGGCCGCCATAACAGTCGAAATAAAGAACACAGGAGAAATAGAACATAACTTTCCTGTTGTTGTAATCGTGAGGGGTGGAACCTCTCCTATAAAGCTGAAGGCGAATATGCTTGCCTTGGGTGTCGGTGAAATTAAGCAGATTGTTTTTGAAGCTTTAATTCCGCTTAACGGGAACGGCGGGAACTACGAAGCCAGGATTGGCGTGTACAACAGTCTTGATACTGCCGAAACTCCGGTAGAACTCTATGAAGAGAAAAATTATTCTTTCCCTGTCGCGGGTCCGATTATTTCAGGTTCTGTTAGTCTGACCGGAACGCTCGGTAAATTTGGCTACGGCGATTCTGTAAGTATAAAGGCGAAATTTAGTAATACAGGTGAAGTCTCTCACATTTATTTCATTAAATTAGAGGTGCTTGACCCCGTGAAGAAGGTTTCAACAATTTTAAATGAAAAAGTTGAGTTGAAAAAGATCGGAGAAATTGAGAAGTCAGGTGAGTTTAAAGTTGATCCGGCCGTACTTGACGGCAAATATACAGTGCTTGCCAGTATCTGGGATCGTCTGGGTGATGACGGAAATCCCTCTGGAAAACTCGGGGAAGATTCAAAAGTTTTTGAAATAATAGATACTGAACCGGTCATAAACAATGTTATCGGTGTCGCGCCGGTTATAGGAAGAGCCACCACCATAGTGGCGACCGTTAAAGATGACCGGGAACTCAAGACTGTAATGCTCGTTTACATGGGCCCGGGAATGTCTGAAGTGGCAAAAGAGATCATGATCCGCACTTCAGGCAATAAAAAAGAAGGATCATATAGTGCTCAAACCCGGCGTTTTAATTTTGCAGGTTCCTTGAATTATTATATAGAAGCGACCGACTCAAAAGGGCAAAAGAGTAAATCTCAGGAATACAAAACACAGATAAAATGAGTATAATAGCGGATAATTTAAGAGAAGTTGAAAATATTATTGCGCTGGCGGCAAAAAAATCAGGCAGAAATTTTGAAACAATAAAACTGGTGGCAGTAACAAAGACAGTCGGAACCCCGCGGATAATTGAAGCACTTGAAGCCGGTATATCGGAGATCGGTGAAAATAGGATTCAAGAGGCAAAACTAAAATACGGGGAACTGTCAGAAAGAAAAATTATCCGTCATATGATAGGGCATCTTCAGACAAATAAGGTAAAGGATGCTGTTAAAATATTTGATTATATACATTCTGTTGATAGCATGCGTCTCGCTTTAGAAATAGATAAAGAAGCAAAAAAAATAAACAAAATTATGCCCTGCCTGATAGAAATTAATTCCGGTAACGAAATATCAAAATATGGCATAAAATTCGAAGAAGCAGCTGCGTTTGTAAGAGCTGTTGCTCCGCTGGCTAATCTCCGTTTTGAAGGCTTAATGACGGTAGCTCCGATTTCAAGCAACCCTGAGGATTTAAGGCCTATTTTCAGGAAAATGAAGGAGCTGCTTGATCATTTAATAGAAGAAAACAAGGACTTATACCCAAATTTTAATTTCAAACATCTTTCCATGGGGATGAGCCAGGATTATATGATTGCCATAGAAGAAGGTTCAACAATGGTTCGGGTAGGATCTGCGATATTCGGAAAAAGGAGTTAATAAGGTTCGTAAGGTTAATAAAGTTAATAAGGTCTATAAGGTCCAAGAACAAAAAGTATTTGGAACCTGTAATCCTTACTAACCTTACAGACTTTATAGACTATTTTTTGGGGGAGCTAGTTTATGAAGATTGGTTTTGTCGGTGCGGGAAATATGGCAGAAGGGATAATAAAAGGTCTAATCGTATCTGGCACAGTTAAACCTGCGGATATCATTGTCAGTGATATTAGAAAAGATCGTCTTACAAAACTAAAAAAAATATATGGAGTAAGACTTGCAGTTTCAAATGAGGAATTAGTCAATTCGTCTGAAGTTGTTATTCTTGCGATAAAGCCAAAAGATATTGATTCTGTCTCAATGGCATTAAAAAACCTTAAACCGGACTCAATGATACTTTCTATCCTGGCGGGAATATCTACATCGCATATTGAAAAGCTTGCGGCCGGAGGAATAAAGGGAAAAAAAGTCCCGGTTATAAGAGTGATGCCTAATATGCCCGCAATGATGCTTGCCGGGGTGAGCGGAATTTCAAAAGGTAAATATGCGAAAAAGGGGCATTATAAAAAAGCAGAAGTGATATTCAAGGCCGTAGGAGAGGTCACGAAAGTAGCTGAGCAGCTTATGGATGCTGTTACCGCGATAAGCGGCAGCGGGCCGGCTTATTTGTTTTTGTTTGCAGAGGCCTTTCTTGAGGCTGCAATAAAAATAGGAATGGACGCTAAAACGGCAAAAATACTTGTTTACAATACGCTTTCAGGCGGAGCAAAGTTAATGTCAGCTTCGAAAGATACACCGGCCATGCTCAGGCAAAAGGTTACTTCCCCGAATGGAACGACTGCTGCCGCCCTTGCTGTTTTTGAAAGCAGAGATTTTAAAAAAATAGTATTACACGCGGTAGAAGCCGCAAAAAAAAGATCCGAAGAAATGACCAAGTAATTATTGTAAGCATCTTTACTTACGATAAGGGGGAATAATGAGTGAGCAAATTCTAAAAATAAAACAGGCTGTGAGTAAAATAAGGAGTATTTCCGGA
>Ga0114951_10003248_pt1 | contig 17013 bp, 14 predicted proteins | sample AM7aDNAmetaG_FD_88677 | JGI IMG/M metagenome (GOLD analysis project Ga0114951, IMG submission 88677) | Freshwater microbial communities from Finland to study Microbial Dark Matter (Phase II) - AM7a DNA metaG | ecosystem: Environmental > Aquatic > Freshwater > Lake | place: Finland: Lake Alinen...
GCGGAGTTCGGCTAATGGTTTGTCAATGAGTGGCATGGTGCTGGGAATTTACCGGGCGGATGCCAGTTTTGCCATACAAAACCAATCCTGCCACCGCGACGATCATCAACCCGCCGGCCATAATATGTGCGATGGTAAAGATACCGAGGTAATACACCTCATAATCGCCGCGGAAGAATTCCACAAAAAACCGGAGCGCGCCGTAACTCAGCACGTAGAGCCAGCAGATTTGGCTGTCGAACCGTTTGTGCCGGTAAAACGCGCTCAGCCCAGCAAAGATGACGAGGTTGCCGGCGGCTTCATAAAGCTGCGTCGGATGGAGAGCGCCGGCGTGGCCCGGCAAATGGATCGCCCACGGCAACGTGCAGACTTTGCCGTAGCAGCAGCCTTCAAAAAAACAGCCGAGCCGGCCAAACGCGTGGCCGAGTGCTACGGATGGCGCGAGCACGTCGGCCAGTTGCCAGACCGGCAGCTTGTGTAGCCGGGCATAGGCCATTAAGCCGAGTGCCGCGCCGAGGAAACCACCGTAAAACACAAATCCAGCTCGGAGCGAGGCGAGGCCGGTGGCGCGCCAGCCTTCGATAAAGTCGTTCCAGAAAAATATGATGTGAAACAGTTTCGCGCCGAGCATAGCCGAGAGGATCAGCCAGACGCCGAGATCGCTGATGCGTTCCGGAGCGAGGCCGGCCCGGCGCGCGCGGCGTTGCGCAGTGAGGATGCCGGCCAGAAAGCCGGCAGCGACGAGCACGCCGTAGGTGTGAATCTCCAGCGTGCCGAGCCGAATGAGGACCGGATACATACCGGTAACGATGCCGTGCCACCGGTTAGCTGTCAATTGAATTGCCGGTGTTAAAAGCTTGCATCTCGTAGATGGCCGGTTTTCACTACTCGCGCCAAATTTATGAAACGCTTGGGAATTCTCATTGCTGGTCTTGACGGCGCGGTCGCCTCCACCTTCGTGGCTGGCCTCGCGCTTATGCGGCGGCGTTTGGCGAAACCGGCTGCGCTGATTTCGGAGGCATACGTCAAATCCCATGGCTTGGCCCGGTTCGACGATTTTGTCATCGGCGGCTGGGACAGCCGCGGCGAAAATCTTTGCCAAGCGGCGCTGCGCAACCGGGTCCTCGAAGCACACCGGCTCCGGCCCGTGACCCGCGAACTGGCCGGTCTCAAACCATGGCCGGCCGGCGCCGACAACATCGCCGCCTTCCGCCGGCAACACCGGCTCGACACCATCGTTGTCCTCAACCTCCTGCCGACCGGTGAAAACGCCGCGTCAAAGAATTACGCACGCCTCGCAGCCAAGCATGGCTGCCCGTTCATCAACTTTACGCCGAACGATTGCGCTGAACCCGCAACAATCCCGTTTTGTGGCCGCGACGGCAAGACCGGCCAGACGTGGTTCAAGTCCGTCCTTGCTCCGGCTTTGCGCGCCCGGCAACTGGAAGTCACCGGCTGGTTTTCCACCAACCTGCTCGGTAACGAAGATGGAAAAATCGTCGGTGACCCGGTCAAAGGCCAGCAAAAGATCCGCGACAAATCCAAACTGCTTGGCCCGATGCTTGGCTACGAGCCGTATCACCTCGTGCAAATCAATTACTTTCCGCCGCGTGGCGACACGAAGGAAAGCTGGGACTATATTGATATTGAAGGCTTCCTCGGCCAGCCAATGCAACTGCGGATCAGCGGCCAATACCGGGATTCCATCCTCGCCGCCCCAATGTGCCTCGACCTCTGCCGGTTCATGGAACTCGCTCACCGGCGCGGCGCGACAGGCGCGCAAACGTGGTTGAGCATGTTTTTCAAAGCACCATACGGCAACAACGTGCACGATTTCTTCCGGCAAGAACAATTGCTGCGTGATTACCTAAACACGGCGCAGTAATTTCTCCATTTCTTTTGCCGGCAGGCAATTCACCACGTCGGCTTTCGTCAGCCAACCTTTGCGGGCGATGGCGGCGCCGATGGCGAGATATTGAAAATCGTTGATATTGTGCGCGTCGGGATTGATCGCGCATTTCACGCCGAGTTCCTTGGCGTGTTTCCACAACCGCCAATCCATGTCGAGCCGGTACGGATGCGCATTGATCTCGATGATCTTCTTGTGCCTGGCAGCGGCAGCGATGACTTCCGGCATGTTGACGGCATAGCCTTCGCGTTCGAGCAGCAACCGGCCGGTTGGATGCGCGAGCATCGTGACTTTCGGATTCGCCAGCGCCCGGCAAATGCGCTTGGTTTGGGCGTCGGCCGGCAAGGTGAAATTGGTATGCACGGCCGCAATGACAAAGTCGCATTGCGCCAGCGTCGCGTCATCAAAGTCGAGTGTGCCATCCGGCAGGATGTCCACTTCAGTGCCAAAGAAAATCCGGAAATCCTGCTTGGCGAATTTGGCGTTGAGCTGTTTCACTTCCGCGGCTTGTTGCCGGAGCCGGGTTTCGTCGAGACCATGGGCTTGATGCTGGCCCTTGCTGTGATCAGCGATGCCGATGTATTCGAGGCCCAGGTCGAGCGCGGCATTGGCCATCGCCTCAATGCTTTCAACGCCATCGCTCCAAGTCGAGTGAACGTGAAAGGCGCCCCGGAGATTTTCCTTCGTGACAAGTTGCGGCAGCTTGCCGGCCAACTCGCCCATGTCCTCGCGCAATTCCGGCGGAACGTATTCGAGGTCAAGCGCGGCGTAAAGTTCGTCCTCGGTCCGGCACGGAATACTGCTGCCAAGTTCCTTCGCGCTTTTTTCTTTTTCGGTTGCCGGTGAAAAACCGTACTCGTTCAGCGACAGATTTTTCAGCTTCAACGCCCGACTGCGCAACGCGATGTTGTGTTCCTTGCTGCCGGTAAAATAATTCAGCGCGAACGCAAACTGCTCGTCGCTGACCACGCGCAAATCGGCTTGAATACCGCCGGCAAGCACGACGCTGGCTTTGGTTTCACCTTGCGCGCTCACCGCGCGCACGCCGGTCATGCCGACGAAATCAGCAATGATGCCGGGCGCGTCAGCCGGTTTGGCGCTGACCAAAAAGTCCACGTCGCCAATCGTCTCGCGACAGCGGCGCAAGCTGCCGGCCAAACTGCACCGGATGACGCCGGCATGTGATCGCAACTCCTCAAGTACCGGCAGCGCCGCGGCCGTGGCGATGTGGTAGTGATGCCGGCCGCTGAATTGCCGGAGCAATGTGATGCCTTCCAGAATTTTCTGCTGCGATTTCTCGCCGAACCCGGCCAGCTCCGCGACCTTGCCGGCGCGGCAGGCGGCTTCGAGTTTGTCGAGTGAATCCACTTGCAGCTTGTCGTACACCGCTTTGGTTTTCTTCGGGCCAAAACCGGGAATCCGCAACAAGTCGAGCAAGCCTGCCGGCAGCGAGGCTTTCAATTCGTCGTGGAACTTGAGCCGGTCAGTCGTCAGCATCTCGTTGATTTTCGCGGCGAGGTCAGCACCGATGCCTTTGATTTCGGTGAGTCGGTTCTCAGCGGCGAGCATGGCCAAATCTTCGTGCAACCCTTCGATGATCCGTGCGGCGTTGGCGTAGGCGCGGACGCGGAACGGATTTTCGCCGCGCAATTCCAACAACGTCGCCACCTCCTCGAATGTGTCGGCGATTTGCTGGCGGTTCATGGCTACTTCACTTTCAGCGTGGACGAAACTTCGCGAACGCCATCGGTTTCCAGCGCGAGTGCCATCGCCTTGCCGATGAGCCTGGCGTTGGCGACGTTGCCGGACAGCGTGACGCGTCCGTCGGTCGTGCTGACGGCGATCGCTTTGGCCGAAAGCTCTTTATTGAGCGCGAGCTTGCCTTTGATTTGCGCTGAGATGCGCGCATCGCCGGCAACATCGGCGACACTGGCGCCGAATTCGCGCATTTGCCGGCGCACAACTTTGCCGGTCCGTGTCAATTCCTCCTCGATGTCTGGACCGGTCAAATGCCAGGCTACCAATTTGGTTTCGACCATGTCCGCCGTCTGGCGCAGCGTGCTGGCCGTGGCATCCTGGGCGTGCCGCACGGCCGGCAGGTGGCGGACAGTGACGAAATACCAGCCGGTCACCGCCATCAACACCGCGCCCACAATCAAGCCGATAAAGAAAACTTTCATGGTGCCGGTAAAGCCGTCGGTTGCTCGATCTGGCCGAGCTTGGCGTCGAGTTTGGTTAATGATTTTTCGGTGTCGGCATAGCTGCCGGTCGCATTGGTGAGATGTTTGCCGACGAGTCGGAAATTTTCCGCGAGCCGATCGAAGTCGCCGCGCAACCGTTGCAGGCTGGCGAGGATTTCCTGGGCGCGCACTTCCACCTGCATCCCTTTCAAGCCGAGCAGGATTGTTTGCAGGTAGGCGTAAAAGGAATTTGGTGAAACCGGAATGACGTGTTTCTGGAGTGCGTAGCCAAGCAGTTCGTGTTCCTCGCCGGCGTCCTGTTTGATGATGGTTTCGTAATACACGTTTTCCGCCGGCACGTACATCAACGCGAAATCGTAGGTAGCCTCGTCCGGCAGGATGTACTTGTCGGCAATCGCGTCCACGTGCTTGCGGACATCGCGGAGAAATTGTTTACGCGCTGTTAGTCGGTCAGCGTCGGTGCCGGCCTCCACGACCCGCCGAAAGTTTTCGTAGGGAAATTTCGCATCCACCGGCACGAGTCGCTGGCCGACTTGGATTACGGCGTCCACTTTTTCGCCGCTCTGGAACGTGTGTTGGAGCCGGTAATGTTCCGGCGGGAGAATCTGCGCGAGTAAATCACCGAGGAACAACTCGCCCATCCCACCACGCAGTTTCGGCGCGCGGAGAATGTTGACCAGTTCCGCCGCCGCCTTGCCGACTTCGTGGATCTGGCCAACTTTTTCGCGGAGGTCGCCGACAACTTTCGCGGCGTTATCGAGCCGCGTGTTCATTGAGGCGGTGGATTGCTGGAGATTTTCCGCGACGGTCTGGCCGAAGGCGTCGAGCCGTTGTTGGAGTGTGCCGAGTTGCTGTTGCATCAGCAACAATGATTGATCGGGCAACTGGGGTTTGCTCTGCTCGCGCAGAAACACCACAAGCACAACCACAACCGCGGCGAGCGTGAACAGACTTAAAATGACAGCCAGCGTTTCCACACTGCGAATTCTACCACTGACACTGGCAGCCGGCAACGTTGCGTTGCCGAGCGGTTAGGCTTTCTTGACGTTCTGCGCTTTGGCGCCCTTGGCATCCTGCGCGACGTCGAACTCCACGGCCTGCCCTTCCGCGAGCGTTTTAAATCCCTCGCCTTGCAGTGCCGAGAAGTGGACGAATACATCCGGTCCGCCGCCCTCCTGCGCGATGAAACCGAAACCTTTTTTCTCGTTGAACCACTTAACGTGACCTTTTGCCATAGCTGACCTCCTGCGAACGTTGCGGCTTACCTAACAAAATTGCCGCCACCGGGCAATCAAAATTCGGCGTTTCTTCTCCGGCGGGTTCCGTTTATACTGCTGGCATGAAGAAGCGCGTGACGATGCCGGTCGCTCTCACGATTGCCGGCTCCGATAGCGGCGGCGGCGCCGGCATTCAGGCCGACTTGAAAACTTTCCACGCACTCGGCGTTTTCGGCACCAGCGCCATCACCGTCATCACCTGCCAAAACCCGGCCGGCATCAGCGCCGTCCAGCTGGTCCGTCCGCGCATCGTCGCCGAACAAATTGCGCGCGTCTGCGCCGCGTTGCCGGTGCGAGCGGCGAAGACCGGCATGCTTTACGACGCCAAAATCATTCGCGCCGTTGCCGGCAACGTGCGGTGCCGGCTGGTGGTAGACCCGGTGATGGTGGCGACCAGCGGCGCGCGCTTGTTGCAGCCGGCGGCGTTGCGCGTGTTGCAAACAGTGCTGTTCCCGCTGGCGACGGTGGTGACGCCGAATTTGGCAGAAGCGGAAGTTTTACTGGGTTGTCAGATTCGCACGGTGCCGGAATTGCGCGCGGCGGCGCGGGCGCTGGCGGACCGGTATGGCGTGGCGTTTCTCGTGAAAGGCGGGCATCTGACCGGTGACGCAGTGGATGTGTTGTGTGCCGGCAACCGGCTCCACGAATTTGGCGCGCCGCACATTGCCGGCGTGAAGACGCATGGAACGGGCTGCATTTTCTCGGCGGCGTTGACGGCGTATCTCGCGCTGGGCTGTGGACTCGTCGAAGCAGCTAGGCGCGCAAAAATATTTGTGACGCGTGCAATCCGTGATTCAGTGAAAATCGGCCGGTATTACGCGCTGAAAATATGAAACGACCGGCGGTCGGGCTGGCAATTGTGTTTGCCGCCGGGATTTGGCTCGGCGCGCAAGTGAATTGGTCACCGGCCTGGTTGGCCGGCGGGACGCTGCTATTATTGCTGGCGTGGCGAATTCGGCCGGTAACCATGACGATCCTGCTGGCGGTGGCGTGTGCTGGGATGCTGAGCTACCGGCAAGCGGTCACAAATTCGGCGCCGTACCACATTTCAAATTTGCTCGAACACCGGGAGCAAAATGTTTCGTTGCGCGGCGTGATTATCAGCGCGCCCGATTCACGCGACGAGCGTTGCAGTTTTAAGTTGGAATTGGCGGCGCTCAACCGCGGCGACAACTGGGAGCCGACAAGCGGCCGAGTGTTTATGTTTTCGCGCCAGCCGGCAAAGCTCCATTATGGCGATGAGATCGAGTGCGCGGCAGTTTTGGGCGTGCCACCGCCGGTGATGAATCCGGGCATGTTTGATTTCCGACAGTGGCTGGCACACCAGAACATCCAGTTTGCCGGCACGATCCGCCGTGACGCTTATTGCCGGGTGCTGGCAAGCGGACGCGGGCGGCCGGTGACGGCGTTGACGCTGCGGGTGCGGGAGAAATTTGAGACGGCATTGCGGTTGGGGCTGGAAAATGAGCCGGCGGTGGCCGGTGCGCTGGTGGCGATTGTGATCGGTGAGCGGTCGGAGATTCCGCCGGACACGTATGCAGATTTTCAGCGGACCGGCGTGTTCCATGTGTTTGCGATCAACGGGCTGCATGTCGGGTTGGTGACGGCGGTGGTGGTGCTGTTGTTGCGATTGTTGCGGGTGCCGCGCCGGTGGACGGCGGTGCCGGCGATTCCGTTGTTGGTGGTGTACGTGTTTGCGACGGGCGCGCATCCGGGCGCGGTGCGGGCCTTGGTGATGGTGAGTGTGTGGCTGATCGGCGGGATGCTGGTGCGGCCGGTGGATTTGTTGAGCGACGTGGCGACGGCGGCAATCGTGATTTTAGTGTGGAGTCCGGTCGAATTGTTTGACGGCGGGTTTGTGTTGTCATTCGCGGTGGTGACGACGTTGGCGACGCTGACGGACAAGCCGGCGACATGGAAGTGGATGTTGAATCCCAATCCGACGGATGAGGAGCATTGGTGGACTGCGTGGCTGCGGCCAGATCCACTGATCCCACGGGAGTTGGTGCCGGGCTGGCGGTTGGCATTGACGCGAGTGGTGACGTGGTTCGCGCTGCTGGCCGGCGGTTCGCTGGTGGCGTGGCTGGGGTTGGTGCCATTAATGGCGGTGTATTTTCATTTGTTCACGCCGGTCAGCATCGTGGCGAACTTGCTGGTGATTCCGTTGCTGGGCTGTGTAATTACGCTTGGTTTGGCAAGCGTGGTGGCGCACGCGGTCTGGCCATGGCTGGCGCTGATTTTTAATAACGCCAATTTTTTCGTGCTCGACGTGATGCTCCACGGCGTGGAATGGTTGAGCCGGTGGCCGTGGGGGCATTGGTTTGTGCAGGCGCCGCCAGTCTGGCTGACGGTCAGCTATTACGCGGTCTTGCTAGTCTGGATGGGGCGGCATATTCCGTGCCGGTTAAAGTTGTGGATTACCGGCGGTGCCGTGGCGCTGGCGACTGTGATTTTGATGGCGCAACACGAGGAGGCAGTCGAGATCACGGTGTTGGATTTGCGCGATGGCATGGCGGTGTTTGTAAATTTACCAGGCGAGCGGCATGATTTTCTAGTGGATGGTGGTGGCACTTGGAGCGGGGAACACGTGGTGGTGCCATTTCTGCGCAGTCAAGGTGTGAACCGGTTAGAAGCACTGGTATTAACACGAAACAGTAAGGCACACGCAGCCGGATTGATGGCGGTCGCACAAGCGATACCAGTCAAATTGGTGCTGCATAATGGGACATATGCACTGTCAAAATATTTTGGGGATTGGCTTGCGACAGCCCGCCGTCACCATTTTGAAGTCGGCTCACTTCGCGCCGATAATGATTGGCGTGTTACCGGCAATTTTCGTTGGCGCGTGTTGCATCCACCGATGGCGTTTAGCGGTGGACGGCGGAGTGACGACAACTCAGTGGTGTTGCTGTTTGAGTACGGGCCGACGCGGGTGTTGCTGACTTCAGACATTGGTCAGTCAGTGGAACATTTTTTGGTTACCGGCAAGACGGATTTACGCGCGCAGATTTTGGTGAAAGGCCGGCACAGCACAGAACCAACCGGTTCAGATGAATTCATCGATGCAGTGCAACCGGCCGCAGTGGTACAAGTTGTTAATAGTGACCAAAGCAACCGGTATCTTGAGCCGGCATTGCGTGACCGGCTCCGGCAACGGCAGATTCCATTTTACCGAACCGACGAGACCGGTGCGGTAACGATCAGGTTGAATACAACTGGTTACGAGATTCGGACTTACGTTGCAGGCTTGCTTGACACAGATAAAATCAGGCGTTAAGATGGTCTATGTTGGATATTGTGTTGTCGGAATTATAGTTGGACAATGAACAATAGCGGCAATAACGACCAAAACGAACAAGGCCAGTCAGTAGATATTAAAGAATATCTAGCGATTCTTTGGCGCCGGAAATGGCTGATTGTGTTTTGCCTGACATTAAGTCTGGGCGGGATGACGGTTTTTTTGTTTACCCGACAGACCATTTGGAGAATCAACGCTAAGTTGTTGATTACCAGAACCGGCTCAGGACTGCCGGAAGCTGATGTTACACACGATGATCCTGACCGGTTTATCCCGACCCAGATTGAAATTCTAACTGGTCCAACAGTGTTGCGCCGCATTCAGCAGCGGATGAAAAAAACACCAGAACAGATTACTGAGAATATCAAGGCTTTCAAGGTCGTCAGACAGGGTGGCACAGATATTATTCTCGTCACGGTAGATAGTCCGTCACAAGAATTTGCCCGTGAATTTATAAGCGACATCTTAGATGAGTATCTAAAAATCCGCGAGCGACAGCGCGTGACTGCGGCGGAATCTGCAGTGCAATCGTTAACCCGTGAAATTGACAGACTGGGCTTAGAAGTAAAAACGGCCAACCAAAGACTGTTTGATTTTACAAAGGAACACAATGTTGCTGACGAACTAATTATCAGCGCTACGAGTGGTGGCGTGAGTGGTGGTCATGGAAATAATCATGGTAGCGGCGAGGACTTTTTTGAGCGGTGGCGGCATCACGCAAATATAATCATGCATGCTGGAGAAGATTTGGCCGACGCAGTCGCCAGAAAGCAACTATTGGATGCCAGACCAAATGCTGCAGCTGTGCTGGCACTGTTGGCTGACGAACGAGCTGCTGCCGCCGAGGCGCGTGCTGCCGAATCAGCAACGACAGGAGAAATTAAGATCGGCGATGTTGTAAACATCAGCATCCCACAATCTAAAATGTTGGACGGTCGTGTCGTTGTTTCAAAAGACTGGACGATTCAGTACTCGCCGTTGGGGAAGGTTGACATAAAAGGCTTAACAACTGATGCGCTAGCAACGAAAATACAACATGATTTAATTGAAGCTAGCGTGATTAAAGCCGTGGCCGCCAATGAAACCACTGTTCGTGTCACAATTAGCAGTGGAACAACTGAAGCGGTAAATAATCCGCTGAGCGCGAATGTTTTTGGAACTGCCGTTACCCGCACCACCATGGGGGCATTACTAGACACTGAGATTGACAAGCTTTTTACTTTAGATCGGCGCCGCCTAACAGCCCAATCACGAGTTGACGGTCTACGTAAAATTTATAAATCAAAACATCCAACATTGGCGCCAGCAGAACAGGAATTGCAGAATGCCATTGAGGAAGAGGACGCCACTGTACAGTTTTATCGTCAAAAAGCCGACGCCGAAGTACTCGTGGCGGAGCGCAAGTACAACTCTCTTCAAGTCGCCGGCAAACAGTTAGAAGCCGAAGCTCTACTCAAGGGAACCCAATTGCAGCAAGTTCGAATGCTGCGTGATGATGCGGATCGTCTTCGCGATTTATACAATATACTACTCGGACAATTGACAAAACTCGACGTCACTCAAAATTTCAAAACCTATAATGTCTCATTGCTTGAAGCTCCATTTGTCGATCCGGATCCCGTATATCCCAAAAAAGGGAAAAATCTTCTTGTCGCCAGTTTTTTGGGTCTCGCCATCGGCGGTGCCTTATCATTCTTGCTGGTGTATATTGATGATCCAGTCAAACTGGCGGAAGCTTTTGAGCGCGATCTCCAACTTCCATTTCTTGGTATGATTCCGTTTGCATCGTGGAGTTTATCTGATCTCACATTTCACCGACTGGATCGCTACGACCAACAAAGCGTGACTGCCGAAGCCTACCGGGTTGTCCGCTCCGCCATGCTCGGCGTCATTCCGCGTGAGAAATTACACGCTATTCTTTTGACCAGCACCGCGCCCGGCGAAGGCAAGACCACCACCACTGTCAACCTCGCTATTGGTTTTGCCCAAATCGAAGAACGGGTCTTGCTTATTGACGCCGACATGCGCCGTGGCGGTGTTCACAAACACTTTGATTTTGAGCAAGGCAAAGGTTTGGCCGATATCCTTACCGGCGAAATCACACCTGAAGAGGCTGTGCACCACACTGAAATCCACAAGCTTCACGTCATTACTACCGGTGCCTACCCAACCAATCCAGCGGAATTACTACTCAGCCACCGCCTGAAGGAACTTCTTCATTGGGCGCGTCAACATTACGATCGTATTCTTGTGGATGGGCCACCCATTACCGGCGTGGCCGATAGTTCAATCCTAAGTACAGTTTGCGACGATGTGCTCCTTGTAGTTCGCCCCGGTCGCACATTGCGTAACTATGTCCTCACTGCCAAGGCAACTGCCGCCGGTCGTGGTGCTAACTTTGTAGGTTTTATCCTCAATGATCTACACCCCGGCGGATATTCCAGTAAACCCTTGGAAGAATCACTGCCAATTTCAACTGACCTTCAAGAAACCAAACGATCAATTCCCCAAATTGGAGAAAGCGCCTCTGTTTCAGACATAGATTCAAGTTCCGACTCCAATTCACGCTCTGGTCCCCGTCCTATTTTCTAATCTGCACAAGCCGCCGCGCTGTGATACAATCTTGTCTGATGAATATTCTCGTCACAGGTGGTGCCGGCTTCATCGGCTCCCATGTTGTTGAACAACTTTGCGCGCGCAACGAAACAGTCACCGTTCTTGATGACTTCAACGACTTCTACCAGCCCGCTAGCAAATACCGCAACCTCTCCGGTGTGGCCAACCGCGCAACCATCATTACCACTGACATCCGCGATGCCGGAAAGCTGCGCGAAATATTTCAACAAACACGTTTTGATGCCGTCATCCACTTAGCCGCCCGCACCGGCATCCGTCCGTCACTCACGCAGGCTAGGCTTTATACCGACGTCAACATTACCGGCACACAAAACCTCCTCGAACTGGCTCACGAATTTGGCATCAAAAAATTTATCTTCGCCTCCTCATCCAGCGTCTACGGCGTTAACCAGCGTGTGCCATTCCGGGAAGACGATTCTCTCTCTCATCCGATTTCACCTTACGCTGCCACCAAACTAGCCGGTGAAGCGCTCGCTCATGTCTATCACCACCTGTACCAAATGGAAATTGTCTGTCTCCGGTTCTTTACCGTGTACGGTCCACGGCAACGTCCCGATCTTGCCATCCACAAATTCACCCGCGCCATTTTTGCCGGTCAGCCGATTGAATTGTTTGGCACTGGCGCCACGCGTCGTGATTACACACACATTACAGATATTGTGCAGGGTGTCCTCGCCGCACTAGACCGACCGCTCGGGTTTGAAATCATCAACCTCGGTGATGCCCGTACTGTCGAACTTCGCGAACTTGTTGCGTTGCTTGAAAAGATAACCGGTCGGCATGCCGATATTCGCAACTTGCCTGACCAGCCAGGTGATGTGCCGATAACTTTTGCCAACATTGAAAAAGCCCGGCGCTTGCTTGACTATCGGCCACGGGTTGCCATCGAAACTGGTTTGGCTGGGTTTATCGAATGGTTTGTTAATCAATCGCCGCAGCAATAATGCCGGCGGTGTGATCCCAACTGAATTGTCGGACGTGTTCACGGCCCTGTTTTCCGATTTTTTCTCGCAGGGCTGGATCCGCAATAAGTTGCGTGATTTTGTCTGCGACTGCCGGTATATCGGCTTCCGCGACCAACCAGCCGGTTTCACCAGTCACCACTGCTTCCGATTCGCCACCAGAATAATAACCGATCACCGGTTTTCCATGAAAACCAGCTTCGAGAAAGGCAATCCCGAAACCCTCGACGCTATGTCGAAGTGACCGGCTGGTCATAACAAAAATATCGCATTGCGCATAAGTCGCTGCCAATTTTTCCGGTGGAATCGGGCCGAGATACTCAAACGCTACGCCTGATGTCCGGCAAACCCTCTCAATCTGATGGAGATATGCTCGCTGGCCAGCGCCACCAACTTGATAAGTCACCATTTTTCGATATTCTGACGGCAACAACACGAGTGCCTGTGCCACTTCAACCTGCCCTTTGCGTGGATGCAATCGCGCCAGAGTCAAAATACGGATTCCGGTATGTGGCTTGATATCAGTAACCGATTGCATTGCTACTGTGCATGGTGCCGGTAGTGCGACAACGGTTTTGATGCCTTCCGGCACAAGCGTCCCGGCAAATTTAGACGACACAATTACGCAATGTACTCGGTTTAGCAAACGCCGCAACCGACGACCATAGCGCAGCAATTCGGAGCCGTACAACAAGCTTACGAGCTTGGCGGTTTTGAACGGTATCGCCATGAAAATCATGTGGGCCCCACGACTACCGAGTATTACCGTGCAATCACGCAACTCCTCTCGCCGGCACCACACGCGCCAAGCAAATGGTACTAAATGCCTGAGCCTCAGACTGCCGGGCCTGCGTGGCGACCAAACTTCAACAGTTCGGCCGGTTCGTCGCAAGGCTGTAGCCAGTTCCTCGCAGTACACTCCCGCTCCTCCGTAAAATGGTGGGAATTCATGCGTGATGATGATGACTTTAGATCGTGCCATGCCTTGAGATAAAATCTGAACATACCACCTCGATAAAGCCAGATAAAAAAACCTTTCCCTCGTTGGGATGTGTTTGTTATGGTTTGCTGAAAGGGTACGAATCGTTCATGGGTGCAAAACTATCTGAAGTCGAACTAGCTGAATTGAAGGAGGGGCTGCGCCGTTGTAGCTCCACTACGCTTGACGCGGCTATCCGGTTCCGTGAAAGCAGTGATTTACAGGCAATACCGGTCATCGTGTATGGGATTCTGGAACGTTATCAGCCCGCCACTGCGCCGGTCAAACTTGCTGCGGCCAACGACAGTGCCCGTCTCATCGAAGATCTTGGTCTCGACTCGCTGACATTGCTGGAAATCGTACTCGCCATTGAGGAAGTGCTCAAGATCCACATCGAAAATGAGGAATTGCGCGAGATCCGTACAGTCGGTCAGATCAACCAATTTTTGCAGGCCAAGACCGCTGGCGCACATGCGACACCAGCCGCAAAACATTATTCGCGCGAACACATCGCACTGGCGTTACCACAGCAACCACCGTTCCTATTTCTCGACGATGCCGAACTCAATAGCGAAACTGTCAAAGCCAGCTACACAATTAAAGGCAGCGAGTTTTTTCTCGAAGGGCATTTCAAAGACGAGCCAATCTTCCCGGCTTCGATTGTTTTCGAGGCGATGGGGCAAGCCGCTTGCCTGTGGCTGTTGGAAAAAGCGCCGGCCCAGCTCGGCAAAGAAATCAAATCCAACCATGTCTATTTCGCCTCGCTCGACGGTGCGCATTTCTACCGCAAGACCCGGCCCGGCGAAAAACTTGTGTTTGAGCAGAAGCTCGTGAAACTGCGCGAGCCACTGGCTATTTTTGAAGGGACAGTCACATCGAACGGCGAGCGCGTCGCAAAAATCGAACGACTCGTACTCGCCTTCGGTGAACAACTGTTAGCCGAAATACCGGCCACTCCGCCGGCCTGAGCCGCTACCCTGCGCCGCCCGCATGAAGCGCGTCGTCGTCACCGGCCTCGGATTCATCACCAGCATCGGCAATAACCGCGCCGATGTCGTGCGCAGTCTGCGCGAATGTCGTACCGGCGTCGAATTGTTCGAAGAATTTGCCAGCCCCGACATCCCGGTCAAATTGGCCGGCACAGTGAAAGGCTTCCGTTTCCCCACGTCTTATTTTGAAGACTGGGAATATCCCGCCGATTACAAGCTCACGCGTGAACAAATGCGTCCGATGACGCCGAACTCGCTCTTCGCCTACTGTGCGATGCAGCAAGCCATCGCCGCTGCGCGCCTCACCCCAGACCTTGTCACCAATCCACGCACCGGCATCATGTGCGCTTCTGGCGGCTCAATGTGGCTCGCCTATGAAAACCTCCACACCATGCTCACCCGCGGCGTCGCTCGCTGCCAGCCGATGGGCATCGTCAACAGCATTCCCGGCTCGCTTTACATCAACCTCGTCGCCATGTTCAAAATTCAAGGCGCCTCGCTTGGCTGCTCCAGTGCCTGTTCCTCGTCCGCTCATTCGCTCGGCCTCGCCTGCGACCTCATCCGCCTTGGCCGGCAAGACACAGTTCTTGTTGTCGGAGCTGAGGATTGCAATAAATTTAACATCCTCCCATTTGCCGGCGTCCGTGCTCTCAGCATTCAAACCGACCCGGAAAAATCGCCGTGCGCCTTCGACCTCAAACGCGACGGTTTCGTCGGCACCGGCGGTTCCGTGGTTCTTGTCCTTGAAGACCTTGATCACGCCCGGCAGCGCGGTGCGCCGATTTGCGCTGAAATCCTCGGCTGGGGCCAGGCTTCCGACGGCTACAATGTTCTCGCGCCCGATCCGACCGGCGCCGGCCTCGCCCGCGCCATGCATGAAACCTTGCGCGACGCGCAACTCACGACCGACCAAGTGGATTACATCAACGCCCACGGCACCGCTACACCGCCCGGCGACGTCAGCGAATGCCGCGCCGTTCGCACCGTCTTCACCAATGGCCGGATGCCGCACGTCAGCAGCACCAAGAGCCTGACCGGGCACGGCCTTTCGTTGGCCGGCGCGATGGAAGCCGCGTTTTGCGTCCTCGCGCTCCAAGAACAATTCATGCCGGTATCCGCTCACATCACCCAACTCGATCCCGAGTGCGCCATCGTCCCCATCATCACCAGCCCGATCCCGGACGTGCCGCGCATTGTCCTCAACAATTCGAGCGGCTTCGGCGGCACCAACGTCTCCGTCGCGCTCAGCCGCTGGGACGATGCCGGCTGACGCGCCAAAAAAAGTCCTCCTGACCGGCGCCAGCACCGGTATCGGTCTGGCCATTGTCCGGCAACTCCTCGTTCGCGGTCACGAAGTCTGGGCCGCGTCCCGGCAACCGCCGATTCTGCCCGGCATCCACCCGGTCAAAGTTGACTTACTCCATGATGATATTACCGGTGCACTCCGCGACGTGCCGCCGGTCGATGTGCTCATCAACAATGCCGGCGCCGGTCTGTTCGGTGCGACCGAGGAATTAACAGAAGCCGACGTGCGTGCGCAATTCCAACTCTTGTTTTACGCACCGCTGCAACTCATCCAGTGGGCTTTGCCGACGATGCGCGCGCGACAGACCGGCCGCATTATCAACATCACCTCGTTGGCCGTCGTTTTACCGGTGCCGTTCATGGCACCATACAACGCCGCCAAATCCGCGCTGAGCGCCAGCACGGCTTCATTGCGTCTTGAACTCGCCGGCACCGGCATTCGTGTCATCGAAATCCAGCCGGCCGACATCAATACCGGTTTTCATCAGTCGACCAAGAAAATTGGCGCAGCCGGCCAGTCCGCTTGGGAAACGCAGCAGCGCAATATGGCCGCTGCGCCGAGACCGGAATGCGTCGCACAGACTGTGCTCCACTCCGTTCATGCACGGCATCCAGCGCCTGTTATGGTGGTTGGAGGATTTTTTCAAGCGAAACTCGCGCCGGTCGGAGTAAAATTGTTGCCGCGCCGGGTACTCGCCGCGTTGCTGCACCGGTATTACCGGCTTTGAACGAGCGCGGTGACAGTGCGGAGGATATCGCGCGGATGCGTTTGCGGACAAGCAACCCGCATTGCTTGCCGGAACTGTTCCGGTAATTCTGGATTGTCTTTCCAATGCGACACGATGTCCGCCAATTGACGGGGATTGCGGATGAGCCGACCGACACCGCGTTGGAGACAAAATTTAACGGTAATATGCTCCTGCGGCATGACACCACCTAGGCCATTCAATAGCAGTGGGCAACTACTGCTAATCGCTTCGCTTGTGGTGCCGGTACCCGGCCGTGCGACCACTGCTGAAACACAACGCATGATCTGGCCAACATTAGAGCTACATGGCAACATTCGTACGCGCGCTCGCGGGTGAGCGGCAGCCCAACCAGCTACTTCACGCTCAGCAACCTGTGACTTGCCACAAAGCAACACCACCTGTACGTCCAATCCACGACGGTGAAATTCATCGAGGAAATGAATGTGATTGTGCGCACCCCGGCTGGAGGCGCTAAGCAGCAGTGTGAATTCATTTGGATCGAGCTGTAGCACGTCCCGGTAAAATATTCCGCGTTCCGCCGGGCTGGGCAGTGGGTCGTAGAACATTCGTCGGAGCAAGAAACCACCAACGTGCGTTTTTTCCGGAGCCATTCCCCAGCGGACGGCTGCCGCGCAGGTTTCCGGTACCGCACCGATGAACAAATCCGCATCAGGATTCACCCAATGCCGGCTGAAACCATAACCGCC
>Ga0114951_10003249_pt1 | contig 17005 bp, 17 predicted proteins | sample AM7aDNAmetaG_FD_88677 | JGI IMG/M metagenome (GOLD analysis project Ga0114951, IMG submission 88677) | Freshwater microbial communities from Finland to study Microbial Dark Matter (Phase II) - AM7a DNA metaG | ecosystem: Environmental > Aquatic > Freshwater > Lake | place: Finland: Lake Alinen...
CGCAAACAGGATTGCCTACATGCCCTATTCCGTCAGGCTTATCCATCTCTCCCACATTCCGCGGATTCTTAAAATGCTCCATGACTTTACTGCTATAATTTTCCATAATACCCCCTATAAAAATAAGTACAATCTACAAAGTACAAGGTACAAAGTTAAAGCCAAAAAGAAAGTGTGAAGCATTGGTTCTTCTGTTACTTCGTACTTCGTACCTTGTACTTTGTACTTTTCTTTAAAACGGCATCCCTATTTTCTCAGCAGTTTTCTGAATATTTTTTATTCTTCTGCTTAAAGTCGGATGCGTGCTCAATAGATTTACCATAAAACTTTCTTTAAAGGGATTAGCAATAAATAAGCTGGCAGTCGAGGGTGCGCCGCCCGAGAGCGGAGCTTCTTTCGCATAGCCGTGTATCTTTTCAAGAGCGGAGATCATACTTAAAGGCCGGTTAGTAACGGTTGCCGCGCCGCTGTCAGCTTCATATTCCCGCGCTCTGCTTATGGCCAGCTGAATAAACATCGCAACTATCGGCGTAAGTATAGCAAGCACAAGGAGGACTAAGGGATTACTTCCTTCCTCATCATCGCCGCGGCCCCCCCCGCCAAAGATGGCAGCAAAATAAGCCAGGTTGGCCAGCATGGAGATTGCAGAAGCAATTCCTGCGGCGAGAGTAGCAATCAGAGTATCGCGGTGTTTTATATGAGAAAGTTCATGTGCCAGGACCGCTTCCAACTCATGCTTTGCCAGGAGTTTCATTATAGAAGGACTGACGGCAACCGCAGCGTTTGCCGGGTTTCGTCCCGTGGCAAAGGCATTAGGGGTTTCCATATTTATAATATACACTTTAGGCATCGGTAGCTCCATCCGGGAGCAGAGGTTTTTCACCATACTTACTAGCTCGCGTTCCTCCCCATCAGCAACCGGTTTGGCTCCGTACATGGACAAGACTATTTTATCGGAAAACCAGTACATAACAAAGTTCATCAGCATACCAATTACAAAAGCTATAACTACGCCGGTCTTCCCGCCAAAGAGTCCGCCAAAAAGCATAAAAAGCCCAATCAGCGCAGCCAGTAAAATAGTCGTCTTTAACGCATTCATATACTATCTCCTTTCTCAAGTTTTTCGCCTTAACCTTGTCGTCTTATCCTGCGAAGCAGCCCGCCTCAGGAGGGTTGTCATCTTGTTTTACTGTATTCTGCTTTTCTGCCCCACCCTCTTGCCGGCTTCCGTCCTCTGTCTTCATTCTCTTACTTGCCAATCCTCTGTCTCTTCTTTTCTTATTTTTTTTCTGACTTTTTAAAAAATGTTCCGGGTGCAACCGTATTTCCTCGGAGATAATCAAGAACGGCCATCTCCTTTTTCCCTTCCGGTTTTATTCTTTCTATGAGCAGGCCGCCGTTACCTGTGCTTACCAGCAAACCCTTTTCTTTTATTATTTCTTTTATTTCACCGGGTTTTCCCGCACAATCACTAAGGTTATCTAAAGAGGCCTTAAGTATCTTTACTATTTTCCCGTTTAACCTTGAAAATGCGCCCGGTTGGGGAGCTAAGCCTCTTACAAGGTTGTATATCTCTAAAGCACTCTTTTCCCAGTCTATATTAAACATTGATTCCGGCAGTTTACCAAAATAAGTTGCTCCGGCTTCAACCTGTTTTATTCTGGGCGCCTTTTTTTCACCTACCAAATCCACCGCCTCGGTAAGGAGCTCAAGGCCTGTTACCGTCAATTTTTCAAGCAGCGTTCCCGCATTATCATCCGGCGTTATATTTATTTTTTTTTGTAGAATTATATCGCCTGCGTCCAGCCGCTTCGCGACATACATTATGGTTACACCGGTTACTTTTTCCCCGTTTATCAGGACCCAGCTAAACGGTGCGGCGCCGCGATACCCGGGAAGCAGTGAAAAGTGCATATTTATAGTGCCAAAAGCCGGCAGGTCTATCAGCTCCTGACTCAATATCTGGCCGTACGCCACCACCACTCCGAGGTCATAGGGCTTTTTTGACAGCCCTTCATAAAAAGAAGCGTCTTTAATCCGTTCCGGCTGAAAAGTTTCAAGCGAAAGAGCCTTTGCCAGAGCCTTAACTTCACAGTGTCCAACCTTCTGCCCTCTGCCGCGCGGCTTATCACATGCCGTTATTACTTCAATCTCATGCCTGCCGGTCTCATGCAGCCTTTTCAGTGCCCGGGCAGATATTTCTGCCGTTCCCAAAAAAAGAATCTTCATTTTCCCCTGGTGTTTCTTTCCAGCTCTTTAAGCTGCTTGTTTAGAAGTAAGTATTTTATTTTACTTATCTTATCAACAAAAAGAATGCCGTTCAAATGATCAATCTCGTGCTGCAATACTCTGGCCATAACACCTTCTGCGGTTATTTCATTCATTGCTCCGGTCAGATCCTGATACCGCACGGTCACTTTGGAAGGCCGTTCCACATCCGCATAAATTTCCGGAAAAGAAAGACAGCCTTCCTCAAAACGCGCGTTGCCCTCAAAAGCCGTTATTTCGGGGTTAACCAGACAGAAGACTTCACCCTTCTTGTCTCCCCGGCCCGTATCGATAACTACCAATCTTTCAAGAATTCCCACCTGGTTGGCCGCCAGACCTATACCCTTGCAGGCATGCATGCTTTTCAGCATCTCTTCCGCCAGCTTTTTTATCCGCAGGTCTATCTTTGTAATCTTTGCGGCTTTCTTGCGCAGTAAAGGGCTTCCGTATTTTAGTACATTCATATTTTTCATTTTAATTATAATATTTTTATTATTCCCCTTTTATGATTTTTGTCATCTTATAGAGTAAATTTCTCTCCGAGATAGAACTCTTTCGCTTTTTTATCCGTTGAAAGTTTCTTTGCATCCCCGGAAAGCAGAATCTTGCCTTCAAACATAATATAAGCCCGGTCTGTAATAGAGAGCGTTTCCCTAACATTATGGTCGGTGATTAAAATACCGAGGCCCTTTTTTCTTAACTGGGAGATTACCTGCTGTATGTCCGCAACGGTAATAGGATCGATCCCCACAAACGGTTCATCCAGAAGTAAAAAAGAGGGATTGGTAACAAGCGCTCTTGCTATTTCGACCCTTCTTCTTTCCCCGCCGGAAAGCGTGTAGGCAATATGCTTTCTTAACTTAGTAATATTGAATTCCGCAAGAAGCTTGTTCAGACTTACTTCCCGCTCTTCCTTAGTTATGTCCTGCGCCTCAAGGATGGCCATAATGTTATCTTCTACGGAGAGTTTTCTGAAAATAGACGGCTCTTGCGGAAGATAACCGACGCCGTGCTTTGCCCGCTCATAAGTTGGCGACCGGGTAACATCGTTTGTTCCGATAAAAACTTTACCTGCATCCGGTTTGATCAAGCCCGCAATCATATAAAAGGTGGTGCTTTTGCCGGCACCGTTTGGGCCAAGAAGGCCAACTATTTCCCCTTTGTTCACTTCAATATTTACGCCGTCAACCACAAAGCGGTTCTTGTATTTTTTGGCGAGTTCTACCGTTTTAATTAACATTTTTACTCTCTTCTGTATAAATTTGCGCCTTCACATTCTTATCCGCCACCATTTTCCTGTCTTTTATCGTGATATTTATTGAATCCCCCTGATAAGTGTTTTTTCCCTGCAGCACTCTCGGAGAGCCTTCAAGTTTTATTCTATCTTCCTGTCTGTCATAATCAGCATTTTCGCAATAAATGGTAAGATCGTCTCTTATTATTACGACTCTGCCGCTGACAACGGCCCGGGCACCTCCATTATAAACCTCCACCACATCGCCCTTAATATTTGTGGCAACACCTTCTTTATCTTTAAGAAAAAGAATAGCGTTATCTTTCATTGTCAACTGACTCGTATCTTTAAAATACTCCGTATAGCCGCCGGTAATTTCGACCAGTTTAGTTGAACTTAAGAAATGCACATTAGTTTCCGCAACTATCCTGTTATTTCCGGGAAGGAGAACCAGCTTCTCGGATTTCAAAATATTCCCGGCATGCTTAAGCACAACCTCGCCGGAGTAGGACACTTCTTTGGTCTTGCTGTTTCCAGTTACTTTTTTTGCGGTTATTTCCAGCGGTGTTTCTTTGCTGACTTTCATTTCGTCGGCCGTAACATTGCTGCCCGCCAATAAAACAACAAGCATCAGAAACGGCAGGCTTTTCATTTTTTATCCTTATCTTTGAACGTTTCCAAGTCCGAGATTCTGGTGCTGACCTTTTTGATAGTTACATTTTCAAGCAGCAGATCGGACTCCAGGCCATAGCCGGACATCACATTGTCGCCTCTGAAAACTTTTACGAAGGCCTGGGTATTAAGCTTATTCCTCGAACTGCTCCAGGAGAGGCTTTCGGTTTCAAGCCGCGAGCCGTCAGTGGTTCTTAAAATAACGCCGCCTCTTACTTCGATGTCATTGGTTTCCGTATGAATTACCCCGGTATTGGATTTTAAATCCGCTATCTCTTTTTCTTTATCATAATATTTCGTCTTTACGGTCTTAAAACTTATTAGTTTTATCCTGGAATTTATATTTGCTTCTTCAGCGTCAATAGTATATTTTTTAATTCCAAGTTCGGTTTGAACCATATGAAAGCCGTGCATCGTCACCACTTCTCGTGACTTATCCGCAAGCGAGGCCTGTTTACCCTGCCTTCCGCAGCCTAAGAGAACAAGGAGGCATAAAAGCACGGTTCCAAGGCCTTTTTTCATCCTATCTCCCCGGTTTCAGGAGATCATGCAGATGCACGATTCCCAGCGGTTTGCCTGCTTTATCGGCTATCAGCAAAGTGCTTATCGATTTTTCCTGAGTCATGGAGACAGCCGTGTCTACCAGAGCCTCTTTTGCTATGGTTTTCGGGTTTTTTGTCATTATATCAACAGCTTTTCTTTTCATAATATTTCGGTCTTTCTGTAATTGATTTCTTAAATTCTGGTCAGTTATTATTCCGGTAAGCCGCCCTGCAGCGTTTACTACGCAGGTACAACCCATTTTTTTTGAAGTCATCTCTAAAATTACTTTACCCATACTCATATTTTCGCTGACCACGGGAATTTCTCTGCCGCGCCGCATAACATCTTCGACTGTTTTCAACTTTCTCCCGAGTGAGCCCCCCGGATGCAAAAGCGCGTAATCCTCCGATTTAAAACCTCTCCTGAGCAGGAGCGCAACTGCGAGCGCGTCACCCATAGCCATCTGTGCCACACAGGAAGCGGTCGGGGCCAGATTCAAAGGACAAGCCTCTTTCTTTATCGAAACATCCAGACAAAGTTCGCTGTTTTTAGCCAGGGAAGAATTTATGCCTCCCGTAAAAACAATAAGTTTTGCCCCGATTTTTTTTATTACAGGCAGGATTTCCAGAACTTCCTTTGATTCCCCGCTCTGGGAGAGTGCGATAACCACATCCCATTTTGTCACCGCACCTAAATCACCGTGCAAGCCTTCCGTCGAGTGAAGAAAAACAGAAGGAGTCCCGGTTGAGGCCAAAGTAGCCGCAATCTTTCTCGCAATTATTCCTGATTTTCCTATTCCTGTCACAATTATCCGGCCCCGGCATTTAATAATCAAATCAACGGCTCTGATAAAATCTGCATTCAGACTCTTTGAAAGGCCGGTAACGGCTTCCGCCTCTATTTTCAGGACTTCCCTTGCTTTTTTGAGCAAATACTTTGCTGACAGCATTTTTCCTCTCTTAAAATATATCTTTTTGGCGTCTTAACTTCCTGCAATCTCGTAAACTTTCAGGGCTTTAATAAGCAGCTCTTTCAAGCGGTCCAGCTGAAGCATCGAAGAGGCGTCACAAAGCGCATCTTTGCACTTTGGATGTGTCTCAATAAATAAACCGTCGCTGCCCGCGCCCATTCCTGCCAGCGCCATCGGCAGAATCATTTCCGGCGTCCCGCCTCTTGTGTCCGCGCTGGTAAAACCGGGTATACGCACGGCGTGCGTCACATCAAAAATTACCGGATAACCGTAGGCTTTCATAATCGTAAAAGCCCGCATATCCGTAATCAGCGTGCTGTAGCCAAAAACCGAACCTCTTTCTGTAATAATTATCTTTTCGTTACCCGTGGTCTTAACTTTTTTAATTATTTTTAAAATATCCCAGGGGGAAAGAAACTGCGCCTTTTTAATATTAACCGTCCTGCCCGTCTCTGCCACTTTTAAAGTGAGCGAAGTTTGCTGGCAAAGGTAGGCGGGAATTTGAATAATGTCCGCGACTTTTGCAGCCGCATCAACTTCTTCGCAGGAATGCACATCGGTCAAAACCGGCACGCCTACTTTTTCCCTGACTTTTTCAAGTATCTTTAAACCGGCCTTTAAGCCCGGCCCGCGGTAATTCTCCACGGAAGTCCTGTTGGCTTTATCGTAAGAGGCCTTAAAAATAAAAGGTATCTTCAATTCCCCGGCAATTTTTTTAATCTCTTTTGCGATCTCCAAACACAACCCTTCTGATTCAATAACGCAGGGCCCCGAGATAAGCGTAAATCTGCCTTTGCTTGCCTTGTAGTCGTATTTAACATTTTTCATTTGCCCTTCTTCTTTGCGCCCACCGGCTTGTTTTTTCTTGCCAGTGAGGCTTTAACAAAATTTACAAAAAGCGGATGCGGGCTTAAAGGCTTGGATTTAAATTCCGGGTGAAACTGCACGCCCACAAACCAGGGATGTGAAGGCAGCTCTATTATTTCCACAAGTCCGCCGTCAACTGTCGTTCCCGCCAGTTTTAAACCCTTCGATTTAAAAGCCTGTCTGTATTCGTTATTAAATTCGTATCTGTGTCTGTGCCGTTCTGAAATATTCTCTTTACCGTATGCCTCAAAAGATTTCGTATCCCGGGCAAGTTTACAGTCCCATGCGCCCAGCCGCATCGTCCCTCCTTTATCCGTAATATTCCGCTGACTGTCTAAGAGAGAGATAACTTTATGCCCGGTCTTTTCATCGAACTCCGTGCTATTGGCATCTTTAAGGCCCGCTACATTCCGGGCAAATTCAATAACCGCGCATTGCATGCCCAGGCAGATGCCGAAAAACGGCATTTTATTCTCCCGGGCGTATTTTATGGCTTCAATTTTCCCTTCTATTCCCCTGCCTCCGAACCCGCCGGGCACAAGTATGCCGGCCACACCTTTAAGCGCCGCTTTAGCTCCGCACTTAATCACGGAGTCCGCTTCTATCCATTGTAAATTAACCCTGGCGTCATTCGCGCTGCCTGCATGCACAAAAGCTTCAATGATACTTTTGTAAGCATCCAGTAATTCCACATATTTTCCGACAATACCGATATTAACGGTCTTGGACGGATTAACTATCTTGTATACAGCTTTTTCCCAGGTTGAAATATTTTGCTTGCCGTATCTTAAATTCAGTAATTTCATTATTATTATATCCAGCCCGTCTTCCTTGAGCATAAGCGGGAGTTCATAGACCGAGTGCGCATCAAGATTTTGAATAACACCTTCTTCTTCAACATTACAAAAAAGTGCTAACTTGTTTCTTACATCTTTCGTTAAAGGCCTCTGGGAACGGCAGATCAGAATATCGGGTTGAATACCTATTCCCCGGAGCTGGGCGACCGAATGCTGCGTGGGCTTGGTCTTTAACTCCCCGGCAGTGCTGATGTGAGGCACCAGGGTTACATGCACATAGATAACATTCTCTTTACCTACATCTTTTTTGAACTGTCTGATAGCCTCTAGAAAAGGCAGGGATTCTATATCCCCGACCGTCCCACCGATTTCAATTATAGAGACATCCACTTCCTTATCTTTAGCAACTTTGAGGATTCTTTCTTTTATCTCGTTCGTAATATGCGGTATAACCTGGATCGTCTTCCCCAGATACTCGCCTTTTCTTTCCTTGGATATTACCGAATTATAAATCTGTCCTGTGGTAATATTATTATCCCGGGTCATGATGGCGCTCGTAAATCTTTCGTAATGCCCCAGGTCAAGGTCGGTTTCTGCCCCGTCATCGGTCACAAATACCTCGCCATGCTGGTAAGGATTCATAGTTCCGGGGTCAACATTTATATAGGGGTCAAACTTTTGCAGTGTGACCTTCAGCCCTCTTGATTCAAGCAAACAACCTATCGACGAGCTGGTGATACCCTTTCCCAGAGAGGAAACAACCCCCCCTGTAACAAATATATATTTTGTCATAGGATTCTCCTAAAAAGCTATTTACCGGTTACCGGCGCTGCTTCCTGCGAATTATTTCTACAACCTTTTCTAATTCTTCTTTAGTATCTACAGGCACCGTATCAAACCGCGTTTCCACGGTTTTAATACTGAAGCCGTTCTCCAGAACACGCAGCTGTTCAAGTTTTTCTATTCTTTCAAGTCTGGACTGTTTCATCCGCACATACTTAAGGAGGAAAGCTTTTCTATAGACATACACGCCTATGTGCTTGAAAAAATAGTCAAACCCTTCTGCGCGCGCGAGGGAAGGTATCACCGCTCTCGAGAAATAGAGCGCATAGCCGTTCTTATCTACCGCGACCTTTACTATATTACTGTCAGAAAGGAGCTTCTTATCCGCGACTCTGCAAATAAGTGTACTCATTTCAAGGCCGGAATCTTGAATAAGCGGCTCGACGGCTTTGTCGAGCATGGAAGACTTTATCAAGGGCTCATCGCCCTGAATATTTACTATTATATCGGCTTTAATTTTTTTTGCGACCTCAGCTATCCGGTCCGTACCGCTTTTATGTTTCCTTGAAGTCATAACCGGTTTGCCGCCGAATTCTCTTACTGCCTCAAATATTTTTTTATCATCGGTTGCAATATATACTTCAGAAAAACACCGTGTTTTTTTCGCCTCTTGCCAAACCCACCATATCATAGGCTTCCCCAAAATAGGTGCCAGAACTTTCCCTGGAAACCTTGTAGACCTCAAACGAGCCGGTATAATCCCCACAATTCTCATAGAATCTCCAATAAGTACAAATTCGAAATCCGAAATTCGAAATTCGAAAAAACTTGAAACTTAAAACAAAAAAAACAAGCAAACAATTTCACAGTACTCCTTTTGGTGTTTCCTTTTCCCGGTTTTGCATTATTTTTCGAATTTCGAATTTAGAGTTTCGAGTTTGTTTTTATTTAAGTATTTCCCCTGTCTTACTTGACCAGAGCAGCAGATCAAGTTCATCAAAATCAATTTTTATTTTCCTTGCAAACTCTCTTAATTTTCCTTCCATCTCAAGGTATTTCTCCTTGGTGTTGACCGGCTTAACTTCGCATATTATACCAAATTCACAGAGGCATTTTAAGATATGTTTATCCATTATCCCGTAACCCTTTACCCCTATATTCCTGAGAAAGTGGCTGGCTTCTTTATAGCCAATTCCCTTAATTCCCTTGCTTTTCGCAAAGAAATCGCGAAGAGCTTCCCGGTCCTTAAAAGACTCGAGTAATTTGCGCATTTTCAGTCCATATTCTTCCCGCAAGAATTCTCTTGTATGGACAATATATTCAGGTCTAACTCTCCAGAACCGGTAGTGCCCCTTGATTTTTTTTTGAAGCTCTGCGGCTGAGCCGGTTAAAAGAACCGGTCTTATCCTTTCGATGCAGTTAGCACCCATCTTAGCGGAAGCATTCGCGGTAAAGATGCAAAAACAAAGCTCCTCAAAAAGGCGCCGGTCGTTCTCCTTTCCGGCCTCCTCAAATTCTTTAAGCCGCCGTTTTATCTTATCTTTAACACAGGAATAATAGACCAGGAGTTCCTTAACCGTCATAGGCGAAGAAAGTAATTTTTCATCAATCTTTATCGTTTCCACAATAACCCCCCTGTAAGTACAAATTCTATCCTCCCAAAAGACTGGCGGACGACAATATCAAATATACTAAGGTAAGTCGAATTCTAAACTTGAAATTCGAAGAAACTGAAAAGCATTAAAAAGAACCTTTTTCAAATTTTTCTTTTTGTCAGTTTTGTTTCGAGTTTTGAATTTCGTGCTTCGAGTTTGTTTCTGCTGTTCCTTTTAGGCTAAACGCCGTTGCTCCAGTAACCTTGACTCTATGAACCTCACCCTCTTTGTAACTTTTCAAGCCTTCAACCAAAAATGGTCTGTTTGTCCGGTCCCGGCCGCTTGCCCCGGTTAGCTCCGGACTATCCATCATAACCTCTCTTATAGTTCCTATAAAACCATTGTTTATTTCACGCCCTATTTCCTTCTGTAAACTCATAAGGGCCTTTAACCGTTCTTCTTTCTCGCCCTTTGATACCTTATCCTCGAGTTCAAACGCTTTTGTGCCTTTCCGCGGAGAATACTTATAGGTATAAGCCGTATCAAAACGGACTTTTCTATATAGCTCAAGCGAAGCATTAAAATCTTTTTCTGTCTCGCCCGGAAAACCGACAATAAAATCCGTTGAAACCGCCGCACCCGGGATATTTTTTCTTATCTTCTCAATTATTTCAAGATACTGGCTAACCGTATATTTTCTGTTCATTACTTTGAGTACAGGGTCAGAACCTGATTGCACGGGCAGGTGGAACTGCGGACAGATTTTTTTGCATTCGGCGACGGTCTGCACAAGTCTGTCAGGAATATCTTTCGGGTGCGAAGTCCAGAACCTGACCCAGAACTCTCCGGGCAAAGCGTCGATTTCCCATAAAAGCGCCGCAATATCTTTTGTTTTTTCTTTAAGCTCCCGGCCATAGGTATTTACATTCTGGCCGAGAAGATTAATCTCTTTATATCCGTTTTTTACCAGTTTTTCGACTTCTTTTAAAATATCCAAAAACGGCCTACTCTCCTCCCGCCCCCGGACAGAAGGGACAACACAGTACGAACAGAAGGAATTACAACCCTTGCTGACCGTAATCCAGGCTTTTGTCCTGCTTTCTCTTTTTATAAGCCCGTCAACTTCCCAGTTTCCCTCTCCCGTACCGGTTTTTATAACAGGACCTTCCCCTGCAAGCACTTTTTTAATCAACTCTTCCAGCTGTCTTTCAAAAGCGGGCCCAACCACAAGATCCACATCCGGGAACTTTTTAAGGAAATTTTTTCCTTCCTGTTCGGCAAGGCAACCCAGAATTCCATAGTAAATCTTTTTTTTGCTTTGCCTTTTATGCATTGCATAGAGTCCAAGCTCACTTCTGGCTTTTTGCGCGGCCAGCTCGCGGACCGAGCAGGAATTAACAAGGCAAATATCAGATTTCTGATAACTATCCGCTCTAAGAAACCCGGCCGTTTCAAGTATACCCGAAACAAGTTCTGAATCATATTGATTCATCTGACAGCCAAAAGTATGAATAAAGAATTTCAGATCCAAATCACACACCCTTGTTTTTTACATTTTTCAACTTTCCGGTAATTGTCACTTTTATTTATTACTAATCATCTCTTATGTTATCATTCATCATCTATTATTAATTATCCTTTCGTTTCAACCCGGCTGCGCCGGTGCTAACATTATTATTATTTTCATTTTGGTCGTTAGAAAAAGAGAAACCCGCTCAGCCGTTGCCGGCAGAGCGGGTTTTTTATTATTTACTATTAGAAAATTAACGCTTGCTGAACTGGAATCTCTTTCTCGCCCCTGCTCTGCCGCATTTCTTTCTTTCAACCATTCTCGGATCCCTTAGAAGCAAACCGTTTTGTGATAACACAGACCTGTAATCAGGATTGTACTGTATTAGTGCTCTTGCTATACCGAGCTTTAAAGCTTCTGCCTGCCCGGTAACGCCGCCGCCCAATACTTTAGCATGGACATCAATCTTTGTATTGAGGCCCAGCAGCTCGAGCGCTTTTTTAACAAATATCTGATGCACCGGCCTCGGGAAAAATTCTTCAAATTTTCTGTTATTTACCGTAATCTTGCCGTCGCCGTCAATAATTCTCACATTCGCAATAGCAGTTTTACGTCTGCCAACCACAAGTCCTTTCTTTTTCTTGGTAGTTTCCTGCAAGTTAATCTCCTCCTTAAACTTTCATGGTAACAGGCTTTTCCACAACATGCGGATGCTTGTCACCCTGGTATGATTTTACTCTTTTGATCATTTTATCTCTTAGTTTATTTTTAGGAAGCATACCCCTAACGGCAAGCATTACAGCTCTTTCCGGATTCTTCTTCATTAATATTCCATAGGGCGTGTATTTATCGCCTGTCGGATACCCGGAATGGGTAAAATCAAGTTTCTGCTCAAGCTTTTTTCCGGTTAATTTTATTTTATCGACATTGATAACCACCACAAAATCCCCGCAATCAACATTAGGCGTGTATATAGGTTTGTTCTTCCCCATAATAGCCATAGCGGCTCTTGAAGCGATTCTGCCTAATATTTTGTCGGCTCCGTCAATTATATACCACTTCCGCACAACTTCAGCGGGTTTAATCTGATAACTCTTCACTTTACTTTCCTCCTATATATTTTCAGACAAATTCAACAAACACTTCGTTCGAAAGAAAAAGTCCGTTCCTGCTCAATTTAATATAACCATTTTTTTGTTCAAGAAGATTTAATCCGGAAAGCTTTTCAAACTTTTCCCCGAATAAAACAAAAAAATCTTTACCGAATCTTTTTTTGAATGCCGAAAGACACAATCCTTCGAGCATCCGGAGACCGAGGAAAACCGCTTCACTAAGTTCTTCACTCTGACTCAATTTTTGACTTTGTATTATAGCATTTTTATTTTTCTTAATCAATACTATATATTCTTCTATATCCTCTATATTCAAGCTCCGGCTCCGCTGCGTCTTGCTTGCTGCGCCGGCCCCTACTCCGATATAATCCCCGTTCTTCCAGTAGATTTCATTGTGTTTACACTCTTTACCGGTTTTAGCATAATTTGAGATCTCATAATGAATATAACCGTTCTTCTCAAGAATATCCTTTATGGCGTAATACATATCCGCATCCATATCTTCACCCGGGAGGCTATAAATCCCTTTCTTTACATCTGTAAACAAAGGCGTACCTTCTTCCAGCGAAAGATTGTATATAGAAATGTGCTCCGGCTTAAGAGCTGTTATCTCGTACAGATCGTCTTTTACCCCCTGCAAGGTCTGCCCCGGAATCCCGAAGATAAGGTCAGCATTAATATTTTTAAACCCTGCTTTCCTTGCAGCTTTGTAGCAGTCCAGAAAATCAGAATAGGAGTGAGCCCTTCCCAGAGTTTTCAAAACAGTATCTTTGGTTGACTGCAGACCCAAAGAAAGACGGTTAACCCCGGTTTCGAGAAGGATTTTTAACTTAGCCGCAGTAAGTGTTCCCGGGTTGGCTTCACAGGAAAACTCGGCACCCTGAATTACCGCGGAGTTCTTAAAAATACCCCGGATGAGCTTTTCAAGACTTTTTCCCGGCAGAACGGTCGGTGTGCCCCCGCCCAGGAAAACAGTTTTTATTGTATAGCCTTCACACCTTACCTTGATTTCCTCGAGCAGCGCATCAAGATAGGCATCTACGGCCCCGGTGTGGTTTGAAAGCGGATAGGAATTAAAATCACAGTACCTGCATTTTGAAAGGCAAAAGGGGAGGTGCACATATAGCCCTGCGGTCAAAGGAGCCGTCATGTTAATTCCTCCGCCGTTACTTCAGACATTGAAACGGATACTTAAAATATCTCCGTCTTCAACGACATAATCTTTACCTTTAAGATAATATTTACCGGTCTCCTTCAATTTTGCCTCGCTCCCGGCCTCCATCAACTCCTGATATTTCATAACTTCGGCTCTGATAAATCCTTTTTCCAGATCGGAGTGTATCGCGCCGGCGGCTTTAGGCGCCAGAGAAGCTTTTTTTACCAGCCACTGTTTTACCTCGTCGGCACCGACGCCAAAGAAAGACATCAGGTCCATGGCCTTTAAACAGGTGCGCTTCAGTACATCCACAACCGGTTCAGCTATGTTCATAGATTTCAAAAATTCTTCCCGTTCCTCTTTTTTTTCAATCGCGGCTATTTCTGCTTCCAGCTTGGCTGAAACCGTAATAAAGTTCATTTTCTTGCCCTTATATTTTTCCTCGAATTTTTTCAGCATTTCGGCGTTATTCAGATCATCTTCCGAAATATTTAAAGCAATAATGAGTTCCTTGAAAGTAACCAGGGGATAACTTGAGATAAGTTTTCTTTCCTCGGGAGTCAGTTCCAGCGTCCGCAGAGGCAGTTCTTTTTCCAGGCGGGCTTTTAATTTCGGCAAAACCTCTTTTTCTTTCTCAATCTGCGGAGTTTTAGCCCCTCTCTCGTTGCTCACCTTCTGCAGGCGCTTGTCCACAAACGCCAGGTCATTAAAAGCAAGTTCCATATCTATCTCTTCCAGGTCTCTTTCCGGGTCAACCGAGCCCGAAACATGATAGACCGACTCGCTTTTAAAAGCGCGCACGACCACTACAAAAGCGTCATAAACATCAAGTTCATTAATAAATTTAGGATTTGAGGAAAACCCTTTTTCTATTTTAGGCAGCAGGGTTACATTTATTCTCGCTCTGGCTACACTTTCGGGATTATACATAGCAACAAGCTTTTCAAAACGGGGGTCAATTATCTCTGCAATTCCTTCCACTGCCGCGCTCCCCGAAAGCTCATTTTCCGTAAGTTTTTTTCCGGCAATAAGCGTAAAAAGCGTCTTTTTCCCCGACTGAGGCATTCCAAAAATAGCAATTTTCATGTTTGTCTCCGAAAACTTCTGTCTTTACTGTATCTTAAGCACTGCTAAAAACGCTTCCTGGGGAATATCCACGCGCCCTATTTTCTTCATGCGCTTCTTTCCTTCCTTCTGTTTCTCCAGGAGTTTTCTCTTTCTGGTAATATCCCCGCCGTAACATTTTGCGATAACATTTTTTCGCATGGCCGGAATGGATTCCCGGGCAATAATCTTACTTCCTATTGCGGCCTGGATGGCCACCTCGAACATTTGCCGGGGTATTATTTCTTTGAGCCGGAGCGCAAGTTCTTTGCCTTTATGATAAGCTTTTTCTCTATGCACAATAATCGAGAGCGCATCCACTATTTCGGTAGCAACAATTATATCAAGTTTAACCAGTTCTGAATCCCTGTGATCCAGATATTCATAATCCATAGAGGCATAACCCTTGGAAACACTTTTTAGTATATCAAAGAAATCAAAAACTACCTCGGCCATCGGAATCTCGTAATGTATCTGAACCCTGGTCGTAGTAACATACTGGTTTTCGACATAGACCCCGCGCCTAGATTTACAAAGTTCCATTATATTACTCATAAATTCCGGCGGTGTTATTATGGAGACCAGAATATAAGGCTCCAGTACTTTTGTTATCTCCCCCGGAGACGGCAGGTTGGCAGGATTGTCAATCTCCACCTCTTCCCCTCCCTGCTTGATGACTTTGTATTTTACATTGGGGCAGGTTGCTATCATATTTATATTGTATTCGCGTTCCAGCCGTTCCTGGACTATTTCCATATGTAAGAGGCCGAGAAAACCGCAGCGGAAACCAAAACCCAGGGCCCGCGAGGACTCCGGTTCAAAAACCAGAGGAGAATCGTTGAGTTTTAATTTTTCCAGGGCATCTTTAAGCAAGTTGTATTCATTCGGGTTTACAGGGTAAAAACCGCAAAAAACCATAGGCTTAATCTCTTTATATCCCGGCAGCGGCGCCTTAATGGGATTGCCGGCATCGGTTATTGTGTCGCCGACCTTAACATCTGAGACATTCTTAATATTTGCGATGTAGTAGCCCACTTCCCCGCAGGAAAGAGATTCAATTTGTTTCATTCCCGGGGTAAAAACGCCAACTTCTGTAACTTCAAAGGTTCTGCCGGCTCTCATCATCAACGCATTAAAGCCGGTTTTAATACTGCCGTCAAATATTCTAAAAAATACTACAACTCCTTTATAAACATCATATAGGGAATCAAAAATAAGGGCTTTTAAAGGTTTTTCTGAATGACCTCTAGGAGGAGGAACCAGCCGTACTAGAGCTTCCAGTATCGCCTCGGTACCTATACCTTCTTTTGCGCTGGCCAGGATAGCTTCATCGGAATTAAGACCCAGTTCTTCGAGCTGCAGCAGAACTTTCTCCGGCTCAGCCCCTTGAAGATCTATTTTATTTATAACAGGAATTACGCGCAGCCCGGCATCCTTTGCAAGATGGTAATTGGCTATGGTCTGCGCCTCAACGCCCTGGGAAGCATCAACTATCAAAAGAGCGCCTTCACAGGCAAAAAGTGATTTTGAAACTTCATAGGTAAAATCGACATGGCCGGGCGTGTCAATAAGATTGAAAACATAACTCTGACCGTCTTTGGCGTGGTAGTTAAGCCGGACCGCTTTGGCTTTTATGGTTATACCGCGTTCCCTCTCCAGCTCCATTTTATCGAGGAACTGCTCTTTCATGTCACGAGAAGAAATAGCACCGGTAAACTCAAGTATCCTGTCTGCCAGTGTGGATTTCCCGTGATCAATATGTGCAATTATACAGAAATTGCGAATTTTATTTACATCCATAGAGACCTAAAATAGCACAAATTAGAAGAATATTCAAGGAGAACCGTTCAAAAGAAATTTGGGGACTGATGACACATATGAAAAACAGGACGGCAGGTCAGAGGCAAATAGTTTTTTTATTTTTGTTATTTTTTTACTTCGTAACTTCCTGAAGGTCAAGAATGGCTATGACGCGTTTCTTTTCCTGGAATTTTTTCATAGCAGCTATCTGGGCCACCACTTTCTTGAGCCCTTCTGCCATGAGTTCCGCCGAATCAAACTTCCTCTCGGCAAGAATTGCTTTACCGGTTTCCACATCAACTATCATAAGCGCGACTTCGATTTTTTTGTCCACATTCTTTGCCGTACCGACAACTATATGTTCGGCATTTAACACTTTTCCGGCTTCAACAGCGCATTCTTTGACCGCGCAGGTAAAGAGCGGGAGATTCCCGGACTTAAGTTTTTCCTCTATATTTGCGCTTTCGATAATATCGAATTTTTCGGAGTTTTTAAACGCAGCCCTTACGGCCTCTGATGCGGCGTTAAGGTATTCCGGTCTTAAACTTATGTTCTTAACCGGTACAAGTTTTTCCGGGGTTTTCACTTCGACCA
>Ga0114951_10003252_pt1 | contig 16987 bp, 7 predicted proteins | sample AM7aDNAmetaG_FD_88677 | JGI IMG/M metagenome (GOLD analysis project Ga0114951, IMG submission 88677) | Freshwater microbial communities from Finland to study Microbial Dark Matter (Phase II) - AM7a DNA metaG | ecosystem: Environmental > Aquatic > Freshwater > Lake | place: Finland: Lake Alinen...
CAGCGCGGTGGATTTCTGGAAGCTCCGCCCGCAGCCGAAGGCCCTGGCCTCCCAGCCGGGCCTCACCTCGCCGCGGCGATTCATCGCGGCCGCCGGCACGGAAGCCAACACCTTTTCGCTGGTCTATGTGCCGGAAGACCGGACGCTGGAGGTGGCGCTCCCCGCGCTCCCGCATTCGCCCTCGGTCAACTGGTTCAATCCGCGCACCGCCGAGAACAACCCCGCCGTGGCGGTAGTGGGCGGCAGCGCCTGCCAGTTCCCGACGCCTGATCCCGGCGATTGGCTGCTGGTGCTGAAGGCGGGCAAGTAGCCGCGGCGTCGACCCGGGGCCGACCGCAGCGGCGGGGGAGCCCGGCTTGGGCTCGGGCGCTTCCTACCGGCGCGTCAAGACGCCGTACGGCAGGGCAACCGAGGCCATATAAACGCCATTCTGCCGCGCCTGGCCATTGGGCCCAAATACTTCCCAGGGAGCCTCGTGGCCGGGACCTTTACGGAAGTCCTGAACGCGCAGATGGGCCAACATCTCACCAAACACCCGCAAGGCCAGCGATCGATCTTCCGGCCATAGCGCCTCGATGAGCCACCCGGATGCGGTGTGCCAGTAGCCGCCGTTTTGGTAAGTGTTCACCGGACTCAACGAGCGTTCCCAGGCGGTCGTCCGGCTGAAGTCCAGATCCGTGGGCACGTGGCGCACACCCCCCTCCAGCGTGATCGTGCCGCGCCTCACCGCGTTCACGATCGTCTGGCGCGCCGCGGCTGCCTCCGCGCGAGCCAACAGTCCCAGGTGGAGAGCATAGAGGGTGCCCCAGACATCCGGCTGAGCGCTGACCCCGGTGGCGGCACGCAGCCAGCCGTCGGAGTACTTCGCGTCGCCAAAGGTGGAGGCGACGTTCGCGCGGATGGCCGCCTGGATGTGCCGGTAGCCGGCCACCCGCTCGCGCTGGCCAAGGGCCCTGGCCAGCTCGGCCATTTCGCCCGCGGCGCGGTATCGGAGCAGGGAAACAAACAGCAGCTTGCCGGTGTGGACCTCCGCATCGCAAAAGCCGAAGCCCACGGCACGGTCGGGCTCGGTCGTCTGCGCCAGCCCGGTTTCAGGGTCAGTCGTCGGGCAGGCAAAGGCCTTCTCCAAGCGCTCGAACAGCGTAAGGCCGTTGACCTCGGCGCGGAAGATCCCGGTGTCGCGCGTCGTCTTCCAGTAGGTATAGGCGATGCGGACGAACTCGTAGTGGTCGTCCATGGGCGGCACGCGGCCGCAGGCGCCGGTGCCCTGATCCTGCCCCGAGCCGTAGCTGCCGGGATAGAAACTGGCCCGGCCATCGTAGTTGATATGGTCGGGAACGGTCCACGGCGGCACGTGCAGCCCATTGGCCAGCTTGAGTTCAGCGGGGCCGTTCTGGGCCTGGCAGATGAGCCGCAGATGGTTGCGCAGTTCTTCATCCGTGACGAAGCCCGATTCGGTCGCCATGGAGAAGTCCCGGACCCAGAAGGCGGTATAGGTGTCCTTGCCAGGCGTGATGAGAGTGAACCCGCACGTGTTGGTGAGCGGCCAGCGTCCGCCGCCGTTGGAGCCGGGTTTCACGCGCGAGGCTTCCACCACGTCCCGGGTCATATCGCGCAGGAAGACCATGTCTTCCCCGGGCAGTCCGCGGCCGAAGACGGGGACGGCGGCCAAGGCGGCCGATGTTTCCATGACCGCAAAGGCAGCGGCCAGCAGCCACGCCAGCCGCCTCCAGGCAAATCGATTCATAAGGTGGGGGACATTGAAGGCTGTTGCCGGCGCTGCTTCAAGCGGTTTCTACGCGCGCGACCCACGTCCTGGGCTCGTATTGACTCGCGGGGGGACGGTGCATAGAATGGCGGCGTTGACTGGCTTCAGGATGCTGCCTGCGGGAGCTCTTACCACTCAAACTCAAGACCCAGACCATGAAAGAGCTGATCAAACTCGTCATCCTCATCGGTGTCCTGACGGCGGCCGGGGCCGCGCATGCGCAGCCGGCCAATGCGATCGCCAACGGTGATTTCACGACGAACGCGGCCGCATTCACGGTCCCGCCGGGAGCCATCAATGGCGGCAACCCGGCGGGCATTGCGAATTGGCAGGTCTTCGGCGCAGGCTCCGGCGTCGGCCTCAATGGCGCCAGGACGGGCGCCGGCAATTCGTTCGGTCCGACTAGTCCCGGCGGCCGCACCTACGCTTTCATCCAGTCGGCGCAAACTCTGTTGGGCCAATACCTGACCCTCGCTCCCAACACACAATACAAACTGGACTATGACGTCGCAGCCAGGGCGGGCAACACGGCCCAATACCGGGTGGTGGTTTCTCCCAGTGACAGCGCGGGGTTCAACGGCCTGTATTACGACAGCGGCGTGCAGCCCGGGAACAACGCCGCGTTCGCTCACGTCACCGCCTATTTCACCACCCCGGCCGCACTCGGGGCCAGCCCGAACATCCAGTTGTGGAATGTGACCGGCAGCGGCGACAACACCATAGCCTATGCCAACGTCACCCTCCGCCTCGCCAACCCGCCCTGCACCTTCGACGACTTCAACGGCGGCAATGACACGGGCTGGACGCATTACGCGCCGGTGAATCCGAGCTACTTCCTGTTCCCCACAGCGTGGGGCAGCGGGGCCTATCAACTGTGGTCGCCAGCGGGCGACAGCTCAAACCCCGGCCGCATCGGCAGCTACCGAATGGATGAGCCGATTCGCACAAATTTCCATGTGGAGGCCGATCTGGTGAATTGGTCTGAGAACAAAGGGCAATACATGGGCGTGATGGCGCGGGTGCAGTCGGTCCCGACGGATGGCACTTTTCCCGGGGGCTACGCCCTGGTCCTGAGGGTTTCCGCGACCGGGTATCGCTGGGACGATAAGTTGCTGATCCAGAAGATCAACACCGGGACCACCCAGCCGACCGATCTCAGCGGAGCAAACGACCAGGGCTACAACATCAGCAACGGGATCATCTACCCTGCCCCGGGGTCTAACGTGTACCGGCTGGTGTTCTGGAGCGAAGGGATTTTTCTCAAGGGCCAGGTCATTGAGAAGAGCACCGGCGCACCGCTGATGTTTTATGATGGCTTCGGCAATATGACCAACGTCCTTTGGGCGACAGATCCCGGCAGCACCTATGCCAGCGGGAGGAGCGGCTTGTTCAGCTATGTCCGCATTGTGGCCAGCACGGCGCAGGGGGTGGACCCGACCTTTGACAACTTTTATTCCGGCACGAACGCGCCGGACACCACACCGCCAGGCATTACCTGCCCGACCAACCGAACGGTAAGCGCTGACTCCGGCCAATGTTACGCCACGGGCGTCGCACTCGGCACGCCCGTCACCAGCGACAACTCCGGGGGGAGCGTTACTGTCTGGAACAACGCACCAGCGCAGTTCAACCAGGGGGTGACCACGGTGACCTGGAATGCGTCGGATGCAAGCGGCAACACGGCCAGTTGCGCGCAGACCGTGACGGTCAATGACACTCAACCTCCGAGCATCACCTGTCCGGCGGACGTGACGATATCGGCCAACGCCGGGTGCACGGCGACCAACGTGGCTTTGGGTAGCCTAACCACGGGCGATAATTGCGGCGTGGCGTCAGTAACGAACAACGCGCCGGCTTCCTATCCGCCGGGCACGAACGCTGTCACCTGGACGGTGACGGACAGCAGCGGGAATACAGCCACCGGCACGCAACGGGTGGTGGTGCGGGATACCACCGCGCCGACGATCACCCCCCCGGCTGATGTGACGATAGCAGCCAACACCGGTTGCGCGGCAACCAACGTGGTGTTGGGCATTCCCAGCACGGGTGATAATTGCAGCGTGGCGTCGGTGACAAACGATGCGCCGGTATCCTATCCGCTGGGCACGAACGTTATCACCTGGGCGGTGACGGACGGCAGCGGGAATATGGCCACCGGCACGCAACGAGTGGTGGTGCGGGACACCACCGCGCCAACGATCACCTCCCCGGCGGACGTGACGATATCAGCCAACGCCGGTTGCGCCGCGACCAACGTGGCGTTGGGCATTCCCATCACCGGCGACAATTGCAGCGTGGCGTCAGTGACAAACAACGCGCCGGTATCCTATCCGCTGGGCACGAATATTGTCACCTGGACGGTGACGGACGGCAGCGGAAACAAGGCGACGGGCACGCAGCGGGTAATCGTGCGGGATACCACCCTGCCGACTATCACTTGCCCGGCGGACGTGACGGTATCGGCCAACGCCGGTTGCACGGCAAACAATGTGGCTTTGGGTGTTCCGGTGACGGCCGATAATTGCACGGTGGCCTCGATCGGGAACAACGCCCCGGCTACTTATCCGCTGGGGACGAATGTCGTCACCTGGACCGTGAGGGACGCCAGCGGGAACAAGGCCACCTGCACCCAACGGGTGGTAGTGCGGGATACCACCCCGCCGACCATCACCTGTCCGGCGAACGTAACGGTATCAGCCAATGCCGGAGGCACGGCAACCAATGTGGCGCTGGGCATTCCGGTCACCGCCGATAATTGCAGCGTGGCCTCGGTGAGGAATAACGCGCCAACGGCTTATCCGGCAGGCACGAACATCGTTACCTGGACGGTGACGGACGGGAGCGGAAACACGGCGACCGGCGTCCAGACGGTGACCGTTGTCCTGTCGTCACCCGGCAATCCGTCGATTTCATATCACGGAGGAAAAGTTACGATAAGCTGGGCCAGCGGAGTGCTCCAGCAGGCCGATGACGTCCGCGGCATTTACACCGACTTGCCGGGGGCTGCCTCTCCCTATACCAACGCCGTCTTGCAATCACAGAAGTTCTATCGCTCCCGGAGCCCCGGGCCATAAAGTGGCAGCGTTATGCCGCATGGCCGTCGGCGTTCGGCAAAGAGTGAACTTTTGTAGCGACTTGCAATGGGGCTTTGGTTAAACTCAGGCGTGGACTGGCATCAGGTTGATGCCCGCCGGAGACTTTGTGACTCAAACTCAAGAGCCAGACTATGAAGAACCTAATTAAATTCCTCACCCTCATCGGCATCCTGAATATGGCGGGAGCCGCACACGCGCAGATCGTCGCCAACGGCAGCTTTACCTCGGGCGCTGCGTCCTATTCGACGTTTTTCGGGCTTAACGGGCACTCACCCAATCCTGCAAACATTGCGAATTGGACCAAGTATGGTGCTGCGACTTTATACACTGGGGTTGAGGGCGCTGCGACTTCGCTGAATCCCAAGAATACGTTTGGTCCGGCCGATTACGGTGGCAACACCTTCTGCGTTCTGCAAAGTTCGACTGGAACGAGCCAACTGTACCAGGGCATCACCCTCCCAAATGGAAATTACCAAATACAATATTCCGTGGCCTGCCCGGCAGGCACACCCACGTGGCAGGTCGTGGTCCAAAGCGGCGGAGCTAATATCTACATTCGCTCGGGCACGGCCAGCAGTTCGAGCTTTGTCTCGTACACGGACTACTTTGCCGGCGGTGGCGGGAGCACTCCGACCATTTTCCTTCAAAACTACAGCAGCGCTGCCTACCTGAACTACGCCAATGTCTCCATTACGAGTGCTCAGACCCCGGCGCCAACCGTCGGGAATAACGGCCCGATCTGCCAGGGAGGGACAATTATATTGCAAGCTTCCTCGCCCTACACTTCGGATCCCAGCAAGTTCACCTGGCACGGAGGCATCCTGGAGGGTGTAACCGGCAACTCTCTGTCTTTTGGCGGCGCAAGCCCCAGTTGGTCGGGCACATACACCTGTACGGTAAACTTGAACGGGAATATCTCCCCCGCGGCGTCCACCACGGTAACCATTAATCCGACTTCGGTTGGGGGCACGGCAGCCGCCACGGCCTCGACGGTGTGCAGCGGCAGCGACACGACCATCACTTTGAGCGGTTACACCGGCTCGATCCAGTGGTATTACTCCACCAATGGCTGGGCCACGGCTTATCCCCTGGGAACCTCGCCGTCATTTAATACCGGCCCCATCACACAGAAGACGTGGTATGTAGCGAACGTGACCAGCGGGGTATGCTCCGTGAGCCAGTCCTCCCAGGCGATCGTGGACGTCAGCCCGGCCCCGGTGGGCGGCACCGCGACGGCCACGGCTGCGACACTGTGCGGTGGCAGCGGCACGACAATCACGTTGAGCGGTTACGCCGGCGCAATTCAGTGGTATTCGTCCACCAACGGCAGTTCGTACGATAGTGTCAGTGGTGCCACCACGGCAACCTTGCCCACCGGCAACCTGACGCGAAACATGTGGTACCGCGCCACCGTGACCAGCGGCGGGTGCGCTTCGGCCAACTCTTCCGTGACGACAGTGACGCTCAATGCGCCTCCGACGGTGGGTGTGAACTCGGCCGTGATTTGCGCGGGCGGTTCAACGCTGCTGACCGCGAGCACGGGCGCGAGCAACCCGGGCTATCTGTGGAGTCCGGGCGGGGAAACCACCCCCTCCATCACGGTCTCGCCGGCCTCAACCACAGTCTACACGGTGACAGTGACTGATGGCACGACGAGCTGCACCAACAGCAGCAGCGGCACCGTGACGGTTAACGCGCAGCCCGTTCTGACCACGGACACGACGAATCAGATCGCGTGCGCAGGTTCAACGGTAACGTGGTCGGTAGCCGCCACCGGCGCCGGCTTGTCCTACCAGTGGCAGCGGGACGGAACAAACCTGTTGGAAGGGGTGAGCAACTTTACGGGAACCACGACCGCAACCCTTACCAATAGCGCAGTGGCTTTGACGGACGGCATGGCCGCCGCCCAGGGCTATGCCTGCGTCATCAGCAACGCCCCGTGCAGCAATATCACTTCCACGCCAGCAGCCCTCACGGTCAACCCGCTGCCGTCGGCGAGTGTGAACTCAGCGGCGATTTGCGCGGGGGGATCCGCGACGCTGACCGCGACCACCGACGCCAGTAACCCGAACTTTCTCTGGAGTCCGGGCGGAGCGACCACGGCGTCCATCACCGTATCGCCGTCTGCGACAACCACCTATACCGTAACGGTGAGTGACGGCGCCGCGAGTTGCGCCAACAGCGCCAGCGGCCTCGTGACGGTCAGCCCGCTGCCGACTGCAAGTGTAAACTCGGCGACGATTTGCGCGGGCGGTTCGGCAATGCTGACCGCGACCACCGACGCCAGCAACCCGGGCTACCTGTGGAGCCCGGGCGGGGCGACCACCGTCACCATCACGGTGTCGCCAGCTTCGACGACCCTCTACACTGTGACGGTGACCGATGGCACGACGAGCTGCACCAACAGTGGCAGCGGCACCGTGACGGTCAATCCGCTGCCATTGGTGACCGTGGACACAACGAACCAGACCGCATGCGTGGGCTCGCCGGCGACCTGGTGGGTAGCCGCTACCGGCACGGGGCTTACCTACCAGTGGCAACGGGACGGCACGAATTTATTGGAGGGAGTGGACAATTTTACGGGCACCACGACGCCAACCCTCGCCAACAGCGCGGCGGCTCCGCGAGACAGCGTGGATGCCGCACATGGCTATGCCTGCGTAATCAGCAACGGCACGTGCACAGCCATTTCGACGCGGGCATCCCTGATAGTCAATCCGCCGCCATCAGTAAGCGTCATGAACTGGGCGATTTGCGCCGGTGGCTCGGCGATGCTGACCGCGACCACCGATGCGGGCAATCCGACCTATCTGTGGAGCCCGGGCGGGGAGACCACCGCCTCCATCACGGTGTCGCCGACTTCCACGACGAACTACACGGTGACGGTGACCGATGGCGCGACGGGATGCACCAACAGTGCCAGCGGCACGGTAACCGTCAACCCGCTGCCAATCGTGAGCGTCAACTCGGCGGCAGTTTGCGCGGGCGGCTCGGTCCTACTGACCGCGACCAGCGACGCGAACATCCCGCTTTATCTGTGGAGCCCGGGCGGGGAGACCACCGCCTCCATCACGGTCGCACCGTCCTCGACCACGATTTACACGGTGACGGTGACCGATGACGCGACGAGTTGTTATAATAGTGGCAGCGGCACCGTAACCATCAACGCGCTGCCGACCGCAAACGCGGGCGCGAGCCGGGCGATCTGCTCAGGCAGTCCGGCAGGGATCGGCGGCAGCCCAACAGCTGGCGGCGGCACGGGACCCTACACCTATCACTGGGCTCCCAGCACGGGGCTATCCGATGCGGCGGCGGCAAACCCGACGGCCACCATAACCAACCCGGCCACCTACACGGTGACGGTGACCGATTATAACGGTTGCACGGCCAGCAATTCGATTGTGCTGACGCTTGTGCCACCGCCCGAGACGACCTCCATCACCATGTCCGGGACCGACGCAACGCTGGTTTGGAATTCGCTGGCGGGCCAAACCTATCGCGTGCAGTACCAGACCGACCTGAACGATACCGGCTGGAAGGATGTGACCGGGGATGTGCTTGCCGCCGGTTCGACGGCTTCCAAGACCGTTCCGGTTGGCGACGCGGCGCAACGATTCTATCGTGTTTCCGTAGTGTGTCCTTAATGGGACCCGTGGCCGCGGGGTGAGGCGACCAATGGAAACATGAAAGCCGCCGAATCCCTCGCCCTCATTATCGTGCTAGCCGTGGCCGCGCCCGTGCGGGCAACCGTGATTGTCAACGGCGACTTTTCCGCGAATGCGGCGGCGTTTACCAACTCGCCCGGGTACACCGGCGGCGCCAACCCGGTGACGATTTCGAACTGGCTAAACTACTTCAACGCGCCACAACAGGGGCTGAACGGCGCCAGGACGGGAGTCGGGAATACCTTCGGCCCAACCAATACGGGTGGCCGCACCTATGCATTCATCCAGTCGGCGCAAACTCTGCTGGGCCAGTACCTGACGCTCGCGCCAAGCACAAAATACCGGCTGGACTATGAGGTTGCCGCCAGGGCGGGCCAGGCCGCCAAATACCGGGTCATGGTGGCGCCCAGCGACAGTTCGGGAACCAGCGGCCTTTACTACGACAGCGGCGTGACGGCAGGGAACAGCGCTGCGTTCGATCATGTCACCGCCTACTTCACCACACCGTCCGCGCTCGGCGCCAGTCCGAATATCCAGCTATGGAATTCGAGCGACACGGGCGACAGCACGATCAGCTATGCCAATGTCTCCCTCTCCGTCACGCCCCGCAAAGCCAAGCTATTCCTCTTCGCCGGCCAATCCAACATGGTCGGCATGGGCGATCGAAACGCGCTCACGACCGAGGAACGGCAGGCCTTGACCAATGTCCTCGTTTTCGTGGCCGACCCAAACCATGCGCCGCCGCAAGCCTTGTCCGCCACCCGGTTCTGGGTGCCGCCGCAGGGCTATCTCAGCAACTACACCGCGTATGGCTACGCGCCGGGTAACGCGTGGAACGCGGTGAATCCGGGGCACTACGACCTGGTGGACAACAGCTACGGGCCGGAGTACACGACCGTCCGCGACATTGCCAACGCGCTGGGCGAGACAATCTACATGGCGAAATACGCGCAGGGAGGCTCGGGGCTTGATTACAGTTTTGGATCCTACAACGCCTCCTGGTACCCCTATGCTGCCGATCCCGGCACGCCGGCGGAATACACGCTGTCCATCTATCATTCCATGTTGCGTTGGGCGACCAACGCGCTGTCGGCTGCCCGGCAAAGTGAGCCGGAAACAGAATTGGCCGGCTTTTTCTGGCTGCAGGGCGAGGCCGACGCCACCGGCCTCAGCACCGCCAACCGTTACAATGCCAATCTCACGAGTTTTTTCCAGCGCCTGCGGAGCGACGTCAGCATAAGCGCCCTCCCGATCGTGATCGGCCGGATCGCCAACCAGGTGTCCCCTTCGATGGAGCCCTATCTGAACACCGTCCGCGCCGCGCAGGCCGCCGTGGCCGCGGCGACCACCAACGCGGTGATGGTGGACACGGATGGCCTGCCGATGGATACCACCTACCAGATTCACTACACCGGCGACTCGCTGAAGACCGTGGGTGTGCGCTTCGCGCAAGCCTGGTTAAACCTGAATCGGCCGCCATCCGTGGCCAATGGCACCGGCGCGACCAACGTGCTCATCACCGCGGCGACGCTGACCGGCAGCCTCATCGCTACGGGCGGGGCACCCACCGTGGTCAGCATTTATTGGGGGCCAGCCGATGGCGGAACAGGCAGCGCGGCCTGGAGCAATCATGTCAGCCTGGGCACACTCAGCGGGGGGCCTTTCTCCACCGCGATTAGCGGATTGGCAGCGGGCACCAGCTATTTCTACCGCTGCCAGGCTCAGAATGCTTTTGGTGAAACGTGGGCCAACTCCACGGCCTCGTTTACCACCCTGCCGCCGGGCGGGCCGGACAACGACCACGACGGATTGCCGGACGCATGGGAAATCTACTACTTCGGCAGCACGAACGCGCCGAAAGGTGGTCCGGCTGATGACTACGACCAAGACCGCACCTCCAACTTGGCGGAATTCATCGCCGGCAGCGTGCCGACAAATAGCACAAGCCGATTGGCGTTGGTGATTTCGCGCGCGAACAATAGCGTCGTGTTGTCCTTTCCGGCGCTCCGGGCTGCCGGCCCCGGCTATGAAGGCTGGACCCGGCGATACACGATCGAGAAGAGCACCAATCCGGCAAGCGGCGGTTGGCAGGAGCTTTCGGGCTGGGCCGGCGTTATCGACGACGACAGCAACAAAAGCTGCACGAATCAAACCACCGCCACGGCTGCATTCTATCGGCTGCGTGTCGAACTGAAGTAGGCTCGGGCCCCCTGAGCATACCCGGGACGGCGGGCGAACTGCATCGATGCGCCGCCACCGAACAGCGGCAAATGGAGTGAGCCGGCCGGAATCTCGCCAGAGCGGGCCTGGTGATTCCACTATGAATTGGCAGTCTCTGCTGTAGTCTGCTGGCAGCTTTTATGCGCAACGCCAATATTATTTTCGCCGCCGCCGCTCTAGGCTTAGCGGGTATTGCAACCAGGACTGCCGCCAGCGAAAGCCCCGGGCGGATGGGAGTGTATGCCCGCCTTTATGAGGAGGCCAAGTCGCCGGACAAACTCAGCCAGGCAATGAAGCAGATCAAAGCCGCGGGCATCGACTTCATTATTCCTTCCGGCAAACCCGGCAGCGTGTACTGGGATAGCCGCATTGCCCCCGAGGAGCTGGTCGCCAATCGCGGCTACATGGGGCAGATCGTCAAATGCGCTCACGCGGAGGGCTTGCAAGTCTATCCCCAGATCTGTGTCGCCACTGAGGGCGGCGAGAGCGGGCCGAACGCGATGCTGAAGCGCAACCCCTCATGGGCTTACTTCTATGACGGCGCCCGGCGCGGCTACATCGACCCCGGCAACGCCGACGCGCGGCGCTACGAGGTCTCGCTCATGGCCGAACTGGCCGCCAATTACGACGTGGACGGCTTGAGCCTGGACTACTGCCGCTGCCCCAACCATGTCGGTTATACCGACACGGGACGGGCGGAGTTCATGAAGAAATACAACGTGGACCTGGCGAAGATCGCCGGGGGTGCCCCGGAGGCGCTGGACACCGAAGGCGGCAAGAAGGCCGCGAGCGCGCTCGCAGCGTCGGCCCGTGCGAATCCGATCTGGCCCGAGTGGCGCAAGTGGAGAACCGAGCAGATCAACACCCTGGCGCGCGAGATCCGCGCCGCGGTGAACAAAGCCAGGCCCGGCCTGCCGATCTCCAGCTACGTCTGGGGCTACCATACCTACACCAACAACTCCGAGGTCTGCCAGGACTGGGTCACGTGGATCAATGCAGGCGTCCTGGACTGGATCAACCCCTCCGGCTATCGATACACTGACGAGACATTCCTGGAAGCCGCGCGTCTCAACCGCAAGCACGTGCCCAAAGGCTTCCCCTACTACATCACCATCGGGGTCAAGACCAGCCACGGCGCGCTCAAGGACGCCGCCGAAATCCGCAAGCAGATGGCCGTGTCCCGGCAATGCGGGGCGGACGGGCTGGTCTTCTTCACGTGGGAAGCGCTGCGCCCGTTTGCAAAGGAACTGGCGGGGGACATCAAGTCCTACGCGAACCCCAAGTAACAGGGTTCAGAGTTCCTGCTTGCGTGACCTGACCACCAGCATGCGCGTGCCGTAAGGCTCCAGCGCCAGCGGGATTTGGGATGGCGCACGGTCCCACCGCTGCAGTTCACTACGGTCAGCCCGGTAAAGGATGGCGTCCCCGCCACCAGGCTGAAGTTCGACATTGGCAGCCTGCGCTTTGGCGGTGGTATTGACGATAATGGTCCCCACAGAGCCGTCGCCGCTCTCAAAGCTTCCCGCAGTCACGGTGGGTAAGGTGGCGGGAACTTTTACACCGGGCTCACCTCGCCAGTATTCGACCTCCTGACTGGCGCAGCGAATCCTGGGGGGGCGGCGAGTGCTGCCGAGCATCAGATATTCCGGAAAGCGGGCGTAGGGCTTGCAGTAGGCGAAGAAAGCTTCAGAAACCTCCTTGTGCCAGGCATCCTGCGCGTCGAGGGGAACATCGCCCATAAAGGGGCCCGGAATCAGGCCGCGGGTCAGGTTGTTGGCCAGGATGAAGCAGCGGAGCCCGGCCGACGGCCGGGTGCCGCGCTGCCCCTGTCCCTGCACGCAGGCCGCGCCAATGCAGGTGACATGCTCGTGGTAAAGGTAGGAGAAGAGGGCGATGCCCTGCGCGCCGGGTGCGCCGTGATCAAACTCTCCGAACTGCCGACTCCAGTAAGTAGACATGTAAGGTATTGCCAGCTCGCTGACATTCTCCATTAACAAGCCCAACTCCGGTTGGATGGGTTTGCCCTCCTGGAGAATCCGGGCGCAAGCATCGCGGAAGCCGGTCCACATCCAATTGCCATAGCCAGGCGGATGGGGGTGGGATTGACGGTAACAGGGCTCGGGCTGGCCGCCGCCAATCTCCTGATCGAAACTGACCAGCGCCACCCCCAAGCGGGCAGCCCTCAGAAAAATGTCTTTCATCACCTCGTTGGCTGCCGGGCTGCCATGGCAAAGCGTGACGGAGAGCCCGCGCCACGCGCCGTTGGGATTGGTGTTTTCGTAATTGTCGAATGCGAATGGCTGTCCCTCTGCTTGCCAGATCACCATATCCTTGCGCCGCTCAAAATCAGCGGTGTCGTCGAAGCCGGGGCCGGTGGAGCCAGCCTGGCGTTTCACCACCCACCAGTAGCCGGAGGTCAGGAAGGCCACGCGATCGCCCTGAGCGTGCAGGGCGGCGCAGGCCTGGCGCCAGGCTTCGTCGGACGGAACGGCGGGGAAGTAGTTGATCCCAGCCCAAGTGCCGCGGTTCTCCCAGCCGTAGGGCACGCAGATGATATGGGACAACTCCGTGCGGCGGCGGTAATCCGCCGCCAGTTGAGGCAGCCGCTCCAGATCCTTCCCCAGCGAGCCGTTGTAACCCTCGCGGCCCTGAATGCCGGCAATAATCACTCCCGAACCTTCCTTGAGAAACGGCGGGATGTCCGCCCGTTCCCGCAAAGTCCGGGCGCACCACGGCTGCCCCTTGGCCCAGCGTTTGTAGATATCCGCGGCGTCCATCCAATCTCCGCGGAACGTGCCCAGCACCATGTCATAGGGCAGCACAACATTCCGGTTTGGGGCTTCCGGGAGCAAATGCGCCAGCGTCACCTGCACCTGCTTGCGCGGACGGGCACTCATTTCCCACTGTTTGCAATGCCCGGCAGGATCCTGCGCGCCGAAGAACACGCCAGCCGCCGAGTCGTAGTAGGCGGTGAACTGGGTGAACGCGTGGCCGGGATAAAGCATGGCACGGTTCATCCAGGTTGCCCCGGGGCGTGGTAACACCGCTCCATCCATCCAGGGAAGTATCAGCCGGTCATCCTCCACCGTGTCGCCTAAGCGAGCGGTCCAGACCATTTCAGGAAATCGAATGCTGGTAGCCGCCCAGTCGGATCGGTTTGACAGCACGAGACTGAAATGCACCAGGTTGTCCGCACCCGGCTTGATGGTGACGCGCGCCGCCAGCGGGAGGGTGGGATGATCGGCATAGGCCAGCTCCCAGGCTGTCTCACCGTGCCGCGCAAGGGAGATATTCCGAAAATCCTCCGCGCTGACTTCCTGCTCCCGCGGCGGATTGGCATGAGCAAGCCGGATCGTGAAGAGGGGGCGCGGTTCCAACGCGGCAAGAAACTCCTGCCCGGAAGGGCGATGAATGAGCTGCACCAATCCCCCGGTCTTGCGGTCGAACACCAGAACGGTGGGGCCCTGGACCAGGCCCGCCCATTCGGAAGTCTCGAATAGCCCATCGCCTCGCGGCACGGCTTGAAGCTCCAGTTTCTCCGCGCGGGCTGGCACCGCAAGAACCGCGCAAGCAATCAGGCAAAGGCTAAGCCGCAACATCCGGCAAAGAGAATCGGCCAGCGCAAGATCTGTCAAGCGAGCGATGGGTTCAAAAGCCATTTCCCATCATGACTCGCGCCGGCTTGGCTCAGTATTGCTCCTCCAACCACCAGCCAAAATGGCACAGCGGCTCGTGCGTCAGCCCGCGTGCCGAGCCGGAAAGCGCACCTGATCGGCCTTCAGAACGGTCACCCCACTGCTTGAGATGCTGTTTGCCCACGCCCAGTTGTGGTGCTGGCGCACCTGATCAGCCTTCAGAACCGGGTTATCCGTGGTCGTATGCGCGTCGGCCACCACAATGATGCCAAAGTTCTTGCTGACCGCGTTGCGCAGGGTCGAGTCCACACAGAACTCAGTGGCATAGCCCATCAACAGCAAGGTGGTGATGCCGCGGGAGCGGAGCGCTGATTCCAGGGCTGTACCGTAGAACGCATCGCACGTGGTCTTGCGGACAACCAGATCGCCCATCCGGCCGACGAGCTTCGGGTCCAGTTTCCAACCCTCGGTGAAAGGCGCCGCGTAATCACCGCCCGGATCGCCGTCGTGTTGAATAAAGATGACCGGAGCCCCGGCTTTGCGGGCCTTGGCCGTCACCCGGTTGATGCGCGCGATGACCGCCTCCGCTTCGAATGCCGCGGGTTCTGAGCGGAACAGTCCTGCCTGCACGTCGATCACGAGGACCGCCGTGTGTTGTGGCACGGTCGGCTTCATATGCGGCTGAGGCTAGGCGCGCCGTTCGCGGACCGCGGCCAGAAGATCCGCCACGACTTCGGCTTTCGGCTTGGCGCCCAGGTTGCCTTTGCCGTGAACGCGGACGCTGACAGCACCGGCGGCCATGTCGCGCGAGCCGATGACCAGCATGGTGTGGACCTTGGCCTGCTCGGCCTGCTGAATCTTTCCGTTGATCTTGTCGTTGCTGTAATCGCCCTCGGCGCGGACCATGTTGGCGCGCAGCTCCTGCACGATGGCCTTGGCGTAAGTTACCAGCGCCTCATCCTCGCCAATGGTCAGCACGCGCACCTGCTCAGGCGCGAGCCAGAGCGGGAAGTTGCCGGCGTAATGCTCAATCAGGAAGCCGATGAACCGCTCGTGCGTGCCCAGCGGCGCGCGGTGAATGCACAGCGGCGTCTTCTCGGTATTATCCCGGTCGCGATAGACCAGCCCGAACTTGCGCGGGACGGCAAAATCCACCTGGTTGGTGGCCAGCGTGAATTCGCGCCCGATGACGCTCCAGACCTGCACGTCAATCTTCGGCCCGTAGAACGCGGCTTCGTTGGGCACCTCGATAAAGTTGATGCCGGAGGTCTTAAGAACCTCGCGCACCATATTCTCGGTCTGGATCCACAACTCGGGCTCGTTGACGTATTTCTTGCCCAGCCCCTCTTTGCCGTGGGTGCTAAAGCGCATCACATATTTCTCGATGCCGAAGATCTTGAAATACTTGAGATACATCTCGTTGACGGCGTTGAACTCCTGCGCGAACTGCTCCGCCGTGCAGTAGATGTGCGCGTCATTCATATTGAGCGAGCGCACGCGCATGAGGCCGAAGAGCTCGCCTGATTGCTCGTAGCGGTAGCAGGTGCCGTATTCAGCCAGGCGCAACGGCAGGTCGCGATAGCTGCGCGGCTCCGCCGCAAAGATGCGGTGGTGATGCGGGCAGTTCATGGCCTTCAGGTAATAGCGCTCGCCGACGTGAGTCTTCCCCAGTTCACCCGCGATGGCCTGGTAAGTTCCCAGGGTGTTCTTCACGTCGTTCTCCGTGAACCCAGGGACCTTTTCCTTGAGCGCCTCCAAGGCATTCTTTATTCCCTCATCCATCGTCTGCCGAACGCCCGCCCCGATTTTCGCCAATGGCCCTTCTTCGCTGAGTTCCATAGGAGGGAACATGCTTTCCGCATAGTAGGGCAGGTGCCCGGAGGTCTTGTACATGACCTCCTTGGCGATATGCGGTGTCTTAACGCGCACGTAGCCCGCCTGGAACTCGGTTTCCTTGGCTAGCCTTTCCAACTCTTCGAGGATGGCGCCGCCCTTGGGCAGCCAGAGCGGCAGTCCGGGCCCCGTGAAGTCGGCGTCGATGGTGTAGAGGCCCATCTCCTGGCCGATCTTGCGATGGTCACGGCGCTTGGCCTCCTCGAGCATGTTGAAGTAGGCTTCCAGCTCAGTCTTGTTCTTGAAGGCGGTGCCGTAGATGCGCTGGAGCTGAGGATTCTTCTCGTCGCCCTTGTAGTAGGCGCTGGCAACGCTGGTGAGCTTGTAGGCGCCGATGTTGCCGGTGCGCATCACGTGCGGCCCGGCGCAGAGATCGATGAAGTCGCCGTTCTTGAAATAGGAAATCGGCTCGCCCTCGGGGATGGCCTCCAAGTTGCCCAGTTTGAACTTGCTCGGGTTGCCCGCCCGCTCGCTCAACCCGCCCAGCCGGCCGCTTTCCGAGTCCTTGATCGCCTGCTCGCGGGTGACGATGAGCTTCTCGAAGGTATGGTTGGCCTTGATCTCCTTCTTCATCTCGGCCTCGATGGCCGCAAAATCCTCGGGGGTGATGCGATGCTGGAGGTCCACGTCGTAGTAGAAACCGTTCTCGACGGGCGGCCCGGCGGCGAATTGGGCGTCCGGCCAAAGGCGGAGGATGGCGGTGGCCATCAC
>Ga0114951_10003253_pt1 | contig 16984 bp, 28 predicted proteins | sample AM7aDNAmetaG_FD_88677 | JGI IMG/M metagenome (GOLD analysis project Ga0114951, IMG submission 88677) | Freshwater microbial communities from Finland to study Microbial Dark Matter (Phase II) - AM7a DNA metaG | ecosystem: Environmental > Aquatic > Freshwater > Lake | place: Finland: Lake Alinen...
GAGGCGGCAGAACAACGTCGCTTCTCTTACGCGAGATGATCTAAAAAGCCTGATTTACGATGCTATCAAAGAAGTACATACGCCCGTACTTACGGAAGATGAAATACGTTGGGTGCGCCTAGCGATTCAATCAGAAGCCAAGCGTGCAGAGTGGCGGGCTGCTGTTGTTAATCACAGCACGCTTGTTCTGGTCGGCCTTTTCATTGTGTGGCTTGCAACACACTCTTTTGATATCCTAGCTGGAGTGGTCGATTATTTCCGTACACCCAAACCCCCGGTGGTGAAGTGATGCCATCGGCTCAACAACGTCCTGACCGTCAGAAAATCAACAAGCCGAAGACCGATCACGGTGCCGAGGCGCTTTTCAAAAGAGGTGGCACTGTGGCTACGAAAAAACCGAATCCGTTCGCTGGCAAGGAATCAGGCAAGGAAGAATCCGCCGAGAAGAAGCTGCCGCCTTGGCTGTACAAGAAAGGCGAGAAATCCGAAGGCGAGATGGCCTGCGGCGGCAAAGTCAAGAAGATGGCGAAGGGTGGATCCGTTTCCAGTCGCGCTGATGGTATCGCACAGCGTGGCAAGACCAAGGGACGGATCATCTGATGATGCCCAGCCGGGGGATGGGGGCAATCATTCCACAAAAAATGCCCGGTAAGAAGACGATCACCCGCAAGGATGATCCGAACAAGGTCGAGGTGTTCAAGGAGGGCGGCATGGCTAAAAACTGGATCGCTGGCGCAATCAAAAAACCCGGTGCGCTGCACAAAGAACTTGGTGTTCCGCAGGGGAAGAAAATCCCCGCTAAAAAACTGGCAGCAGCCGCAAAGAAACCGGGCGTTGAAGGCAAACGCGCACGCCTTGCGGAAACGCTCAAGGGCTTCAAGAAAGGATAGGTCATGCGGATAATCATCAAAGCAAGAACGGCGGCTGGGTCTACCTCTGCCGCACCGATGGATACCTACGGCGCTCCGTTTAACGTCGGTATGGGCGTTGTGGTCAGCGGTACGGTGAACTACACGGTGCAGCACACGTTCGACAACGTACAGGACTCCACCATCACCCCCACTTGGTTCAACCACCCTGTCATGGCGAGCCTGACGGCAAACCAAGACGGCAACTACGCCTTCCCTGTTGCAGCGATCCGCCTGACGGTGAACTCCGGCACGGGTACTGCGACCCTGAACATCATCCAAGCAGGTATGCCGGGGCAATAACATGGGCTACGTCGGCTGGGGCGCGGTAGTAGATCAGGCGAACACCGAGACGGGTGGGGCGAAGCGATCCGTCGCTGACGTCACCACGGCGCTGGACACTGGCCTTGGCGTTGGCGGCTCGGGCGTGATCAACACCTACTCTGCGGCTCCCCCGTACCCGCCCGTGGTCAAGGGCTTCATCCTGCTGGAAGTCGGGATTCAGAACTACATATTGTTGGAAAGCGGATCACCGCCCGACAGGATTCAATTGGAGTAAATCGTGGCCGATACCAAGATCAGTGCAATGACCGCAGCAACCGACCCTCTCACGGGGTCGGAACTTGTACCTCTGGTGCAGGGCGGGGCAAACGTACAGGACACCGTTGCGAACCTCACGGCTGGGCGCGATGTCGGTGCGTTGACGCTGACGGGTACCAGTAGTGTTACAGCGGGTTCGGGCGGCAATCCAACACAGAGACTCAATGCGGTTGGTACAAACGGTACTGGGTTTATCGGTGGACGGTTCCAAAACAGCAACGGTAACTTGGGTCTTGCTGGCGTTGAATTTTCGTCTGACTTTACCTATGCCAAGGCCGCGATTGCGCTCACTCGCCAAGCCCCGAACGGCGGCGGGTATCTATCAGTATTCAATCGGGCAAGTACTGACGCCGCGAATTGGGCAACCACGGACGAAGTGGCGCGGTTTGCACAGAATGGCTCGGTATCTCTTGCCGGTGCTGGCGGTACGCAATCGTTGAGCGCAACGCCTGTTACCAGTTCAGTTAACTACTGGGAGTTCTATGGCGCGGCGGCTGGTGGTGATCCGTACCTGTTCCCGAGCGGATCAGATGCCAATCGTGGGTTTAAGTACCTGACCAAGGGATCGGGGGCGCATCAGTTTCAAACTGGGTCTTCATTTGTTAACACGCAGTTCGTGGTTGCTCACACGGCTTCTGCAGTTAACTATTTGCAGGTTACAGGCGCAGCCTCTGGCGGCGCTCCTGCGCTATCGGCGCAAGGATCTGATACTGATGTCAGCCTATATCTGAGTGGGAAAGGTGCTGGAACACTTCAGTTTGGAACGTACACGGCAGGTGTATTGATCCCCGCTGGATACATCACAATCAAAGACGCGGGTGGCACTACTCGCCGCTTGTTGGTCGGATAATTTTTAGCTTTTCAGCCACGGGGAGAGACTTTGGACATTCCGATTAACCTGACCGCTGACGAATTGAACTTCGTTATGCAAGTCTTGGGCGAATTGCCTACCAAGACCGGCGCGTATACGGTGTTGCTCAAGATCAAGCAGCAAGCCGATGCCGCTGCGATCACGCAAGCGCCTATTACCCCCTTCCCCGCAAAGGAATAAACCATGACCACGACCTACGTTTGGACTATCAATAGCCTCAGCGTTGTTCACTCGCCCAATGCCAACACGCCTGACATGGCGAGTTTTACCATCAACGGCGACGATGGTACGTTCAAAGGCCAAGTCACCTATTCGGTGAATCTCCTGCCACCTGACCCTGCCGCGCCGCCTGTTGCACTGGAAGCGTTGACTGAAGAGCAAGCCATTGCGATGGTGCAGGCCGCGCTTGGCGAAGATCGTGTCACAGCAATGCAAGCCGAGGTGCAAGCGCAGATCACGGCTCAGGAAACCCCTGCGCCTGAACCTGTCCCGCTACCGTGGGCTACAAGCCCAGACGCATGAAAGTATTGAGCAAAGGAACATAGATGCCACTGACCAAGAGCAAGTCCGAGAAGGCATTCAAGTCCAATATCCGCGCCGAGGTCAAGGCGGGCAAGCCCGTGAAGCAAGCCGTGGCCATCGCCTACAGCGTCAAACGTGCTGCGCCGAAGAAGTCGAGCGGCAAGATCAAGGGGTGAGGAGTGAGCACATCAGGCACGGTCAGTCAGACTACGGTCAGCGTACAAAAGCTGATCGACTCGGGCGCGCGACGCGCGGGTAAACTTGCCGAGGAGCAGCCAGCGTGATCCCGACTGACAAGATTCTGCACTTCGCCGTGGGCGCGTTGATCGGGCTTGCCGTGACCGTGATCCTCAATCCCGTGGCGGGCTTCTGCGCGGCACTGGGCGCTGGCTGCGCGAAGGAATGGATTTGGGATGGCTGGCTGAAAAAAGGCACGTTCGACGGGTTTGACGCTCTCGCTACGACCCTCGGCGGCATTGTGGCGGCTGCGGTGTTCACGCTGCTTAGGAGTTACACATAATGCAGCAGTTCTTTGACGTTGTGCAGTCCACTACGGGGCGAGCGCTACCTGCCGCCACGGTGACGGTGTACGACTCAACGAATGCGCTCGCCACGCTCTACAGCGACAATGGCGCAACCACCAAAGCCAACCCGACCACGACGAACTCCGATGGCGAGTATTGGTTCTACGCTGTCAACGGAACCTATCACCTCACCATCGCGGTGGCAGGCTTCTCTGGCGACACACGGCAGGGCATCGTGCTGTTCGACCCCGCTGATCCAATCGCTGCTGAGGATGTGTCTTACACCCCCGCAGGAACCGGAGCGGTAGTTACGACTGTTCAGACGAAGTTGCGTGAAACAGTCAGTGTTATGGACTTCGGGGCTAAGGGTGACAATTCGACTGACGATACAGCAGCGATTCAGGCTGCGTTGAACAGCGCGGTGTCCCAGAACAAAGACCTTCACGTTCCAGCGGGGACGTATATCCTGACTAGTTCCATTACCGCGACCTCCTCCGGCGTTGACTGCATCAGCATCGTAGGCGATGGCGATGGTATCTCAAATCTGTATTGGTCAACGGCTGTATCAATTGGGTTGGATATTACCTACACAGACAACCAGAGAGCGCCGCTCATTACAGGGTTGTCGCTGCTCACATCCGCCGCATCCGTTGGCACCGCTCTGAAGGTGACGGGGCCGGAAACTGCATCGACCACCTACCTCGGGCCGAATACCTCAAACCTGTGTATCCACGGCGCAGACGTTACAACACAGGGATGGAGTATCGGCATTGAGTTTTATACATGCTGGTACATCGAATTAGATCGCGTGACGATTAAGGGCGCGGATGGGTATCTGTCGCCATTTGCTGCCGCCGTTGGCATCAAGCTGACCTCGTGCCAAGTGATCCACGCATCGAATTTTGTAATCTTCCACACTGAAGTGGCGATCCTAGATGCAGCTTCGGGTGTCGCCTCACATGGCGAGGGCTTCGCGTTTTCTAACTTTGAGATTGTCGGCTGCACGAAGGGCATAAGCCTTGCGGCTGACGGGGTTGCTCCGGGGACAAACATCGGCCCCGGTCACATCAACTCAAACGAGATCGGCATTGAGGTTTCAAACCGCTATCAGATGTCTATCCACGATATGTTGATCTACCGGACGCAATCCTCTGCGGTTACATACATTGGGATAAGCGCGGCAAACGCAATGGATTGTCACATCCACGACAATACGTTTGAGGGTTTGGTTGGCCCGTCTACGGATATGTACGGAATCATGATTACGGGGTCAGGAACGTCTGACTACATTCAGGTTCACGACAATACCTTCAAAGCGTTCGTAGGGACAAACAAGTACGGGATTGTGATTGGAACCGGCGCTGGTTCGTGCAACGTACACGATAACATCGCAGACTCAACTATTGCCGCGCTGATCCTCGTGAACTCAGATGCAGAAAAAACCAATACGTTTCGCAACAATTACCCTGTCAGCGTGCAACCGCTTACCGCTAATGCCGCAACCCCGTCTGTCGGAAACGACATCAACGGTCAGTGGGATACCACCAACTCTGTCGCCACCACGATAACCAACTTTACTGACGCCTACCAAACGCAGGTGATCTGTGTTCTGGCGAATGACGCGAACACGACGATTCAGCATAACGCCGGTCTGATATTGAAGGGCGGCGTGAATTTCGTCATGGCTTCTGGGAACATCATCACGCTTCGGCGCGATGCGACCCTCTGGCGCGAAGTGTCGAGGACGGCATGACCTACATCCCCCTCACATGTCTGCTGGTCGCTAATGTCTTGTGCGGCATTGGAAACATTGTTTATGAGGTCTTGCGATGACGATTCTGACTCCGATTACTCCAGCGCCGCCTACCGTAGCCCCGGTCGGAAATACCTCTGGGCTTGCTGCGTTTAACCTAGATATGACTGAACTTGTCGAAGAGGCGTTTGAACGCTGTGGCAAGGAACTTCGGTCTGGGTATGACCTGCGCACAGCCCGTCGCAGTTTAAACATTCTGACTATCGAATGGGCAAACCGTGGTATTAATCTCTGGACGATTGAACAGGGCGCGTTCCCGATCAATATCAATGCTGGTCAGATCAGCTACCCGATCCCTAACGACACGATTGACCTGCTGGACACGGTGGTCAGAACAGGAACTGGTCAGAATCAGGTTGACATCAACATCTCGCGCATTTCGGAATCGACCTATTCAACCATCCCGACAAAAAACGCGACTGGGAGACCGATCCAGTTCTGGATCAACAGACTATCAGGCAACACCAATTCAGCGGCTTCCAGCGTTACGGTTGGAGCCATAGGGGCATCCGACACGACAATCAACGTCCTCAGTGCCGCATCGTTGCCGTCGCAGGGGTACATCAAGATCGACAGCGAAGTGATCCTGTACCAGAACGTGAGCGGTAACCAGCTTCTGAATTGCTACCGTGGGATGAATGGTACGACCGCTGCAACCCACCTGACCACAACCTCTGTCTACCAGACGTTCCCAACCAACGTGAATATCTGGCCCACTGGCGTCATTGGCACTCAGTACACCTTTGTGTACTATCGGCTGCGCAGGATTCAGGATGCTGGTGACGGTGTAAACACTCCAGACATCCCGTTCAGGTTTATTCCCGCTATGGCTGCAGGACTGGCGTTCTATTTGGCGCAAAAGCTTCCGGGTGTGGATATGACTAGGGCAGCAGGACTGAAGTCCGAGTACAACGAGCAGTTCCAGCTTGCTGCCGACGAAGATCGTGAGAAGGCTACGCTTCGCATTGTTCCAAGAATATCTCGGTACTGAGGTAAGCCATGCCGAATAAGTTCTCTTCCGGAAAGAACAGCATTGCGGAATGTGACCGGTGCGGTCAGCGCTATAAGTTGAAGCAGTTGAGAAAGCAAATCATCAAGACCAAGTTGTTCGACATCAAGGTTTGTCCAGAATGCTTTGATCCAGATCATCCGCAATTGCTTCTTGGGATGTACCCAGTTGATGACCCGCAGGCTGTACGGGAGCCAAGACCGGATGTAAGCTACTACTCATCTGGTCTTGATTTAAACGGCTATCCAAGCGGTGGCAGCAGGGATATCCAGTGGAATTGGAATCCAGTTGGTGGAGCAAGTCAGTTCACGGTTTTGTTGACACCCAATTATTTGACCGCAATCGGTCAGACGGGATCTGTAACAATTTCATAGGGAGACCATCATGGGTTTCAAAAGTGCAGCAGATGGCGTAGCCAAAAAAGGCAAGACCAATGTCAAGAACCTCGGCAATGACGGGGCAAAGGTTGGTCTGCAGAATGGCGGCAAGGGCAGCAAGGGAGTCTCGTCTGAAAAGATGAAAGCTGTTGGTCGCGGTCTGGCAAAAGTTGCCAATCAAGGAGGCTGAGATGGAAGATCCCAACAAAAAGAAGGCTCAACAGTTTCGCCCCGGCGATGTCCCCCCGCGTGTTTCCTTGGGTGACCCCGCGAACACAGAGGTCAAGAAAGACGGCATCAAGATCCGTGGAACCGGCGCAGCCACGAAGGGCGTGAAAGCCCGTGGGCCGATGGCGTGAGGGTTTAAACAATGGACTATCCCACCCTGTTCAATACGATCAAAGCGTATTGCGAGAATGAGTTCCCTGCGACATCGTTCACTGGGACGGATGGGGTAACCGTTGTCGATTTTTCCTCACCAGACCAGATCAATGCGTTCATCCAGCAGGCTGAGACGCGCATCTACAACGACGCGCAGATTCCGGCATTGCGAAAGACCGCAACAGCTACGCTGACCGGCAGCAGCCAGTACCTCGACTGCCCTGATGACTTTCTGTCTCCGTACTCCTTTGCGGTCATTGATGGCACGGGCGCATACGGGTTCCTCCTGAACAAGGATGTCAGCTTCATCCGTGAAGCCTACCCCATCCCGACTTCGACTGGATTGCCCAAGTACTACGCGATCAACGGGACGCAGGTGGTGAGTGCAAAGGAACTGCAGTTTATCCTCGGCCCCACCCCCGACCAGTCCTATGCCTACGAACTGAACTACAACCACTACCCCGAGTCCATCGTTACCGCCACGAACACTTGGCTTGGTGACAACTACGATCCGGTACTGCTGTATGGCTCCATGCTGGAATCAGCGATATTTATGAAAACAGAGGCGGATATATTGGCTATGTACACCGCCAAGTATCAGGACGCCATTGGTCAGTTGAAACGCCTTGGTGACGGGCTAGACCGTGGAGATTTGTATCGAGACGGGCAGCTTAAACTCCCGGTGCAGAAATGATCCAACAAGGACAATGCACGGTGTTTAAACTCAACCTGCTGAAAGGGGTGGAGAACTTCAACACGGGTACTCAGAAGCGGTGCTGCACCTGCAAAGATGAGAAGCCCATTGACAGCTTCCACAAGAATGCAAAACGTTGCAAGGTGTGCGCCATAAATGCGGCAAGGGCTTCTTACGCCAAAAACAAAGAAGCCATTTCCATAGCAAGTAAAGCGCCGGAATACAAAGCGCATAAAAACGAGCTACGCAGAAAAATATACCAGAACAATCCAGAGAAGATCAACGATAGAAATCGCATATGGAAAGCAGCCAACCCCGAGAAGGTTGCAAGCATTATTCTGGAGTGGCAAAGGAACAACAAAAATAAGGTCGCTATCAACTCAAAAAAATGGGCGCAAGCCAACAAGGGTACGGTCAACTCTAAAACTAGGCGCAGACAAGCTGCTAAATTGGAAAGAACTCCCGTTTGGCTTGATGCTGTTGACCATGCAGAAATGGACTTTACCTATGTGTACTGCGCTGCGCTGCGCTCCATAGGGATGGACTACCATGTTGATCACATCCTCCCTTTACAAGGAAAGATCGTGTCAGGGTTTCATGTGCCGTCGAACCTTCAGGTCATCCCCGCTTCGGATAACATGAAGAAAAATAACAAGCATATGGTGCAACCATGATTCAACAGGGGCAATGCACTATCTTTAAAGTCAATTTGCTTAAAGGGCTAGAAAATTTTAATGTTGGCTCTCCTTGGCAATACAAGCTGGCGCTTTATACCGCCAACGCCAGCCTCGGCCCCGACACGACTGCGTACACCAGCACCGGAGAGGTCACGGGCGGGGGCTACACAGCGACAGGACGCACTCTTGTACCTACACCCCCTGCCAGTAGCGGAACGACTGCCTACGTCACGTTTGCCAATGTCACATGGCCTGCCGGAGCCATCACCGCTCGGGCTGGTCTGATCTATAACGCAACGACGGGTGCTGCGGTAGCGGTGCTGGACTTCGGTTCAGACAAGACCGCCAACCCCTTTACCGTCACCTTCCCCGCAGCCACATACACTACCGCCGTGCTACGGCTGGCGTAAGGAGAGCAAAATGCCGTCCAGCTACAGCCCTAGTCTCAGGATCGAACTCATCGGCACAGGTGAGCAAGACGGCGTTTGGGGCGTTACCACCAACAACAACCTCTGGCCTCTGCTGGAGCAAGCCTGCACGGGCATCACCACGGTAAGCGTCACTGCTGCGGATGTAACCCTCACCTCTTTAAACGGTGCAGTGGACGAAGCGCGAAGTGCAGTCCTGAACGTGACGGGCGCAGCGGGTGTTTCCCGCAATATCGTCATCCCCAATGAGCCGAAGCAGTACACGGTGTTTAACGGCGCAGATGCGGTAGTGGTCATCACCACAGGGTCTGGCACGACGTACTCCTGCGCGGCGGGTACGGTCAGCTTTGTGTCTTCGTCTGGATCAAATGTGGTGGTGGGGATTACCCCGACAAATGTATTCATCAACGATCCGACAAACCTTGTTGCTTCTCCCGCTACCGGAACGATCAACTTCGATGCCTCGTCGTATACGGTTATGACATACACCAGCAACGCTACGGCTAACTGGACGCTGAACGTGCGGGGCAGCAGCACCGCTACCCTAGACAGCACAATGCTGGTTGGACAGACGCGCAGCATTACCTTTGAAGCCACGCAGGGTGGAACGCCTTACTACCAGTCAGCAATGACCATCGACGGTAGTGCAGTAACTCCCAAGTGGGCAAGCAAACTGGCTCCGACCTACGGCAATGCAAGCGGAATCGACACCTATACCTTCGCCATTACCAAGACTGGCTCCGCGACATTCTTGGTTCGCGCCTCACGCACTCAGTTCGGTTAATCATGCCACGCATAGCCCTCCTCGGAACCGCCTCTACCGGATCGTTTGGGTTCGGGTTAGGTGCGCCGTATTACGTCCAGTTCTTCCTTGCTGCTGGCGGGGGTGGCGGCGCGGACGGATATGGGAACGGCGCAGGGGCTGGTGGAGTTACCGATCCAATAACTTTTCTGGTTGTGCCGGGAACCGCTTACCCAGCGATTGTCGGCGGTGGTGGAACTCCGGGTTTAAACGGCAGCAACTCTTCAATCTTTGGCACAACCGCCATTGGCGGCGGTGGTGCGGCTTATAGAGATGCTGGTGAGTACGGCGCATCTGGCGGCAGTGGCGGTGGCGGTGGCGGTACGAGCGGGACAGGATATCGCTATGGCGGCTTAGGAACTACTGGGCAGGGTAGCGATGGTGGGGTCGGATTTTTTTATGGTGAAATTGGTTTATACATCCCCGGATCGGGCGGCGGCGCTGGTGGCGGTGGCTCTGAAGGAGGCAACGGCGGTGCTGGCAAACTCATAACAATGCTTGCAACCCCCACCTACTTTGGTGGTGGCGGTGGAATGGGCGGATACCAAGCTGGCGGTGGCGGCCCCGAATACCCAGTCACAAGCAATGGCGGCGTGGGCGGCGGCGGCAATGGTGCGTATCAATCTGCAGCCAACAATGGCGTAAACGGACTGGGCGGCGGCGGCGGCGGAACATACCAAGGAAGCCCCGGCGGTACGGGCGGCTCAGGAACCATCGTCCTACGCTACACCGGCAGTCAACGGGGATTTGGCGGCACGGTAACGAACTACACATCCGGTGGAATTTACTACACCGAACATCGTTTTAACGTGGTCGGCACAACGCCGTTTATCGCATGATCCCCATCCTGAACTGGCTCTGGAAAGTCCCCGTGCTGCTGATTCTTTCGGTGGTGGCGTGGATCATCTCGCCCGTCATTGCTTGCTTCGTTGTGTACGCAGAAGAGTCGAGCATCACGGGGTTCCCTTCAGCCTATCCGGGCAAGCCTCGTGCGTTCCTGATCCCGTTGTTCCGTATCTGGCAGTCGCAGGACGCGCCCGTGGATGAGTGGTGGTACGGGGACTACTATCCTGACGGGTATTGGAAGACACACTACGACCAAATGGACTACGACCATGACTCATGGTTGCGCTGGTGGACTCGGGTGATGTGGCTGTGCAGGAATGCAGCCTACGGGTTCGGTGCGAAGCTGGGATACGACGGCACGGGCATGAGGTTCATCGGCAGCGATGTCGAGGATGACACGGCGTGGAAGTCTGGCAAGAGCATGAGTCAGTACTGGTCGTGTGTAAACGACGCGGGTGAACTGGGCTGGTGCTATCGGGCGAAGTGGTATTACACCTCGTCTCGCTGCGTGATGGTGTTCTTCGGCTACAAGTTGTTCAGCGACCCGCTGTCCAAGTACGTTGCGATGCAGTTCAACCCGTTTAAAGGGTCGTGATGATGTATGAAGGTTCAGAACGCAGAAGTACCGAGTCGGACATTAAGCAGCTTGCCTCGCAGTTGCAGTCTCTGCATAGCGACGTTACAGAGATCAAAATGGCGATGAAAGACCTTGCCGCCGCGATCACTAAACTGGCGCTGGTAGAGGAGCGTCAGAGCAATGCAAATCAGGCGCAGGAACGTGCCTTTGCAGCGATTGAGCGCATTGAGCAGAGGCTTATGGCTTTAGAGAAGCAAGCACCGTTGAACAGCCAAGCGCAGCGTTGGGTTGAGCGTGGAGTCATTGCGACCGTGGCTGCAGTGTTGGTGTTTGCATGGGGTAAGTTAACTGGGAAGGGATAGATCGTGGCTCCAGATCCGCTAGACCGCTGGAAGAACCGCCGTTCGGGTTGCAACCCTATCCACAATTTGTATTTTACCTTAACGTATGGAGAATTGCCATGAGCACGATCATAGACAAGCTTAACGCTGACCTCGCAGCAGCCAATCAGGAAGTCGCCGTGGCTCAAGCCAAGGCTGCTGACCTGACCGCCCAGATCGCCTCGATCCCGGCGTCCGTCGCCAACGTCGAGGAAACCGAGTGGGAAAAGGTCAAGGACTTTTTTCGCAGCATCCTCTAAGGGGAACGCTATGTCGCTAGACCCGATCAGCGCCGCGCTGGACATCGGCGGGAAACTCATCGACCGCCTGTGGCCTGACCCGACGCAAGCCGCTGCTGCCAAGCTGCAACTCCTGCAGATGCAGCAGAACGGCGAACTTGCCGCGATGACGGCGCAGACGGATACGAATAAAGTTGAGGCGCAGTCAGGGTCTTTGTTCGTAGCCGGTGCAAGACCGTTTATAATCTGGGTGTGTGGTTTTGGATTTGCGATGCAGTTCATCGTCTCCCCGATCTTGACTTGGGGTTCGGCGCTGTTGAATCATCCGATCACGTTGCCCCCGTTGGACATGGGCACGTTGATGACCATGCTCGGCGGGTTACTCGGTCTCGGCGCCATGAGGACTGTCGAAAAATTGAACGGCGTCGCCTCATCCAGCATAAGCAAATGATCCAACTGGTAGACATCACAGGGCAAACTTTTGGCAGACTCACCGCGCTTAGGCAGCATGACAGCCAAGCTTCCGGCGCGCGGTGGGAGTGCCGATGCGAGTGCGGTAATAAAGCAATCGTCAACTCCCTTAAATTACGCTCGGGGAAAAGCAAGTCTTGTGGTTGCTACGCGAAGGACCACCCTGCGCGTCTTGTGCATGGGCAAGCCAACAAGACCAAGACCTATCGTACGTGGAAGGAAATGCGCCAGCGATGTAATAACCCGAACGCGACGCAATACAAATGGTACGGCGCGAGTGGCATCACTGTATCCGACCGATGGGCTGTCTTTGAGAACTTCCGCGCCGATATGGGCGAGCGCCCCGATGGAAAGACGCTTGATCGGAAAGACCCGAGGAAAGGCTACGAGAAAGATAACTGCCGGTGGGCAACAGCCAAAGAGCAAGCGCAGACGAATAGCGGGTGCTTTAAACTGGGGCAAATTCCGTGGAACAAAGGGGCACCAAAATGATCACGAAAGAATTGTTGGTGGCGAGTTCCACGTGCAACTCCGACATGGCTGATACTTGGTTTCAGGCGCTGGACGATGCCGCAGACCAGTACCAGATCAACAACGACAAGCGCGTTGCGATGTTCATTGCGCAGGTCGGGCATGAGTCGGGCGGGTTTGCGTTTACAGCGGAGAACCTGAACTACTCGGCGGCGGGTCTGATGTCGGTGTTCGGGAAGTACTTCCCCAATCTACAGGTGGCGAATGCATATGCGCGACAACCAGAAAAGATTGCAAACCGGGTCTATGCCAACCGGATGGGCAACGGGGACGAAGCCTCGGGGGATGGTTGGAAGTATCGTGGTCATGGACTCATCCAGCTTACCGGCAAAGATAATCACGCGGCTTTTTCGGCTGCTACTGGCGTGGACGCGGTAAATCACCCCGAACTTCTGGAGCAACCCCCTGCGGCTGCAGTCTCTGCTGGTTGGTTCTGGGACACGCGCCACCTGAATGAGTTCTGCGATGCTGGGGATATCATCACGGTTACGAAGAGGATCAATGGCGGCACGAACGGGCTGGATGATCGTCAGGCGCGCTATAACCGCGCACTTGCTGCGCTTGCGCTGGGAGGATAACCGTGACTTTGCAGAAGATTGTTTGGCGTCCGGGTTTAAACAGGGAAGGTACGGATTATTCTAACGAATCCGGTTGGTATGACGGCGACAAGGTTCGCTTTCGTTCCGGCTTTCCCGAGAAGCTTGGTGGCTGGAGTCGATTGTCGAACGCTAGCTTCCTTGGCGTTGCCCGTGCCATGTGGAACTGGATCGACCTTGATGGGCAGAACAACTACCTAGGGATCGGCACGAACCTGAAGTACTACATCGAAAAGAGTGGTGCTTACTATGACATTACCCCAATTCGCGTTACTTATAACCACGGCTCAACTCCAAGCACTGATAATTGCTTTACAACTACCAATGGAAGCAAGGTGGTTCTGGTTACGCTTGATGCTAACGGAGCCACCGCTAACGCCTTCGTCACGTTCTCAGGCGTTGTGGGATTTGCAGGTATCCCGTCTGCGGACTTCAACCAAGAATTCCAGATCACCTACCTGACCAGCAACACCTTCACCATCACGGTGGCGACTGCGGCTACCTCTTCCATCACGGGTGGCGGCGTAGTCATTGTGGCTGCGTTCCAGATCAACCCCGGACTCGCTATGTATGTACAAGGTACAGGCTGGGGTGCGGGTGCTTGGGGTCGCGGCACTTGGGGTTCAGCGTCTGCAACGACAACGATTGGTTCACAGCTTCTCCTGTGGTCGAATGATAACTTCGGTCAGGACTTAGTCATCGCCCAGCGCGGTGGCAAGCCGTACTATTGGGAAGACTCCTCTGGTGTGACTGTCAGGGCAAAGGCGCTCTCCGATCTATCCACGACGGCTGGGTTCTCGGGCGCGTATGTGCCGACCAAGGTCAACCAAATCCTCTGCTCTCCCATCCAGCAATTCATCGTCGCACTGGGCGCGAACCCCTACTCCCCCGGAGACCCTGCCACAGCCTTCGACCCGATGCTGGTACGGTGGTCTGATCAGTCAAACGCTTACCAGTGGGTTCCTGACATCGCCAACCAGTCAGGTGAGTTCCGTCTGGCCAATGGCTCTCTCATCATGGCGGGTCGTTCTACACGACAGGAAACACTGATCTGGACGGACTCCGCGATCTACTCCATGCAGTACCTAGGCTCACCCTATGTGTGGGGCTTCCAGATTCTCATGGACAACATCTCGGTCATGTCACCCAATAGCATGGTGACTGTAAACAACGTGACCTACTGGATGGGGCGCGAGAAGTTCTACATGTACTCAGGTCGCGTTGAAACGCTGCCATGCGCGTTGCGCCAGTACATCTTCGATGACATCAACAAGGATCAGTCATATCAAGTGCATTGCGGGTCGAACGAGTCGTTTAACGAGGTCTGGTGGTTCTATTGCTCAGGCAGCAGCACGGTTATCGACAAGTACGTCATATACAACTACCTTGACCGTGTCTGGTACTACGGCTCAATGGGGCGCACCGCTTGGCTCAATACCGGCACAAGGCGCTACCCGATGGCGACTGACTACAACAACCGTGTCCTGTACCACGAATCGAACGTCGATGATGCCTCTGGTCTTACCCCCGTAGCCATTGATTCCTACGTCCAGTCATCAGACTTCGACATTGGCGATGGTCACAACTTCGGGTTTGTGTGGCGCATCCTGCCTGATGTGAACTTCAACGGATCAACCGTCGATCAACCGTTCGTGACCATGACGATCAGACCGCGCCAGAACTCCGGAACCCAGTATGGCTCTTCCGACAACCCAAGCGTACAGAGCGGTGACAACTACAGTATCAAGGGTGTTTACAACATCCAACAGTTCACGGGACAGGTTTACACGCGCCTGCGTGGGCGGCAGATGGCGTTCAGGATTGAATCGAATAGCCTAGGGGTGGCGTGGCAGCTTGGAACTCCGAGACTTGACCTCCGCCCTGATGGACGTAGATAAAGGAATACTTAGTGAGCAACGGCACAACCAAAGCCCCCAACCTACCCATCGCTCCTATTGAGTACGATCAGCAATGGCAGGATAACTTCTCCAATGCCCTGCGGCTGTACTTCTCCCAGTTGGATAACCCCGGCCCTACCCTCGTGGCAACCCAAAGAAACGGGACGAAACTACGAGCAGCACTCGGGTTCTCTCAGCCCGATCCGACAAACCCAAGCGTTCGGGTTCTGAGTATTCCAAGTCAAGCAGACCTAGCGTACTTGCGGGTCGGGGATGTGTACTACGACTCTACTGCAGGTAACGTCCTGAAGGTAAAGACATGATAACATTTGAGAATCCGTTTAAACGAGTTTGACATGGACATTCAGGAACTAGCGATAGCTTCTGAAGGCAACTCCCTCGACACGGTCAAGGTTCCGACCCGCGAGGAGATTCAGCGTCTCCAGAACGAAATGGTCAAGCTTCCACAGGTCGAACTCAAGACGGAGCATTATTTCAATGGCGGGATGTATTGCCGCAAGGTCACCAGACCAGCTGGCACCCTGATCGTTGGGAAGATTCACAAGTGCGACCACTTCTTCGTGTGTACCAGCGGCGAGATCATCGCGTGGTCTGAAAAGGGGATGGTCACGCTCAAGGCTGGAGACATGATCGAAAGCAAGGCTGGCACCAAACGTGTCACGCTCGCGGTTGTCGACTCCATCGGCATGACCATCCACAAGACCGACAAAACCGATCTTGACGAAATCGAAGCAGAACTGATCGAACCGGAAGAGGGTTCCCGTTATGACTCAGGAAACAACATCATCCCCCTCAAGGATGAGCAGCACGTAATTACCGCAAGAGAGGTCTGACATGGCATTCGTTATGAGTGGAATCGCGCTGGGCGCTCTTGTGGGGGGCGGGATGGCTGCGCTCCAGAACAAGGACATCGGCAAGGGTGCCTTGTATGGTGGTCTGACCGGAGCCGTTACCGGAGGAATTGGAAGCCTTGGAGCATCCGCCGCTACGTCTGCAGGTGAAGATGCGCTTGCCTCCGGACTGATGGAGCAGGGGGTTGTTCCTGCTGGATGGGATACCTTGGCTGGAGATGCCATCGGAAACTCTGCAATGAGTTCTGGGGTTTCATCTTCCCTTGCGGCAAGTCCCGAAAGCCAAATGGGCGCTGGGTTTGGAACGTCCGGAGTCGGCGCACCATCGTCTGTCGCGCCCTCCCCGTACACGCCAGCAAGCAGCAGCCCGTTTGATTCCATCCCGAAAGGGATTCAGTCGCTGACATCAGACCCGATGCAATATCTGAAAGACCATGCATTTTCTTTAGGTGCTGCCGGTCTTGCTGGCTCGTTCGCCCCAAGCCAGCAGACAAATTCGCAAACGAACCCCGGCAGCATCAATCCGTTCACCTATTCCCAGACGCCGAACCCCAGCTACACGGGCGCTGGCACCCGACCATTCAACCAGAGTTACACGGCACTGCCGCAGCAAAGCCTTGCTTCAGGCGGGATTGCAGGTCTTGAAAGTAATCAGGCATACCCCATGTCGCAACAAGACCATACCCAGTATTCTTCTCCGTCGCAGCTACCGGCGAGTGCAGCGGTGATCAACTCGGACTACGACGCACAGACCGATCCCTATACCGGCACAGAGGTTGTGCAGCGCATGGCAAGCGGCGGTGTGTCGCAGGCAGTCACCGACTACAACAACATGCTCGCCCAACGGGCGCAGCAGGAATATGTGAATAGCCCTCCGCCGAACGCGCTTTTGCCGCCTTCGATGCGCCAGCAGACCCCAACATACTCCCAGCACTTTTCATCGCCTGCAGCGCAAGCCGTTGCGCCCA
>Ga0114951_10003254_pt1 | contig 16983 bp, 10 predicted proteins | sample AM7aDNAmetaG_FD_88677 | JGI IMG/M metagenome (GOLD analysis project Ga0114951, IMG submission 88677) | Freshwater microbial communities from Finland to study Microbial Dark Matter (Phase II) - AM7a DNA metaG | ecosystem: Environmental > Aquatic > Freshwater > Lake | place: Finland: Lake Alinen...
TCCCCGTCGCGCAAGACTTGTCAGCCTGCCGGGCTTCACCGCGTCAGCAGCCAAGACTTGCGCTCGCCCAGGGATGCTCCCTCTGGAAATTCCATTTCGCCGCCGCTTCATTCCGGTTTTGTGCTGTCCGCTGACCCGCGCTCCCGACCCAGCCGACAGAATGCCTTTTTTCGCATAAACATCCTACCAAACGGCGCGTTTTTCCTGTCTTCGGCTATCCTGACCTCATCCCGACCCGCGCGGGCGGCCAGCCCAACCCCTTTATCTGGCATTCGTCAATGGAAACCTTGACCCGTTGGCGCGTTCGGTCTGCTGGGACTGGCCAATGGTTGAGCGCACAGTGGCTCCAGGAGCAGAGTGTGAACAAACCTGGCTGTTGAGTAACGCGAACTGCTTGCGCACGACCAGCCGATCGCTTCTCCCATGTCCGCAACCCGCCACTTCACCCGGTTGCTTGGGGCACGAACCGGATAACCCATCCGGCATCAGGGCTGGTAGGCGATGGGCAGAACCCCCATCTGCCGCGCACCCTGGATCGAGATGAGCTTGGCGTCATTTTTAGTCTGCCAGTCGGAAAACTCGCCGTTGGCAGTTTTGAGAGCGGCGACGAATGAGTTGAACGAGGTTTCGGCCTCCGTGACGTGAATATTCAACTCACGCTTGAGCACAGCTTTGGCGGTGGCTTCCTGGGCGGCCTTGAAGCGTAATTGATCTTTTGTCATCCCCACCGCCTGGAGTTGGCGCTCAAACGCCTCGGTTGACCCAAACTTTTTAATCAGGTTTGCGTATTGCAGGTCGGCTTCAACTTTGCCGTCGGCACGGTCCGCATCCGTCGCCTTCTGCAACAGCGCTTGGATGGTAATCAATTGGTTCAGAATGGAGATGGAAAATTCCGGCGGTAGCGTCTGCTTTTGGGCGGCAGCGTTGGCCTTAGCGCCGGTCAAAACCTGATCCAGTTCGCTCTGCTTGATGTCAAAGCCATTGGCCTTGACGATAACCGGATCACCGAAGAGTGATTTGATGGCGGCTTCCGGAGATGTCACGGTGGTTGGACTTGGATTTGCCTTGGCAGCTTCCGCTTGCTTTTGGGCCAACTCATCCGCTTTGCGTTTCTCCTCGGCCAGTTGGGCAGCTTCGGCGGCGGCTTTGGCTTCGGCCGCTTGCTGGGCGGCGAGCGCGTCGGCCAGACGTTTGGCTTCCGCCTGCCGCGCAGCCTCGGCCTCCGCCTGGGCTTTGGCGTCGGCGGCCTGTTTAGCCGCAGCTTCCGCAGCGGCTTGATCGGCCGCAGCTTTCTGCGCGGCTAAGGCATCGGCTTGTCGTTTTTCCTCGGCCAGTCGCGCGGCTTCCGCCTCGGCCTTGGCCTTATCCTCGGCGGCTTTTTGGTTAGCCGCTTGTTGTTGCGCCATTTCATCCGCCGCCTGCTTCGCTTTCGCCGCCGCTGCTGGTTTCTCAACCCCAAAATACCAGCCCGCAACACACGCCAAAATCAAGGCTACGACGGCCACGGCCACCAGCGGCATTTTTGATTTTCGATTTACGATTGACGATTGCGGATTGGGGATTTGGTTTTGATTTATGGTTTTAACCTCGTTACCTCGGCGGCTGCCGGTGGCGGTTACCACGGCGGCAAATGCCGCCAACATTTCAGCGCCGGTGGCGTAGCGGGCCGACTTCTCCTGTTCCAACGCTTTATCAGCAAACGCATCCCACTCTGGATTGGCCCCAAAATCAGATATCGCCTTGCGACCTAATTCCTTTCCGGTCAGCAACCGGTAACACATCAAGCCCACGGCATAGACGTCGCTCTGGGCGTCGGCCTCGTCGCCTACCCGCTGCTCCGGGCTCATGTATTCCCAAGTGCCCAACAGGGCGCGGGTCGAAGTGCCTTCGTTGAGCGTCGGTTGGTTGCCGAGGCTCTTGGGTGCGCCCAGTGTCTTGGAGTCACCCATGCTTCGCGATACACTCACTTGGGCCTGGTTGCGGATGAAGTCTTCACCAATGACACGGGCCAAGCCAAAGTCGGAAATCTTGACGTGTAATTCACCATTGGCAGCTTTCTCGAGCAGGATGTTTCCGGGCTTCAAATCCCGGTGGACCACACCTTTACCATGCGCGTAGGCCAGACCTTCCAAAATCTGTTTGAGGATGATTGCAAATTCGCCTTGAGCCAGCTTGCCGTCTTTTTGGGCGGCGTAATCGGCCAGGGTTACAACTTCCGGTTCCACCCCTTTGACTAGCTCCATCCGCAGCCAGTAGCGGCCTTCGGTCTCGCCGAACTCGTCCACCCGCACAATATGCGCATGTTCGAGGTTGGCCATGACGGCCGCCTCGCGCTCGAACCGGCGGACGGCTTCGGTGCGGGTGGCAAAATCCTCCGGCAATAGTTTTAACGCATACCGCCGTTGCAACACGCGATGTTCCGCCTCATACACCTCACCCATGCCACCGCGGCCAAGCAGGCGGAGGATGCGGTATTGGCCAAAGGTTTTTTGGGTTAAGTCCACGGTGGTTAATACATTTGGTTTGCCAGACAGTCTGTTTAACTCCCAAAATATTTTACGAGGCAGAGGCTGCCCGTGGCTCGGTCCGAAAGGCCAAATATCCCAGATAGATTAAATCGATAAAGGGAACGATTATCAAAAACCTTGCGCCGGATTTTACCCCAAGCGCCGCAGGCAACTTCCAAAGCAGCACCAATATAAATATGAAACCCACGAATGGAATAAGGCAAAGCAAGACCCACAAGCCAGACTTACCACTTAACCGACAGAGGAGGTAGAGTTGCAAAACAGGAATCCAAGCCATCCAACCATATTCGACTCCGACTTTCCGGGCGATGAGCCAAAAACAGAGGGCCGGGTAAATCCAAACAAGGCCAAGAATTAATATCACCACAAGCATGACCACCCGATGTGAATCATCATTTTGCCGGCTTTTATAATCCGGATAGATGTCGCGCAGAATATCGATGCGCTGGGCAAAATTGATCAGCACGGCGGACGGGGTGCGCGTGGGGAGGCCGGACTCCTTGTCAAATTGCAGGTTGATATTACCGGCCGAAAGCACGCCCACCACCTCGCCCCGGGCGTTGAAGATGGGACTACCACTGGAACCACCGGCCGCCGCGAGGTTGTGCGAGAGCAGCAGCGACTGCTCAAACGGAACTTTGGAGAGCCAGTAATCCGAGGTGGAGGTGATGATGCCGGACTGCATGTTGGCCACCGGATTTTCCGGATCCACACCGCCGCCGTTCATGCCTTCCATCGGGAATCCCAGGTAGGCCACCCGGTAGCCGGAATCCAGATTGCGCAATTCCGCATCCGGTGCCAGCTTGAATTGGTTCGGCACGTTGGCATCCACTTTGAGCAAACCCACATCATAGACCGGCACGGCGGGTAGCTTGCCCCCGGCGTTGAGCAGGGTGCCGCTGTATTTGGGATGGACGACGGCTTCGATAATCCGGAATTTTTTGTCCGGATTTTTGTTCAGGACGATGAATGCGGCCAAGCCATTACTCAACGCCTGACTTACCGGGGTGGCCACATGGCCATTGGAGACAAACGTCCGGTCGCCCACGGCCCACGCCGTGGCAATCGGTTCCGAGACGGGCTGACCATCCTTCTGACCAGACAGGATGACCACGCCCACGGCGTTTTCGTATTGTTTGGCCATGGCGGCCATCTGCTGATCCGTGTCCGGGTGGCTAAACCCGCGCAACAACAGAAATGATAGCCCCAACAACCCAACCAGTACGATCACGGCGGCGACGGGCAACAGCCAGGAATTACCCGACCGAACTGGCTGGGGTTGAGTCAGGGGTGCAATGGCGGGCGGGGCGGAAGATTTTTCCGCTGGCGCGGGAGCCGGTTTGTGGGGCGCGGGGGTGCCGCCGCTGAAACCTCCGGAGACAATCCGGAGCAGGCCGGAGCCGCAGGCGGGGCAACGTTCCGGGAGGCGGTCGGCAAAATTTTCATGGCCGTTGGAGCATTTGAATTTCATAATAATAGAGGTTCGGTTTTAAGATTTAAAAAGGGGTCAGGGGGTGGATTATTCGCCACTTTCCAGGTGATAATACATGGATTGTAAGGCGACCTTGCCCGGCCCGGTGAACCGGTTCCAGACAATCTGTCCCGCGCTGGCGAACAGGCCGGTGGACAGTTTTTGAAACATTGTCTGCATCTGCACCGTGCGGTCCTTATAGATCCAGCCGCCCGGTTCAATGTCGATCGCCTCGCCGGCGGCGAGGGTGACCTCAAACACATTGCCAAAACCGTGCAGCCAGAGGATGCCGGCGCGGGCTGGGCACGAAAATGTATCAATAAAATAGCCGGTGCCGCCCAGCAGCATGTTGGCCACGCCGCGCACGCGGGTGAAGGTGTATTCCACATCATCGGTGGCCGCGAGCCACTGATGTTCGCGCACATCGACGCTCTGGCCGGGGTTGAGGTGCAGGCCGAACACGTGGCCCGCGCCGTCCCGGCTGAAGGCGATGCGGCCTGGCCCCTGCGCACCGGTGAGCAGAAACGGCATGCCCGCAAGCATCCGGCGGAACGCGCCCTTGAGCGGATGCAGGGCGATCTGCACGGCCGGATCTTTCCAGAGTAAAATGTGATGCTCGAAATAAACGCCGGTGTTGCTGAGTTCCAGATGCAACGCCGGCACCAGTTCGCCTTCGATGTGATAGGTGACGCCGCCGAAGGTTTCGTTCTGCACGTTGGTGGTCAATTGGACGGGGACAGCCATAGTTTTTAGTTGGTTGAATGGTTGGTGGATCAAGGGCGGGACAAACGATGACCGGTTTTGATTTTGACCGGGAGCCAGGACGGGCGGCGGCTCCGGCGCGGCCGCCGACGGGCCGGACAATATCCGGAGCAAGGAGGAGCCGCAGATCGGGCAACGCTCCGGCAGCCGGTAGGCAACACTTTCGTGGCCGTTGGAGCATTTGAATTTCATATTGCCTTTGGGAAATTATAGTTGTGGGTCCATTGATTTCTTATTTTTAAGGCCGCCGCACGGTCCGGAAGTCATAGCGCAAAGTGGCGTTATAGGGCACGGTGTAATCGCGAGCGGCACAGCGCGCCCAATAGGCGTTGTTGTTCCAGCTACCGCCGCGCAGCACCCGGTAGGTGCCGGTGGCCGGGCGCGCGCAGCACAAATACTAGGTAAACCTGAGATTGTTCGCGTGGCTAGCGAGACGCTGGGGAAACTGCCGCCGCAGAATTTTCGCCGAATGCGTTGAACTCCTCCGCTTGTGAATTAAATACTTTCACCTTATCTTAAATTGTGATTTACGACGCATCACTCGACGAATTGTTGCAAAAAGTTTGGAACGGCGCCCGCATCAATGGTGCCGATGCGTTGCGACTTTTTCATCTGCCATTGGAGGAGCTTGGCACGCTCGCTGACCACCGTCGCCAGCTTGCTAAGGCAAAGGCATACAATGGTCGTGGCAACGAAATCGTCACGTTCAACGTAGATCGTAATGTGAATTACACCAATGTCTGCAATGTCTATTGCAAGTTCTGTGCATTTTATCGTGTGGAAAAGGACGATGATTCCTACGTCATTTCGCTTGCTGAAATGGACCAGAAAATTGCCGAGACACTTGCACTCGGGGGTACGCAGATTCTCATGCAAGGTGGCCATCATCCAAAACTGACGAAGCAGTGGTATCTGGATCTGCTGTCGCACATCAAAAACAAGTGGCCACAGGTTAACATTCATGGTTTTAGTCCCAGCGAATTTGTGCACTTTCGAGACGTGTTTAATGAGCCATTGGAAAAAATCATCAGTGATTTCAAGGTAGCCGGGCTTGGCTCAATTCCTGGCGGTGGCGGGGAAATCCTCGTGGACCGTGTACGCCAGCGCGTCGCCCCGCTTAAGGCGATGAGCAACGACTGGCTCGAAGTTATGGACATCGCCCACCGGCTTGGACTTTATTCCAGTGCGACCATGATGTTTGGCCATGTTGAAACAATTGGAGACCGCATCGAGCATCTTGAGCGCCTGCGTGTGCAGCAGGATGCTTCGTTGAAACGAGTTACTGAATTCAATGGTCTCGGTGTGAAACCGGCGCATTTCACTGCATTCATCGGCTGGACGTTTCAAGCTGAGCACACGAAGCTGAAGGCCCCGACGGTGGGTGCGCATGAGTATCTGCGGACACAGGCTTTGAGCCGGATTTACCTCGATAATTTTGAGAACATCCAAAGCTCGTGGGTTACGCAGGGTCTGGAGATTGGCCAGGTCGCACTCAAGTTTGGCGCGAATGATTTGGGTAGTATCATGATTGAGGAAAATGTTGTTTCCCAGGCAGGCACGACTTTCCGCATGACAGTGCCGGATATGCAGCGGCTCATCAAAGACCTAGGCTACGAACCACATCAACGTGACAACTGGTATCGGCTGGTGAATTAATTTTTTCCGGCCACTTTTTATGTCTCAATCCCCATCAACGCGAGCGATTCGCGATTCTAAGACGCGCTTCAACTGGCGTGTGAGCGATGCTATTCGCAGGCTATTAGTTTGGTGGTTTGAGTTGCGTGCGAAAATTTCCGGACGTGGCTATTATTGTTCCACATTAGCCGGCCAAGAGGATTACAATCTTACCATTAATTCTGACCTGACGGTTTCTTGCAATTGTCAGGATTACGAAGGCAACGGCCATCTAGGAGATTTACGGAAGAATTCTTTCAAGGAAATTTATTTTGGCCCGATAGCTCAGAAATTTCGTGATGACTTGGCCAGAGGCAGAATTCCGATTCCTACTTGTGTGCGCTGTTCCATACACCGTTTGCAAAAAAACGCCGCGCAATAGCCGAGTGCCACCCCCATGCCCAGCGACATTCCGAGGTAGCGCATAGTCAACCCGAAGGTAAGTCCGCCAACGCCCCACATCGCGCCAAAGAAATACGTCCACCAGAGTGTGCTGGCGGATTGCTGCCGCAGCACCCCGAAGACATCGTTCGTCATGGACAGCGCAAACACCCACGGACAGATAATCCAGGAAAAGAACCCGCCGACCAACCAGTAGGTTTCCCACGACCATTTTTTTACGCCGCGATACGGCACATAGAAACTACCTGAGGCCAAACCGCCAAGCCAATGGAATACGACGCCAAGAAGAGGATTCGGTTGCATTATTTGGGGATGGTTGATTTAGGTTTAGTGGCGTTTGCTTAAGATATTTTTCTCGTAGCTCTTCACTTCTGCCAGCCAATGGTCGCCCACCGGCACGCCCTGCTGCTCACAGTAATAATCCCAGACAGCCCCGAACGGCAGCGTCTTGGCTTCTTCCTGCAACGCGAGGCGCGTGGTGTAATCGCCGCTGGCTTCCGCCGTACGAATGAGCGGAGTTTCCAAAAGGGCGATGAGCAGCGCTCGGAGCATGTTGCGCGTGCCAATGGTCCAGGCGGCGACGCGGTTGATACTCGCGTCGAAATAATCCAATCCGATATGGACGCGCTGCTCAAAACCATTCGCCACAATCTCCCGCGCGATGGCCAGCAGATCGTCATTGAGAACCACCACATGGTCGCTGTCCCAGCGGACACCCCGGCTGACGTGCAGCAGAATCTCCGGCATGAATTGCAGCACACTGGAAATCTTATCCGCAATACCCTCGGTCGGATGATAATGGCCGGCATCGAGCGTGAGCAGTTTCTTGCGGCTGACTGCGTAAGCCAAATAAAACTCATGGGAACCAACTACATAGCTTTCGCTACCGATGCCAAACAACTTTGGTTCGACGGCATCCAGGTTTAGTTTCGGCGATAGCTGCTTCTTGAAAATGGCGTCGAGCGATTGCGCCAGGCGGGCGCGCGGGGCCACGCGGTCGGCAGGCGTATCTTTTAGACCATCGGGAATCCACACGTTGGTCACGCACGTCTTGCCCAGTGCTTTGCCGAAGGCCGAACCAATTTCGCGCGAGCGAATACAGTGTTGAATCCAGAACTGGCGGATCGCCTTGTCCGCATGGGACAAAGTAAAGCCATCCGCCGCTTTCGGATGCGAGAAACAGGTGGGATTAAAGTCCAAACCGAGGCCGTTTTTCTTCGCCCAAGCAATCCAGTTGGCAAAATGTTTTGGTTCAATCGCATCGCGGTCTACTTTCTTGCCACCGAACTCGCCATAGAACGCGTGTAGATTCAAACGGTGTTTGCCTGGAATAAGCGAATAGGTTTTCTCCAAGTCGGCGCGGAGTTCATCCGGCGTGCGCGCCTTGCCTGGATAATTGCCGGTGACGGCCAGCCCGTTGCCCAGCGTGCCGCTGGCATTTTCAAAACCACCCACGTCGTCCCCCTGCCAGCAGTGCAGCGAGATGGGAATCGTCGCCAAGGTCTTTAGCGCGTGGTCGACATCCACACCCAAGGCAGCATAGCGTTCAGTGGCGAATTGGTAAGCTCTCGGAGTATTATTCTTCTTTAGTGACATATAAGTTTAATGGAGGGTAACGGTAACTATTGCGTGCTCTGACTATTGTTGGCTGATTAATGAAGCATCTTTGAATTAAACTGGTATTTGCCTGACTCGACCGCGAGTACAGCACACCCTCCTTCCAGGCTAAGGAATTTGACGCCAGAAACTTTTGCCAGTGGCTCATTGCCTTCCGTGATATTTTCCACGCTGCTCGCGGGCAAATAGACCGTGGCCGTTGTGTTGACTGGAATTTCAATTTCGAGTTCAAATCTATCTTGGGTGCGTTTCCAGTTGCTAACAATGCGACCGTGGATGGAATCGTAATGGGCCTTTACCCAGTTGATTGGAGTGTGGTCGGGATTACTACCGGGTGTTGGAGGATGCGGATGGATGATGATTTTGTCGTAGCCCGGCCCGTCCGACTGGATGCCAGCGAGGTCATTGATCATCCATTCGCACACTGCGCCGAAGGAATAGTGCGCGAAAGAATTCATCGAGGCATTCTGCGTGCCATCCATGCCGCCAAAGCCGTGCGCTTTGGTGAAGCTATCCCAATGCTCCCATATCGTCGTCGCACCCTGCGCGACTTCGTACCCCCACGACGGAAATTTGCGACTCTGAAAATGTTTCACCGCTAAATCGTTTTCGCCCACGCTCGTCAGCACGGGCAGCAATGGCCGGGTTCCGAGGAAACCCGTGGTCATGCCGGAATTGTCGGCCGTTTCGCCAGTGCGCAACTTGTCTGCCAGAATTTTCCCCGCCTTCACCCGTAAATCCACTGGGATTAAATCCATGTAAAGCGCAAGCGCGTAGGCAGTCTCATTGTCCACCGTCAGCGAGCCATCGGCATGGACATATTTTTCATTGAAAGCAGATTCAATGTGGTTGAACAAATCACCATATTCCGCAGCTTCAGTTTGCTTGCCGATCGCCGCCGCCATTTGCGACATGAGTTTTGCGGAATACGCGAAATAAACCGTATCCACATAATCCAGCGGCGTTTTGCCGCCGAACGAAAGCCAGTCGCCCCAATCGTTGCCGTGGACGATGCCGAGATAATTTGTGCTGGTGCTTTTGCGCCAGTCCATGAACTTCACCATGAACGGCCAGCAGCGTTCGATGATCCGCGTGTCGCCGTAAGCCTGCCAAATGGTCCACGGACAAATCACGCCGGCGTCGCACCACGCCGTGCCAAAATCCCAGCCGTGTTGGAACGGATACGGCGCGTAACCCGGAAAAGTTCCGCTGGGCCGTTGCGATTCCATCACCTCCCGCAACCATTTCGTATAAAACGCAGCCACATCCGCATTTAACGTCGCGCAATGGACGTAAATCTGTGCGTCACCCATCCAACCGAAACGCTCGTCACGCTGCGGACAGTCTGTTGGCAAATCGAGGAAGTTTGCGCGCTGCGTCCAGACCACGTTTTTGAACAACCGATTCGCCATCGGGTCACTACATTCGAAACCACTCGTCAGCGGTGTGTCGCTGTGCAGTACGATACCAGTAATAGCGTTCTTATCCGGCTTGCCGGGGTAGCCTGATACTTCGACATATTGAAATCCGTGGAAAGTGAAGCGCGGCACCCAATCCTCACCGTTTTTGTCGCCGCGCAGCGTGTAATGGTCAATGGCGCGCGCCCTACGATAGTTTTCATTCATCAATCGACCGTCGGGATACAACATCTCACCGTAGCGCAATTGGATGGTGGTACCCGCCGGACCTTTGACTTTCAACCGCACCTCACCAGCAAAGTTCTGACCAAGATTGTAAATGTAAACGCCATTTGTTGGCGAAGTAATGGCCACTGGTTTAATCTCCTCAATCGGGCGCACTGGCAATCCAGGAAATGCCTCCAACTTGTCCGGACGCTTAAAACCCAAATCAACGGGACGTCCCTTGATTACAACTGGGTCCCCGGGCTTTCCGGCGTTTTGATATTCATAAAACGTCGCAGGCACACTGTCGTTTTCGGACGCCAGAATAGCCGGTTCCCATTTAGCGGCATCGAAGCCAGGCTCTGCCCAACCGGACTTTTCCTTGCGCGCATCGTAACTTTCGCCCATCAAAAAATCACCTTCAAGCACCGGGCCGTCACCGGTGACTTTCCATGACTTGTCGGTCGGGACTATTTCACGCGTGCCGTCAGTATAATCAATTTCGAGCTGCGCCATCAGTGCAGGCGTTTTACCATAGGTGTAGCGTCCGATTTTTTCCGTGCCGATGCCGGCGAGCAAACCGAAGCCAATGTAGCCGGAATACCAACCGTCGCCCACCCACGCACCGAGCGCGTTGTTGCCGCGTTTGACCAGCGGCGTCACGTCGTAAGTGTTGTAGTAAGCACGCTGATGATAATCGGTCCAACCCGGCGCAAACCGCGCATCGCTGACGCGCTGGCCATTCAGATAAAGCTCGTAGATGCCGAGTGCGGTGGAATAAATTGTCGCACGTCTGATGTTTTTTTTGGCAGCGAACTCCCTGCGATACTGGTGGGCCGGTGGCAGAAAAAGTTTGGTGGTGTCTTTCCAAACTGGCGTGGTGTCGCGGAACGAAATGTAATCTGCCTGCCAATCTTCCGGCTTGAGCAGTCCCATCGTCCAGGTCGCCAGCTCACTCCACTGCGCTTTGCCATCCTTATCCCATGCACACACTTTCCAGAAACACTGCTGCCGTGACGCCAGCGATTTGCCGGCGTAGGCGATATTTATCGTTTCGCCACTGGAAATTATCCCACTATCCCAAAGGTCACCTGTGTTCGCGTGAATCAAATCCGCACTCGAAGCTACGAGTATTTGATAAGCGGTCTGCTTTTGACCGGGCTCAGAGGATTCTAAGCGCCAAGTCAGGCGCGGTTGTGCCTCGTCGATGCCTTGGGGATTGATACGGTATTCGCAGCGCAGCGAATCCAGAATTAGATTTGCACGACACATCAGAGGTGCGGACAGGAACGCTACCTGCATCACAATGGCAATCATTATTTTATTCATAAATATTCTGGGTCGGGACAGGCATAATAAGCCGCAAAACCAACCCACCGGAAGTCACAACTCATGTGAGCATTGACTCCGGGCGGGAGCGGTTCGGCGCCCCGTCTAATGTTCACGGGTGGCCTCCATCAGCGGGCGCGGTAAGATAGTCAATATTAACTGGCACACCGGTTTCCGCTTTCAGTTCAATTGTGTTGGTGCCAACTATCAGCGGCAGATGCTCGGTTTTATCCGCCCAAGAATTCCAGTCAGCAGTGGCCAACAAGGAAGTGTCGCAGACTTTCGCCCCATTGACATAGACGCCGAGGGTCTGTCCTCCCGCTCCTGCCGAATAGCGTAAGGTGACCTGCGAACTTCCCGCCGGCACGTTGGTGACTGTGAAACGAATCGCGGCGCCAGCATTCACGAAACCGTCCACAAAGCCGGTGCCCGAATAGCCACTGTGGTCGGCGTTTATGCCGCACCCGCCGGAAAGTAGGGCGCCTTCCGCCTCATATTTTGCCATCATCGCTGAACTGTCTGTTTTGAACCAGTCGAGCCGTATGAGTTCGCCCCCGGAACCTTTAAAAAAAAGATACAAGTCTTTTGTGCCAGCGTCATTCGTAAGCTTGCAAGCCACCGATGCGTAGTTTGTCCAGCTCCCCGTATTGGGAACTATACATTGGCCCAGCAAAGGCCCATCAACCTTTTCCTGATGGACTTCAATAGTGCCTCCAGCCGGATTGGCCGAACTTGCGCAAAAGCTCAAAACCGCATTTTTCTTGAGGTTGCGGAAATTAGGATAGGCCAGCCAAGAACCGTCGGTGAGTTTACGCATTTCAAAACCAGTGGCGTTTTCTCGCTTTTGGACGCCATCCGAAGCGGCAAAATACCACTCTGCCTGAATTTTTTCCCAATAGGCATCATATTGCCCCACGCCCAACGGCGATTGTTCAATAAACGGATCGTCGACTATGTCGCCGTTGTCCTTGAAGTGTGCATAGACAATTTTTGTTTTCCGATAATAGGTGTCACCATCCGGCACGGCGTAAGTCAGAAACGTCTGGTTGTGCCAGTTGAAAAATCCGGCGTGATCCAGCGTCTGGTCATGGGAAAACACACCGCGAAACGTGTAGGGTCCATAAACGTTGGTAGCGGTCGCATAAACGCCGCCGTGGGAATTGAGATAATAAATTGCGTTGTGTTTCATGATGAACGGTGCGTCGTTTTGCCAGCCATTGATCAAAGTGACGGGCCGTGGTTTCTCCGCCAGTGAAATCATGTCTTCGTTCAGCCGGGCTATGTGGTATTGCTGGCCCATCACGGTGTAGCCCCAAATGATATACGGGGTATGCGCGGCATCATCATCCACAAACGCCGTGGGATCATATTGGGCAGTTGGCGTGAGGCCTTTGGGCAAAAGCGGTTTACCCAGAGCATCCATATAGGGGCCGCCGGGGCCGTTGGTGCTCACGGCCACGCCCAGACATTCCTGCCCCTTGGAAAAATAGAAATAATATTTACCATTGCGCTCCGCACCATCGGTCGCCCAGCAGTCGGTGGTGGGTCCCATGAAAGTATCTCCCGGTTTCAATATGAACTCTTTTCGCCATTGAATCAGATCCGGCGACGAAAAAACCTGCCAATCTTGCATCAAAAAACCGGGATGACCAGGCGCGTCGTCGTGGGTCGAAAACAAGTAGGCTCGATCATTGAAGATGTGAATGCGCGGATCGCAAACCCCTTGATGCTGAATGATGGGATTGTCGGCCTTGGCAATCCCTGCGAGTAATACGCCACTAATCGCCAGCGACGCCAGCGCGGCGACTCCGGTTTGGAACGACGCCAACCGGCGACCTCTCCCTTGCATTTGTTTTCCAACACACATATTTTTGATTGATGAGATTTTGGGCATGTCTGGAGTTCACGGGCTTGGTTTCATTTTGACGCCGCTACCCTGGCGCTGGCGTCGGCAATTTCCACGCAGATAACAGAGGCAATTTTATCGGGCGCTTCGGCTGGCAAATCGAGGGTCACGCCGGATAGTGTCTGATGGAAGGTCACATCTGTATGGTCGGCGAGGAAACGGGCCCTGGTGACTTTGCTCTGCAATCCGGGCAGGCTAAATTTTCCGGTCTCTGGCCAGTTGAAAATCATCAGATAGATCTTTCCCGGCTTGGTCGTCGCGCGCCAGTCCCAGGTTGTGATGAATTTCGGTTTGCCGTCTTGATCCTTTTCGGTATCGCTGAATTCTCCGGCCTCGGCCCCGAAGGGAGTCGGGCCAGTGCCATAAATGGCCCCACCGTTGACTTTCATCCACGCGCCGACGGCCTTAAGGCATTCAATGCTCGGCGGCGGAATCACGCCCTCGCTCGTCGGGCCGACGTTGAGCAGATAATTGCCGCCTTTGCTGGCAATATCACAAAGGTTTTGAATGATCGTTGCCGGCGTTTTCCAGTTGTCATCGTGCCGATTGTAACCCCAATGATCGTTCAGCGTCATACAGCTTTCCCAGTCAACGCCGGAGCCGAAACCTGCGGGCGGTATTTGCCGTTCGGGAGTGCCGAAGTCGCCGACAGCGGCGGCAGCGGTTGACATGCCGGCCATCCCGGCACGGAACTTGTCAATGCGATTGTTGATGATCAGTTTCGGATCCAGCGTGTGCAGATAATGGTAAAGATCCACGCCGCGCTCGTGCGTCCATGGTGCTTCCCACTCGCCATCGAACCAGATCACTCCGGGATGATAGCTGGTGATCAGTTCCTTGAGCTGTCCCTTCATGTAGTCGACATAGCGGTCCATATCCGGCTTGCCGGTGGACACATCATTCCAAGCCCGGCGCTGCTCCCAGTCAGAACTGTGCCAATCCATGATGGAATAATAGACACAAAAGCGGATGCCGGCGGCGCGGCAGGCATCGGAAAGCTCCTTCAGCGGGTCGCGATGGGCGCGCTGCCACCAGGGGGTGCGGCAGATGCTCCAATCCGTAAGTTTTGTGGGCCACAGGCAAAAGCCGTCATGATGTTTGGATGTGATGACCAGGTATTTCATACCCGCATCCTTGGCGGCCTTTACCCATTTTTTGGCGTCGAACTTCACCGGGTCAAACTCCTCCGCAAATTGCTCGTAGCGGCTCACAGGAATCCTCCCGTCCTCCATGATCCACACGCAATAATTTGTTTTGCCGTTCCAAGCGCCGGCGGGCACGGAATAGACACCCCAATGGATAAACATTCCAAACTTGGCTTCGCGCCACCAAGCCATGCGGACGTCCCGCTGGACGGGAATTTCGACTTTTTCGGTCTGGTTGGTTTGCGCCCTGGCAGACAGCACGCTTGCCGATACGATCAACGCAGCAGTAAGAAGAAGGTTTTTAGTTCTTCTGGCGGCGATTAAACTCGCCAATTCTTTTTGGAAAAAGGCGTTCATTTTAGAAATGTTTCAATTATTCAGTAGTTTTATTGGTTTGCCTCGGTTCTTACAGGTGTCTTGTTACCGCTGGGAATGGTTTTAATCAGCGTGAATTCGCCAGTGCCAATGTTAATTTTCCAGTCGCACGGCTTGGGCAGCCAAAGCTTGCCATCGCCGATTCGCAGCGGCATCCATAAGTACCGCGAATCCCATAACGTGTCCGGTTCCCAAAGATCTGCCATAAAAACCACATTGGTCGTCTTCGTACCCACGACTTTTAGCAAAAAGGTTGATTGGGAGCCGTAGGTTTTCATTTCCGGTGGCGCGATGTCCGCGAACGCCGACCACGGCCCGGTCAGCGAACTGGCTGTGGCATAGACATTGGGATTGGCATCCCAGCCGGTGAGATGCGAACCGACCACATAATACAATCCCCCGTAATGCACCAACGCCAAGCCTTCCAAATGTTCCGGCACCAGACAGACGTCCTTGGCGATGGAAAGATAATCCTCCGACAGTTGGTAAATTCGAAACCCGTTGGGCCGATCTTCGGAGAGTAAATAAGGCGTCCCGTCATCATCCACAAACTGGCCGAGGTCGCGACTCTCGTGTCCCAGCGGACGTAAACTTTTGAGGTAATGGTAATCGCCATCCACCTGGTCGCACTCTAAAACCGCCACCCGGGCCATTGAATAGATATTGTCGTCAAGGTGCGCATACATCACGAATTTCCTTTTCGAGGCGTTGTAATATACTTTGGGCCGCTCCAGCACCCAGCCGGTGCCAATGTGTTCAGGATCGGCAAGTTGCACAACTTGTCGGCAAAAGTGCCAGTGGCTTAGATCGTGCGAAGAATAACAAGCCACATAACGCTTCTCGGGGTCGTTGGTCTGTGTGCGATCCTCGCCAAATAAATAAAAGGTGTCACCCAACTTCAGGATTCCGGCCCCATGTGCTTGTATGTGCCGGCCTCGGTCATCTGGCCAAACGGTGCCAGGGCGGATGGTTTGTGTTGATAAGTTTGCATTAGTTTGCCGTGAGAAGTTCAAGGTTTTACAACCGCAACCAACCAAAAAAACGGCGGTAAGGAAAAATACGAAATTGGTCAGGGATTTAATTCTAACAAAAACTAGGTACTGTGCAGCCTTTTGCAAGTCTATGGGACAATTAGCGGCGGTGGACGGTTTCTGGGCACCCAACAACAAGCAAGCTTCGGCTGATTGGGTCGGACAGCTGCTGCGCCGAAACCATGAATTCTTAAATTGCATTTTCATCTAGCTAATATGTTTAGATAAAAATCCGCTCTGTATAGTCAATGCATCAGTCGTTATTGGCCGAATCTGAAAATTTGGCATCGGATTAAAGTGGGTCTTCACGGCCAATTCATTTTCCAGATGCAACGGTAGTTAAATCGCCGGTTCGGCGCGGTGTCACCGGCGAGGCACAAGGAAATCGGGTCTTTCAGGTCCGGAGGGTTGTCGCACCATTTGAAATCAAAGCTGAACGCATCGCCTTTTAAGCCAAGCAATTTGCGTGGCACTGCCAGTTCCATTTTATTATTGGAATAATGATAATTTAATCGGGCGACTTCAATCCACGGGCCGCCGGGCGCACCCGGGGCGTAACGCTGAAGCGTAGTGATCTTGTCATCCACCACTCGTAGATTAATGACGTAGTCGTAACCGAACCAGCCGGTGGCGGGGTTCTGGTCGGCGTCAATCAACAGCAACATCCAATTTGTCCCCGTGTGAGGCGTGAGCGCAGCATGCGTCTCCACGTAAAAATAGACATTTTCAATGTCGACCGCGACTTTGCTGGTAACGATGTCGTTGCGACCAAGATTATTCGTGTAATGTAAACCGCCGTAGCCATCGTAATCGCGGTGCACGGTGTCGCCGACAGTGTCATAGTATTCAAGCTCGATGGAAGCCCAGTCGGCAAAATTTCCATCCAGCTTAATCGAGTGCAAGCCGTGAAGTTCCGGAATCGGACGAACGCCTTTGTAGCGGCGAATGTTTTGTACCATTTGCATATAGTAATTGTCCGTGTAGCCACCTTTCATCGGTGAAATGGTTCGGTTAAATTCGGCGTTGTATTGGTCCACGAAAAAGTACGAACTATCACGGCGCATGAACGGCGTGGTAGCGCTGCCGTTTGGCGGGTATTTGCCGGCCGTCCATTCGTTCCA